>Ga0187784_10001051_pt1 | contig 21479 bp, 22 predicted proteins | sample 1015_SJ02_MP15_2_FD_132964 | JGI IMG/M metagenome (GOLD analysis project Ga0187784, IMG submission 132964) | Tropical peat soil microbial communities from peatlands in Department of Meta, Colombia - 1015_SJ02_MP15_20_MG | ecosystem: Environmental > Terrestrial > Soil > Wetlands > Peat | place...
AAAATCACACGGTGAGAGAAGAAAAACAAGATATAAATTGAAGAAGAGCATTAGGGAAAAGGGTTTATCACCGGTTAGTTGGGCAATAAGAAATTTCGAACAAGGACAGATGGTGCACGTCGACCTAGATCCCAGTGTGCACAAAGGTATGCCTAATCCGAAATTTCATGGAAGAACCGGAAAGATTTTAGGTCAGCGAGGCAATGCTTATCTGGTGGAAGTCAACGATGGGAACTCCATTAAGACGATAATAGCCAATCCACAGCATTTAAAGCCTCAAAAGTAACAAACATGATAGTCAAACGAATATTAGATGAACAGTACCTAACACTGCCAGAAGTAAAGGAAATTTTAACTGATGTATCAAAGCAAAAAACTGAAGAAGAACTTCAATATGAACTAAAGCGTGCGCTGGATCACGTAAACACTTTTGCTAAACTCGACGTCGCCGAATCACGTGCCCTTGTAAATGAATTGATAGACTTGAAAAAGATGAAAGAGGAGATAGCAATTCGAATTGCAGATATTACCCCACTTTCTAAGAATGAGTTACGGTCCATCTACGCAAAAGAAAGATTTACGCTCACTGAAGATGAACTTGAAGAAATACTTGACATTGTAGCTCATCATTTTTAGTATGGATATGGGGAGCGGTCATGAAAGGAGAGAAGGAAACTTACGTTCGGGTGTTAGATTATTTGCCACATGGCCATCCTGAAGACCCCCATCCTGCTTATAAGAAAAAGCCAATTATTCACGCGGTTGGAGAATATCATTTTACACTCCTTGAGTTAGTTCCGCGAGAAAATGTGATCCCACAGATATATGAACGCCTCTATATTGGTGAGGGCGAGAGAGACAAAATCGATCACGTCAAAAAAAGACTCATATACAAAGAACTGACGCACGGCGCCAAGGCAGAACTTCCTTACGCCCTTGAACAAATAGTAAGAGACCACGAAGATAGATTTATTAAATTTTTTAACGAAGCCCAACCTGTTACAACGCGTCTTCATACCTTAGGGCTTCTTCCTGGCGTTGGCAAAAAATTAATGTGGACAATTTTGGAAGAGCGCAAAAAGAAGCCATTCGAAAACTTTGAAGATATTGCCCATAGAGTCAAAGGCCTTTACCATCCAGAAAAAGTGATCGTAAAGAGAATCGAAGAAGAGCTTAGCGATGAGCACGTCAAATATAAACTTTTCACAAAATGAGGAACTTTACTGAGTCAAGGAATTTTGATGGCCCATTATCCAAAAAGAACATTAAAAAAACAAAAGTGGGGCCAACATTTTTTAATCAATGACGATGTTATTGAAAAAATAATACACTATGCAAACGTAAAAAGGGACGAGACTATCCTCGAAATTGGAGGCGGGACTGGAAACTTAACTTCGAAGTTGTCTGAACGAGCTCATAAGGTTATTGTAATTGAACTTGATAAAAATCTAGCTGATGTTCTATCGACAATTCAAGGTGTAGAAGTAATAATTGGAGATGCACTACGCGTTGATTTTCCACCCTTTGACAAGACTGTTTCAAATCTACCATATTCGATATCCTCTGACATTACTTTTAAATTGCTTAAACACGACTTCATTTGTGGAATTTTAATGTATCAACTAGAGTTTGCAAAGAGGATGGTCGCAGTCAAAGGCTCAAAGGATTACAGCAGGCTTACGGTTTGTCTACGATACAAGGCTGAGGCGTCAATTCTTGGCCATGTTCCGAAGAATGCATTCATCCCACCACCACAAGTTGAATCTGCGATCGTTAAGCTTGTGCCCATTCAATCCCCATTTCAGGTGTCAGATGAAAACTTTTTCAAAAAATTTGTGACGGGTATTTTTACTCAAAGACGAAAAAAGCTTAAAGGAGCAATCTTAAACGCGTCAAAAATGATAGGGATAGCAGACGCTAATGACATAATTAATATAATTCCAGAAGACTTCTTAAATCTTAGACCTTATGAACTTAAACCTGAGCAAATTGCTGCAATTTCGAATCAAATATCTGCGTTGATTAAACGCTAAAAATGTTTCCGTCTGGTCGCATGATATCACAAAAATTACAAACGATTTATGATAGCGAGGGGTATGCGAAAACATGGTAGAACGCGTGTACTACAACGGTGAAGAGATAACAGTACTATCAAACGTTTACACGCCCTCAGATGATACATTTGTATTGTTGGAGGAGGCCTTAAAAGTTGTTTGTGACACTGACTATGTTTTAGAAGTCGGAACAGGATCCGGAATAATATCTAAATTCCTTTCAAAGAAAGCAAAGTCTGTAATTGCGACAGATATAAACCCCTATGCAGTAAAAAACGCACGAATAAACGCTGTAAATGTCAGGACGGGACATCTGTTTGCAAATTTGGCTTGCAACTTTGACGTAATTGTATTCAATCCTCCATATTTACCTACTTTAACTGAGGGTCATGAGCCCAAGGACTGGCTGAACAAAGCATGGGACGGAGGTCCAACAGGAATCGAGGTAATCATGGAGTTTTTGTCACAAGTAACAAATTATTTGGCAGAAGCGGGCAAACTTTTGATTGTGGCATCTTCACTTTCAGACCTTAGAAAGATCATCACAAAAATGACTGATCTGTTCGAAGAAGTACATATTGTTGCAACAAAAAAGTTTCAGTTTGAGACTCTTTATGTGCTCTTAGGCTCCAAGAAATACAAGAAAGAAGATATTACAAGTGTTGATAATACCTTAGTATCGTCAGAAAGATTTAAATAAACTTATACATCAGCACTTCATCCACATACGTCGCGTCATCAAGTTTGGCTTTTTTTAATCTTCGACCTTCATAGCAATAATGTAATGATCTATAAAGAACCCCGGCTGGATTACCGTCGTAATAATTTACTTCCATCTTCTCAACTCCGCGTTTTTTTGCTATTGATTCAAGGGACTTGATCAATATAGTGCCGAGACCTTTGTTTTGAAAATCCGGATGGACAGCAATTCCAAACGACGCGGTGTGCGCGACTCTCGATCCCTCCTTATTTATGAGCAGAGTCGCCGACGCGACGATTCTCCCTTCGTTTAATCCCACAACTGTTATTCTGCAGTTATTTAAATTATTCAGCCATGATTGTTTGTTATTCTCAATGTCCTCCGGCTTAAATTTCTGGGAGAGATACTTATCTACTTTACCAAGCCACGAATATAAAAACTCGTATCTTCCATCACTATAGTCTTCTTTAGCTGCAATTTTCAGTTCGATAACTCGCCCATCCCCCAAGGTAATGATCCTAGGAAGCCCAACACTTTCTGACATTTACTCTGGCACAGGCTCTTCCAATTTTAATTTAATAAGTTCGATCAGTTCAACACAGTTCTCGCTTAACCTAGCCGATGCCTCCCGCAAAGGTAGCAAGGGATCTATTTTTTCTGTATTTATATAAAATATCGGATTGCTTATCATCGGATGTTTTATGTCGTAAGTAGCAACTTTCACACGCGGGTCTTGAAGCAACAATGATTTGAGGGCATTTAAAAAAGTATGACCCTCGTCTGTAAATTCAATCTCCGCTTCCTCTTGAGTTAATTTAATGATTTTTATATTCACCCTGCATCACGTCTCATCAATGTTATACGTCGACTACTGATTAATTTATCTTATAAAAAATTAGCCTCTACTATAGCTGCTTAAATTATTCCCTTACCATAGTCCTCTGAAATCTTTCTGGTTTCAATACGTCCACATCTTGGACATTCCAACTTGCTTTCTTTTTTGACAAGAGCCGAACGACATTTTGAGCAGATTGCTTTTATAACTCCTAAATTTTTATCCAGAGTGCTGAGTCGTAAACTTTTTTCGTCAATGACTTTAGCTTTTATTATGTCATGCTGCTCAAATTCTGAATCAATTTTTGCTACATACGAATTCTTTATGTTGGAGATGTGAACAGCTCCTTGATCGACGTTAGCAATTTCGCGATACTCTTGTCCTTTTATTCTTGCTATATCTACGATCACTACAGAGTTCTTCAAGTCTACGACCCGTCCCACAACGATATCCCCGTTCTTAAGTATGGGCGGCGTGCCCAGTAGTGGGATTATTTTAACAGTTCGCTCTTTTTTATTTTTTTCAACTTGTCCTGTTAAAGCAGCATAAATTTTGCCTTTCTCTTCATACGTTCCATCGCCTGCTATATATTCTTCAGACGTACCTATTAAATCTCCTGGAACAACTATATTTTTCATTTATAATTCCTACTTTTACCATCTTATGCATCAGTATGTTAAATTAAGCGGCTCGCTCCATACGAAAAAGTATAACGTCTATGTAAGTTATTTCTTTTTTATGAAACTTAAATGTATGCGCTATTGGAAACTTTAGTCTCATTGAATCAGTAATTAAATTAGGAGCGGAAAATGCCCTCACGAAACGTTCAGAAACTGCATTTTGTATCATATAAACAGTGCTTCCTAATAGGAAAGCCCTTTTTAAAAAAGGTCGATCCTGTCCTTTTCTCTGCCCTCCAAATGGCGGATTCATAATTACAGTGTCAAAATCTCCTTGAAACTCTTCAACACTACAATTAATCCAGGTTATACCTACTTCAAATTCTCGTGCATTAATTCTTGCCACTTCAAGTGCATGATTATCAACATCCACCCCTGTTGTTACCCCTCCTAAGAGCGCTGAACCAATTGCTAATATCCCTGTGCCGCATCCGAGATCCACAACCTTTTTCCCCTCAATGTCCCCTTTCATATATGCCAGATATAGGAGTTTTGCAGCGAGCCGAGGAGGAGTCACATACTGCTCAAGTTTTGAGAAGGGTCTCTCAAAACTTCTGACTTTCTCAAGAAGCATCTCCAGCTTTCGCTGCCGCATAATGTTGTAAAATAAAAAAAGAGCGCCTATCTCTTCCTGTTTACAAGATATGCCACAAATGTAAGCGCCGCAAGAGCAAACATAACTTCAAACCCTGGCAATGGATTGCCATTCGTTGCTGTAGTGTTGGACGCTGATACTGTGAGACCTTTAGTCTTATTTCCACCTTCAGTCGACTTTTGCGGTATGTCCACCACCTTGTTTACCCCTGCATATGCAGTTGTCGTTGTTTGTAGCCCATTTGCTGGATTTGTAGAACGTACATCAGCGCTGACGGTAGCGTTATCCATCAAACTCTTTGACGCAAAGAAACGCCACCCAACGTTCATATGATGTATGTCCATCGCACTCACGTTGGTGTCTCCAGGGTTCCCAGTTAATTGGCTTAAGTCAGCTGAAATGCTTTGTCGGACTCTATTTTCATTCACGCCGGGATTATCTTTGGTTGGATTGTCCGTAGTATGACATAGCCTGCAGTTACCATTTATAAAGGTTACCACTGAACCGTACTCTCCTGGTTTAACGAGGCCTTTATCAGGACTTCCCTTTGGGCCGTAGATAGTCGTGTTAAGGTGGAGTGGATAATTTTCAACTCTCATCAAAGTTGTTCGGGTGGGACCATATGGGTCTTCTACTTTAATGATATACTGCCCTGGTTTTAACTCTGGCGTCATCCATGAAAAGACTATAAATCCATTTGGTTGCGTTTTATTGGCTGCGTCGTTCTGTCCTCCATCTGTTACATTTGCGATTTTAATCCAAGCCGCGTTATCGGGGGCAAGACCAGAGTTATTCGCATCATAATAGTACGAAAGCGTCACTGTACTGCCATTTCTTGCAACATCAGCGGATATTATGACATTATCGCCCGAACCGACAGGCGAATCAACTGAGATATTCATTGTGGCAAAAATAGGCATTATCATAACAGCGGTTAGGACCAGTATTACTACCAGCACAATTGGTGTTGAAATAAACTTGACGGGTGGCTTTAGCATGTCGAAGACCTCATAGTATTATTCAATCTTACACAAAATGTATATATAAAACATTCGAGTGTCCCATTCCACTAAAAACAAATATTAAAACAATCGTTTCGCATATAAAAAAATGTTATTTTTGACGATATAAATGAAAACCGATGAAAGGCTGCGTTATTTTTATTACTAATAATATGAATAAAAAGACCAATGAAAGACTTTTTTTATCCAAAATCGATTGCAGTAATTGGTGCATCGCGGGTGGAAGGAAAGGTCGGGTATTCTATTCTCAAAAATTTGATATCTTCTGGTTTTGAAGGTGAGATAGTTCCAGTTAATCCTAACGCCGATGAGATCTTAGGTATAAAATGTTCTCCTCATGTCAGAAAAGTAGACCTCGTTGTGATCGTTGTACCAGCAAAAATGGTGCCTTCAGTGCTTGAAGAATCAGCGACGCTCGGAATAAGGGCCGCAATCATAATTTCGGCAGGATTTAGAGAGGCTGGAGCAGAAGGCGCACTGCTCGAAGCTCAACTGAAGAAGATAATAAAAAAGCATGGGATTCGAGTCATCGGACCTAACTGTCTTGGTATCATTAGTACAAATGCTAAGATGAATGCGTCCTTCGCCGCCGAATACCCAAAAAAAGGAGATGTATCATTCGTATCTCAAAGTGGTGCACTTTGTACGGCAGTTCTCGATTGGGCCGCAACGGAAAACATTGGCTTTGATAAATTCGTAAGCACGGGAAATAAAATAGATATCACCGAGGCTGATCTACTAGAATATCTGAAGTTCGATCCTACAACAAAAGTCGTCGGTCTATATATAGAAGGGATTAAAAATGGAAAAGAATTCATGATAGCTTCACAAATGACATCACAAATAAAGCCCATAATTGCCCTTAAATCAGGAAAAACTTCGCCAGGAGCAAGAGCTGCTTCTTCGCATACTGGCGCGTTAGCTGGATCAGATGCGGTTTATGACGCGGCATTCAAGCAATCTGGAATTATTCGTGTTGAAACTGTTGATGAATTTCTTGACACGTTTAAATCATTTTCAATGTCTGGTACACCAAAAGTTAAGACAGTGGCAATAATAACAAATGCGGGGGGTTTAGGGGTTCTTGCAAGCGACGCGTGTGCTGATGACGGTGTTGTTCTGGCAAATTTTACTAAAGAAACCATAGAAAATTTAAGACGACATCTTCCGACTGAGGGTAATCTATACAACCCTGTAGACGTTCTCGGCGACGCAATGGCCGATAGATATGCTAATGCCCTTTGTAACATTTTGCAGGATGAAAACGTAGGATCTATCATTGTTCTTCTTACCCCGCAAGCTGGTACCGAGCCTAGCAAGACCGCTATGGAAATAGTCAGGCTATCTGTTTCAACAGGAAAACCAGTAATAACGTCATTCGTAGGAGGAGAACAACTATCGAGGGCAATAGAAATCCTAAAAATGGGCAAAGTACCTAATTTCCAAAGCCCCGAAAGGGCCGTTAAAGCTGTAGCCAACCTCATGAAATACGAAAAAGTGAGGAGTCGTGAGGAGCCCAGACAGACCTTCAAAATCACGAGTAAAAAGACTGATGTTTTGAGTCAAATTGACAAGGTCAAAAAAGACGGAAGAATTACAATGAGTGAAGAAGAAGGGAGAGTTGTACTTAAGGCTTATGAGGTGCGAACTCCGGACGAAAAACATGCTAATTCCCGAGAATACGCTGTAAAAGCTGCGCGCAGTATAGGGTATCCTGTTGTTATGAAGGTAAGTTCGCCCGATATCTCTCATAAATCAGACGTAGGTGGAGTCGTAGTAAACATTAAAAGTGATAGAGAAACTAAAAATGCCTACGAATCCATCTATGCCAACATAAATAAAAGACTTCCTACGGCTCGTATGAATGGGGTTATTATACAAAAAATGATAGAGGGAAAAGAGGCGATAGTGGGCGTTTCTCGTGACCCACAATTTGGTCCCTTTATAACTTTTGGACTCGGAGGGATTTATGTTGAAGTTTTACGAGACGTCTCTCATAGAGTGGCGCCAATTACATCAGAAGAAGCAAAAAAGATGATTACTGAAATAAAATCCTATCCGATTCTCGTGGGGGTACGGGGCGGAAGAGCGCTTGACATAGACGGCATCGTGGACGCAATACTGCTTTTAAGCCAGATAATGCAAGACTTCGATGAACTGCAAGAGATAGAAATAAATCCGCTCATAGTTCAAGAGAAGAACTGTTACGCAATAGATGCCCTCGTCGTAATCCGAGCTAAAATAACTAATTAAAGTTGTTGGGTGGTGAAAATATTGAGTATAGAGTGCGATAAAAGAACGCTAGTAATAAGTTCTGTTTCAGAAAGGGCCGGCAAAACCATTATTGCATTAGGGCTTGCTTTAAATTTCAATGGTCGCATGGGTTTTTATAAACCTATTCGCGAAAATCTGATCACAAAAAACGGAAATCTAATAGAAGAAGATGCTTACTTAATGAAGCATACATTGAATCTCGAAGATGAAGCGCTGCTTTCACCATTTTCCTATAACCTTTTACAAGGAGTGGTATTGCAAGATATTGTATGCGCGTTAAATCGCGTCTGCGATGATTACGACATGATTTTGATAGAGGGCACAAAGGACATTAGCACAGGTTTTATTCATCATATTTCAAGCATTCAATTGGCAGAAGCTCTAAACACTGAAATATTGCTTGTCACTGACATATACTCGCTTGATATGGTTGCAATGATAAAACTCCTTCTCGATAAGCTTGACGTTCGATTAAAAGGTATAATTCTGAACCAATCTAAGGATTCTACACTTGAAAAGTACATCTCCAGAAAAGGTATAAACATTTTGGGTTCGGTTCCATTCCTAAAAGAACTCAAAGCGCTTCACGGTTACGAAATAGCTGAAGATTTGGGGGGAGAAATAATAGTTGCTGGGCGGGATCTGCCAATTGAAAATATCCTTATAGGTGCTATGACACCAGAATCTGCCCTTAAATACTTTATGAGGGTCCCTGCAAAGGCAGTTATAACAGGCGGTGACCGATCAGATTTACAGATTGCCGCGCTATCGACTCCAACTTCATGTCTGATTCTGACTGGTGGGTTATACCCTTCAAATCAAGTGATTGCGCGGGCGCAAGAACTTGGTGTAAGCATGATACTCGTACAGCAAGATACCCTAACAACTGCTGAAAGAGTCGAGGCGCTCACTGCCAGGATCGATCCGTTTGACACGAAGAAAATTAAATTGATAAAACAGTTAATAACGGAAAATATTGATTTGGACTCAATATGGAAATGATAAATTAAACTAAAAGAATTACTAAATGGATGGACGCCTTTTCAAACACAGACTATAGCCGAACGTCCGCGTAATTTAATTAATTAAATAATTTTTTGTGTTTTTTTGCTCTCATATTTTTTTAATCAACATCTCCACGATGATATAGCTGTACAAACGGCAAAAAACTGCCTGAATCAAGACTGTCAATATTGTTAAGTATTATAGTATTTTAAGAGTCGTCGCGAGACTCGTTTATCTAAATCATATCTTTGATATTTTGTTACGGTTGATCTGTTCTAAATCATTAGTACCAATATACCCGCCTTATAATAGCATATAATATATATAATTTAATAGACTGAATAAAAGCGTTACATCTTCACCTGCTATCTTAACTGATGGATTCAAACTTTTTAGTTATGAGACCAGCTTAACAAGCTTTATGCTTGTCAAAAATGTTCTTTTATCATATTTATGCTAACGTAAATTTCTTAGACAATGTATGCCAAACACAACGATCTTGATTTTGTACACTTTTTACGTAATTACAGAGTCAATTGGTTCAGTGACAGAACACGAATCACCAAAAATGCTGCAGATATGATAAATTTCATATTGCTTTGTCGCGGAGATATTATACTTCATGAGCACTAAAACACATAATAGCTCTTTTTTAATAAGTTTATAAATCTCATTGCGCATCTTCTATCAATAACTAACCAAGAGTTGTAAAAGCGGCGACCACATTTTTTATGGCTAATGTAAATAAATAGTAGCTAAGAATAAAACTGAATGGTGTGCAGACTGCTTGTTTCAAAAGATACAAAAAAAATTAAATTAGCACCTTAAGTAAGTCTTTATCTCTTATTATACCTTCAAGTTTTCTTTCGGCAGTTTCTACAGGTAACAATTCTACATTATAGCGTCTCATCCTACGGGCGCATTCACTTACTGCAGTCTTATGATATACGGGCTGATATTCTCTGATCATAACTTCAGCAATAGGTAGATTTGGAAGTTCTACCCTTGAAACGCCGTAATACAAGCTCATTGTATCTCGAACTGCTTCCCAAGTCCACGCATCTTCATCAAAACCAGCAGATAAATCGGCCTTTTCAATTGTGTCTTCTATTTTACTAACCTTAAGCAAATTGCTCTCAGTAATGATACCCACGACCAAATTGTCAGAGTTCAATACAGGACTGGCGTCTACATTTGCAAGGTTCATAATCTCGCCAACTACATTTGTCGGTGTCATTTCCCAGACAGCCACTATGTCCCTGTCAGTAAACTCATCAACAGGTATATCTATTTCCATGTCAGCGATAGCATATATTATATCTGAAACAGTAACAAGCCCAACAAGCTCTGAATTAACAACGACTGGAACTCTTCTAATGTCTTTTTCAATGAGTATTCTTGCGACCTCATTTATAGTTGTTTCTGGTTTGACTGACAATGGGTTTCTCGTCATTAGAAGGGCAATCTGATCTTCCTCAGGGTTTTTAAATATATCACCTCTGGTGAGTATCCCTACCAGTTTTTTGTTCTTTACAATTGGGACACTTGTCACGCCTTTTTGTTTCATAATCTTGAGAGCTTTGTCGCGTGATCCAGGAACCTCAACATAAATGACTTCGCTGGTCATTATATCTTGTACTGTTAACATCATTCACCTCTTACTACTACGACTGGAACTTTATCCCTTCCGATTATCTTATCTGCGACACTTCCAATGAGCAAGCGATCTAATCGGGTTCTTACACGGATCCCGAAAGTTATAAAATCAGTATTATGCGTATCGGCGTACACGTAAATTTTATTTACATAGTGCCTTTGAAGAGCTGTAACTCTAACTTTGCTTTCGTCGGCGCCTCTTGAAGCAAATAATCGCATTATGTTCTGCATAATTTTTTCTATTTCAATTAGTATAAGCTTAATAATTCTGTCGAAATTTCCATCGATAAGTACTACGGTAAAGCCTAATATGTGTATGTCATTAACAATGTGCGTCTTTGTATCCAGAAATTTAGCCAAGTAAAACGATGTCATATACCTTTCTCATTACTTTTGACCCATCTGTTGAAATCAAAATTTTTTTGTAATCCATATCTTGATCAGTCTATTCAGGATTTAAATATTATATCATCGGGGCGAGCTCGCCTAACAATACCACTAACAAAGTTTCGAACACCACATAAATTATCAGAATGTTCGTTAAGGACCATTAAACGTGCCTGCTTTCCTACCTCAATAGAACCGATTTCATGAGCGATATTTAATATTTTAGCTCCATTGATTGTTGCCATCTTCAATACTTCGAGATCATTGTGCAAATAAGCTTTCGAAGCAAATTCCATTTCAGCAAACATATTCAATGAATTGAACATAACATTATCAGTTCCAAGCCCTACTGTTGTTAATTCCACCATTGAAGATATTGGTGGGCGACAAAAAGAGGCACCTACTCCCGTTACGAGGTTCGATCTGGGACAAACTACTATCGGAATGCCACTCTCAATCTGATGTTTAGATGCGTGAGTCATATGAACGAGGAAACTTGGGTTTAATGCTATTGCGGCATTTATATCTTTTTCATCTCGCTCACCAGCATGGGTGGCTAAAATTTTTCCTCGTTTTTTAGCTTTGTTTGAAATTTTCGAGATCGTCGAGGCATTTAAATCTTTAACTCCGCTGATCCCGATGCCGTTTGCCAAGTCGAGGACATTATCAATATCATCTTCTACTATATAATCTATGCCATCATTTTTTGGTCTCCCCAACGCAAAAACTTTTATGTTTTTCAAGTTTTTTTTAGCGGCCATTAATTCTTCTAACCCCTTAACCCCGCCTTCTCTAAAATCAACCAGAGTAGCTGTGCCGGTCCCAATAGCATCTAAAAGGGAATGATTTATAGCTTTAATTATCGTTATTGAATTGGCTTCACGAAGCGCCCGGTGCTTTAAGCCATCGGGTGGTTTCACCAAATTATCAAGACTATCAAAAACGACATCCTTTATGATCGAGTCTCCGAGGTGTGTATGAGCGTTTACAAATGAAGGCAAAACTGTTCCAAAAGCATTGCAATCATTAGATTTTACGTTAAACCTCTCTTCAATTTCAACAATTCGTCCTGATTCAACATAAACACGGCCAGATAATGCTTCAAAGTTCTCCCCACACAATAATCTCCCGCCTACTGTGTAATCATACATGATAACGTATAAATCACAGCAAATTGTATTTTAAACTATGGCAAAAGGAAAGAGACAAGCATCGGGACCTATGTCAGCCGCCGGCTTAATTAGATATTATGAGACTGAAGATAAAGAAGCCATACATATTAGCCCGAAGTCCGTAATGATTGCTTGCGCGATTTCTGCGGTTGTCATTTTGGCATTAAACTTTAGATTTGCCTAGAATATGTGTTACATTCGCTGCCGAAGAAAGTAATACAAAGATCGGCGCAAAAAAAGCAAATGCAAAAAAGTAAATCAAAGCTGTAAGAATATTACAAAAAGTGTTTTAATGATTTAATGATAAATGCAAAGACGAGTTTGAAAACTTTTTTACGCTGGACTTTTTGCCGCGGGGCGAGAAGCTCAACAACTTTTCAATTGAGACATATTTAATTTCTATTCCACCAAAAGGTATTCGATTTAAAAGTGGCATTACGGTCACTTATATCGCAATGTTGTCACTGAAATCCTTAATATGTTAATCACTACAATAGAATGAGAAGCACCCGTTAAAATACTGGTTGGATGCCGGGATACTTTTTGTAAAAGATTTGAATACGTTTTCGATGCTGTAAACATTGAACTTATTTGCGTCAAAAGCTTTAAAAAAAGCTGATATTTTTATTCAGAACCCAAAACGCGCACTTAAATTAGAAAATTGTAGTCTCTTAGTAATAGAATTTGTTGAAAAGACACCGTTAGGAAAAGTTGAAATTACCTTGCCAGAAATATGTCAAGAATTTAACATTATCAAAAATGGAAAGAGAGTAAATTGATGTATGATGATATTAAGCTCGATAATTTTATAATTGACTATCATAAATAGATGTTTTAAGATTGCATAAAGTAAAACGGTTCAGTTGAACAAGCCCTAAACTACAACTTAATGAGTGCTATTTATTGTTTAAGTAGCAAATGCGATGCGTCTCTCGTATTGAGTGCATCCCGGAATTACTGATACGTTAAAACTTCTGTGTTTAACAAGCGCCAGAATTGATTTTATTCTCAAAAGGGGAAGGGCAAATGAAATTATATCAGCAGATAGCTGACCATACAATTGTAACTTTACGAACTTGTACCTAAGCTTATTTTAGTTTAAGTTTAGTATAAGATAGGAGTAGATGCCGATAAAAAGAAACATGATTACCAAGAAGTACTAGAGTCGAAGTAATAACTTCAACACTCATAACTCCTGCAGAAAAGTGAACGAATGCTCTAGGAGCCCTATAGAAAAGTCAGAATTTGAATAATTATGAACGAGGACAGATTAACGATTAGGGATGCAATAGCGATCCCATTGTTAGTAATAATACTGATTTTAGGAGCGACTTATGGTATAAATTCAATGAAGAAGCAGACTGATCCTTGGCTCGATCCAGTCATAATGAAAGGTGAACTTGACTCGACGAAGTGGATAAATGAAAACACTAAAAAAACGGATAAATTCCAGTCTGACATTTTTGGCGGAGAATTGATAATGGGAATGACAACGCGCACTGCTATAGTGGGAGGCGATTGGGCAAACGCTCCTGATCCCGTTTCCAATATGAAAGACTCTCAAAAAATTTATATGACCACTTCAGCGAGCGAGGCCAATGCACTCTGCAAGAAGTACAACCTAACCTACGTGTTTGTCCCCCTAAATCGAAATGTCTATTGCGGGTTTGGGTGGATTGTGATAAACAAAAATAAATTTAATGATTACAATTACTTTCAGTTAGCATATTCGAATGACGATGTGAAGATTTTCAAGGTAGTCTGATAACATAAACAGAACAGCAGTGATTAGGTTTAGATCATTCAATCTTCGTGCGTTGTTACGATATGTTTTCATTGTCGCCCTTATCATTCCGTACATAAGTTACAGATTGGAAGTGGTAAAAAATTACATCATTCCGACCTACGGAAATACGATGTATCATGTGGGCATAGAACGCCTCATTACACAAACGGGATTTTACCCTGCTCAAGAACTTTCATATAATGGCGGTTTCCACCACTTCTACGTGCCATCATTCCGTCTCTTTGTTTCTTCTTTTTCCTTGATAACAGCAACAGACCCTATGGTGACGTCCGGCTTGGTAACGATCATAATATCACTCGCGATATTCGGTATCATTTATGCAATAACTAAAAGATCTTTAAATCCTTTTGCAGGGGTCTGTGCCTTATTTCTACTCATTATATCGCCAGAGATGACAATATTTTCAATAAGAGCTCTTCCTGAGCTTCTCGGGCTTTTTATGTTTCCACTAACGCTTTACTTCATACTGTTGAATGACACTGGCGAACGATGCAGCCTTAACGCATACTCATATCTCGCAATCTTAGCCGCATCTATAACTGCACTAACACATCAAATGACGCTCCTGACACTTGCATTTGTTTTGGCTATTTACGGGCTGACGCAACTCAAAAATAGAGCAGAACTTCTTAATGCGTGGATTCCGCTGGCTGCTGCGATCACCGTGTATGGGGCTTGGCAGTTTTATTCACTGCACACATTAAATATTCTTGAATTGGCTCAAGTAAAATTTCACGAAGGGATGCCAGTAGACTTATTTGCTAGCGCATATAAAGTTGGTTTTATTGAGAGAACAGGACTTCTTCTTATCGGGTTCTGTATCTTAGGTATCGTATATCTAGAATATAAGAAAACAGACAAAAGATTTTTACTTTATGCTTGGATTGGTGCATCACTAATACTCACAAAGAATGATCTCCTTGGCATTAGTGTATTTATGGATAGATTTCTAACCTTTATGGTGGAAGGAATGATAATCGTAGGGGGAATTGGTGCATACGCAACACTCGAGTTTTTAGATAGGTACGTGTTTGACATAATATTTGGCAAAATACAGAATGCACCTGTTAAAAAATGAAAATGCGAGCTATCCCACTTCAGCTCATTACTGCTCTTCTTGGAATCCTACTAGCCCTACCATTGAGAATGCTCTTGTTACCACTTTTGATTACATTGCCTGGCTTGTGCATATATTTGGTCTATAATAACTATAGACCCGTTAACCCCATCGAATGTATAAGCTTTTCCTTAACTTTTTCACTTATAACCGTCCCATTTGTAGCCTGTTTGCTTTATTTTTTAACGATAAACATAGGATTCACAGGAGTTGCCCTTGGGATACTAGTGGTGATATTATCAATCTCATCATACGTAGCCGACTTGAAAACAAAAGATTACCATGACACGGCAAGAATGCCACCAGAAATTACTCGTGATAGCTGCCTAAAACAGTTGGCTATTATAACGATATCAACGCTGCTTGCCCTAACCGTTTACATACCCCTTTCTAATTCTTATGTAAGTAATCCTGATGGTCTTGTTATGCATCCCACACAAGCCTCCGATTTAAACTTCCATCTTTCGATAATTAGCAGATTCATAAACTCACCACATATTCCAGTAGAAGATCCCTATCTAGCAAACTATTACATTAATTATAACTGGTTTATGCACGTATATATGGGGATTTTAACAATTTTAACGGGTGTCCACCAGTTTACGATGCTTAAAATTATTGTCCCTCTTCTTTTCTTTACGCTTTCAATGAATATTTATTTACTTGCCCGAAAGATTTACAATTACGGCACAGCATTAATATCGACGATAATATATACAATCGGTGGAGGATTGGCATGGATACTTATCGTTTACTTCAATCCAAGTGATATCTTTCATTTTCTTATCTATCAATTAGGAGATAATGCAAACATAAAATATGACCAGACTTTTTTGTTTTATCTTCTTCCTCAAACACAGTCTTTTGCACTGGTTATCCTCGTATTTGCCCTATTCTTATGGATAAAAACTGAGAAGAATTACAATTTAAGAAATATTGTGGTACTATCTCTTATTTTAATCGCCTTGCCTTACTATCATGTTATAACCGCATTTCCACTTTTTGCATCTATGGGATTATTCTCGATATATACATTCATTAGATATGGAGCAAAAAGCGCATATCCCACATTAATACCCCTTACTGTAGCAAGTTTGGCGATGGTTCCAAATTTCATATTGACCTCAAACGGTCATCTATCGCAGATAACAATTACACCCATAAACTATAGTCTTGGGTTTATGTTATTTACGTATGGAATTATAGGTATCCTTGCGTTTATAGGCGCGTACCAATCTTTAAAGTCAAAGCATGTAACTCCCCTTATTTTCTTCGCAGTAACAACGTTTGCTATTATGAACATAATATCACTACCACTTACATTCGATACTTATAGATTCTTAGTGTATCTATATATTCCAATAGCGATCTTCGCCGGTTATTACGTTTCTCGGACACTTTTAGAATTAAAACAACATGGGCGTTCACCTAAAGCTGTAGTTATCAAAGCATCCGTAGTTACGATCGCACTTATCTGCGCCCTGCCAACTTCTGTGATAATGTTTGAGTTTTATAATGGGCATTCATATCTTCATGTACCTAATGATGAACTTAATGCAATGGACTGGATTAAATCAAATACGCATAAAAATTCCATATTTCTTGAAGAACCATCAACTTTTCCAAAAATTCCACTTATGACTGGCAGAAGACTTGTATTTGCTGGAGGATTGTACACAATGCAGTATCACGGAATTGACAGATGCGCTGAGATAAACTCTATACTTAATGAAAGCAATGCTACAAAGTTAAGTTCTGAACTGAAATCATTAAACGTATCATATATCTTTGTAGGGCATGAAGAACGGATGTATCGTATATCATCCACTGTCGCCGATGGTTATTGTTTCGAAAAAGTGTATGATAGGGAGATGATACAAATATACAAAGTTACGTAATTTTGTGGTTTAAGTATGATAATAAATTCATAAACTGTATTATAAAAAAAACATAAGCTACATGAAGAATATCAAATTATCTCTTAATAATCGATCAAAATTAAAGTGTCAACAATGTTCATCTCTTTTTTCAGCATCATAATGCTTATAATAGGTTTAATTTACTTCACAGTGTTGCCTGGCTATGTCATACTAGATGCTCTTCGAATTAACGGACTCGACGCCATAGAGGTGCTTACAGTTTCTTTTGGAGTTGGTCTGATTGTGCTAACTGGTGAGGCAATAGCATTAAGTATAGTAGGAAGCTTGGGATTGACTGCACAAAATTTAATCATATTTACATCTGCTTTTATAATTATCGTGGGATCTTTCCAAGTTTTAAAACAGAAATTTACAAACATAAATCGAATTTAATCAAATTAATAATAGCTCGGTCTAAATTTCACAGATACCAGTACAGTGTGTGCGACGGTTGGTACGTCATGACTGAAATTGAGATTCTATTCATCGGAAGATCGAACGTGGGAAAATCTACGTTAATAAGAGAGCTTTTTCGGATAAAGCCACCGGTAGGAAGGCGCCCCGGTGTCACAACGAGACCTACTAACTATCAACAAAATGACCTCGTTATCACAGATTTGCCTGGATTTGGATTCATGCGTGGAGTTGAGGGGTTTAAACGTATACAAGACGAGATTATTAGATATGTAGAGGAACACCACGAACGAGTGCTTGTTGGAGTTCACGTGATAGATGCAAACTCTTTCATTGAAATTGCCAAGAAGCACAATATGCCAGTTGATGTTGAGATATTTGATTTCTTGTTAGATCTCAATATAGATACCATACTTGCAATTAATAAAATGGACAAGATGCAAAATCCTGAGAAAGAACTCAACGAGATAGTCTCAAAGCTCGGTATGTTACCTCCATATAAACAATGGATTGATCGTATTGCTCCAGTCAGTGCCAAAAAGAGTGAAGTACAGGCACTTAAAAAACTGATAATTAAAAAGCTTCATTATGCTGGACGAGATGACGTCATTAAATATCTGAGATGAAAACAAGCGCGACGATTTACTTTAAAATAGCAGAAACAACTTTGTTGACTCCCCCGGCAACCCCTTCTACTTCTATACCGCCTTTTTTTGCACCATCCCCCACAAGATAAAGATTCTTATATTGCGTTTGATTTGGAGCGTCAAACCCAGATGCCATCCTGTTTACAGGCCATCCATTGTAATAACTCTGTACAAGAAGAAGTTCGAAGTTATTTTTAAATAAGTCTTTAAGATCTTTAAAACCGAGGCGAATTTCCTCGTTTAGATCGTTAGATTGTAGTGGCTGGTACGACATTATAAGGTTTTTACCAGGTGGGGCTAAGTCAGGATCTGCATTAGTCGCCTCATTTAAGCCTTTTATCCTTCTCATATATGGAGTTAATAGAACTCCAGTATGCCCTATGAGCTTCACATTTGACGATAGGGATATTTTTATTCCAGCTGAAGGTTTCTCTGAACGAGCCGTCAAACCTAAAAGTTTATTTGTGGCGTCTGGACCGATATCTGATATGACATACTTAGCGGTCTCAAATTTCCCTCCTATCTTGATTCCTATCGCCTTTTTGCCTTTGACAATTATTTTTTCTACTTCAGAGTTCGTATTGATTGGTCCATCAACTGTTTGAGATATTGCATCAATCACAGCTTTACATCCACCTATCGGAATACCAGGTGTGATTCCATATTTCAATATGTTTCTTAGAATTGCCAAAAGCCCCGAAGCTGGAACTTCAGCTAAATTCATCGAAAGCGCCCAACCGCAGAAAGCATCTGTTAATTTCATGAATCGGGGATTTGAGTGCAGTATATGAACGAGGTTGTTCCTCCTACCCGATAAAACAATCTTTGCAAGATAAATCAAATATTCAAGTTCATTTACACCGAATTCCTTGAGCATATTTCTCAGATCTCTAATAATAATATTCGATCCATCGTCATACCTTATAGTAGCAGGAGGTTTAGAGTTAATAATCTCCACTTTGGCTCCTATATCCTTTAGTGTTTGACTCAAAGGTCCAGTCGTGCCGTGAGGCACCATGTGTAACGCGCCAGTAGTTAGCTGAAAACCTTTATAGGGTAAATTTGTGAATCTGCCACCAATAATGGGAAGCCTCTCATAGATAGCTACATCAAATTCCCTTGAAAGTTTCGCTGCTGCAAGGAGTCCTCCAATACCAGCCCCAATTACAACAACATCTACCACGAGCTACTACTCCTCATTTGGTTCAATTGCTTTTTGAGGACAGAACTTGAGGCAGATACCACAATTTTTGCAATCTCCAACAATGTTTGGTTTCCCTAGGACTCTAATCGCCCCTATGGGGCAAAACACTTCACAATGAACACACCCAACGCAGTTAGACATGACCCTCATTCAAGTATTAATGAGTAGTTTTATGTATTTAGCATCATGGAATATGTTTAAACATAAACAATCGAAGTACTTTTAGCTTATAAACAAAAAATATGAGGTTACATTCTAAATGTTTCAAGCTGTTTTTGATTTAGAAGGTCCAATATCACCCCAAGACAACGCCTACGAAGTAATGCGACTTGTGGAAAATGGAGACCATATTTTTGAGGTAATTAGTAGGTATGATGACGTTCTTACATTGCGGGGCAGGAAAAACTACGAACCAGGAGACACTTTAAAATTGATCGTTCCATTTCTAATTTATAATGAAATTTCAGAAGAAGATATAAAAAGAGTATCAAGACAAGCCAAAATTGTGAGTGGTGCCAAAAAACTGATTGATTTGCTAAAAAGTGACAACTGGCAGATTTACATCATTTCAACAAGTTATGAACAGCACGCACACAACATCGCCGAGCAATTAGAGATCGCTTCAGATAATGTCTATTCCACAAAACTCCCACTTGACTCGTATCTTCTTGAATCAAAAAGCCAAGATATGTCGATAATCGAAAAAACTCAACAAGATATACTTTCTTTCTATTTTAAGTTTGGAATAAATAACACAAAAAAAATAAACAACATCGTAGCTAAGCTTGATAAGGTCTTTTTCAGCGATATACCAAAGACGAGATTAGGCAAAACTCTAAATCAGATTCAGGTCATAGGGGGGAGACGTAAAGTAATGGCAATGATACGGGCGATTGGTGGCTCGAGTTATATAAAAGATACGATGGCAGTAGGCGATAGTATTACTGATTACAAAATGTTAAAAGCAGTGAAAGAAGGATGTGGTTTATCAGTTGTATTTAATGGAAACACGTTTTCATTGCCATACGCAAGTGTAGCAGTTGCTGGTGAAGACATTTTACCAATTTCTCTCCTGGCAAAACTGTTTACTCAAGGAGGGCGTGAATTAGTGTTTACCACAATAAAAAACTTGGAAGATAATTTCAAAAAAAATGAAATTGATAGCCAAAAAATATTCGAAGATGTTTTTACTCCACAAATAACGCAATTTTTAAGTGCACATGAGCGCACATTAAAATTTCCATATATCAATTTAATTGAAAATGCAAGCGATGAAAAACTTCATCGTGTAGCCGAAATTCACAAGAGATTCAGACGTATCGTTAGAGGTGCAGATGTTTCTCAGCTTGGATGAATATGCTATCAAGTACTAACTGAACTCTAACATTCTTACATTCTATTTCTGACATTAGTGTCACAGTTCATGAACTATAGTTTACACGGTTCACAATAACGGTAACTAATGAAACGAGATAGATCTCGTAGCGAGATCCACAGTAACGATTCACGGCCAACTAGATTAAAAATAAACCGTGAGGGTATATGGTGGGAAAATTTTTTTAAACAAAGTAAAAATTGTATTTTATACTACTTAATATATAATCTTAAATTTAGCACTAACATCGCGGGGTTTAAACAATTTTTTGGAAAAAAGTAGTTATTTTTCATTAAGTAAAACAACTATAATAATGCTCAGAATATGAGAACCGCCAATTTAACGAATAAATCTTAAAATTAAGATTATTCAGTTGCAACGCCAGTTGCTATGACTTCATCAAGCGGTTTAGACCCAGCCTCAATGACTTTCAGATTAACCTGTCCAGTTTTAGCTGAGATTTCGCATCCTCTAATGCTCTTCCGTTTTCTTACCCCTCTCCTCTCCGGATGATACCCCACCCCGCTTGAGAGAAGGAGTCGCTTTCTTCCGGCTCCAGGGAGATCGTGCCTCATAGCAACTCCATCTTTGTCAGATCCGCCTGAAACATATAATT
>Ga0187784_10001052_pt1 | contig 21477 bp, 18 predicted proteins | sample 1015_SJ02_MP15_2_FD_132964 | JGI IMG/M metagenome (GOLD analysis project Ga0187784, IMG submission 132964) | Tropical peat soil microbial communities from peatlands in Department of Meta, Colombia - 1015_SJ02_MP15_20_MG | ecosystem: Environmental > Terrestrial > Soil > Wetlands > Peat | place...
CGTCCAGAACAGCCCCGGGAGGGTCCGGGAGCACAAAGCCACGGGAACGGGCCGCCGGTGCTAGCTATGCCATGACGGACGCCAACTTCGAGCTCATCGACCGGAAACGACACCGGTAGGGACGAGCCGATCACGCAGGGTAGCGGCTCGTCCATTTGTCTAGCACGCTCGACCAGGTTCGCGGTGACCGAATGGTCTGACAGCACGGAGACTTGCCTGTGAACACGATACAGATTCTCTTACCGGTGGCCGGACTCAGCATAAGCCTGCCCGTGCTGGTCGGTGTGGGCATGGTGGTGGGCTTCCTGTCGGGCATGTTTGGAGTTGGAGGCGGGTTCTTGATGACCCCGATTCTCATGATGTTGGGCATCCCGCCCACGGTGGCGGCCGCGTCCGATTCTTGCCAGATTGTCGCCGCCGCCTCCTCGGGGACGTCGGCTCACCTTCGGCTGGGCCACGTGGATCTGAAGCTGGGCGCCTTCCTGCTCACCGGCGGCGTGGTCGGCGGCTGGCTTGGCGTTCGGATCATCCAGATTTGGCGCTCGATGGGCAGCGCGGATCTCTACATTACGATCACCTACGTCGTGTTTCTTTCGCTCATCGGCGGCTACATGTTCTGGGAGAGCCTGCGCAGCCTGAGACGCGGTGCCCTCGAGCCGAAGCCGCACGTCACCGTCAAGCGCGAGGGGTTGCTCGGCAAGCTTCCTTTCCAGATGGACTTTCGCCGCGCGGGAATCCGCCACTCCGTTGCCATCCCGTTCCTTGTTGGCGGTCTGGTCGGAGTGCTTGCGGCGATCATGGGAGTGGGCGGCGGGTTTGTCATGATCCCGATGATGGTGTACCTCCTCGCCATACCCACGCACGTGGCGGTCGGGACCAGTCTCTTTCAGATTCTGTTCACAAGCGCAGGGGTGACGTATATGCAGGCTATAACGAATCACACGGTGGACCTCATGCTGGTCGTGCCCCTGGCGGTCGGCTCCGCCCTCGGCGCCCAGCTCGGCGCGCAAGTCGGAAAGCGGCTGCGCGGCGACCAGCTTCTGATCCTGCTGGCTTCAATCGTCCTGGCGGTGACGCTGAAGCTGGCCATCGGGCTCGTGACAGCTCCGGCCGTCTCGCTCTCGAACTGACCATGAGGCGACGACCGTCTCTCCTTCTTTTCCTTGCGTTCTGGCTGGCCGTCCCCGCCGCTGTCGTGGCGCACGCCGCCACTCCCCCCGAGCCCGTGACCGTGAAGCTCACGCCGTCGGTGATTCGCATGGGGACGTTCTACGGCGGAGCCAGGGTGCGCGTTGAGGGAACGGCCCCCGCCGGTTCCGGGGTAATCGTCGCCGTCCGCGGGGTGGGCGCGACCGAGGCTTTCAAGAAAGTGGAGCGTTTGGGGCCGATCTGGGTCAAGACAGGGAACGTTTCGATTTCCGGCGTGCCTTCGCTGCTGCTGGTGTTCAGTTCCAAACCGCTCGAGAGCTGCCTGTCGCGCGACGAGCTCGACCGTCTTCAACTTGATGCGCCCGCCGTCAAGAGAGCCATCCAGATCCGCCCGCCGCAGCAAGGCGCGGATCGCCTTGCCGACGATTTCCTGAAGCTGAAGATGCTGCAAGCAACCTATCGGATCGAGGGAGGCGGCATTCGAACCACCCCGACGGGCGGCTCGCGTCAGCGGTACACATCGGATTTCGACTGGCCGAAGAGCGCTGGACCCGGCACCTACATGGTGAGCGTGAGCACGTGCCAGGGCCGTGCTGCGGGAGGTGATCTCCAGGTTCCCTTGAAGGTTGTGGAGGTGGGTTTTCCCGCCATGCTGGCCGATCTCGCCAGGGAGCGCGGCGCAACGTACGGTATTCTCTCTATCGTGGTGGCCGTGCTGGCGGGATTCGGCATCGATTTCATTGTCACACGGCTCTTCAAGAAGAAGATGATGGCCACCCACTGACCGGAACGGGCCGGCCTCCACGCGCCGTCTCGCCGCCTGAGGTCCTCCGAGGTGTGGCTATGCTCGATTGGTGGCGGAAAAAGGACCGCGCTCGATCCGGACCCTCCGACGAGGCAAGACTCCGGGAAAAATACGCCAGTTTCCGCTCCGTGCTCTCCCTGAACGGCGAGTGCCTGGAGTCGATGACCGGCCTGCAGGAGGACCTGCGCTACGTCCCGCCTTTCCGCGACCTTGTCTCCGACGGCGTGACCTCGATCTTCCAGAAAGCAGAGCGGATCGTTGACGTGCTGGGGAAGTTGACGGGGACCCCGCAGGCGTCGCTGTCGCGGGCTCTCGAACAGCAGAGACTGGAGGTGGAGAGGTACATCTCCGAACAGCAGGAGCAGGTACCGCGTCGTGTGTCGGCCTGGTTGTCGGAGGTTGATGCGCGGACCTCCGGGGAAGTGGGCGGGAAGGCAGGCGCGCTGGGTGAGATCAAGAACCGCATGGGTCTGCCGGTCCCGGACGGCTATGTGCTCACCACGGCAGCCTACCAGCAATTCTGCGGCATCCCGCTGTGGGAGAGCATTCGCGAGGCCCTGCGGAAAGCCGATCTCGACGACCTGGACGGATTGCAGGCCATCTCGTCCCACCTTGAAGGAATCATCATGGCGCGCCCGCTTCCCCGCGCTGTGGAAGTGGCGGTCAGCGAGCGGGCCCGTGTGCTCGCACGATGCGGCGCAGGCTTGGCCGTGCGCTCCAGTGCCGTGGGCGAGGGCGGGACGCTGACCTTTGCCGGCCAGTTCCTGAGTCTGATCAATGTTCCTCCTGGCAACGCCGTGGACGCGTATAAGCGAGTCGTCGCCGGGCGATTCAGCGACAGGGCCCTCTCTTACAGGCTCTCCAGAGGCCTCCCCGAGGTCAGCAGCCCGATGGCGGTTCTGTTTCTCCCGGTCGTCGACGCCCATGCGTCCGGGATCCTGTACACGCGTGACCCCGAGCATCCCCGGAACGACACGCTGTGGATTACCTCGACGCGTGGCCTCGGGATCGACGTTGCGAGCGGCAGAGTCGCTGCCGACCTCTTCGTCACGTCCCACAACCGTCCCGGCAGAGTCCTGGAACAGCGAGTCATCCGGAAAGAGGAAGCGTTGGTCCTCGATGAACAAGGAGGTGTCAAGCACCGGCGTCTCGGGGCCACTGAAGGGGACGAACCGAGTCTTGCGCCCGAGAGCCTCAAGACGTTGGCCGAATGGGGTATCCGGATCGAGCAGCATTTCGGAGCTCCGCAGGATATCGAGTGGGCCCTCGACCCCTCCGGAAATCTCTGGTTGCTTCAAGCGCGTCCTCTTGCCCTGGCGGAGCGCACCCGCTCACTCGCCCGGCCGCGTGGTGCGTCCCCCATGGTAGCCGCCGGCGTAACGGTGTATCCAGGTCGAGTGTCCGGACCAACCCACCTCGCGGTGAATGAGGCATCTCTGCGTAAGACGCCTGCGGGTGCCATCGCCATCGTCCGAAGAGCCTCCGCCGAGATCGTCTCGGTTCTGCCACGGATCGCCGGGCTGGCGGCCGAGCAGGGGAACCCGACCGGGCACGCCGCCAGTCTCCTCAGGGAATTCAGGATTCCGTCGGTGTTTCAGATGGGCGGCGTCTTCGAGCTCCTGGAAGAAGGGGAACCGGTGAGCTTGGACGCAGTGCAGCCCGGTCTGTACCGGGGAGCGTTGTGGCCGCCGGCTCCGGAGCGCGTCAGCCTCGACGAGAGTCGCGAGGAGAGGGCCAATGACGTACTCTATCGGAGGCTGCTCACCCTGCACCTGCTCGATGCGGGCGCCGTCAGGTTTCGGCCCGGCGGCTGCGAGTCCGCCCATGACGTGATCCGCTATTGCCACGAGAAAGCCGTAGAGGCGATGTTCGACGTGCAGGACCGGGAAATGGAACACGGCCCCCACAGGTCGAAGAAGTTGCTCGCCTCGGTCCCGGTCAACCTCTTCGTGTTGGACCTGGGTGGAGGCCTGGCGCTGGAAGACCCCGAAGCGCCCGAGGTCACGCCGTCCCAGATCGTGTGTCGACCGTTCCAGGCCCTCTGGAAAGGGATCTCTCATCCAGGGGTCAGCTGGACGCGCAAGATGTCGGCAAGCCTCAGCGATTTTGCGTCGGTTCTCGCGGGGTCCCTCCGCACGCAGAGCAGCGCCATGCGTGCGTTGGGCGAACGAAGCTACTTGCTGGTTGCCGGGGAATATCTGAACTTGAACTCACGGCTAGCCTACCACTTCTCCCTTGTGGACGCCTGCCTCTCGGACAAGGCGTCGGAGAACTACATCTCCTTTCGCTTCACCGGAGGCGGTGCCACCCGAGAGCGACGGGTGTTACGGGCTCGCTTCCTCGAAGCGTGTCTCGGTCACTACGGCTTCGTCGTCGACAGACGCGGCGACCTGGTCAACGCGTGGTTCAAGAGGGCGCCCGCCGCGGACACCGAGAGCAACCTCGACATCCTGGGCCGCCTGATGGCGTGCAGCAGCCAGCTCGATATGTACATGAGCGGCCGTGAAGCGATGCAGTGGTATGTGGAGCAGTTCCTTAGCGGAAACTACGCCTTTCGCTCGCCACAAGAGATCGCGTCGGAGCCGTGAGTTCCTCCTGGCGCGCGAGCCTGTCTTTGGTGTGCACGACGCTCACGGCAGGCCTCATCGTGTGATTGCGGAACGCCTCGGCCGGCTCAAGGAGGTTCGAGGGCGTCGCGACGAGGCTCGACGCCATCCCCCCCGCGACGAGCAGGACCAGGGTCGCCAACAGGATGATCAACTGTTCACCCCTCAGCAGGCGACTCAAGCGGGCGCCGAGCTGGGCGCCGAGGGCCGAGCCGACCGCCAGGGGCAGGACCAGAACGAGGTCTACGGTGTGATTGGCGGTGGCCTGCATGTAGGTGACCCCTGCGCACAGGAACAGAATCTGAAAGAGGCTCGTCCCGACCGCCACGTGTGTGGGCATGGCGAGGAGGTATACCATCATCGGGATCATGATGAACCCGCCGCCCACTCCCATGATCGACGCCAGCACGCCCACCACCGCAGACAGGAACAACGGAAGCAGAACGGAGTGCCGGACCCCGGAAAGGGGGAATGCCATCTGCCAGGGGAGGCGGCTGAAGAAGCCGTCACCCCTCGGGGCCTTTCTCGATCTCTTCGTCATCGCCCCCCGCCGCAACGCGTTGAGGCTCTGTAGGAACATGTAGCTGCCGAGGCTGCCCAACAACAGCACGTAGGTCAGAATAATCACCAGGTCGGCGTCACCCAGAGCGCGCAGGATCTTGATTGCTTGCACTCCGAACGTCGCGCCGACCAGGCCGCCGATCAGCATCACGATGCCGATCTTGATGTCGACGTTCCCGAGGCGGAAGTGCGCTGCCGTTCCCGATGACGAGGTAGCGACCATCCCGCACGAGCCTGAGGCAGCCGAGATCGTTGCAGGCACTCCGAGCATCATGAGGGCGGGAGTGAGCAGGAAGCCGCCCCCGACGCCGAACAGCCCCGACAACAGACCGATGGCCGCGCCGATGCCTGCCAGGACGAGCAGATTCATGGATATGCCCGCTACGGGCAGCAAGACATCCACTGTTGCACCTCCCGCCGCGTGACGTCGCCGTGCCCCGGGACGGCTGCGCCACCACAGACCGATGACAAGCTTCCCGTGCGCGGGGGGATGGGAAAACCGGGCGCAGACACGGACGTGAGGGCCAGCCTCGGAACTAGTTGCCCGCGGGCGGGGCGAGGTCGCCCAGATCCAGATCCGCCACGCCGGGCACGGCCTGGGCCACGCGCTTGACTTCCATCGCCTCGTCGGGCGCTGTCAGCTTCCCGCGGATCGCCACGTTTCCATGTCGCGCGACAACTTCGAATTCCAGGTGCGATGTTGCCGGATTGATGGCGAGCTCGGCCCGGACGCGGCTGCCGACTGCCAGGTCTTCCAACTCCGCCAGGCATTCCGGAGTCAATCCGAAGCATGCCTGCTGGCGCGCGGCCGCGGCAACGACCTCGCACGCCTCCTCGATATCAAACGCGTCAAGGTTGACCACGAGATCGTAGAGATGCGGGTCTTCCCAATCCACGCCGTAGAGGAATCGCACCCATCGCTTCCTCTCCTCGTCCACTCTGTGGATATAGGAGATCGCCTCGTGCCGCCCCATCTTGCGGCGCGCCACCAACATGGCGATGCGCTTCTCAAGCGGCGCGATTACCCTCACCTTCAGCACGGCCGACGCGCCCTTGAGCAGCAGGTGCCCGGCGTTCCCGTGGTAGATCACCTCTCCGGTCTTCACCTCTTCGGCGAGAGCGGCTTGAAACAGGGCGAGATATTGATAGCGTTTGTGCTGGAAGCGCTCGAGAAAACCAGGCGGTTTCAAGAGGGCATCCAGCAGTTCCTGTTGTGATCCGCCGCGTGCCGCCCCCCTCTCGGCGACCGCCTCACGGTCGACGCAGCGATACCCCAGTTTGGTGCCCACGCACTCCGCAAGCATCTGGCCACCGCTGAACGACCCTCGCGAAATCGTAATGACAGACACGTGTCCTCCCTCCCAAGGCCGGTCGAAACTGTGAGGGAACAACGTCCAGCGCCTGACTACGTTACCCCGATCCTGGTCTCCTCCCTCCTCCGCGTCGATGCGTCGCGTGCAATCTCGGTACGGCACAACGGTCCGCGCCAGCCGAGCCTGCGGCGCAGGACCTCACCCCCCTGGCGAGGTCCTGCAACCGCAGCCCGATCCGGGAGCCACGTTGCGTGTCCGCGCACCGCACGCTTCAGGCCTATGCCGTTTTCGGGTCCCCCTTCGTGCCCGTCGCGGCCGAATGGAGCTTGACTTCCACTTTCTCCTCCAGCGTGTCGTAATAGGCCGTGAGAATCTCAATCACTTCGGGCTTCGAGAATTCCTTGGGCACAGGCTTGCCTTCGCTCATCAGCTTGCGCAGCATGGTGCCGGAGAGCAGCAAGCGCGCGCCGCCCTTGTAATCCCCGTTCTCGTCGATGACCGCTTTGCTCTCGTGCGGGCAGGTTTTCATCGAGGCCATGCTGCCGCACTCGTAGCAGTAGAACGTCCAGTCCATGTTCAACGGCCGGAGCGCTAGCGCGTCGGCCGGGATCTCCGCGAAGATCTTCTGGGCGTCGAACGGACCGTAGTAGTCGCCCACGCCGGCGTGATCGCGCCCGACGATGAGATGCGAGCAACCGTAGTTCTGGCGGAACACGGCGTGGAGCAAGGCCTCGCGCGGCCCCGCGTACCGCATCTCCATCGGGTATCCTCCCTGGATGACCCGCTCCTTTCGGAAATACTTGTTGACGAGCGCGTCGATGGCCCGAACACGGACGTCGGCCGGAATGTCGCCCGGCTTGAGCTTGCCAAGAAGCTGGTGGACGTACACCCCGTCGACGACCTCGATCGCGATCCAGGCCAGATACGCGTGAGAATTGTGCATGGGATTGCGCAGCTGCAGCGCCGCCACCGTGCTCCATTCGCGTTCTTCAAAGAGGCTGCGCGCTTCCGCAGGGCGCTGGTAGATGCCTTTGAACGCTTCCGGGAAGAACGACTCGGACAGGACCTTCACGGGGCCGCTCAGGTTCACGTCGGCCTGTTGCATCACCTTCTGCACGCCGGGGTGCTTGTCGTCGGTCGTTCGAAACACCTGCTGACACTCATGCGCCTTGTCGATGGTGTACTTGTCCTCGACCTCCATCGTGCCGATCAGCTCGTTGGTCTCCGTGTCCCACAAGGCGACCTCTTCACCCTTGCGGAGCGATGCGGCGAGGTCGCTCGAAGCGGACAGGGTGATCGGGATGGGCCAGAACGTCCCCTTCTGGGATGGCAAGGCCATGTCGTCGCAACAGCTCTTCCAATCGTCGCGTCCCATGAAGCCGACGAGAGGCGTGAACGCGCCGATGCCCATCATGATGAGGTCTCCGGTTTCCCGGCTGGTCATGGGCACCTTCCGGAGCGTGGCGCCGCGTTTGATCTCTTCGGAGCGCGCCTCAGGGGCCAACAGCAGGGGCATCAACTTCTCACTCCCATGAGGTGGTACCAGCTTGCTCATGCACGTCCCCCCTTCATGACCTTGGCTCCACTACGCGTGCAGGAACCGTCGCTATCAGGATTGTCTCTCCGCGTGCCCTCGCCGCGGTCCTCACGGCGGCGACGTAGATTGCAACGGGCCGGTACAACAAATGTCCCCATTTGCCGAACGGCACCTCCACCACCAGCATCGGGACCACGATCGCCATGTGGACCGTGTAGGTCACGTAGGTCGGCATGGGCTGATCCAGCACTCGGAACAGGTGCAGCAGGATCCCGGTCAGCGCGGTAAGGAAGAGCAAGATGGGGAACAACCAATCGGAGAAGTGGCTGAACCGGTGCATCTCGGCGCGCTTCGTCATCCGGTCGACGACAATCCAGGCGGTCGTTCCCAGCAACACGAGCGTCGCATAGTACCCCAGGAAGCTGGTCCAGTGAATGCTCGTGTTCTCGACCTGAAACCACGGCAGGAAGATCACGACGAGGATGAACATGGTCGCGTATCCGCTGACAAGAAGCAGGTGGCGCGCCCAGTGCTTGATTGCCTCGGCCCCCCCGCAGACCGTCCAGCGTTTCTGGGTCATCCCCTGCACGATCAGGTGGGGGAGCTGCGTGACGTAGAGGTGGGCCGGAATCTTCTGCCCCCGTGTCAGGCCGATGAACATGCGCGCGGCGTTGGAGAGCAGCAAGACGCCCAGCAGCGCCGCCAGGATTCTGTCGCCCCAGTCCACGATCCCGACCGGCGCAAACCGGTCGAGCATCACGGTGGACAGCGCCGCGGGTCCCGACGCGCTCAGCAGGCCGAAGCCAAAGCCGTGGGGGACCGTAAAGAGGAGGACGACCACGGCGGCCACCAGCGCCAGGATGGCGACCTCCCAGAACACCGAGCCGTACATCAGGCGGGACAAGCCGGTCCAATCGTACCGGGACGTGAGGTACCTGCGGAGAGCCATCATCGTCTCGCCGGGGTTCGCCTCTCGAGGGCACCGCTTCGAGCAATCGCCGCAATAGAAGCACAGCCACGGCCCCGGGTCTTGTAGCAACTGCTCTTTCAAGCCCCACTGCGCCAGCAGCATCTGCTTGCGCGGGAACCCGTACTCCTCGGTCGAGAGGGGACAGACGGCGCTGCACGTTGCGCACTGATAGCATTTGTGGAAGTCTTCGCCACCGTGCCCAAGGACGTCCCGGATGAACTTGGGGTCGGGATTGACGACCAGTGATTGTGCCATGGTCAGAATCCTTTGTACGGATTCGGCCCGATCTCGCGAATCCGGGCCATGAAGGCGTCGATCATCGCCGGAAGCTTCCTGTGTTCGTCGATGGCGATCTGGTTGACTTCGAGTCGTTCCGGTTCGAGCCGGAGGCGCGTCAGCGTCTCTTTGACGTTCACCATGCGCCGGTTTGCCAGTTCGCTGCCTTTGACGAAGTGGCACTGGTAATCGTCCCCGTACTTGCAGCCCATCAACATCACGCCGTCGATGCCACGCGAGAGGGCGTCCGCAATCCAGACGATGTTCAAGGACCCCAGGCACCGAAGGGGAATCACGCGGACGGCCGGATCGTACTGCACGCGGTCGAGCCCGGCAGCGTCGAGGGCCGGGTAGGCGTCGTTCTCGCACATGAAGAGCAGAACGCGCGGTTTTTCCTCGTCTTCCTCCGGCACTTCGATGGCCTTGACCATGCTTGCAATGATGTCCACCGAATAGTTCTTGAAGGTGATGGTCCGCTCGGGACAGGCACCCATGCAGATGCCACAGCGCCGGCAACGGGAGGAGTTGAACTTGGGTGTGCCCTTCTCATCCTCGTCGATGGCCCCAAACGGGCACTCCACGGTGCATCGCTTGCACTGCGTGCAGCGCTGCAGCAGGAAGGACGGGAACGAGAGGTCGCCGGCCCGGGGATGCACTGCCTGGCCTGCACCGGTCAGCTCCACGCATTGAACGGCCTTGAGCACCGCGCCGCGCGCATCCTCCCGCGCCGAGGCGGCGTCCATGGGCGCCCGCACCGCGCCCGCGGCATAGATGCCCGTACGCTGCGTCTCGTACGGGAAGCAGACGAAGTTCGAGTTGAGGAAACCGTGACGGAGCGGTGGCAGCTCCGGCCCTTGCCGATACGCGAGGTTGAGAACGCGCCGCGCCTCGGTCCCGGCGCCGGGCTGCCCGGTGCTCGCATCGCTCGGCGCGTCGCCGTCCCCCGAGTTCGGCACCATGCCGGTCGCCAAGACCACGAGATCGACGGCGACCTGAATCGGCTCGCCCAGGAGCGTGCGTTCGACCTTCACCCGAACACGCCCGGCGGTGTCGAGCTCGACTCCCTGGATGTCTCCTTTCAAGAAGAACGTCGCCGGATGGTTCTGCACGGTCTGGTAGTACTTTTCGTATTGCCCGGGGGTGACCATGTCCTTGTAGATGACGTACACTTCGGTCCCCGGGCTCTCGCTCTGGAGATACTGCGCCTGTTTGAGCGTCTCCATGCAGCACGTCGCCGAGCAATACGGCAGGTGCGCGGGATCGCGGGACCCCGCACACTGGATGAAGAGCACGCGCCCGAGCGGCTTGCCGTCCGACGGCCGCTTCCATTGTCCGGCCACGGCCATCCGCTCGAATTCGAGCTGTGTCACCACGTTTGGAGACAGGCCGTACCCGAGATGGGCGAGCTTCGACGCGTCGTATGGCCGCCATCCGGTCGCCATCACGATCGCGCCCACGCGAAGCCGGGTGGTTTCCCCGCCCGTCTCCAACGTGACGTCGAACGCCCCTGGCTGGCCTTCGGTCCGCTGGATGGTCGTGCCGGTGAACACGCGCACCGTCGGGTGCCGTCGCAGCCGCTCGGTCAGCTCGGCCAGACCACTATCCGACGAGTCGGTGTACGGCGGGCGGGTCGGAAACGTCCGCTTGACGTCCGTTAGATGACCTCCGAGCCGGTCCTCCCGTTCTACGAGCACCACGTCGCAATTCGCTTCCGCGGCCTCGAGAGCGGCGGTCATTCCGGTCAATCCGCCCCCGACCACCAGCAGCGTCTTGGAGACCTCGTTCGCAACCGGCTCGAGCGGCTCCACCTTCTGCGCCCTGGCGAGCCCCATGCGGAGCACGTCCTCCGCCAGCATCTGCGTATCTTCGTCGTTCGGCTTGTGGCTCCAGACGACGTGCTCTCTCAAGTTGACGCGTTCCAGCACCATGCGCGGATCGAATGTGAACGCGTCCGTCTTGACGCGCGGAGAGCACGCGGCGATGACCAGCGAGTTCACGGCGTTCGCCGCGAGATCGTGACGGATCATCGCCAGCCCCTCCGACCCGCAGAGGCAGGCATGGGTCCGGCAGACCGGCACCTTGTACTCTTTCTCGGCGACCCGCACGAGCGTGGGCACATCGACCGAGTCGGCGATCGAGCAGCCGCCGCAGACGTAGACCCCCAACTTCTTATCCATGGCGGGTTCCTCTCACCACACTTTGTAGGGCTTGGAGCGCCGCTCCCGTGCCGTCGCGGATGCTGGCTGCGGCTTCCGAGGGCCGCTTCGCGCATCCCGCAGGGTAGAGCCCTTCGGACCCGTCGACGGCAAACCCGAATTCATCGGTCACGAGTTCCAGCGGCAAGCCGCCGGTGCGCGGGACGATCCCCGTCGCGAGCACGACCAGATTTGCGCGCTGCGTCATCTTCCCCCCGTTCAGGACATCCTCGGCGGTGACGATCAAGTCGTGCGTGGTTGGATCCTCGTCCACCCTCCCCACCTTGCCCTTGATCAACCGGAGCCCGCCCGCCGCCGTCACTCGGGTGTAGAACTCCTCGAGATGGCCGGGCACGCGGATGTCGATGTAGAAGATGGTGATCTCAGCCGCGGGATCCTGGGCGCGAAGATACGTGGCCTGCTTCAGCGAGGCCGCGCAGCAGACCGCGGAGCAATACGGCAGGTGGTTGTGGTCCCGCGAGCCGGCGCACTGAACGAACACCACGCTCTTCGGCGCTTCGCCATCCGAGGGTCTGACCACCCTGCCGCCCGTCGGACCGCCCTGCGCGGCGAGGCGCTCGAGCATGATGTTCGTGACAACGTTGCGATACCGCCCGAAGCCCAGGTTATCGATGCGCGTCGCGTCGTAGGGCTCCCACCCCGTGGCGACCACGACCCCGGCCACGTCGAACGTCATCCGGCGTTCGCCCTGGTCGAGATCGACCGCCCCGTACGCACACGCCTCGGCACACGCGTGACACCCGCTTGCGCAGGCGGCCCGGTCGATCACGTACTGTGCCGGAAACGCCCACCGGAGGGGTAGGTACGCGGCCTTCGTCTTCGCCAGCCCGGCATTGAACTCGTCCGGCCGTTCGGAGGGACAGGCCGCGGCGCACGCATCGCAGAGCGTGCATGCGTCCGTGACGTATCGCGGCGCGACCTTGACGGTCGCCCGGAACTCTCCGGGCACGCCCTCCAGGCGCTCGAGCTCGGCGAGCGTCAGGACCCGGATGCGAGGGTTCTTCTTGATGCGCTGAAAGTTGATCTCGAGGCCGCAAGCCGGAGGGCAGAGTTTCGGAAAGTAGAGGTTCAACCCGGCGACGCGGCCGCCGAGGTACGGCGACTTCTCGATCAACACCACCCGGCATCCGGCCTCCGCGGCCTCGATGGCCGCCGTCATGCCGGCCACGCCGCCGCCGATCACCAACACCTCTTTCGCACTCCGATCCTGCGTGCTCGCGTCCATGGTTCTCCCCTATCCGGTGGCTGCCCCCGAGGCGCTCGCGGCCTGCCCCCGCCCGCCGACGGCGGAGGGCTCGCGCAGCCTCAGCGTCTTCTCACGGAACAGCAGGAACCGAAGCCACTCGAAGGCCAGCTCGAGCAATTCCTCGTCGTCCTCCCGCACCGCGTCGATCCGAGCGTCGTCGATCACGAACCGCTCGAAGAAACTGGTCTCGAAGACGAAGCGCCGGAAGCGGTCCAGGTCGTAGCAGGCCATGAAGTACATCTCGACCTTCTCGGGAGGCAAGGGTTCGCTGTCGCGCCAGAATTCGTCCAGCATGAGTCGTTTGAAGGAGGACTCCATCATCTCGTATTCCTCGAGCCCCTGGCTGGCAAGCCACGAACGCACGGTACAGGGACTACCCTTTCCGTGGCCGTGACAAAGCCCTTCCCGGATCAAGAAATAGAACCCGGTCTGACCCGCCGCGGGCTGACGCGGTTCGGCTACTCCCAGGGGATACATCCGGCACGCCCAGGGACGATTCGCGTAGATCGAGCACCCCTGGCTCCCGAGGAACGGACACTGCAGGGTCTCAGGATCCATCCGCAGGACAATAGGAAATCTCGCGGTCCCGCGGTTGATCGCCAGCGTGTACTTGTCGAGGAACTCCGAGGAGTCCATGCGGAGGGCCCGCTTCATCCGGAGCACGTCGTACGGCGTCAGGACGATCGACACGTCGCGGCAACACTGCGTGAAGCAGTCCAGCTCGGGACCACACCGGAAGTGGAGCTCGCTGTCGGCTTCCAGGCGCGGGTCGGAAGGGGGACCGGGTGACAGGAACGGCGGAACCTCAGGCATCGACCTCCGCCCCCTGCTGCAGGATCCTGTTTCGCATCGCGTCCTTCGACCAGACGGGAAGCGGCCCGGCTTCGCCCGTGCTCGGATCGACCCGGTAGCGGTACGACGCCTTCACGTTGTACCGGCTCTCCATCCAGGCCCAGCCGCGAACGTAGTAGGGACAGTCGTCATTGAAACACACGAGATGGAACGGTTCGGTCCACGAGGCCACCTCAGGGGGCACCCACGCCTTCATCTCGCTCTGGCAATAGGGACACCGGGTTGGGATGATTCGCTCCATGTTCCGCACCTCAAAAGGGGAGGCCGCCGTTACCAGCGGCAGCCTCCCCCGAGGATGACACGCACGCTAGCCTCGCAGCCGCTCAGGTCGACTGCGGGAAGACGTGAAGGATTGGACGAGTCCGCAGCTCCCATTCAAGGGATTGCGGATTGAACCGGCAGTTGGCAAAGACGTGCCACTTCTCCTCGTCGATCGTCGGCTTGTCCGCCCGGAAGTAGTACCCGGGCCAACGCGTCTCGTCCCGGAAGAGCAAGGTCCGCACATGAGCCTCCGCCTGCCAGAGCCGGTGCACATTTTCCCAGGCGCGCATCAGCTCGTGCAGGTCGGACGCACCCAGCTTCTGCGCGTCCTCTCTGAGGTAGCCGAGGAGTTCGAGACCACGTTCGAGGAGCGCCTTGTTGGTCGTGAACTGCGACGTCACGCCCCCCGCGTACTCGTCCATGATCTTCTGCAGCCGGAACATGAACATGCGCGGCTTGATGTAGTTGGGGTTGATCTCGGGATCGGTCGTCTCGGCCTGATGCTCCTCGTAGGTCGCGAGCGGCTTCAGGATCTCCGCCACCTTGGCCTCGATGACCGCGGAATCGAAGTTCGGCGCCGTGTTGTTCTCGACGATGAACTTGATCGCGGATTTCGCGGCGATCCGCCCTTCCGCGTGCGAACCCGACGAGAACTTGTGACTCGAGGCTCCGGAAGCGTCTCCCGCGCAGAAGAGACCCTTCACGGTAGACATGTTGGTGTAACCCCAGAAGTACTCGCCCTTTGTCTCGTCCGTCTGCAGATCCGCCGGTCCGCTGACCCACGCGCCCGAAGCGCCCGAGTGGGAGCCAATGAAGTACGGCTCCGCCGCCGCGATCTCCGAGCTCTTCTCCTCCGGCTGAACGTTCGTGGACGCCCAAAGGATGGCCTGAGAAATGGTCATGTCCAGGAAGTCTTCCCAGGCCTCGGACTCGAGCTCCCTCACCTTCTTCTTGTACGCTTTCGGATCGTCCTTATACGTGTCGGCAATCTTCTGCATGGCTTCCTCGGTGCGCATGGAGATCGGCCCCTTGCCTTCCATGACGTCGAGCGTACCGAGGTAGTTGCGCAGGTTTGCCGGAACGGGCTTCACCCGACCGTAGGGCAGCCACTTCTCCAGTTCCGGCCGGCGGTCCACCATATAGTCGCCGCCGGTCGAATTAGTGGCGCGGGACTTGAACAGCAGGAACCAGGCTCCCACCGGACCGTAGGCATCCTTGAAGCGCACGGGAATGAAGCGCACTTCCTGGCACGTCATCTCGGCGCCGGCCTGGAGGGTGAACGCGGCCGACGAGCCCGAGTTCCACGGCGGATACCAGGCCCGGCCCAAGCCCTCGCCTCCGCTCCGCGGCTTGAAGACGTGAACTGCTCCGCCCATGGCCACGAGCGTGGCCTTCGCCTTGAAGACGTACACCTTGTTTTCCCGGACAGAGAAGCCGACGGCACCCGCGCAGCGGTCGCCGTCCATCAGCGGCCCTACGATGAACACCCGCTCGAAGATCTGGCCGGTGCCATTCTGCAAGAGGGCGTTCTTGGCCGCCTCGGCCACGACCACCTTGTAGGACTCACCGTTGATCATGAGCTGCCAGCGGCCTTCGTGCACGTACTTGCCCTCTTCATCCTTCCAGATCGGCAGCCCCCACTTCTCGAACAGGTGAACGCTGGAGTCTACGTGCCGCGCGATGTTGGCCACGAGGTCCTCGCGCGTGACACCCATCAGGTCGTTGCGAACGTAGTTCACATAGTCTTGGACCGTGTTGGCGCCGTCCTTCAGCCCGACGTACTGGTTGATCGCGGACAACCCCATCGCCACCGCGCCCGAGCGGTCCACGGCCGCTTTGTCCACGAGCGTGACCTTCAGCCCGTGCTTCTTGGCCCAGAACGCGGCCTCGACGGCGGCGCCGCATGCGGCCATCCCGCCTCCCAGGATCAGCAGGTCGGTTTCCACAACTTCCGTGTCGAATATAGGCATCTGCGTCCCCCCGAGATGACCGTCTACAGGCCGAAGACTTTCGGCAGCCCGAGTGAAGCGGGCTCCGTGAACAGTGCCGGGCTGTCCAGATCACCGTCGGATGTGAATCCACCATCCGGCACCGCGGTGCCCTCCGGCGTAGTCCGGATCGGAAACTTGAAGCGCTTGAGCGTGCCGTTCCTGAACTTGACCGTCCACAGGATGGAGTCCGTCGACCGCATCGGCGTGACCGAGGCCCCCATGGGTACGAAGTCAGCGTACCCACGCATCTCGACGGCTTGGTTCGGGCAGATCTTGACGCAGTTGTAGCATTCCCAGCACATCGAGACGTCCCGGTTATAGGCCTTCATCGTTTCCTTATTGAGCACCATCAAATCGTTCGGACAGATGTACTGGCAGGCGGTCTTGTCTTGACCCTTGCATCCGTCGCATTTAGCGGGGTCGACGTAACTCGGCATGTCCCACCTCCTATACGAGTGGAATAATAAGGGCTTCCTGCCCGGCTTGACCATCGGGTAGAGACCTGATGTGGCGCGTACACAGGCCCGAATCGAGCCTTCGGTCCCGGGGTGTCGGGCCCAAGACGGCGGCCGGGTCGCCGCGGTCCCCGAACCAACCTGCGGCGGCAAATAGGGTGGCCGACCGATGGCCAGCCGGTCGGAAGGAAGGTATCTTATCATCGATTGCGTGTGCGTAGCCGTAGGGCTAGGAGCGGGGGTCGAGCCGATGTACGGGCGCGTCCTGATTCCAATCGATCGCAGTGAGTGCAGCCAGGCCGCATTGGAACACGGGCTGATGTTGGCGCGAGAGCAGCGGGCCGAGGTAAGAATCATCCACGTCATCGACACCCACACGTTGTACACCTTCGAGAGCGTGAACGTCGAGCCGATCGAGGTGGCGTGGCGCCAAGCCGGACAGGAGGTTCTCGATCGTGCGGAAGCGCGCGCGCGCGACGCCGGAGTCGCCGCTGTATCGGCCTCGCTGGTCGAAACCAAGGGACGGCGAGTAGCCAGCGTCATCGTCGCGGAAGGCGAGCACTGGCCTGCTGATCTCATCCTGATGGGCACGCATGGACGCTGCGGGATCGAGCATGCGCTGCTGGGCAGCGTCGCGGAAGGCGTGGTTCGTGCCTCCCCGGTCCCGGTTCTGCTCATTCGGACACACGGACGCTCTCACGAGTTGCAGCATCCGCACGGACGAATGACGTTGAAAGCCCGCGGTCACGAGACCTCCGTGCGCGAGCCCGGACGGATCGCGTAGGACATCGGGTTCTCCCCTTCACACCTCGACCGGCAGCGTCGCGAACTCGACCGTACGAGGGGACACCGTGCGGGCGGTCGAGAATCCCCACACACTCACGAGATCGTGACCGGAGTGTCGGCCTGGTTGGGGAGTCAGCAACGGGGCCGCGACCTGAGCACCACGGAGGGCCTGCATGGGTACCGATCACCCGAGAGTCTCCAGCAAGGCGAGTGATCATCTCGCGAACGAGCGAACGCTGCTGGCGTGGATCAGGACCAGCATCTCCGTCGTCGTCTTCGGATTCGTCGTGGCGAAATTCGGTATTACGCTGCGCCAGATGCTCGCCCTGTCGCATGGCGCGTCCATGCCGGTCGGCGCGGGGACGTCACTCTACTTGGGAGCTGTCTTCATCGGCATCGGCATCCTGGCGGCCCTCGGGGCGTGGATCCATTACGCTCGTACTCGGGTCGCCATCGAGCAAGAGCAGTTCCACCCGACGTCGCCCGCCGCCACGGCACTCGCGATCACCGTGGCGCTCTTCGGGATTGCGCTCATCGGGTATTTGCTTTTCACGGCAGCATCTTGAGCAGTTTCATGCGCTCGATCGCGCATCGACGAGCACCCGGCCGGACGTGACCACCCGGAGTTCCGGCGCATATCGGTGCACGCCGGGCTGTGCCATCGTCCGGAGGTGATCCTCGGCGTGCGCGGGCAGTCGTCTGCAACCTGGAGTCCACTCGCGGTACGATCATCCATCACCTGAGTATATTGAACCGGCGTAGATCGTGAAATTTGTTTCAGTTTTTCATGCGGCCACCTCGAGGCCGCAGAGCCGGACCAGCGTCCTGAAGTCCGCGTCCAGGCGGACCAGCGCCTGATCGACTTTATGCGGAGAGGCGGCGAAATCGGCTCGCCGCGCCGTAGCCAGACTGTCGAGCCCCGGGCCCAGCAGGCGGTCGTGCAGCTTCGTCAGATAGAGCGCCGCCCGGTACCCGAGATCGGTGACGGTATCGCGGTTGCGCCCTCCGATCTTCCGGATCAGGCCTTTGCCGCGCAGTTTGCGCAATTCATAGCCGACATGACCGGACGGGACGTCCCGGGGATCGGCGCCGAACTGCTCGATCAGGACGGTGCGGAACTCGGCGTCCGAGAAAGCCTTGAACGTGAGCCCGGCGCACCCGAGGGCCGCCAGCGTCCGCATCGCCCGAGGCGCGCCGACCCGGATCCCGGGGACGCGCTGCCCTCCGTATGTGGAGGGAGTGACGAGCCGCTCCAGCGTGGAGCGCTCCAAGGCTGTAGCCAACGCCACAGCTTGCGCTTTCTCGAAGCGCGTGATGGCATGGTACGCGACGCGGCCCAGGTACCCCAGGTGCACCAGGCTCTTCTTGATCATAAAGTCCAGCCAGATCTGCGCACCCGCCCGACGCCGGATTCGGGTGGCGCGCTCTTCGGCGCGTGGTGTCCGATCGGGACCCGTCCACGCTCGTAGAGGCGCACCTGGGGGACCTGGCGGCGCTGCTACGCCAGGAATGGCCCGGGGCAGTCGTGGAGGTTCTTCGGATTTGGAGTGCGGCGGAGATGTGAATTGACGGTGGCGTGTGCGGCCTGGTGTGCCCGAGCACGAGCGGTAGGTCATTTGCATCCATCGCCGAGTGCGCCGCAGGCCAGGGGTGACCGCCGGCAGCCGCCGGGTGTCCGCCGTCCGCCCGAGGCAGAATCGGGTCGGCGCTCGATACCTCGGCTCGCCTGGGGAGGATAGGATGTACGGGAAGGCCGGGCGGTCGGCGAATGTGCCCGGCGGAGACGCCTGCCGAGTGTTTGTCCCCTCGACGGGGGGGAGCCTATGTGCCAGCTCGGGTCGGAACGGACACAAAGGCACCGCCGGCAACGGGGCGGTGACCATCTGCAGGCCGAATTGGGGGGAGGCCTTCATGACCATCAGCAGGAGTGACACGCAGTTTGCGCGTGGTGCCCGGCCGGCATCGCCGAGCGGTTCCGGTTGGAGCGAGTTGTGGTTGAAGGAGGACTGGTGGGCGATCTGGCTGGGGCTCGGGATCGTCGTCGCGGGCGTGCTTCTGTTCGCCAATGGGGCGAGCCTGCGCTGGATCGCCGTGACGCCGCCCGTGTGGTCGAGCCTTGGCCAGCTCGGCAGTCACTTCTCCGCGAATCTCGGTCGCTACGTCGTTCAGTTTCTGCTCTGGCTGGCGATCTTTACGCTTGCGTTGAGCGCGATGGGGCACAAGGCGCGGGATTTCATCCCGTCCTTCATCTTCCTCTATGTGCTCTCGGTCGTGATCTTTGCCTTCGGGCAGTGGACTGTCGCCAGCCACTACGATCTCGAGCCACCGCTGGTGGCACTGGTGCTCGGGCTGTTGATCGCGAACGTGTTCGGGCTGCCGAAGGCGTTCGATGCCGGGTTCCGCGTCGAGTTCTACATCAAGACCGGCATCGTCCTGCTGGGCGCGACCCTGCCTTTTACGCTGATTATCTGGGCGGGGCCGACCGCAATCGTCCAGGCGTCGATCGTCTCGATCGTGACGTTTCTGGTGATCTATTGGGTGGCTGTGCGGCTGGGGCTCGACAAGCGCCTGGCCGCAACGCTCGGCGCGGGCGGCGCGGTGTGCGGTGTCTCGGGTGCGATCGCCGTCGCGGGCGCAGTGGGCGCGAAGAAAGAGTATGCGCCGATCGCCATCACGCTGGTGATCCTCTGGGCGATCGTAATGATCTTCGTGCTGCCGTTCGTCTCATTGGCGATGCACCTGGCGGCCGGGATCGGTGGCGCCTGGATCGGCACCTCGGAATTCGCCGACGCGGCCGGGTTGGCTGCGGCGCAGACCTATGGCGGGTTCGCCGGCCACGGCGCCGTCACCGGGACCCCCGATCAGGCGTTGTGGACCTATACCTTGATGAAGGTGGTCGGACGCGACATCTGGATCGGTATCTGGGCGTTTGTCCTGGCGATCGTCGCCACGACGCGCTGGGAACGGACCGAGAACGGCGGCAAGCCTGAACTCGGCCAGATCTGGTGGCGCTTTCCCAAGTTCGTGCTCGGCTTCATCGCCGCTTCGCTGATCATCACCGCGGTGACGAGCGGCTACAGCCTCGCCGATTACAACAAGGTGGTGACCCCGATCCTGATCAGTCCGATCAAGGATCTCCGGACCTGGGCCTTCATCTTCTGCTTCCTTAGTATCGGTCTGACGACGCGGTTCCGTGAGTTGGCGTCGGCCGGGTCCAAGCCGTTCTACGCCTTCACTTCGGGCGTTGTGGTCAATGTCGTCCTGGGCTTTGTGCTGTCGGTCCTGGTGTTTGGGCAGTACTGGGCGCATCTGTCGTCGCACTGATTGCGGGGGTAGGAGGGCGGCCATGGGCCGTTACCGATCGGATTGCTGCGGGTCGTGCGTGCACTTCGACAACGACCCTGCCAGCCTCGAGGCGGCGTTCCCGGGTATGCTCAGTCTGGGTTCCGCCCACATCTCGGCGCGGGCCGACGACGGTCTCTGCCTCAAGCACGAGCGCTATCTCGGCGCTGGTGGTTGGTGCCCCGACTTCCAGGCGAAGGAGGATGGCCCCAGGCGCGGGCGCAATCGAGACTCGGGAGTGTAACTGACGGACCGTCCGGCGACGGCCGGTTGTCGAGTGGAACTCGGCGCTGACGCGTCGGTTGTCTCCCGCCGGCATCGTGGTGGAGGCTGCGGGTGCGATCGATGAGCCACGGCGACATCCGGGGTGACGTACGGGCGGTCCGCACGCGTGTTGCGCTACACGACGGAGCCGATTGAACACCGATCTGCGGTCTCCGTCGTGTCGTTTCTGTCGACGGGGCGGGCCGGCAAGACGCCGAAGCCGGGGTCAATCGGGTCGGAACCGCAGTGTCGTGGTCAAGGCTGGCGTTCTGTGAGAAGCCGGTCGGCTTTCCTCACGTTGCCGTACCCGAGCGTCGGGGCCCGATGGGGACACCTGCGGACGAGGCGACCGTCGCCACCGGCAGCGATGCACGAGATCCTCGCTCGAACCAGTTGAGCGTCTCACTCAGGCGGGTGACTTCACCCACGACGATCAGCATCGGGTTGGGAAGGCGGGCGTCAGCCACTCGGGCGGCAATGGTTGCCAGCGAGCCGAGGAGCGTCTGCTGGTCTCCCGCAGTGGCATGACTGACGACGGCGACCGGCGTGTCCGGGGCCAGGCCGGCGCGCACGAGGGACGCGGCGATTGCGTCGACCCAGGCCCCGCCCATGAAAATGACGAGGGTGTCGACAGCTTTTGCAAGGTGCTGCCAGCTCGTATCCGGGGAGTCGGCGGAGCCTGCGCTGTGTGCGGTCACAAACGCGACCGAGGAGGCGGTCCCTCGGTGCGTCAAGGGGATGCCGGCGTAGCTCGCCGCGCCCAACGCCGAGCAGATGCCGGGGACGATCTCGAAAGGCACCCGAGCCTCGGCGCACGCCAGGGCCTCTTCGCCGCCGCGGCCGTAGA
>Ga0187784_10001053_pt1 | contig 21469 bp, 21 predicted proteins | sample 1015_SJ02_MP15_2_FD_132964 | JGI IMG/M metagenome (GOLD analysis project Ga0187784, IMG submission 132964) | Tropical peat soil microbial communities from peatlands in Department of Meta, Colombia - 1015_SJ02_MP15_20_MG | ecosystem: Environmental > Terrestrial > Soil > Wetlands > Peat | place...
AAAGATCATTGCTGAACTCAATCCTGATGCTGTCGGTCCGCCGCATGCAACGACAACACTCGGCGGCATCATGGATCTTTTGGGCTATCGCCAGCTTGAATGGCCGGGACACGGAGCAGCCGACAACGTCTCGTATCAGTATCGCGATCGCGAATGGATGCCGGCGGAGGAATACGACGAGTATATCGACGAGCCGTCTTGGTACTATTTTACGAAATTCATGCCGCGCATTGCCGATGCTTATGCGCACCTGGCGAAGTTGCCGAGTTTTGCCGGTTGGCAGCACACCCGTATGATCCTTTGCGCGCGCTTCTTTGGCGATCCGCAGGTCATCGACGGGTTTACTAAACTTGCCGAGGCCGGGCGCGAGGCGATCAAGATGTGGGATGCGGCCAACGCCTTTATCGGCGAGCTTGCGAGCCTCGGCTGGCCGGCAAGCGTGCTCACCACCTGCATCGCGCCCTACGACTTTTTCGCGGATACGCTGCGTGGCTCCAAAGGTATTATGCTCGATCTGCGGCGCCATCCGGACAAGCTGTTGGCAGCGATGGATCGGGCGATACCGCTTATCCTGCGCGTGACCATTCCGCCCAAGCTCGGCCCATGCCGGCTGATCTTCATGCCGATGCATTGGTCAATCGACGGCTTCATGTCGCCCGAGCAGTTCCGCCGATTCTTCTGGGAACCGTTGCGTAAGATCCTCACAGCGTTGATCGATGCCGGCCTCGTTCCGATCGTGTTCTGGGAGGGAAACTGCACGTCGCGGCTGGAAACTATCGCCGATATCCCAAAGGGCAAATGCATTTATTGGTTCGAGAGCGGCGATATCTTCCGCGCTAAGGAGGTTCTCGGCGACCACGTCTGTCTACGCGGCAACGTTCCGGCATCGATGCTCAATGGCGGATCGCCCGAGGAAGTCACGGCCTATTCCAGAAAGCTGATCGAGACGGTCGGCAAGAACGGGGGGTTCATGCTCGACGGCGCCATCGGCATTCCCGATGAGGCGAAGCTTGAGAACGTCCGGGCCATGTACGCCGCAGTACACCAATACGGCCGCTACGACTGACACCGAACATTGCGGCCTCTGCTGCACGGCTTCTCCGCGACGACTCTAAAAATTGATGCGCCGCATAAAACTCGTCTGGAAGTCGGCGCGGCTCGATAATTCGATATAGCGGCAGCGCCGTGTGAGAGCGGCGGCTTGCTCGCGCATACGGCGCGACAGCAATGCCAAGCGCGCACCCAATCCGGCGGAATTGCCGACCTGGGTGAAGCGCTGCGTCGGTAGCGGCGGCAACATGCCGATGGCGATCGCGCTTTCGACGTCAATATAGGTGCCGAAGGCACCCGCCACGATCACGCGGTCGATTCGGTCCTCCGTCAAGCCGGCCGCACTGAGGAGGACCTCGATTCCGGCACGTATCGCTCCTTTAGCCAGCTGTACGGCTCTGACGTCGTCCTGAGTCAGGACGACTCTTGGCGCGAGCCGCACCGCTCTGCGCCCGAACCAATCGATTGTCGCGGGGTGGTTGGCGGCGATTCGGCCGCGTCTGTCGATTGCGCCTGAGCGCAGCATAGAGGCGACGGCGTCGAGCACGCCCGACCCGCATATGCCGACTGGTTCAACTTTGCCGATCGTCGTCACGAAGAAGCCGCCGCTTGGATCTTCGTGCAGTCGCTCGATAGCGCCTTCTGCCGCGCGCATGCCGCACGAAATTTGGCTGCCTTCAAGCGCTGGTCCGGAGGGCGTCGACAGGCAATGAACAGTGTCATTCTGCGCCAGTGAAATCTCAGTGTTTGTGCCGATGTCGATGATGATGTTGACTCCCTCCTTTTGCAGGCTCTGCGTAGCCAGGATATCGGCAACATGATCGCCCCCGACGTAACCGCCGATGCCCGGGAACAGCCAAACTTTCGCGCCTGGCGCTGCCGGCAGATCGAGTTCATTCGCGCTAACTTCCATCGCCTCCGCGCCGACAGCCACAAACGGCGCTGCGCCAAGCTGCTTGATAGGAAGTCCGAGCAATAGATGCTGCATCGCCGTATTGCCGCAGATGGTAATGTCCACGATGCGGTCCGCGTCAACGCCGGCTGACTCGCACAGTGTTTCGATCTGCATACTGATTGTTTTACGTGCGGCGCGCGCAAGTTCAGTTCGTCCGTCGGCTGTGCGCACCGCGTGGGTAAGACGGGTGATGATGTCGGCGCCGTAAGCGCGCTGCAGATTTTCCAGGCCGCTCCCGGCAAGCCGGCGGCCGTCCCTTAAGTCCAGCAAATAAGCCGCGACGTTGGTGGTGCCGAGATCGACCGCGAGGCCGACAACCGGCGCATCGGACGGTAGAAACGCACGCAGCGAACCCTCGTCATCGAGGATCGCAGTGCCACGCCAGTCCTGGCGCCGCAGAATCTCGGAAATGGAGAGAAGTACCGGCAGCGGCACGCGCCGCAGGGTCGCGCCTTCCTGGGAAAGGGTGTCCGCGAGCCGCTGTGTGTCGGCCCGACAATCGGCAAGGGTAGGATGGCGCATTGCGATCGTAACGAAATGCACCGCCGGCTCGGTTGCCACGGTCACATCGAATCCGGCAACATCGGTGCGTTCCGGCGTCGCCAGCGACCGTGCCGAGAGCTCGACCACGAGGTCGGTGCGCGGCTTGATCTGGCAAGCGAGCTGCCACGCCTCGCCTGATCGGCCGTTGGCGATCTCACCTTGCAAGACCTTGATCTGACAACCGTGGCATGTGCCTTGCCCGCCGCAGGGACCGGCGATTTCCAGTCCGATGCCTCGGGCACAAGCGAGCAGCGTTTCATCGGCGGTGCACGTAGCCGGCTTGGCGATCGGCTCGAACACCACCTGAAAGGGTCGCACTGACCCAGGCTCGATCATTCGACCGCCATGCCCATCCGCCGGCATGCCTCCAAGCTTGGACAGATTCGGCAGCGATCGGTAGGTCGCCAGGGAGGCATCTCGTGCCCGATCGGGATGGCGAAGGTCAACACGCGTCCAGGCCCGACAGCACCCGAAGAGCTGACGAAAAAACCCATCGGCTCTGCGTTGGCCATCTGGACCAATACCCCGGCGCCGCCGAGAGGACATTTCTGCATGCCTGGCTCCAACGGTCCGCCGATGGAGAGGCTGTCTTTGCGCGCCTTCTCGTAAATTAGCTCGCGGACATAGTTCGAAAGGCGAAACAGTGTATGCGTGCCGATCAAATCCAATGCCAAGGCGAGGCGGCCATGCCCCGCGGCAAAGGCTGCGGTGATGCGTTCGTCGATGCCGCGTTCGATGCCGCATACTGCGGCAGCGACGAACCGAGCGCCGGTCAAACGCCCGGGCGTCGTCAGTCGGCTTGCGTCATTCAGAATCAACGCTTGATCTTCGATCGACGCGACACCGTGAATCGCGTAAGCGACGCTCGGAACGATCAAGCCCTGCTTCAAGATCAGCTCTAGGGCTGCATCGCGGACTTTCAAGAGCAGGTCCGGCATCGGTATCGTTGCTGCATGAAGCGCTTTGACGATTGTCGGGAGCAGGACTTCTGGGCCGAGCTTGCGAGCCACAGGCGCTACACTCGATGGCTGCGCTGACATGGCTTCGAGATCGGAACCGTGCGCTCCCCAGTCGCATGAAAGCGCTTCCGGCATGGCGCTCAATCCCGGTACAGCTTGCGGAGGCGCCGCAGCGCGTCGAAGCCTTTCAGCTCGATGATTTCTTGCAATCCGACCAGCACCGGATGGCCGTCGGGCAGTGCGCTGTAATCCCTCCACGGGGTGCCGATGATGGTGTCGAGCCCATAAGGCACCGTCAGCGTCAGAAAGGCCCGTTGCAGCAGGTCCTTGAAATCCGCCATGCTGGCGGTCCTGGCAGGCAATTGCTGGGTGAGGTTGCTGATTGCGCCCGAGATATGAACGCCCTTCATCGCCGGATCGCAGCCGATCGCGCGGATCGCCTCGATTGCCATCATGGTGAGACCTTCTGTGTCGGCGGCCAGGGCGCGGATCGACACGTCGATGAAGATATCTTCGGGTGTGAGCGCGGTCTCGGCGAATAGCCGTTCGCTCATCCGCTTGGCGGCGGCGACAACCTCGGCTGCGGTCTTGTTGGGCCGGCCGACGCCGTTCTCCAGGCGTTCCGAGGCCATCAAAATCGCCTTGAACGGGCGAATCTGTAACAGATCGAATATCTCCCAACGCGTTTCCGCAACCGAATTGACGAGCGGCAGTCGGCCGTTGGAATGAGCGGCGTCGTAGCATTCGAGACAGACTTTCTGGACGCTCGGCTCGGGAAAGTCGAAGCATAAAGGGATATCGACGACGCTCTGCACTGCTTTGACGACAGCGCGCACGTGGGCGAAATCGCTTACCGCCCGCGGTCCAAGATTGACATCGAGATAGCTTGCGCCTGCTTGAGCTTGCCGGAGCGCCACTTGCTGGATTCCCCCAAGATCGTCGGCATCGAGCAGCGCCTTGACGCTCTTAAAGCCGGGATTAATTCGTTCACCGATAATGATGAGGGGACCTGCGGGCATATGTTCATCCCTCACGCGCGGCTGGCACGGCGGCCGCCGTTGCAGCCTGCGGAGCCTTGCGAATGCCGGCGTCCGCCAACGCGCCGAGGATGAGCTCCTCTTCACGGTGCGCCATCAGATGCACTCCGGCGACACCCGGGATGTTGCGAATTTGCAGGATGATTTCGACGCAGATTTTCACGCCTTCACGGCGTTGATCGGCGGCCTTATCCATCCGCTCCACGACCGCATCAGGAATGTGGACGCCGGGTACGTGGCTGCGGAACCAGCGTGCCGTCCGCGCCGAAGGCAGCGGGCCCGCGCCGATGAGAATGAAGCACTTCTCGTGCAGCCCGAGGTCGCGGACCCTCGCCATGAACTGCTTAATCAGGGGAATGTCGAAGCAGAATTGCGTCTGGATGAATTGCGCACCGGCGGCGATTTTCTTGGCCAACCGCTGGGGACGCACGTCATAGGGCGGCACGAATGGATTTTCGACTGCACCGAGAAAATATTGTGGCCGCTTTTGCAAGCGGCGGCCAGACAAGAAGTGGCCCTCATCGCGCATGGCGCGTGCGGTGTTGAGCAGCGAAATGCTGTCGAGATCGAAGACCGGGACCGCGCCGCGATGGTCGCCGTTTTCCACGCCGTCGCCAGTCAGGCAGAGTAGGTTGACGATGCCGAGCGCCGCAGCGCTCAGAATATCGCCTTGGATAGCGATGCGGTTGCGGTCGCGACACGCTATCTGCATTACGGGCGTGATGCCCTTCTGTGCCAACAGCGCGCAGACGCCGAGGCTGGAAATGTGACAATTCGCGCCTGACGCATCGGTCACATTTACCGCGTCCACCGCGCCTTCAAAGGCGGCAACGCTCCGCAGGACATCGGTAGGGTCCGGGGAATCGGGCGGCGACATCTCCGCCGTTACGACGAAGCGGCCGGACCGGCAGGCATGCTCAAGCGGATTGGAAGCGGGCAAGAGGATGGGCGGCAATGGCTCCGTTTTGGCCAGTTTCGTGGGTTCGGCGGTGAGTAGACGCAGCCAGGCCGAAGTTCCCGCGATATTGCGCTCCATCGGTGGCTGCAGCTTGAGGATACCGCGGCCTCGGTCTTGCGGCAGACGAGCGCTGCCTTCCCATGCTTCCACCCAAACGCAACGCATATCGGGTTTGACTTCGCACATCGTGCTCTCGCGCACGCCGCCGCACGGGCCGTTGCGCAACGATTTCGGGCAGTTCGTCACACATGTCAGGCCGGTGTCGGAAAGCAGGCAATTGCCGCACAATTTGCAATCGAATAGCGGGCCCTTGACCAGGTGCTCGGCGAGCGCCAGCGGCCGGTCGAGATAGCGTGCATAGCGTTTCACTATCGGCTGCCCGAGGAAAAGCACTCGCTCAAACTGCCGGTAACCCCATTCCATCATTCGGGCATGCCGCGTTGCCCAATGCCGCAGGGCCATCATAGGCGCGGTCCCTCGCTTACGCTGCGTGTTGCGGTGCAGCTTGATTCGCTATGGGCTTGATCCACTGCTTGCAAAGATTGACTGCTGCCATCGCGTTGCGGCCAAACGCATCGGCACCCGTATAATTCCGCACCCCTTCATCGATTTGGCCGCCGCCGATCATGATCTTGAGTCTTTCACGCAACCCAGCTTTGGTCAGCGCCTCGACCGTCTCTTTCATCGAATCGAAGGCGAGCGTGAGAAAGCCGCTCAAGCCCAAGACCGGCGGCTGTAGCTCGCGCACCGTGTCGACGAATTTTTCGACCGGAACGTCGATGCCAAGATCGACGACTTTGTAGCCGTTCACTTCCAACATGAAGCAGACGATATTTTTCCCGATGTCGTGTAGGTCGCCGCGCACAGTGCCGATGACGACGGTGCCTGCTGACTTCGACTGGCTTGCTGCCTGAGCGGCTAGCAGCGGCTTGACGATTTCGCCGATCTCGCGAAACATCTCGCCTGCCAGAACAAGCTCAGGCAAAAAATATTCACCTTGTTCGAATCGTTTGCCAACGATTTCCAGCGCCTCGCGGCAAGTCTCGAGCACCCGTTGGGCATCGCCGCCCCCTGCGATAAATTCCTTCGTCAGCGCGAGCGCCTCATCCTCCTGCATTTCGACAATAGCGTTGCGCAATTTGTCGGTGACCGCTTCCATCGACACACCCTCCATCTCTATCTCTGGCAGGATTTTTGTTGTGTCGCACGAAATTGCACCCGCGGAATTGATCCGAATCAAAGGGGCAAGCGACAAATTGGGTGTCCGACTGCTCCCGGCAGTGCACAAAAGCGCTCGACCGCAGGAGCTAGCTCATTTTGCCTGCAGGTCGATTGCCCGGATCGATTAACTTTTGAGGTGATTTGCTATCGCCCGGGCGGAGGAGCCTCGTCGCTTTCAACCGTACAGACTGCTTGCCCGACAGCAGCATTCTCGCCTTCCCTCACTTTGACCTCGACGAGAGTGCCCGCACTGGGTGCCTCGACCGCCATGGTGACCTTTTCAGTTTCGATGTCGTAAAGTGACTCGCCGGCCGCGAAATGTTCGCCCGGCTTCTTGTGCCAGCGTACGATCGTGGCCTCCTCCATGTTGGTCCCGACGCGTGCGAGCTTCAACTCTCGCCTCATCGGCTGGTCTCCGCACCGGCACGATGGTCCGAGGCCGCAATGTCGTCGACTTTTATCAGCCTTCTTACCGCTGCGATGATGCGCGCCGTACTGGGATAGACGAGCTGCTCCAGCGCCGGCGCGTAGGGCATCGGAATGTTCGGAGCCGTCACCCGACGAACGGGCGCACGCAATAAGTGAAAGCCCCGATCGGCGGCAATGGCGGCGATATGGCTAGCTGCGCTGCAACGGTCGCGCGCTTCATCGACGACGAGAAGGCGGCCGGTCTTATTGATCGAGGACAGCAATGCGGCTTCATCGAACGGCACGAGCGTCCTCGGATCGAGCACCTCAGCGTCGATATTGGCCTCCTTCGCTAAAGTCTCTGCCGCTTGTAGCGCCAGTTTGACCATCGCGCCGATCGCGACGATCGTCACGTCGCGGCCCGGCCGTGCAATCCGCGCCGTGCCGAAAGCGGTGACGTAATCGCCGTCTGGGATATCGCCCTGTTCGCCGCCGCGCGTACGCGCCTCGAAAAAGGCCGTAGGATAGCCGCTCCGAATGCCGGCCTTGAGCAGGCCCTTGGCGTCTGCCGGCGTCGCCGGGACGGCGATATTGATGCCGCCGAGATTCATCAGCATTCCGTACGGCGTGTCCGAGTGCTGGGCTGCGGTCGAGGTGCCGCCGCCATAGGCGCAGAGCATCGTGATTGGTAATTTGATCTGGCCGCCTGTCATGAATGGCAGTTTGGTCATCTGATTCGCGATGCCATCGAAGCCGGCGTAGAGGAAATTGGAAAACATCATGTGGACAATGACCGGGCGGCCGGTGGCGGCGACACCGACCGCCATGCCTGCGAGCGTCTCTTCGGCGATTGGCGTATTACGGACACGCGATGCGCCAAAGCGGGCCGCCAGTCCCTTGGTGTCGCCGAACATGCTGATCTTTACGTCCTCACCGAACAACACGATGCGAGGATTGCGCTCCATCTCTTCGATCAAGGCTTCATTGACGGCCTGTATGAAGCGCCGCGTTGCCATTATCGAATCTCCGTCGTGCCGGCAGCGCCCGACAAGAACGGCTGCAGCATATCCGCTGCCGGTGTTGCCGCGTGGGCCGCGATCTCTACCGCATCGGCAATCCGCTTGGTCACGGCAGCGTCGATGGCGGCGAGTTGCGCGGCATTCGCAACGCCGTCGCGCTGCAATTTGGCGACAAAGAGCGCTAGCGGATCCCTTTCCTGCCAGCGAACAACTTCCTCATCAGTACGGTAGTTTTCGCTCAGCCAATAAACTTCCGCTTCGGCGTGGCCACGCAAGCGATAGGTTCGCGCTTCGATGAGGGAGGGACCGCCGCTGGCGCGAGCTCGGGCGACCGCCGCGCCTGCGCAGTCGAACACGGCTTCGACATCATTGCCGTCGATCGCAACGGCGGGAATGCCAATCGCCGCGGCGCGAGCATGGATGGCGCCCGCCGTCACCGTTTCGGTTGGCGAGAATTCGCAATAGCCGTTATTTTCGCAAACCAGAACGAGCGGCAGCCGCCACAGCGCCGCAATATTGAGCGCTTCGAGAAAGACGCCGCGATTTGCCGCGCCGTCGCCGAAAAAAGCTACTGCGACGCGGTCGCCGCCTTCAAGCTGCGCGGACAGCGCAGCTCCGGCCGCGATGGGAATTCCGGCGCCCACAATGCCGTTGGCGCCGAGAATTCCCATTGAGAAATCAGCCACATGCATGGTGCCGCCGAAGCCGCGACATGGGCCGCTTCCACGGCCATAAATCTCGGCGAATAGCGCCGCCGGATTGCCGCCCTTGGCGAGAAAATGCCCGTGCCCGCGATGCGTGCTGGTGATCCAATCGCGCTCGGTGAGATGGGTGCACACTCCGACGGCGATCGCTTCCTCGCCGATGTAAAGGTGCACATTGCCGGGGAGCGCGCCTTCCTTGAAGGCCTGCACCAACCGCTCTTCGGCACGGCGGATCAAAAGCATCCTCTCGTACAGCGAGAGTGTCCTGTTGTCGCTGATCGTAATGTCTTGGGCCTGCATATCCATCGGACGCCTAGTGCTGAAAGGTCTCGCGATTAACTTGCGGTGAGGCCGCCGTCGATAGCGATGGCGGCGCCGGTGATGAAGCTCGATGCCGGCGAAGCGAGCAACAGCGCAAGTCCCTTGATCTCATCGGTTTTGGCGAGGCGGCGCAACGCCACGCGTTCCTCCATCTTGGCGCGAGCTACTGGATCGCGGCTCATCAAGCCGCCAGCCAGATTGGTGATGAAGGCTGCTGGGCAAATCGCGTTGACCATGACGTTATAGGGTGCAAGCTCCATGGCAGCCTGCCGGATCAGATTTGTGATTGCCGCTTTCGCCGCGATGTAGCCGTAACCGACCAGCGGCTCGGCCATAAGCCCGGCCGTCGACGATGTGGCGATGATGCGGCCGCCGCGTTGATGCTTCATGTGCACGGCCGCGGCGGCTATGGTCACAAGCACGCTCGTCAGATTGACCTGCAGCACTTTGTCCCAATTTGCTAGATCGACCGCCTCAATTTGGCCCTTCGAGGTCATGGCGAAGCCAGGCCCCGCGCTAATGCCGGCATTGGCGAATACTGAATCGAGCCGCTTATGTCTGGCGACGGCATCGTCAATGGCGGCTCGCAGCCGCGCGCTGTCGGAAACGTCGATGACCGTCGGCTCAACGGCAAGGCCGGCCTTCTGCATGGTCGCAGCGACAGTGTTGAGGCGCTCAGCGTTGATATCAATCATGATCACGCGTGCACCGTTTTCAGCCATGACTTCAGCCATGGCCAAACCAATCCCGCTGCTCGCGCCTGTGACAACCGATACGTTGCCCGTGACGTCGAAAAGCTTCTGCATTTTCATCGGCGTCTTCTCGGCCCTGCAAGGTTGCTTTGGTCTACTGCGCTGTCGAAGCGCTCTCACCCCGCGCGCGGTGCGGCAGGTGCAGTCGCGGTCGGGGCGGCTGACTTGCCCTGTCGGCTCAGTGCTATGCTCTGGAATCGCCGGAAGTACAGCCCCGCAAAGATAAAGCTGCAGATTGTGCCGATGACGAGCGGGATCATCAGGAACATGTAGAGATGCTCGATCGACATCTGGCGGGCGATCAGGATGCCGCCGATGATCGGCCCGGAGATGGCTCCGAACCGACTCACGGAAAGCGCCCAGCCCGAACCGCTCGAACGAAACGCCGTCGGATACATCATCCCAGAGATGGCGTTGAGGCCGAACTGCAGCCCCAGCAACGCGAACCCGGCAAGAAACACGTCCAGCATCAACAAGGTCTCGGGCTGGCGCGCGTAACCGATGGTTGTCGCAGTGAACAAGGAAAGCACGAACAGCACGCAGACGGGGATGACGCCGTACTTGTCCGTCGGCCGCATCAAAACGAGCCCTCCGACCGTGCCTCCCAATTGGAACAGCGACGCGATGATTGCCGCGTGCGACATCGGCAAGTTGGCCGCGGTCAGCACTGTCGGCGTCCATTGATTGACGAAATAGAAAGCCAGCTGGTTGCAGATGAACAGAATCCAAAGCAGGACAGTTAGCCAAGCCAATCCGCCGCTAAACAGAAGCTTGGGAGTAAAGGCGACAGGCTTCTCTTCTGGAATGACGAACTTTGTCTCCGATGTGATGGCAAGCTCCGGGTTGAGCGCAGCAATGATTTTGACGATGTCAGCGCGCCGATCGGTTTCCAAAACGAGAAACTTGATAGATTCCGGCAGCCATAGGGCGACCGCGATCGCCGCCAGGAGAGGAAACACGCCGCCAATCAGAAAGAGTACCTGCCAGCCGTACGAAGGCATCAGCCAGGCTGCAACCGGCCCCGGGATGGCTCCGCCGAAAGTGACGCCCGTGAACATCAAAATAATCATCGTCGCCCGCACACGTGCCGGCGCAAATTCGGCGTTCAGCGCGATCGTGGTGGGCAATAGCCCGCCAATTCCGATCCCGGCAAAAAAGCGCAGCACCGCTAGTGAGGTCGGGCCGCCGGCCCACATCGACACCAAGCTGAAGCCGCCGACGGTGCACAAGGCTGAAAGGATCGCGATTCTGCGGCCCCAACTATCCGCTATGTAGCCGAAGAAAGCGGAGCCGAAGAAAATGCCGAAGAGGCTCGCACTCAGCACCGGGCCGAACGCGGCCATATTTGTCAACCCCCATTGTTTGATGATTGCAGGCCCAGCAAACGCGGCAGCCGTGATGTCATAACCGTCAAACAGCGTGGCGAAGAAGCACAAAAGGACCACCAGAATATTGAAACGATTGATGTTGCGCTCATCGATCAGCCGTGACACATCGATTGTCTGGATTTCGGCCATAACTTCCTCCCACCTCTTTCGAATAGGGGTTTCTAGACAAGTCTTCCAGTAATTGCCGACTAGACATTGATCTGCGTCAACTCGTTCGGCGCGAAATACTTTGTGTCGATGACAGGTTGCGCCGCCGAGACTTGAGACTAAATCAACGTGGGCTAGCCCTCCGCTCGAAACGCAGTTTCAAATCTGACTAATTATTGGCCGCCAATAATCTGCTTGATTGAGATCAAGGCCCACCCGAGGACTAAATCCCACAATATTGAGATTGATCAGTAGGGCGGCTCGGAGGGCATTATGGATACCGCAACAATCGCGAAAGTCGCGCTTGCGCTCTTGCCATTTTTATCGCTGTTCGGCGGTTTTCTTGTGTTCCATTGGGGATCATCAAAGACGACGCCTCGACTGCCGTCGAAGGCCTTTTCGTTGCCGGGGAAAGTGCCGGTGGCTTCCACGGAGGCGATCGCCTGGCCCGCGGTGAAGCTTTCTCGACCGATGATGCTCGCCTCTTTCGTCGAACGACTGATGGGCTCCGACAACGCGCATTATCGGAAGAGATCAGGCATGGCACCGCTACAGACCCACTGCAATGCCGAGCTAAGTTGTATCCGCCTGTACTCTCGACTTGACCCAGATCAACGCGACGATCTGGCCAGTGCAGGATAAGGCGTGGCACCGGCAAGGCCAATACACTTGATAATGGCCGTGCCTCTGGCGCAGCGGGTTCGAACTTTCCTTTCGGCAGCTCTCGTCCGAACTCGGAGGCGGAAATGAGGGACCTGGGCGTTAACGGACCATTGGGCGTGACGGCTCTTAGCAACCACGCCGCGTTGGCTCGCAGCCGCGCCAAGTGGGAGCATTTCCCCCATCAGGCCGATGTCGGCGTTCGCGGCTTCGGCGCAAGCCCGGCGGAGGCATTTGAACAAGCTGCGCTCGCTCTCACCGCCGTTGTCACAACCGTCGAAATCAAATCGCAGACAGCCATCGAAGTGACGTGCGAAGCGCGAGACCTCGAACTTCTTTTCGTCGATTGGCTGAACAGCATCATCTACGAGATGGCGGTCCGCCACATGTTGTTCGGTCGATTTGCAGTGATGATCGACGGCATTCGGTTGCATGCGACGTTGTGGGGCGAACCGATCGATGTCGCAAAGCACGCACCGGCTTGCGAGCCCAAGGGTGCGACCTACACGGCGCTGCGCGTCGCGCAGGATACCGAGGGCCTCTGGTCCGCCGGCTGCGTCGTGGACGTCTGAAGGGACGGCCGGCCATGGACGCGAGCCGCTTTACACAGGTTGATCCCACAAGTTGGCGCATTGAGCCTCATGGCGCCATGCGCGTGCCAGCGATCATTTACGCCGATGCGGAACTGATCCGTGACATGGACGACAAGGTTTACGAACAAGCCGCCAATGTCGCGACGCTGCCGGGAATCGTGCAGGCCTCCTATGCGATGCCGGATGCCCATTGGGGTTACGGCTTTCCCATCGGCGGCGTCGCCGCCTTTGATCCTGATGAAGGCGGAGTCGTATCGGCTGGCGGCGTCGGGTTCGATATTTCGTGCGGTGTGCGTACGATGCTGACCGGCCTCAAGAGCGCCGACGTCCTTTCAGTTCAGCGACCACTCGCCGACTCCCTGTTTCGTCAAATCCCTGCTGGCGTCGGCAGCCGCGGCGCGATCGCGCTTGATGCAACCGAGATGGAGGCCATGCTTTCCGGCGGTGCGCATTGGGCCGTCCAGCACGGCTGGGGCGAGGCGCGCGATCTGGAGCGCATTGAGGAGTTCGGCACCATGGCCGGCGCCGAACCTCAATATGCGTCGGAGCGCGCCAAAGAGCGGCAACGGCACGAGATGGGCACGCTGGGTTCGGGCAACCACTATCTCGAGGTTCAGGTCGTCGCCGAGATTTTCGCGCCGACCGTCGCCGCCGCTTTCGGCATTGCGCCCGATGACATTGTCGTCACCATCCATTGCGGCTCGCGCGGGCTCGGCCATCAGATCGGCACGGAATTCCTGAAGGAGATGGTTGTCGTAGCGGAATCGTCGGGGATCGATCTGGTTGACCGAGAACTTGCCTGCGCCCCGATCAATTCCGAAGTCGGACAGCGCTACCTGGGCGCCATGCGGGCAGCGATCAATTGCGCGCTCGCCAATCGGGAAATCATCGGTCATTACGTTCGCCGAATTTTTTCGCATTATTTTCTCAATTCCGATCTGGCGCTGCTGTTCGATGTGTCGCACAACACGTGCAAAGTGGAGTCGCACACCGTTGACGGGAAGCAGCGGGAACTGTTCGTCCACCGCAAGGGAGCGACCAGGGCTTTCGGACCAGGACACGCGAGCCTGCCCAGCCCATTGCGCGCCGTAGGCCAGCCAGTCCTGATCGGTGGCAGCATGGGGACCGGCTCGTACATTCTGGTCGGCGAGACGAGCGCCGAGACGAAAGCGTTCGCGTCTGCCTGTCATGGCGCTGGACGCGCGCTGTCGCGTCACGCCGCGCTCAAACAGTGGAGCGGACGCAAGGTAGTGGATGACCTGGCAGCACAAGGCATCATCATTAGAAGCCCATCGATGCGCGGCGTCGCGGAGGAGGCCCCGGGCGCCTATAAGGATGTCGGTGCAGTCGTGGCTGCGGCGGAACACGCGGGCCTCGCACGCCGCGTGGCGCGCTTGCGGCCACTGATCTGCATCAAGGGCTGATGCGCATCGACGCATGCCCCGTGGCGGCTCAAGCAAGGTGGCGCATGAGCGAAACGTCAACCGATATTTCTCGACACGTTTGGGAGACGAAATATCGCTTCGCCGGCGATACGCGCGAGCAGACTATCGCTGACACCTGGCACCGGATCGCGCGCTCGATCGCAGCGGTCGAGGGCGAAAATGCGGCTGTCTGGGAAGAGCAATTTTTCTCGATTCTCCGGGACTTCAAGTTTCTTCCGGGAGGCCGCATTCACGCCGGCACGGGAACAGCACGCAATGTGACCCTGTTTAACTGCTTCGTCATGGGCACGATCGAGGACTCGATCCCGGGGATTTTCCGCGCTCTGCAAGAAGCGGCATTGACCATGCAGCAGGGCGGCGGCATCGGAGTGGACTTCTCGACATTGCGGCCACGCGGCACGCCGGCGAAGGGAGCGGGTAACATCGCCTCCGGCGCAGTCTCTTTCATGCAGATCTGGGACGCGATGTGCGGCACCATACTTTCCACCGGCGCACGCCGCGGCGCTATGATGGCGACGCTGCGCTGCGATCATCCCGACATCGAGGAATTTGTGACAGCCAAGCAGCGCGGCGGGCAATTGCGCCGGTTCAACCTGTCTGTGCTGGTCAGCGATGCATTCATCTCGGCAGCGCGCAGCGATGATGACTGGCCATTAGTATTTCCCGCCAAGGCGTTTGGCGGTCACGGGGAAACCGTTCTGCGAAATTGGCCGGGTGAAACGGGCTCAGTCCCATGTCGCGTAATCCGTCGCGTGAAAGCCTGGCAGTTGTGGGAACAAATATTGCGGGCGACCTACGACTACTCGGAGCCTGGCGTGCTCTTTATCGATCGCATCAATCGCCTCAATAACCTGTGGTACCGCGAGCAGATCAGCGCCACGAATCCTTGCGGAGAAATTCCGCTGCCGGCCTACGGCGCCTGCGATCTCGGTTCGCTGAATTTAACGCGCTTTGTGCGCTCGCCATTCGCAAGAGAGGCCCGGCTCGATTTCGATGAAATCTCGCGGACCACCCGCATTGCCATACGTCTCCTCGACAACGTGATCGACGGCTCGCGCTTTCCGCTCCCACAGCAGGCGGAGAACGCCCAAGGATCGCGAAGGATCGGGCTGGGAATTACCGGTCTGGCGGACGCGTTGGTAATGCTCGGGCTGAATTACGGCAGCGAGGAGTCGCTCGCCCTGGCCGGTCAGGTCATGCGCGCCATTTGCCACGAGGCCTATCGCGCCTCCATCACGCTTGCCGTCGAGAAACGGGCCTTTCCCTATTTCGAGCGCGATCGTTATGTCGCCGGCGCCTTCATTCGCAGCCTACCCGACGACATCCAGGAAGCAATCGCGCGAATGGGCATCCGCAACAGTCACCTGCTTGCGATCGCGCCCACCGGGACGATCAGCCTGTTGGCCGGCAATGTTTCCAGCGGATTGGAGCCGATCTTCGCAGCCTCCTATGCGCGTAATGTGCTGACGGAAGACGGTACGCCAAAGCAGTTCATGCTTACCGATTATGCGCTGGATCTGTGGCGGCAGCTGACAGGCTCACAGAGCGGACTGCCGCTCAGCTTTGCCACCGCCGGCGAACTGCCGGTCACTGCTCATATCAGGATGCAGGCGGCATTGCAGCCGTTTGTCGATAATTCGATCTCCAAGACCATCAATGTTCCTCAACATACGCAATACGATGAGTTCAAGCAGATCTACGACATGGCCTATGACATGGGCTTAAAGGGCTGCACAACGTTCCGTTCGAACCAAGCGTTGGGCGCGGTGCTTACCGAAGGAGGTAGCGCCGACGAAATCCCGCATTGCTGCGTGGCCGAACGCGAGGCAGATTGATTTTACCAAGCCCGTCATAGTGCCTTGATTCACATCGAGGCACGTGCACGCCGATCACGCGATGGCCTCATCGACCTGCAAAAGCAACCGTGACTTCGCTTAACAGCCGCTGCTCCTGTCCGCAGTAGCGAGGCGAGAAATGAAATGGCTCTACCCGGCGGACGGCGGCTTGGCGTGCAATCGATCCAGCCGCTGTCGTCGTCAGGTGCGCTCGCCCGGCCGCCAGCTCAACATCAGCGTCCGCGAATGCGGCCTCGATGAACAGTACATCGGCGTTCCGCATCAGCTCGACAATTGCCCGCCGGTTGGCAGCCGTATCCGCCACGTCGGTCACGTAACCGATCTTCTGACCGGCTGTAACGCTCACTGCCGAGCGCAACGCGCCGAGCGGCCTATCGCGTTCAGGCGACGACACCAATCCGCTTACCCGGATTGGATAATCGTCGGGCTTATTCTCGATCACCGCGCGCTTGAGCTCGCGCAACCACGGCCCGACCGGAAGTCCGAGGTCGCTCAGCTTGCTCTTCCACACGTTGACGTGTGCGGTTTCCTCGATTGCAAAACCCAGGCACGGAGTACGATGATCCAAAATTGTCGTTTTGACGTGAAATCCCGGTTCCCTGTAAATCACGCCGTCATTCAGACGGCTGCAACCCGTAGCCTCGACTGAAAAACTCTTCTTCAAACGAAGGCGCGCCGACCGGCTGCAAAAGTCGGAATCGATTTCCGTTACGGCAAAAACCAAATCGGAGGTGAATTGATCGACAAGGTTCCAGCGATAGGCGTGAAGTTTGTGGTGAACTTGATCGATGAAACCCCGTAGTCCGTAGAATGCGATCATTTTCTGCCGTCCGACCAGGACCCTGAGCAGGTGATCGAATCCGATGAAGTGGTCGATATGCGCATGCGAGACAAAGACATGCTCGAGCCGCTGAATTTTGCGTGGCGGCAAGCGCGATATGTCGCCCAGATCGATTAAGATCGCGCGCTTCTCAAACAGCGTTTCGATATAGAGTGCGGGGTCGCCGGAACGCCCATTGACGAGTACCGGATGCAGGAGTGGTCGCATAGGACAGCCTTACAGCCGATGCCAAGCCAAAAAGCCGAAGACGCACTCCCCGCCCCCACCGTTCAATCGCGGCTGTTCATCGGCATAAAGATTGCGCCGGAGATCGCATACCAACTTGCCCAGTTTCCCGGGCAACTCAAAGCCTCTGTCGTTCGTCCCGTCGCGCCCGCCGATATTCACCTAACGCTGGTGCCGCCCTGGAACGAGACCTCTATACCAGAGGCGATTGCGAAGCTTAGCGGCGTAACCGAGAGGTTTTCGGCCTTCTGGCTGGACTTCCGTCATGTAGGGTACGGGCCCCAGCCAAGACGCGTTCGCCTGCTTTGGGTGGATTGTGCAATCGGCGACGAGGGTGCGGCGTTGCGCAGTTCGCTCCTTGACGCGTTTGGAAGGACGGACGATCGTCCCTTTCAGCCTCATGTGACACTGGCCCGGATCCGCGTAGACGGTCTCGCCATTTCGCGAAAATTCGCTATAGATGAACCGCTTGCCTTGCGGCAGCATGTTGAATCGGTCGAACTTTTCCAATCTCCCCCGCCAGGCGGGAGGGGCTACACCGTTGTCCTCTCCGTAAAGCTCCAGCAGACGCGCTGAACGTCCTTAGGGAGCGGCTTGGGTGGCCAATCCCCGGGACTTTTGCCTGATTTGATCTGGATCAGTCTGGCCTCGTCCGGCCCGTGATCTAATTCACTTGTAAGCCGCAGGGTGTGGCGATGCAGCATATCATCGTTGCGACCGACGGCTCGAAGCGGTCAGCCCGGCACTCGCCCATGCACTTGGCAGCCAATTGTTTATCGTCACTATCGCCGGAAATCTCTCTGCCGAGGAAATGCGAGAACTTTCACGCGCTGAGAAACACATCGGCAATGCGTTGGAGGCGCTTTCCATGCAGGTCGTCACTGCGGCTGAAAAGCGCGCGCGTCGCCTTGGCGCCACAAACATCCAACTGCAAATCGGCTGGAGCGACGCCGCCCAGTCGATCATGGCGATCGCCGAGCGCGAGACCGCCGATGCGATTGTGCTTGGCAGGCGCGGCCGCGGCCGATTGACCGGATTGCTGCTCGGAAGCGTATCTCAGAAGGTTGTGAGCCTCGCGCCTTGCACGGTGGTCGTCGTTCCCGAACTCGCCAAACATTCCGCTAATGATGCCTCTCGGACCTGATTAGCCCGAAGCATTGCAGAGGCTTGACCATGTCCGTCGAGTTGCCAACTGACGTGCCGACAAAACGGTCAATACGTCTATTTTTATGCGGCGATGTCATGGCCGGGCGCGGCATCGACCAAGTGCTGTCGCATCCTAGCGAACCGACTTTGCACGAAAGCTATACAGAATCAGCGATCGACTATGTGCGCCTTGCCGAAACCGCCAATGGCCAGATCCCGCGCGGAGTGGGCCCTTCATACATTTGGGGCGCTGCTCTGGATGAATTCAGCCGCATGCGGCCCGACGTCCGCATCATCAACCTTGAAACGAGCATTACCCGCAGCGAGAAATACACCCCGAAAGGCATCAATTATCGCATGAATCCGGACAATGCGGACTGTCTGAAGGCCGCCGCCATCGACTGTTGCGTTCTCGGCAACAATCACGTTCTCGATTGGGGTCGCAGCGGGTTGCTGGATACCTTGGCCACTCTTGAGCATCTCCACATCAAGAGCGCAGGAGCCGGCCACAGTCTCGCTGAGGCGCGCACGCCGGCGATGCTGGCCGTTCCCGGAAACGGGCGCATCCTCCTGTTCTCTTATGCCTCGGTGACAAGCGGCGTCCCGCATGGTTGGGCCGCGACCGCTGGGCGTCCCGGCGTCAACCTCCTGACCGAAATTTCCGAAACAAGCGCCTCACAAATCACTGAGGAAATCAAACGGCGGACCAGACCTGAGGACCTGATCGCTGTGTCTGTGCATTGGGGACCGAATTGGGGCTATGAAGTTCCTGATGAGCAACGAAAATTCGCCCATGCTCTTATTGACAAGGCCGGCGTCTCGATCATTCACGGCCATTCCTCGCATCATCCAAAAGCTATCGAAGTCTACCGCAACCGGCTCATTCTGTACGGCTGCGGTGATTTTCTCAACGACTACGAAGGAATCAGCGGCTACGAGGAATATCGGGATGACCTGGTCGTGATGTACTTCGTCGACCTCGCCCTTACGAACGGAGATGTTTGCGGCGTTGAACTGGTCCCGCTTCAGATTCGAAAGTTTCAGCTCGTCCGCCCGTCGAATAGCGACATAGATTGGGTGGCGAAGACCTTGGATCGCGAATACCGGAAGTTCGGGATCAGCATCGCATCGGGAAAAGATGGGCACCTTGCTCTATCGTGGAGGCGGGGTCAGGTGCCGTTGCCGGCTTAGGCGGCATGTTTCGCCTTGGCCGGCCTTCGAGCTACTTTCTTGCGGCACGCGTCGGCTTGGCAACAGCCGGTGGAAGATGCCGTTCAAACCAATCTGCCGCATAGTCGATCACGGTTTCCAGCGCTCCGGGCTCCGGAAACAGGTGGCTCGCGCCGGGCACGATCTCGAGCGCCTTTGGTCCGGCGAGCTGTGCCAGGGCCTGCTCGTTAAGCTCAATAACCCCAAAGTCGGCGCCGCCGACAATCAGAAGGGTTGGCACGTGAACGCTGCCCAGCGCATCCCCAGCGAGATCGGGGCGCCCGCCGCGCGACACCACAGCCCCGACGCGGCGCGGAAGCTTGGATGCCGCGACCAGCGCAGCCGCCGCTCCGGTACTGGCGCCAAACAACCCGAGCGGAAGTGCTGCCAGCGAAGGTTGGTCATCGATCCACCGCACCGCATCGATCAACCGGTCAGACAGCAACCGGATATCAAAGACATTGGCGCGGTCGGCTTCCTCATGAGGCGTCAGAAGATCGAATAACAAGGTGGCAACTCGCCGATCATTCAATGCATGGGCGACGGCCATATTGCGCGGGCTGAGACGGCTTGAGCCGCTGCCGTGCACGAAAGTGACAAGCGCATAGGCATTCTTCGGTATGCACAAAATTCCCGCAAGTCCGACCGGCGGGATACGCACGTCGCGTGGCTCGTGCGCATTTCCTGTGTCTCGCCGCGAAGCGCCTGCAGTGGAACGAGCCATAACCACGTTCCTCCATCGTGCTCCATCATAACGACGCGTCACACCCGGCTCGCCGGTCCGGGCAATTGCGCCGGATCAAGTCCGAGTTCCTCGCAGGCCCGCCGCACGATGCGCGGGTCGAGGATCTGATGCGAACCGCCGAGTGGGACCTCGGCCTGTCGACCTTCTCGATGTACGGTCACCATGACGTGGCCGGCATGCCGGCGCTGATGTTCGCCATGATCGATGCGACACCCTTGCTTCATCAGCCATTGTCGAAATGTCGCGCTTTCCATCGCCCCACTCCCGTTCGCACAAGCTCGACAGTCACAATATGTTGAGCGTCACTAAGCGCAGGTTTTTCAGGCCTGCCATTGATTTAGGTCAAGAGACAAAGCTAGCGGGAGCACCAGGCCATCGCGGAACTCACCCCGAATCCAAAGATAACCTCTCAGGTTGCTGATCGCCGTCTTTCGCCGGAGTGCCGATTCCGCTCGATTGTCTCGTTGAGGCGCGTAACATGCTGCCTTGCGGACGGACCGTCGGCCCCGGCAAAGACGTTCGCGGTTCCACGCCCAGGACGAATGAACTCCTTGTAGAAGGTGCCGAGATCGATCTGCTGCTCGCCCTGGATTTCGGGACCTTCTTTGGCTGGACGGGGGCCGATTTCATCTTCCACGGTCACAGTCAGAAGCCTACCGTCGCGTTCATGCGCCGGCGCGATTTAGAGCGTGGCGATGGTGGCGACCTCGCTCAATTCCTCGCGCTCCGCGTCGCCAAGATGATATTCGCGTTGTGCCGGGACCGCAGACACGGCATCGATGCGCGCTTCGCACGCGACAAAGACCGGCTGCTCCTGCCGAGGGAAATGCTGGACAAACGGCCCCGCGGGATCGGGTGACGATTTCTGCGCATTCCGCCAGCACCTCGTGCTGAACGATAAACGCATCATGTTCCGCGACGGGCGGCATAGGTTTCTTCTTCAAGCTCTCGTGCGCTCGATGAGCGTCGGCCGCGTTGATCTTGATCAAGTTAGAGAGGACCGCACCGGCGCTAAACGTTATGATTGGTCAGCTTACTTGTGCCCCCTCTTGACCCGCCTTAACAGGGCCATGCTCGGTACATCCGTGTTGCAATCGCAACGAAAGACGCTGCGCGGAGCTATTTATTCCATCTGGGAGGTCAAAAAGGCATGTAATCATGAGCGCTGACGGCCAACATGAACCTGAACTGGTCAGCCCGGCAAGCCTCGAACGTGAACTGACCCGCGCTCACGCCGCGGCGGCCGACCCTTTGGCTGGCATTTTCGGCCCCTGTTCCGTCACCTGG
>Ga0187784_10001054_pt1 | contig 21452 bp, 23 predicted proteins | sample 1015_SJ02_MP15_2_FD_132964 | JGI IMG/M metagenome (GOLD analysis project Ga0187784, IMG submission 132964) | Tropical peat soil microbial communities from peatlands in Department of Meta, Colombia - 1015_SJ02_MP15_20_MG | ecosystem: Environmental > Terrestrial > Soil > Wetlands > Peat | place...
CAATGCCTTGATCGAGACCGACCGGATCACGACGGTTTCAGGCGAGCTCGAGCCCGTGGCGGTGCCGACCGACAGCGGCAAGCCGCACCACGTCTTTCGCTGTTCCGCCTGCCAGACTGCGCTGTGGAGCGAGTATGGCGGCATCGCCAAGTTGCGCTTCGTGCGCGTCGGTACCTTGGACGATCCGTCGCGGCTGCCGCCGGACGTGCACATCTATGTCCGCTCCAAACTGCCCTGGGTCACGCTGCCCCAATCCATTCCTGCCTTCGATGCCTATTACGATTCGCGAGCGCTGTGGCCCGCCGCGAGCCTCGAGCGCCGCCGCGCGATCTTCGGCGCAAAGCCTGCCGGCTGATCGCGCCGCTGAAAAAGCGTCACGAACGCGCGGTAGGCCCAGGGGACGGTGGCACCGCCTGACCCGGCGGATGCAGCAGGCTGACGTGAGCGGCGGCGATGCGCCAGCCCTGCGCGGTCCGCAGCCAGACATGGCTCTGCCGGCCGGTGACGGCGGCGCCGACCCGCTGAAATTCCGTGTTGGCCGTGGCCATGTCCCGGCCATAGGTGGTGATCCGGGTGTTCATCAGGCGGCGCGTCAGATCGATCGCCGGCCGCTCGCTGCGGAAGCGCGCGATCGCGTCGTGGCCGTAGAGATTCTCGCCGATGCCGAAGCGCAAAGCGTGCGGGCTGTTCCAGAACAGCGCGTCGAGTTCCGCGACATCGTTGGCGATCAAGGCGCGCTCGTATCGCATGAACGCCTCGGTGACTTCGGCGACCACCTCGGGAATGTTGATCTCAAGCATCAGCGGCATCCGATGGGGAAGGAGGAGGGGGCACGGCCACGACGCCGAGCGCTTCAGCGGCGGCGGCGACGCGCAGCACGAGGTCTTCGCGCCACGGCGCCGCGATGATCTGCACGCCGAGCGGCAGCGCACCGGCCTCGGCGGCGGGCGCCGCGACGATCGGAAGGCCCGCGAAGGAGAGCGGCTGAGTAAACACGCCGAGATGACCGGCCGCCGGCAGTTGCAGGTCGCCCAGTTTCATCGACGCCTGGCCTATCGAAAAGGCGGGGTAAGGGGTGGCCGGCGCCAGGATCACGTCCACCGCACGGAATAGCGCGGTCAGCTCCCGGCAGTACCAGCGGCGGAAGCGCTGGGCGTGAGCGTACCAGGCGCCGGGCACCAGCGCGCCGGCAAGAAAACGTGCCCGCGTCATCGGGTCGAATTCCGCCGCCTTTGCGATGAGGTCCGGCAGATGCAGCTCGGCGCCTTCGACCGAGGTGACGATCATCGCCGCCGCGCGCGCCACGCCGGGAGCGGGCAGCTCGAGCCGCCGCGACGCGCCGAGAGCCGCAGCCACGCGATCGACCGCGGCAAATGCCTCGGGCGCGCCCTGGCTTGCGAAATATCCATCGGCGACGGCCAGGCGAATGCCGTCGAGCCCTTGCCGCAGCACCGGCAGAACCGGCTCCGGCGGCCGCGCGATGCAAGCCGGATCCTCCGGGTCGGGCCCCTGAAGAGCGTCATAGGCGGCGGCGAGGTCCGCGGCCGAGCGGGCGAGCGGACCGCCCTGATCGAGGCTCGCCGCGAAGAGCCGCAATCCGGCGCGGCTCAGCCGGCCATAGGTCGGCTTCAGCCCGAAGACGCCGCAGAGCGCCGCCGGCACGCGGATCGAGCCGTTGGTGTCGGAGCCGAGGCTCAAGGGCACCAGGGACGCGGCCACCGCCGCCGCCGAGCCACCGGACGAGCCGCCGGCAATGCGCGTCGGCTCATGGGGGTTGCGGGTGGCGCCGTAATGGCTGTTCTCGGTCGAGAAGCCGAAGGCGTATTCGTCCATGTTGAGAGCGCCGACCAGCACCGCTCCGGCCGCGCAAAGCCGGCGCACGAGCGCGGCGTCGCGGGCCGCCGGGGCGCGGTCCCGGTCGATGCGCGAGCCCGCAATCGTCGGCAACCCGGCGATGTCATAGAGGTTCTTGACCGCGAAAGGCACGCCGGCCAGCAATCCGGGATCGCGCCCCGCTGCCCGCGCCGCGTCCACGGCCTCGGCCTCGGCCAGGGCGCGATCCTCGGTGACGGTGGTGAAGGCGTTGATGCCGTGGTTGCGCGCCGCGATCCTCGCCAAGGTCTCCTGCACCACGGCCACCGCGCTGTGCTCGCCGGCGCGTACCGCGGCGGCAAGCGCGCACACCCCGCTGGCGGCGTGCACCGCTAGCTCCCGTCATCCGGCGCAAAGACCGCGGCGGAAACGACCTCCTCCGGCAGTGGAAAGGCCATCACCGGTCCCGCCACCCGCGCCAGCACGGCAAAGGCGGCAACGACATTGCCGAGATCCTCCGGCGCGAGCGGCAGCCCCACCGCCGCCGCGGCCAGCGGCACGAAGCGCGCCGGGTCGAAGGGCTCGGTCATGGCTATTTGGCCTTGCCGATGACGCCGGCAACGTACCAGTCGAAATCGCCCATCTTGTCATTGCCCAAGGCTTCGCCTTCTTTGAGGCGGACGGCGCCGGTGTTGTCGCTGAGCGGTCCCGTGAAGGGGTTGTAGCCCTTGGCGATCTTGTCGACCGCGGCGAGGACCAGCCCCCGCGTCTCCTCCGGCACGGCGTTGCCGAAAGGAGCGACCGCCAACATGCCTTCGCCCAAGCCCTGGCGGACCATTGCCGGCTTGAAGCTCCCGGCGATCACGCTCTTGGCCGTCGCAGTCATGAACGGGCCCCAGGTGAAGCCGAGGCCGGTGAGCCAACCCTTGGGCGCGAGCGCGCGTGCCTCGATCGATTGGAAGCCGATGGAATAGACGCCGCGGCTTTCCGCCACCTGGATCACGGTGGCCGGGGAATCGACATGCATGGTGATGACGTCGGCGCCCTGATCGATCAGCGCGTTGGCGGCCTCGGCTTCTTTGGCCTTGTCGGCCCAGCTTCCGGTTACGACCACCCGGACTTCCGCCTTGGGATTGACCGACCGCGCGCCAAGCGCGAAGGCGTTGACGTCGCCGATGATGAAGCCGATCGGCACGCCCGCCACGAAGCCCAAGGTGTTGCTCTTGGTCATCTTGCCGGCGGCGACGCCCATCGGATACCAGGCGGCCTGGGTCGCGGCGAAGAAATTGCCGAAATTGGCCGCTTGCATCCAGCCGCCGGCATGCTCGAAGACGACGTCCGGGTGTTTCTTCGCGAGGTTGAAGGCGAATTGCTGGTGACCGAAGCTGGTGGCGAAGATCAGCTTGGCGCCTTGTTGGATCATGCCTTCCATGATCCGCTCGGCTTCGGCGGTCTCCGGCACGTTCTCCGCTTCCAGAAGGGTTATGCCGGGCACGGCCTCCTTCATCGCCGTGAGCCCGTCCTTCATCGCGCGGTTGTAGCCGTAGTCGTTCACCGATCCGACATAGATGGCGCCCACCGTCAAGGTGGCCTCCGCCCTGGCCGGCTCGGCGGCAAACAGCAGCAACCCGGCGAGAATGAGCAATCGACGCCTCGTCATCATGGTCTCCTCGATCGCATCGGGTGGCCTATTCCACGCCGAAGAAATTTCGGCCGAGCGCCGCGGGCGCGGCGGATCGGCGGCTCCATCCCCAGAACACCAAGATCGTCAAGGTCAGCAAATAGGGGATCATGGTCATGAGGAAGGGCGAGACATCGGCGCCGCGCGCCTGAAGCTGCAATTGCAGCGCCTCCGCCGCGCCGAAGACAAGCGCACCGGCCACCGCCCAGAGCGGATTCCATTTGGCGAAGATCACCAGCGCGATGGCGATGAAGCCGCGTCCGGCGGTCATGCCTTCATCCCAGGTCATGGCCAGCGCCAGCGAGAGATGGGCGCCGCCGATGCCCCCGAGCAATCCGCCCAGCGCCAACGCCTGGTATTGGAGCTGGCCCGGCCGCCGTCCGGCGGCGAAAGCCACCGCGGGATCCTCGCCCACGGCGCGCAGAGCGAGGCCCCATCGCGTGCGGAAGATCAGGCACCACAGCAGCAGCGCGGCCGGCAGGGCGAGCCAAACCAGCAGGTCGAATGCGCCCAGCTCGGAAAGCGCGAGGCGCGGCAGGCCGGTGACGATGGCGCCCATGAAAGGACGCCCGATCAAGGTGCTCGCGCCAAAGCCGAAGAACAGCAGGGCAAGGCCGGCGGCGAGTTGGTTGGCGCCGCGCCCGATGACGACATAGCCGAGGAGGAGATTGCCCGCCATCCCCGCGAGCGCCGCAGCGGCGATGCCGAGATAGGGGTTGCCGGCGAAAGAGGTCGCCGCGAAGCCCGCGGCCGCGCCGATCAGCATGATGCCTTCGAGGCCGAGATTGACGATGCCGGCGCGTTCGCCGACCAGCTCGCCCAGCGTGGCGTAGAGCAGCGAGGTGCCGGAAAGCACGGAGCTGGACAGCACCGCGGCGGCGAAAGGCGTGCTCATGCGCCGCTCCTCGACGGCCGCCGCTGGCCGAGCACGATGAAGAGCATCACCGCCATGAGCAAATTGACCACCGCATAGGGCACGCCCTGGGTGATCTGGAGGATGTCGCCGACCGAGCTGAACAGGGCAAAGAGGAAGGCCATGGCCAGGATGCCCGCCGCGCTGCCGCCCGCCAGCCAGGCGACGAGGAAGCCCATGAAGCCGTAGCCGGGCGAAAGTCCCGCCACGAGCCGTCCCTGGATCGCCGATACCTCGGCCATTCCGGCCGCTCCGGCGATCCCGCCGGCGATCGCCATCACCGCGATCACGTAGCCCGCGACCGGGATGCCGAGGCGCAAGCTCGCTTCCGCGTTACCGCCGATCGCCCGCATCTCCAATCCCCAGCGGGTACGGCTCATGACGAGGCCGTAGAGCGCAAGGCAGGCGAGGCCATAGATGAGGCCGAGATGAATGCGCGTCCCGAAGAAGCTCGGCAGCCTCGCAGCCTCGACGAAAGCCGGCGACTGCGGATAGGAAGCGCTCTCGGCGCTCCGCCATGGACCGAAGATGAAGAAGCTGACGATCAGCGGCGCGACGTAGTTGAGGAGCAGCGTCGAGATGGTCTCGTTGACCAGCTTTGCCGCGCGCAGCAGGCCGGGGAGCAACGCCCAGATAGCGCCCCCGGCAAATCCGAAGGCGGTCATCAGCGGCAACAACAGCCAGGCCGGAAGATCGGGACAACCGAGCGCGCCGGCGGTAGCGAGCCAGGCGCCCATGTAGAGCTGCCCTTCGCCGCCGACGTTGATAAGGCCGAGTCGTGCCGGCAGCGCCACCGCGACGGCAGTCAGCAGCAGCGGCGTCATCCGCACCAGCAGTTCCGAAAAGCCATAGGCGTTGCCGAAGACATAGAGCAGGGTATCGCGATAGGCGCGGAACGGGTCCTTGCCCGCGGCAAGCAGCAGCACGGCGAAGATCGCAAGCGATGCCAGCGCGATCGCTGCCGCGCGAGGCACGCGGTGCTGCACTGCCAAGGCGGCGGGGCTGCGCAGGGCGAGCGCCAGGTCACGCGGCATCGGCCGTCCCCACCATGGCGGGACCAACCGTCTCGGCGCGGAACGTCGCGGGCAGGAAAGTGCCGGCAATGCGCCCGTCGCGAAGCACGATCAGCCGGTCGCTGACGGCGAACAGCTCGTCGAGATCTTCCGAGACGAGCAGCACGGCGGCACCGGCGGCGCGCGACCGGCGGAGCAATCCCCGCAACGCCTCGGCGCCGCGGGTGTCGAGACCGCGCGTGGGGTAGAGCGCAACGATCAGCTTCGGGTCATGAGCCAGTTCGCGCGCCAGCACGACGCGCTGCAAGTTTCCGCCGGAGAGCACCGCGGCGCGCGCCTCGTAGGACAGCGGCGGGAAGCGTAGCCGGGCGACGCTTGCGTCCATATCGGCGACGAGGCGCGGCCAGTCGAAGCCAAGCCCGGCGCGATAGCGCCGTCCGCTGCCGAGGACAAGATTTTCGCGCACGGTGAGAGCGGGGACGGCGGCCAAGGCGAAGGGATCGTCGGGAATGCTGGCGACGCCCCGCCCGCGGATTCTCGCCGCCGACCATTGGGTCGCTTCCTCGCCCCACAAGCGCTTCGCGCCGCCGCTCGGCCGCCGCAGGCCAAGAATGACCTCGGCGAGTTCGCGCTGGCCGTTGCCGGAAACCCCGGCGACGCCGAGGATCTCGCCGGACAGCAGGCGGAGCGAAAGATCGCGCAACGTCACCGCGCCGATGTCGGGCGCGGTTCCAATCCCGTCGAGTTCCAGCGCGATTTCGCCCGATGCCGATTGCGGCGCGAGAGGCGAGCCGGAGGGCAAGGGCGGCGCATCGCCAAACATCAAGCCGAGCAGCGTTGCTTCGCCGGCCTCGCCGCTCGCCAGCGTGCCGACGATGCGTCCTTGCCGCATCACCGCGATGCGGTCGGCGCAAGCCATCGCCTCTCGCAATTTGTGGCTGATGAATATGAGGCCGTAGCCATCGTCGCGCAGCTCGGCGAGAGTGCGGAACAGGCCGTCCACCTCCTGCGGGGCCAGCACCTTGGTGGGCTCGTCAAGGATAAGGACCCGCGCGCCGGCGAGGAGCTGCTTCAGGATCTCGACCTTTTGCCGGTCGCCCACCGAGAGGCGGCCCACCGGCAACCGCGGATCGACCGCGAGGCGCAAGCGGTCGGCATGGCGGCGCATGCGGCGGCACAGCTCGGCCGGGTTGATCGCCCAGGACAGATCATCGAGGAAGAGCGCCGCATTCTCCCAGACGGTGAGTGCCGGGATCAGGCTGAAGTTCTGGAACACCATGCCGATGCCGAAGCGGCGTGCGTCGCGCGGCGAGGCGATGGCGACGGGCCGGCCGGCCACCCGGATCTCGCCCGCATCGGGCCGATAATAACCATAGAGAATCTTGCAGAGCGTGCTTTTGCCGGCGCCGTTCTCGCCGAGCAATGCAACCACCTCGCCCGCCGTGACGGCGAAGGCGGCAACGTCATTGGCGAGGAGTGGACCGAAGCGCTTGACGATCCCGCGCGCTTCGAGGAGCGGCGAAGCCCCGGTCATGGGTTGGTTCATGGCACGCCGTTTGCAGGGAAATAGTGCGCCCGAACAGCATGCCCGGAGAGCATGTCGCAGCCCCTCATCCCTCGCTCGTGCTCGATCCGTGAATCGCAACGTAGCCTATCGGCTCGTCGCGCAGGGCGGAAATGACAAAAAAATATGTGGGGAATGATCGAAAGGAATTGAAAGATGCAGGCAACGACCGGAAGGAACCTACGGAGCGTCGATCTCAACCTGCTTGTCGTCTTCGATGCGCTGATGGCCGAGCGCCACGTCACGCGCGCCGCCCAACACAACGGGCTCAGCCAGCCGGCGATGAGCAAGGCTCTGAACCGCCTGCGCTACCTCCTCGACGACCGCCTCTTCGAGCGGCGCGACGGCCGGATGGAGCCGACCCCCCGCGCCCTTGAATTGGCGGGTCCGATCCACAGCGCGCTGTCCGACATCTCGCGCACGCTGATGCTGCGAGCCGCTTTCGACCCGCGGCAAATCACCGCGATCCTGCGGATCGCCACCATCGATCTCCACCAGACCACGCTGCTGCCGTCGCTGGTGGCGGCGCTGAGGCGCGACGCTCCGGGCCTCAATATTCAGATTCGGACGATCGAGCGCCATCGGCTGCATGACCAGCTCGCCACCGGCGAGTTGGACCTTGCCATCGCGCCCCCGCTCGTCGGGAGCCGGGATCTGCGCGCCGAGCCCTTGTGGAAGGATCACCTTGTCACGCTGATCGGCGCGGCCAATCCCTTGCCGTTGCCGATGACGCTCGACGCCTTCGCCGCCGCCGCCCATGTCGTCGATGCCGGTCATGTCCAAGTCGCGGCCGATGGCCAAGGCAACAGTCTCGTCGATCGCATCTTGGAGGAGCGCGGCTTGCGGCGGCGCATCGCCGTCGTCTTGCCGAGCTCGGCCGGCGTTCCCTTCGTCGTCGCCGCCACCGACCTCATCGCGACCTTGCCGAGCCGGATCGTCAAGGACTTGGCGGTGGTCCCGGACCTGCGGATCGTGCCGGCGCCCTTGCCGCCGGTGGAGGTCAGTCCCCACCTGATCTGGCATCCCCGTACTCAGCACTCGCCGATACGTGCCTGGCTGCGGGCGGTGATCAAGGAGATCGCGGACGACTCCGGAGGCGTTCCCGCGCCGGCGCCATAGCGTGCCGCGATCGACCGGGAAAACGCCGGCAAGCGGCTCGCCGGCGCCGCAGGCCCTGCCGCCGGGCGTCCGCTATGCCGCCGCCAGGGCGTAGACGCCTTCGGCGCCATCGGGGAGTTGATACTCCCGCCAGCGCTTGCCGCCGTCCTCGGTGCCGAACACCTGGCCCTTCCGGGTGGCGCAATAGACCCGGTCCGGGGTGGCGGCGCTCTCGGCGATGATCATCAGCGTGCTCCTCATCGCCACGTCGCGGTCGAAGCGCTGCCAAGTCTCGCCGAGGTCGCGGCTGCGATAGAGCGAGCCCTGGTCGCTCGCCGCGGCGAGGCTGAGCGCCGCATACATGGTCCGGGGATCGTGGCGCGAGACTTTGACGTCGCGCGCATAGGTCAGCGGCGAAAAACGGCCGATGCCCATCTCTTGCCAATGCGCGCCGCCGTCGCCGCTGCGAAAAAGACCCATGCGGTTCGCCAGGAACACCGTGCCGGGCGCGGCCGGGCTTACCGCGAGCGCGTGGGAATCCATCATTCCCTCGCTCTCGGTGTCGCTGACGATGCGGCTCCTGAGGCGCGGCTCCCGGGTGAATTCCAGCAGCCCCTCGTTGCACCCTTGCCAGCTATCGCCGCCATCGCGGCTCCCCAGCACGCCGCCGACCTCGAGCCCGGCATAGAGCTGGCGCGGATTGGAGGGGTCGAGCGCCAGGCGGATGACGCGGCAGGGAAAGCTCATCGCCACCATCCCCTTGGGCGCCGGCGGGCTCAGCTCCGTCCAGCTCCGGCCGCCGTCGCGGCTGCGATAGATCGTGGTGTGCTGCGTGCCGACATAGATGGTCTGGGCGTTGCCGGGATGCAGCAGGATCGACCATACGAGCTGCTCCTTGCCGGGCAGCTTGAGCTGGGTCCAGCTTTCGCCGGCGTCGGCGCTGCGATAGGGGCCCTGCTGCGTGCCGACATAGATCGCCGCGGCGGCGCCGGGCGCCATTGCGAGGCAGCGCGCTTCGACACCATGAGGCAGCCCGGCGGTGAGCTTGTCCCACCGGCCGCGATCGGTATCCAGGCGATAAAGCCCGCCGGTGACGGCATCCTCCCTGGCTCCGTAATAGGGCGCCGTCCCGACATAGACGTAATTCGACATGTCCGCCCCCGTGATGGCGATGATGATCGCCCGTGATCTTAGGCTGCGATGCGCCGGTATGTCTTGCGTCCGGTTGGGCGGCGGCGGCTGGAGACCGGCCGTTCGTGCCGCCCACCCCCGACACATAAACAATGGCGCCTGGCTTCGGACGGTTCTATCGTTGACTTGGCGCAGCGATGCTGCCGCGCCCTCGCATCGACCGCCGACGGCAACCCCGCGACGGGCGGCGAGGCGGCAAGCCGGCATTGCGCGTCACGGCCCCGTCCGCACCTTGTTTCCCGGCGTTGTGCAACCAGGAAAGGAGGATGCCATGCCCTTCGACGGCAAAGGAATGGAGATCCAGCTCGACACGCTGGACAAGATCGATCGGGTTATCGGTCTGCTGGATACGCCGGAGAAATGGTGCAAGGGAGTGCTGAAATCGAACGACGGTCGGCGGTGCATCCTTGGCGCGGTGTTGGAGGTGCATGCGGATCAGGTGCTGAAAGTGCCGCTGCTCGCCGCCATCGAGCAGGTTACCGGCCGCTCCTATCCCCGGATCGAGACGTTCAACGACCACCGCGCCACGACGCATGCGGTTGTCATGCAGGTGCTGCGACAGGCGCGCCGCAACATCCTGGCAGGCCAGCACCTCGCCGCGGTACGGCCCCCCACGCCGGGCTTGTGGCAGCGGCTCGTCGCCTTGTTCTAGCGACGAGCGAGCGTCCTGCGCCGGGTTTCGCTGCGGCCAGGGTCCGCCTGAGGGCGGAACCTCGGCTGCGCGCCGGCCGGGCCGCGAAGATAAGGTGCGCCGCCGAGGGCGCGTCCCGCCGTGTCGCCGCCAAGGCCGGACGGAATGCCGCGTTAGGGCGTGACGTCGGTGGTCCACTCGCCTTGCTGGCTCAGCCGGTAGCCGGAACGACGCGCATAATCCTCGGCATAAGCGCCGAGCGCTTCCCGTTTCGACGCTTCGAGCAGTTCCGCCAGCAGCGGCCGGGCGAGCGGGTGATAGAACATGGTCATTCGGGCGAGCGGGGAAATCGGGATCATGGACGCTCCTTGGACGCCATCGGGCGCCTCTTCTCTCCGCTCTCACATAAGCGTGATTTCCGCCCTGCACCTGTGACTGCGCTCACAGCCGCGGCATGGTTTGCCGCCGGCGTCGCGTCGGCGGAGACTGACGCCCGGGAGGAACGCCATGCGGATCGTCGATGCGCAGATTCACCTTTGGTCCAAGGGAACCACCCTGCCGCCGCACCGGGCCGAGCCCTATGGCAAGGAGCAGGCCTTGGCGGATATGGATGCCGCCGGCGTCGACGGCGCGGTGATTCATCCGCCGAGTTGGGATGCCGATGCCAATGAGTTGGCGGTCGAGGCGGCGCGCGCCCATCCCGGCCGCTTCGCCATTCTCGGCCGCCTGGCGCTCGACCGGCCGGAAAGCCGCGCGCTGGTCGAAGGCTGGAAGCGGCGCCCCGGGATGCTCGGCTTTCGCTTCACTTTCCTTCAGCCGCAGCAGAAGAGCTGGCCGACCGACGGCACCATGGATTGGCTATGGCCGGCGGCCGAGCGTGCGGGGCTGCCGGTGGCGCTGCTCGCCGACGAGTTCCTGCCGCTGCTCGGCGAGATCGCCGGGCGCCATCCCGGCCTCAAGCTGATCGTCGATCACATGGGCGCGGTGCGCAACCGTAAGGGGGCTGCGGCATTCGAGCACATGCCGCAGCTCGTGGCGCTGGCGCGGCACCCCAACATCGCGGTGAAGGCGACGGGCGGGCCGAGCTACGCCGAGGATGCCTACCCCTTCCGCAGCCTCCATCCGTACTATCGCCGTCTCTACGATGCTTTCGGTCCGACGCGGATGTTCTGGGGCACCGACATCACGCGCATGCCCTGTAGCTGGCGCCAATGCGTCACCGCCTTTACCGAAGAGATGCCGTTCCTCTCCGAGCGCGACAAGGCGCTGATCATGGGCCAGGCGCTGTGCGACTGGATCGGCTGGACTTAGGAGGATCGGGCAAAGCGGCAAAATGACGCGCCGGCGGGCCTAGGCGCGCTCGCGCGCTTGCGCCAAGCCGGGCGGAATACCGGGTCGAATTTCGACGGGATCATATGCCGGTCTGCTCGCTCTTGCCGCCCTCCTGCGCCAAACGTTAACATGCTGGCGAAGGTCCTACGCCGCATTCCCTTTCTTGTGTCAGGTACCGGGAACAATTCCGGGTTAAGATTGTTTTCTGTCACGTCACTGCTAGTTGGGGGGAGGGCGTGGGGTCGTCTCTCTCGATCCGGGGAGAGGTTTGCCTTTTGCGGCGCTTTAATGCCATGAACGTTCCACTCGTCCAAGAACCCGACCGAATTTCGTCCTGCCGGCGCTTTAGCTTGCCTTCACCCTACCCATCGCGGCGCGACCCGCTGCGGGCGGATCGTCCACTTCATGAGCCCTAGGGAGATATGCCAGATGAACCATAGGAACCTTGTCGCCACCCCCATCGCCCTGCTGGGGCTTGCCATGATCGCGGGTTGCTCGGGCTGGTCCTCTGCGCCATCGATGCGCGGCAACCCCGTTCTCGAGCCCTTCAACCTGCCGGCGGCGCAGCAATCGGCGCCTTCCGGCCCAGCCAATTTCAATGAGGCGCTGGCCCGCGAATATGCCGGCCTCGCCACGCATCTTGCGGACCAGGATCGCGACTGGGCGGATGCCGACTATTTCTCGCGCAAAGGCCTCGCCGCTGGCCGCGGGCAAGTGGTGGTGCCGGAAGAGAACAGCAACTGGCTGGTGCCGCTCGAAGTGCCGTTACAGACGCGCGACGAGCTGGCGAACGGTCGCCGCCGCTTGGTCGCCGCGCTCGACGGCGGCGCGCGAGAGCGCCTGCCGGCGGTCGCGGCGCGCGCGCAAGAGCGCTATGACTGCTGGGTGGAGCGCATGGAAGATGACTGGCGCACCGCGATCAACGGCCCATGCCATGCCGAGTTCATTGCCGCGCTCGACGAGCTCGAGCACGGCGCGGTGCAGCCCGCGGCGGCGGCACAGAAGCCGCCGCCCGCCGCCGCGCGGCAATACAACGTCTATTTCGATTGGGACAAATCGGTCCTGACGCCGGCTGCGCACAAGATCGTCGATCAGGTGGCAGACCAAGTGAAGAGCGACAACAGCCGCGTGGCGATCACCGGCAAGGCCGATCTCTCCGGCACGGACGCCTACAACATGGCGCTGTCGCATCGCCGCGCCGACGCCGTGCGCGAGGCGCTGCAGGCCGATGGCGTGCCGGCCAGCCGCATCGACGAGCGCTGGGTCGGCATGCGCGAGCCGCCGGTGCCGACCGCTGCCGGCGTGCGCGAACCGCGTAACCGCGTGGTGGAAATCAGCTTCCACTGACGCGCGAGGCTTGATCGTGGCGGATGGTGCCGGGGCAACCCGGCGCCGTTCGCTGCTTAGCGCTCAGCGCCACGGCGGCGCGGGCGGATTGCCGTTGCTGAAGAACCATGCAAGCGGAACGCCGAGGAAGCGCACGGCGGCGGCGAGGCGCGCCGGCGCCATGCGCCGCAGCCCGGTCTCATAGCGCCGCACCGTCTCGGCGCTGACGCCCATCGCGTCGCCGAGCTGTTGCAGGCTGATGCCGGCTCCGCGGCGCGCCTCGCGCAATCGCCTGCCAATCGCGACATCGACTTGCCGCGCAGCCGGGCCGGGGCGGTAAGGCGGCGGTCGACGCGCCCGCAGGAAGCCCGGTGTCGCAACTTCAAATTCGGCCATGCCGGCCTGTGCGTAGATCATCGCTTGTCCTGGAGGAAATAAACGCCGGTCGAATTTTCGAACAAAACGGGAACAAAGTCAAGCGATATCCCTGCACCTTGACGGACCGCCGCCGTGCCGCTTCGACCGCGGCTAAGCCCGCGTGCCCGAAAGCGACGCGTCGCCGAACATGCCGAGCTTGACGGTGCCGGAGAGGCTGTCGCCGGCGATGGTGGCGGTGAAATCGAGGGTGAGCGGCATCGGCTGGGTGATGTCGACTTTGAACGAGACTTGGTCGCCGCTGGCCTTGCCGTCATAGATATCGATCGAGCCGGCGTCGCCCGACATCGAGCCGGTGAGCGCGCCCCCGGCCGAGGACAGGGTGAGCGTCGCATTGCGCGTGCCCATCGGCGTCTCCATCGCGATTTTCCATTTGCCGTCGACCGCCATCGTCCCTTCCTCCTCGTTGCGTGAAACGCTCTTTGCCCCTCAGCCCGCCGCGGCGCGCGTCGGCAGCCTTTCGAGCCGGGCCGCATCGCTCTTCATCGGCACGCGCTCCGGGACGGTCGCGTGATTGGCAAGGTCGAGCGGCATGGGCTTCATCGCGTGCCAAGCTAGGCCGCCGCTCGTCGCGATGCAATCGGCGCGTCCGATCCTCATTGGCGAGGCGAGCGCGGCCGGCCCCGCCGGGCGCCGGCCCGGCAGCCGCGGCGAAGGGTGGCGTTCGACGGCTTCGGCGCGGCGCTATTGGGCCGCGTTGAACATCGCGTCGATCTGGCTCTGGCTGTTGCTGTGCGGCTCGGCCTTGTCGCCGCCGGGGGCCTTCTCAGGGGCCTTCTCGGTGGCCTTGCCAAGCTGTTCGAAGAGGGCGTCGACATCGGCCTGGCTCGGCCCGCCGTCGGTGGCGGGGCCGTTCAGCAGATGCGCATCCGGCCGGCGGTCATCGGCATTCTCCGCTGCCGCCGGGGTCACGCCCTCGACGCCCCAGATCTCGATCATCGAGTTCACGCGCTGCTCGAGATAGCGCAGCGTGTTGACCACCTTGGTGGTGCGCTGCCCGGTGATGTCCTGGAACGAGCAGGCGGTCAGCACCTCGGTCACATGCGCCTGGATCTCGTCGGCGATGGGCGCGACCTCGCCCGTCTTCGGCAGCTTCAAGGCGAGGTCGTTGATGCGCTCGACGCCGTTCAGGATCTCGGAGGTGGCGCGCTCGGTGGCGGAGACGATGGCGTCAAGCTCGCCGGTCGCGGCCATGATCCGGTTGGAGCCGGCGTCGGCCGGCCGCAGCGCCGCGATCTCGCGGCGCGTCTGATGGATGTAGGCGCTCATCTCGCGCAGCTCTTCGCGCAGGATGCGGATATGCGCCTCGTCGCGCTTGTCGCCGCCGGTGTCGGCGGCCGCCTTCTGCAGGCCGTCCTTGAACTCGCGCGCCAGCTTGCGCACCTCGTTCACGGCGACGAGGCGGGCGCGCTGATCGCGCATGCGCAGGAAGCTGCGGCCGCGCGCGTTGCTGGCGAGCGCTTCCTCGATGTCGAGGTATTCTTCCTCGCTCAGCTCGGGCCGACGCTGAGAGGACATGGGCTCAGAGCTCCCCCAGAACCGCCTCGATCTTCTTCTTGAGCGTGTCGGCGTTGAAGGGCTTGACGATGTAGTTGCTGACCCCCGCTTCCTTCGCGGCTACGACGTTCTCGGTCTTGCTCTCGGCGGTAATCATGATGAAGGGCATGTCCTTCAGCGCGCCGTCCGAGCGCACCTCCTTGAGGAACTCGAGGCCGGACATCGGCGCCATGTTCCAGTCGGAGATGACGAGGCCGAAAGGCCGCTCGCGCAGCTTGCGCAATCCCGTGGAGCCGTCCTCGGCCTCCTCGACGTTGCTGAAGCCGATTTGAGACAGCAGGTTGCGCAGGATGCGCCGCATCGTGTTGTAGTCATCGACCACCAACACATGTTTTTCGATGTTTCGCAAAGCGCGTACTCCAGGTCGATCGGGTGAGGCGGCGCGCGGATCGCTGCCGCCGCGATGCAGGAAAAAAATACTGGGCATCGGTTGAGCGCTAGTTAACGAGCGGCAACCCTGGCGGTGCGAAATCGCCTCAAATCCCCGCTGACATGGTTAACGGGCGGCAAGGAACGGCCGGCCGCCCTTGCGCGGCCGGGCTCGCTATGGGCGCGGGCCGCCGATGGGGATGGAGAAGACGACCAGCGCGGACTCGACGCCGGGATTCCTGTTATAGATGCCGGCGTTGGAGGTGTGGTCGAAGAGCAAGCCGAGGCGCGAGAAATTGTCGAAGCGATAAGCGACCTCGCCGCCGGTCTTGAACTCCACGGGGCCGCCGAGATCCTTGCCATTGCCGCGCGACCAAAAGCCGGACGCCGCTTCGGGCATGATGACGAAATGCTGGCCGACCTCCAGGTCGAGGCAGATGCCGCCATAGCCGTAGAAGCTGCGCTCGTTGGTCGCGAACATGCCCGCCATCGGACGAACGATATAGAGGAAGCGGTAGGAGAAGAGGTATTCGAGGCGGAGCTCCGCCTCCCTCGATTCGCGCAGCGCGTTGTAAGCGCCGGCGCCCACCGACAAGAGGTCGGGATCGTCCGCCCATGCCGCCGGTGCCGCCAACACCGCCAGCGCAAGCGCAAGAAAAGCCCCCCCGCACCCGCCGGCCCGCCGGCCCATCCTACCCCCCGCCACGACGCCTTACGCCTCTTCTCTTTTTGTCTTCTCGCCTCATCTAAAGGATCGCGCCGGTTCTGGCAAGCGTCGTCGGATCGCAGCGTCCGGTCACAAGCTGCGCCGCAGCTTTTCCGTGGCGGCGACCAGCCGCGCGCGGACGCCCGGCTCCATCGCCGAGTGGCCGGCATCGGCGACCACCGAGTACTCCGCCTCGGGCCAGGCGCGGGCGAGCTCGTCGGCGCTGACGATCGGGCAGACCATGTCGTAACGGCCCTGGACGATGAAGGCGGGGAGGTGGCGGATGCGATCGATCCGCCGCAGCAAATCCCGCTCCGGCGGGATGACGTTGTAGCGGAAGTAATGCGCTTCGATCCGGGCGAGGCCGAGCGCCATGCGGTCCTCGCCGAACGCGGCCACCGTGTCCGGGCTCGGCAGCAGGGTCGAGCAGGCGCCTTCATAGGTGCTCCAGGTGCGCGCCGCCGGCATGTGCACCGCCGGATCCGGATCGGTCAGCCGGCGGTAATACGCCGTCAGGAGGTCGCCGCGCTCGGCCTCCGGCAGGAAGCCCGAGAACGCGCGCCAGGCCTCGGGAAAGATGCTGCGCATGCCGTAGAGGAACCAATCCACCTCGGCGCGCCGGAACAGGAAGATGCCGCGCAGGATGAGGCCGCCGCAGCGTTGCGGGTGGTCCTGGGCATAGGCCAGCGCCAGCGTCGAGCCCCAGGAGCCGCCGAACACCGCCCAGCGGTCGACGCCGAGATGGTGTCGCAGCCGCTCTATATCGGCGACCAGGTGGTCCGTCGTGTTGTCGGCAAGCGCGCCCAGCGGCGTCGAGCGGCCGGCGCCGCGCTGATCGAAGATGATGATGCGATAGGCCTGCGGGTCGAAAAAGCGGCGATGGGTCGGCGTCGCGCCGGCGCCGGGGCCGCCATGCAGGAAGACGACCGGCAGTCCCCGCGGATTGCCCGACTGCTCCCAATACATCGTATGCAACCCGTCGAGCTTGAGCATGCCGGTGGCATAGGGCTCGATCGGCGGGAACAGATCCTGGCGACTCATCACGGCATCCTGGCTCGGCACGCGAGGCAGTCTAAAGCCCCCACGCGACAACGCAACCGCAGGGCGGCATCGCGTCGCTCCTCGCTCCTCGCCGGAGGCCCACCGCCGATGTCGCGAGCTTCTCCCATTTCCCGGACGGACTGCTGCGGCACGGCTTGATCCCCGGCGCCATTCCGGTATGGTGGCGGCCGGCGCCGGACGACGAATGATCCGGCATTACAATCATTTAAGGCGGCGGCATCCGACCGCCGGGGAGGTCCCGATGAAGCGCAGGCTTACCCGTCGCGATTTCGCTCTCGGTGCCGCTGCGAGCGGCGCGCTCCTGGCCGGCGCCGGCCGCGCCCGCGCCGCCACGCGCCCGATCAAGCTCGGCAGCCTGCTGCCGCGCTCGGGCTACGAGGCGCTGATCGGCCAGAGCTGCCAGCGCGGCGTCGATCTCGCCAGGAAGATGCTGCCGGAGATGGGCTACGCCATCGAGGTCATCGATGCCGATACCGAATCGAAGCCGGAAGTGGCGCGCACCCAGGCGGAGAAGCTCATTCGCGACGGCGCCGAGATGCTGATCGGCGCCTTCGACAGCGGCCAGACCTTCGCCATCGCCCAGGTTGCCGAGCAGAACGGCGTCCCCTTCGTCATCAACATCGGCGCCGATCCCGCCATCACCGAGCAGGGCTACAAATATATCTTCCGCAACTTCCCGACCAGCGTGATGCTCGGCAGCCACGGTCTCGGCCGCTTCAACGACCTCTTCCAAGCGACCGGCACCGCGCCCAAGACCGCGGTGCTGATGGTCGCGACCGACACCTTCGGCCAGACCATGCTCAAGGGCATCAACGCGCTGATGCCGAAGCTGAACCTGCCGTTCCAGATCGTCGACACCATCTCCTACGATCCGCAGGCGAAGGATCTCTCGATCGAGGTGGCGAAGGCCAAGGCGGCGAATGCCGAGCTGCAGATGGTGGTGACGCGGCTCAACGACGCCATCCTCATGGTGCGCGAGATGGTGAAGCAGAAATACGAGCCGATGGCCATCATCAGCCCCGGCAGCCCCGGCATGTACCAGACCCAGTTCATGAAGGTGCTGGGCAAATACGCCGACTACGCCATCACCAACATTCCCTGGCTCGACCCCAAGCAATCCTTGTCGCGCCGCTTCGAGGACGAGTTCAACAAGGCCAATCCGGGCGAGGTCTGCACGCTCGACGCGGGCTTTACCTTCGAGGGCTTCCTGATCTGCGCCGACGCCTACAAGCGCGCGGGCTCGGCCAAGCCCCAGGCGCTGGTCGAGGCGCTCGCGGCGACCAACCTCCCGGACCGCGTCATGATCGGCGGCCCCATCACCTTCGACGCCAAGGGACAGAACGTCAACCTGCCCTCGGGCGTGGTGCAGATCCTCGACGGTCGGCCGACCGTCGTGCTGCCGCCGGAAAACGCCGAGAAGAAGCCGGTCTTTCCGGTGCCGGGCTGGTCGCAGCGCGCCTGAGCGCGCCGCCGGCCGACCCGCAGGCGCGCCCCGCGCGATGCTCTATCTCAACATCATCGTCGCGGGGCTGCTGACGGGCGCCGTCTACGGGCTGATGGCGCTCGGCCTCTCGGTCATTTTCGGCGTCATCCGCATCGTCAACTTCGCCCATGGCGAAATGATGGTGCTGGCGATGTACGGCGCCTGCCTCGCCAACGCCCGCTTCGGCGTCGATCCGCTGCGGGCGCTGATTCTGGTGGTGCCGGCGCTCTTCCTGCTGGGCTACGTGTTGCAGCGCGGGCTCATCAACCGCTACATCGCCCGGCCCGACCACGAGCAGTTCCTGCTGCTGCTTGCCGTCGCCACCGTCATCACCGCCAGCCTGCTGATGGGCTTCGGCCCCGATGCGCGCAACGTGCAGCTCGACTACGCCTATGACAGCTACCAGCTCGGCGCGGTGCTGCTCGACAAGGTGCGCGTGCTGGCCGCCGCCGGCGCCGTGCTCGGCGCGGCGGCGCTGTGGGCCTTCTTCCGCTTCACCCGTACCGGCAAGGCGATTCGCGCCTGCGCCGACAATCAGGTGGGCGCGCAGGTGGTGGGACTCGACGTGAAGCGGCTCTATGCCGTGACCTTCGGCCTCGGCGCCGCCTGCGTCGGCGCGGCGGGCTGCCTCATGCTGCTGCTGGTCGACGTGCAGCCCTACATCGCCACCGACTACACGCTGCTCGCCTTCATCACCGTCATCCTGGGCGGGCTCGGCAGCATGCCCGGCGCGCTGCTGGGCGGCGTCCTCGTCGGCGTTTCCGAGGCGCTCTCCGGCTTTCTCGTCGAGCCCTCCTTCAAGAGCGCCTTCAGCTTCGGCCTGCTCATCCTGGTGCTGCTGGTCCGGCCGCAAGGCTTGCTGGGGCGCGCATGAGGGCGGCGCGCGCGCTCGACCTCTCGCCGCGCGCGGCGGCGGCGCTCGGCCTCTTCGTCGCCGTCATGCTGCTGCTGCCGCTCGTCGCCAACGCCTATGTCGTCTCGGTGCTGGTGGTGGTGCTGTTCTCGGCGTATTTCGGCCAGTCCTGGAACGTCATGACCGGCTTTGCCGGCCAGCTCTCGCTCGGCCACGCGCTCTATGTCGGGCTCGGCGCCTATACCAGCGCCGCGCTCTTCGTGCATTTGGGCCTTTCGCCCTGGCTCGGCATGGTCGCGGGCATGGCGGTGGCGACGCTGGCCGGCAGCGCGATCGCCGCGCTCTCCTTCCGCTTCCGCGTCGGCGGCGTCTATTTCGCGCTGCTGACCATCGCCTTTGCCGAGTTCACGCGCATCCTGTTCGATCATTTCGGCTGGGTCGGCGCCACCGAGGGCCTGTTCCTGCCGGTGGCCAATCTCTCTCATGACGACCCGCTGCGGCTGCGCGGCTCGTCGGTGATGTTCTATTACCTGCTGCTGGCGCTCAGCCTTGCCGCGCTGGCGCTCAGCCACGCGCTGCTCAATCGCCGCGTCGGTTATTACTGGCAGGCGATCCGCGAGGACGAGGAGGCGGCGCGAGCCCTCGGCATCGACGTCTTCCGCTACAAGATCGCGGCCATGGCGCTCTCGGCGGCGATGACGGCGCTGGGCGGCGCCCTTCTCGCCTTCTACGACAACAACCTCTATCCCGACACCGTCTTCGCCATGGGCCGCTCGATCGAGATCATCATCGCGCCGATCATCGGCGGTCTCGGCACGCTGTTCGGTCCGATCGTCGGCGCCTTCCTGCTCACCGGTCTCGGCGAGACCATGACCAACCTCTCCACCCATTTCGAGATCAACGGCCTCAAGCAATGGTTCTACGGCGCGGCGCTGCTCGCCATCGTCGCCTTGCAGCCTTCGGGGTTGTGGCCGTGGCTCAGGCGCGCGCTCGGTCTCGCGGAGGGGCGGCGGTGAGCGCTCCGCTGCTCGAGGTGCGCGGCGTCTCCAAGCGCTTTCGCGGGCTGCAGGCGGTGGACGATGTCAGCTTCGCCGTGCCGCCGGGCGGCATCGTCGCGCTGATCGGCCCCAACGGCGCCGGCAAGACCACCACCTTCAACCTCATCGCCGGCGCGATCCCGCCGGACAGCGGCAGCGTCCTGCTCGACGGCGCCGACATCACCGGAAGGCGGCCCGACCAGGCCTGCCGCGCCGGCATCGGCCGCACGTTTCAGCAGGTGAAGCCCTTCGGCGCGCTCTCGGTGCTGCAAAACGTCATGGTCGGCGCCTTCAAGGCGACCGCCGACCGGGTTGCGGCGCGGCAAGCCGCCTGGGAGTGCCTCGAGCGCCTCGGCCTTGCCGCGAAGGCGGAGAGCCCGGCCAACAGCCTGACCTTGCCCGAGCGCAAGCGCCTCGAGACGGCGCGCGCGCTGGCGACGCGGCCCAAGATCCTGCTGCTCGACGAGGTGATGGCGGGGCTGCGCCCGACCGAGATCGACCAGATGGTGCGCGCCTTCGCCGATCTCTCGCGCGAGACCGGGCTCGCCATCCTGCTCACCGAGCACGTCATGCGCGCGGTGATGGCGCTCTCGCACCACATCGTCGTGCTGCATCACGGCCAGAAGATCTGCGAGGGCACGCCCGAAGAGGTGGCGCGCGACCCACAGGTGCTCGAATGCTATCTCGGCCACGCCCAGGCGGCCGAGCGGGCGGGGGCGTGAGCGCATGCTCGAGATCGCCGGGCTCGATCTCTTCTATGGTGACGCCCAGGCGCTCGACGGCGTGTCGCTCCGCGTCGCCGCCGGCGAGATCGTCGCCATCGTCGGCGCCAACGGCGCGGGCAAGACCTCGCTCATCCGCACCGTCTTCGGCATGGAGCGGCCGGCCCGCGGCTCGATCCGCTTCGAAGGGCGCGAGATCGCCGGCGAGCCGCCGCACCGCATCTGCGACCTCGGCATCGGCCAGGTGGCGGAGGGCCGCCAGATCTTTCCCAACATGACGGTGCGTGAGAACCTCGAGATGGGCGCGGTGGTGCCGCGCGCGCGCGCCGGGGCGGAGGCCGCGATGGCGCGGATGCTGGCGCTCTTCCCGCGCCTTGCCGAGCGCCGGCGCCAGCTCGCCGGCACGCTCTCGGGCGGCGAGCAGCAGATGCTGGCGATCGCGCGCTGCCTGATGGGCCAGCCGCGCCTCGTCATGCTCGACGAGCCCTCGCTGGGCCTTGCGCCGGTGATGGCGGACGAGGTGTTCCGCGTCGTGCGCGAGCTCAATGAGCGCGACGGGTTGACGCTGGTGCTGGTGGAACAGAACGTGGCGCAGTCGCTGGCGCTCGCGCATCGCGGCTACGTGCTGGAGAACGGCCGCATCGTCATGGAAGGCGGCGGCGCCGAG
>Ga0187784_10001055_pt1 | contig 21451 bp, 27 predicted proteins | sample 1015_SJ02_MP15_2_FD_132964 | JGI IMG/M metagenome (GOLD analysis project Ga0187784, IMG submission 132964) | Tropical peat soil microbial communities from peatlands in Department of Meta, Colombia - 1015_SJ02_MP15_20_MG | ecosystem: Environmental > Terrestrial > Soil > Wetlands > Peat | place...
CAATGGCCATGGCAAAGGCGACCTGTATGTTGAACTGCGTGTGCAAACTCCCGGTAGGCTCAGCAAACGCCAGCGTGAACTCCTGCAGGAACTCGAAGGCACCATTCACATCGACAACCGGCCCGAACGCCGCACCCTGCTGGGTAAGATGAAAGACATGTTCAGCTAGCCGGGTGTGCTCCTAACGCCACTTTTCCGAGATGATCCCCATCCACGACACCGCCGCCGGCGCAACCTTCGCCGTAAAGGTTCAGCCCCGGGCTAGGAAGAATGCCATCACCGGCGAGCTCGGCGACGCTCTCAAACTCGCCCTCACCGCACCACCCATCGAAGGCCGGGCGAATGAGGCCTGCATCGAATTCTTCGCCAAGCTTTTGAAGGTTACGCGATCTTCCGTTACCATAGCCTCCGGCGCAGCCAGCCGAAATAAAGTGATTCGAGTGGCCGGTCTGTCAGCCGAGGAAGTCAGGAAACGGCTCGGCTTGTGAGGCCGCAGCCTTCGGAAAGGTCTTCTCCGTGCCAGTTGAATTTGAGCGAACCATACCTATTTTGCGCGTCTTCGATGTGAAAAAGGCCAAGGAATTCTACCTTGGTTTTCTTGGGTTCAAGGTGGATTGGGAGCATCGCTTCGAGCCGCGCACTCCGCTGTACATGCAGGTTTCGCGGGGTGACTTGATTTTTCACCTCAGCGAACACCATGGCGACAGCGTTCCAGGTGCGGCGGTATTTGTCTCTCTGAGCGGGTTAAGAGAATTTCACCGTGAGATCAGTAGCAAGGGCTACCGCTTTTACCGTCCATCCATTCGGCGCATGCCGTGGCATGCCGATCTGATGGAAGTGCAGGATCCCTTCGGTAATCGGATTCGGTTCAACGAATATATACCTGCGAAGAAGCCCGCGCAGCGGGCCACGACGGGCAAGAACATGCGGAAGGCGGCGGGCGGCAAACCAGTCAGGGGCCGCTCTTGACCTTTTCCGAACGCTTTCACGAAATTCGCACCGGCTTCGAGCGGCCGTTCTGGGTCGCCAACATCAGCGAGATTTTCGAGCGTCTTTCCTACTACGGGGCGTTCGCCTCGCTTGCCCTCTACCTGCAGGAGCGGCTGAATTTTTCCACCGAGCAGACAGGAACTCTGACGGGCATTTTCGGCGGCATGGTGTGGTTTCTGGCGGTCTTCGGCGGCGCGGCTGCCGATCGCCTGGGCTTTCGCCGCGCCCTTTCGATAGCCTATCTGATTCTGGCGATCGCTTATTTCTTGATCGGTTCCATCGCGGCTCCCTGGCTGGCCCCGGCGCGCAATGCGTTGCCGCTGGGTCTGTTCGTCGGCTTCATTCTGATTCTTCCTGCGCTCGGCATTGCGCTGGTGAAGCCTTGCGTGGTCGGCACCACGGCCCGGGCGTCCAAGGAAAGCGTCCGCTCCATCGGCTATTCGATTTATTACACGATGGTCAACATCGGCGGTGCGGCCGGTCCGTACTTCGCTTCCTGGGCGCATCGCAAGCTGGGCGTCGAGAATGTTTACCGCGTGGCCGCGCTCAGCGTGCTCGCCATGTTCTTTGTGGTTCTGCTGTTCTTCCGTGAGCCACGCAAGCCGGGCGATGCGCCTCCGCCGTCAATCGCCGAAGTGGCGCGAAATTTCTGCGTGGTGGTGGGCAATGCCCGGCTGGTTCTGCCGGTGCTGGCGGTCGCGCTGCTACTACGTCTCACGGAAGCGATTCACGCGAGTTTCAGTGTGCCTTGGTGGATTTGGAGTGTGTTGCTGGCGCTGGTGCTGGCCGGCATCGGACGGTTCATGTGGTTCCTGGTGATCTTCACCGGATACTGGGTTGTATTCTGGCAGCAGTACATCAGCTTGCCCGGCTACATTCACGGCTACATCAATGCGCACGCTGACGTGGAAATGATCCTGGTCACCGACGGGCTGACCGTGATCTGCCTGACGCTGGCGGTGAACCTGCTCACGCGCAAGATTCCGGCGTTTCAAGCCGTCATCGTGGGCACGCTGATCACCTCGGTCGCGTGGTTGATTCTGGCGCTGCGGCCCACGGTGTGGGGCGCGGTGCTCACGCTGTTTGTGTTGGCGCTGGGCGAGATCACGCAATCCCCACGGTACTACGAATATATTTCGCGGCTCGCGCCTCCCGGCCAGCAAGGCACATACATGGGCTTTGCCTTTATGCCGATCGGGATCGGGTCGCTGATCGGCGGCTGGTTTGGGGGGACGCTGTTGCACCATTTCGGCGAGGTGCAGCACCAGCCGGCGCGCATGTGGTGGACTGTGGCTGGATTGGGTGTGATCACAGCGGCGCTGCTGTGGGTGTATGACCGGGTGGTGGCGAAGCGGCGCGGTCCGGGCCAGCTCTCTGAAGCGGAGCGCTAACCCGGAGACCAAGCCGACCGGCCCTAAGGGATGATTTCAAACACGATGCCACAGCCGAGACCGCCGCCGTAGCAGTCTGGATAGGGCCCGCCGAATCCCGTTGTACCGTAAAGGTTTTCTTCCGCGTCAAGGACTACACCCGCAGTGGGCTCGGTTCCGTCCTCGCCGTTATTCTGGAAGCTGTGGAGCACCTTTTCCCCCCATTTGCCGTCTGTACCCGCAGTCAGTTCGAAAACAGTTCCGCGGTCGTCGGTGCCGCCGTACGCTGTGGTACCGTACAGGTTTCCTGCTTTACTCACAGCAACGCCGGCCCACGGGTTCGACCCGTCTTTGCCGTTGCCCTGGAAGCTATGGAGTACTCGCTCGGCCCAGTCACCCTTGTTGTTACGCGTCAGCCGGAAGACGGTACCAGGGCCATAGGCGCCACCATAGACGGTAGTGCCATAGAAGCTCCCATCTGCACCAACTGTTAGTCCCGCCTGCGGCTCTCCCCCGTCGGTCGTCCCTTTGAAATCGTGCAAAATATTTTCTTCCCACTGTTTTCCATCTTTGCTTGTTAACTCAAAAGCGACTCCCCACCTGCCGCTACCCCCAATTTGGGTTGTGCCGTACAGGTTTCCCGCAGTGTCAAAGACCAGGCTTCCATTCGGGTGGTATCCGTCCGTGCCACTAAAAGAGTAAAGCACCTTCTCCGTCCACTCCCCATTTGGGGAGGGCGTCAACTCGAACACTGTACCGCAGCCGTTTTCGTAGCCGTCGCTGCATGAACCTGTACCACCCTCGCTAGTGGTGCCATACAGGTTGCCCGCAGCATCAATGAGCAGGGTGTCGGAAGGATAGATGCCGTCCTTCCCATTGGGCTGAAAGTTGTGCAGTATTTTCTGTTGGTACCGGCCATTGGTGCCACGTTTCAACTGGAAAACGACGCCGCAGCCGACGCCCTCCGGGGCGCAGGCGCTCGCTCCTCCCCAGAATGCAGTACCATAGAGGTTGCCAGAGGCGTCGAGAGTGAGATTCCCATGCTGGTAAATGCACTGCTTCGCATCCTCACAAAAATTGTATAGGACGGTCTCTGTCCAGCTCCCATTTGCGCCGGGCGTCAACTCGTACGCGGTACCGCACCCGGGTTCATCATTGGGACATCCGTCGCCTCCATAGTAGGTCATTGCGTACAGGTGTCCGCTGGCGTCGAAGGTTAAGCCACCAGCGGGAACAGACCCGTCGGCGCAGTTGCTGAGCGAGCAAAAGCTGTACAGTATGTTTTCCTTGCTGGCGGCGGACGCCGGAGTTGCCAGCAATCCAAAAACTATCGTTGACGCTGCCGCCCACAGAAAGAGCCGTTGTGTGTCATGCATGGTGCACCCCCTCGAAACGACGCTTGCCCCACTTCTGGTCGTTGCGTCTTCGGACAAATTAGTCTTCAATGGTGGGCTTGTCAAGGGTGAAGGCGTTTGCACAGGACCAATCGTCCAGGCTCACGCCGGGCGGCTGCGCAGGACCTGATCCCGCCTGCGCTCTAGGGTTATCGTCACTGCCTTTTCTCGACCTTGGCCCAGGTGTCTTTCAAAGCCGCTGTGCGGTTGAACACCGGACTGCCCGGCTTTGAGTCCGGATCGACGCAGAAATATCCCAAGCGCTCGAACTGATAGCGGGCTCCAGCCGGCGCATCGGCCAACGACGGTTCAACCTTGGCGTGGCTGATCACTTCGAGCGAATTCGAATTCAGGTTGGCAGTGAAGTCCTGGCCTTCTTCCACTTCGCTGGGGTTTTCCTTGGTGAAGAGCTTGTCGTAGATCCGTACCTGCGCGTCGATGGCGTGCGCGGCAGAGACCCAGTGGATGGTCGATTTCACCTTGCGGCCGTCCGTCGGGGAATTTCCGCCGCGGGTCGCGGGATCGTAGGTGCAATGAACTTCGACCACGTCTCCTTTGTCGTCTTTGACCACGCTGGTGCAGGTAACAAAGTATCCGTAGCGCAGGCGCACCTCGCGCCCGGGCGAGAGCCGGAAATAGTGCTTGGGGGGATGTTCGCGAAAATCGTCCTGCTCGATGTAGAGCACGCGTGAGAATGGCACCTTGCGGGTTCCCGCGCTGGTGTCTTCCGGGTTATTCACCGCCTCCATCTCTTCAACCTGGTTCTCCGGATAGTTGTCGATGACGACCTTCAGCGGCCGCAGCACCGCCATCACACGAAGCGTGCGCTTGTTCAGGTCCTCGCGAAGGAAGTGTTCCAGCATTTCCAACTCGACGATTCCGTTGGTGCGCGAGACGCCGGCGGCAGCCACGAAGTTGCGGATCGCTTCGGGCGTGTAGCCGCGACGGCGGAGACCACAGAGCGTGGGCATGCGCGGGTCGTCCCAGCCGGTGACGCGGCCTTCCTCAACCAGCCGCCGCAGATTGCGCTTGCTCATCATGGTGTAGGTCAGGCTGAGGCGGTCGAACTCAATTTGCTGCGAGGGGAAAATTCCGAGCTGCTGAATGAACCATTGGTAGAGCGGCTGATGGTCGGCGAATTCGAGCGAGCACATGGAGTGGGTGACTTTTTCGAGCGAATCCGACTGGCCGTGGGCGTAGTCGTACATCGGGTAGATGCACCACTTGTTGCCAGTGCGGTGATGCTCGGCGTGAAGGATGCGGTACATCACCGGGTCCCGCATATTCAGGTTGGGCGAGGCCATGTCGATTTTGGCCCGCAAAACGCGCGTGCCATCGGGGAATTCGCCGTTGCGCATGCGGTCGAACAGATCCAGGTTTTCTGCGACGGAGCGGTTGCGGTAGGGACTGTCTTTCCCCGGCTGGGTCAACGTACCGCGATACTGGCGAATCTCTTCTGCCGTTAGATCGTCCACGTAGGCCTTGCCGCCTTTTATCAGCTTCACCGCCCACTCGTAGAGCTGATTGAAGTAGTCGGATGCATAGAAGAGCCCATCCCAATGGAAGCCGAGCCACTTCACATCTTCCATGATCGAATCGACGTACTCGGTCTCTTCTTTTTCCGGATTGGTGTCGTCAAAGCGAAGATTGGTATGCCCACCGAACTCGTCAGCCAGCCCGAAGTCCAGGCAGATGGCCTTGGCATGGCCGATGTGCAGATAGCCGTTGGGCTCAGGAGGAAAGCGTGTCTGCACCCGGCCGTTGTACTTGTTGGTCTTCAGGTCGTCGAGAAAAATGTCGCGGATGAAATTCGACGCCCCGCTGGCGAATGCTGGAGCGGATTTAGCCGCAGCCTCGGATGGTTTTGCTCCGTTCATGTCTACTTGATTCTACACATCTGCGGTAGGATAGGCAGGATAGTGAACAGCCGTCCTGCGCTGGATTCTCCGGTTTATCGGACTCCGGTTAGCGGCGGTACACTCTGGGTTTCGCGATGCCACAATTCTCTCCCAATCAGACTCCCATCGGCGTGGGATGGGTGCTGGCTGGCTCAGTCGCGGTGGTGATCGCGGCGGTGTTTCTGCTCGCTCCCTCCTGGACGTGCGCGCCCTTCCGGTTGGGCGACCTCGCCGATCCGGGTGAACTGCCACCCCCTTTGCCGCCGGATTGCGTAGCAGGGGCCGAGGAACCTTCAGCCGCCACCATACAAGCCCTAGAGACACAACGAGAACAGATGGGATTAATACTGAAGGAGACGGTTACGTGCAAGGTACCCTCGTCACGGACGCGGCGCCTCGATCCACAATGGCTGCAGAGAATGTATGTGGGCGGCGCACTGCGCTACCGGCGCCACGTGCTCCTGGCTGCCACGCAAGAGGTGAGCGGAGGAACCTTGTTTACGGTTGAGCGTTGCCTCATGCCGTGGTGGAAGTACATCAATGAGTCAGGCGCCAGTTGCTGGAGCCAGTTGGAATTCTGGAAGTGAGCGCGTGTGCCTGTGGATTCCTGGCGTTGTGCGGTTCGAGGATACATCTGAAGAAACAATTGACCAGGAAGGACCCGAAGTATCAGGAAGGTCTCATTCCGGGGTTTGCTTCGTGCGCCCGAGCCTCCCTGAGCGAAGTCGAAGGGCGTCCCTTGCGGTTACCAAATAGACCAGCAAACTCCGCCAGTGCCGAATTCCTGCTCTATTGCACTCTCTGAATCGCCTGCTCGACACGGGTCAATGTGGTCTCTCGCCCCAGCACCTCCAAGGTTTCGAACAAAGGCGGAGCGTTCTTGCGGCCGCAGACGGCGACGCGGATGGGCTGAAACATCTGCCCAGCCTTGAGGCCCAGTTCCTGGGCGGCGGCGCGGAGGGCGCGGTCCAGAACGTCGTGCTGGAACTCGGTGCTGGCCAGGACTTCTTTCGCCCGCTGCAATACTCTGTTCGCCACGTCAGCGTCTCCCTCTTGCGGGATCAGTTCGGCGGGGTCGTAGGGCGGTAACTGCTCGAGAAAGAAGAAGTCGGCAGCGGTAAGCACATCGCGAAGCAACTTGATGCGCTCGCGAATGAGGGGAGCGATCTTCAGCATCTTCGCTGGCTCGACTTTGAATCCTGTTTCATGCGCGATCGGCAACAAGCGCTGACTCAGGTCCTCGATTGGCAAAGCCCGGATGTGCTCGGCGTTCAGCCAGACGGCCTTGGGGTCGAAAGTTTCTTCCGGATAAGAATTGGCGGGCGAGGGCGCCCGCCCCGTAGCAAGCTCTTTGAAGTTCACTACCGCATTGGCCCGGTTGATGCCTTCCAGCGAAAACGCCTCGACCAACTCTTCCCGGCTCATCATCTCGCGGTCGTTTTTCGGCGACCAGCCCAGCAGGCATAGGAAGTTGATGAAAGCTTCCGGCAGAAAGCCCGCGTCGCGATACGTCGTCACGCTGACCACGGGGCCGTGGCGGCGCTTGGAAAGCTTGCTTCCGTCCGGCGCCACCAGCAAGGGAAGATGCGCGAACAGCGGTGGCTTAGCTCCGGCTGCCTCGAAGATCAGAACGTGCTTGAAAGTGTTGGAGAGGTGATCCTGCCCGCGGATGATGTGACTGATGCGGAGATCGATATCATCTGCACACGATGCCAAGTGATAGGTCGGCATGCCGTCGCTGCGCAGTAGGGCGAAGTCCTCAATGTCAGCCGTGGCTTTCGCCTGCTCACCGTAAACCGCGTCGTTGAAACAAATCTGCTCTCCACTTTCACGCGGCACGCGAAAACGCAGGGCGAACGGCTCTCCCGCTGCGGCCCGGCGGTCACTTTCGCCGCGTGAAAGTTCTCGCATTCCCGGGTTAAACAACCACGTGCCCTGCGCTCCGGATTTATCGCTATCCCCAGCGTGCGCGGGAGTGAAGTCGCGGTAAGCAAGTCCTGTTTCGAAAATTGTCCACGCGCTTTTGCGATGCAGTTCCAGCCGCTCGGATTGCTTGTAATCCTCGTCCCAGCCGAGTTCGAGCCAGCGCAAGCCGTCAAAAATCGAACTGACGGAGGCATCTGTGTTGCGCTCAACGTCGGTGTCGTCGAGGCGAAGGATCATGGTGCCTCGGTTATGGCGGGCGTAAAGCCAGTTGAAGATGAAAGTCCTGGCGCTGCCCACGTGCAGGAAGCCGGTGGGCGACGGCGCGAACCGCACTCGCACCCGCCCCGCCGGGCTAACTGCTGGATTTTGCATAGGATTAAGTCCCGAGAGACCACTTTGATGTTACGGGCCGCTGAAAACGGGCGTCAAGCGGCAGCCGGGATAGGAGCTAGGGCGCTCCAAAAGTGCACCCCCCTCGATGATAGCAACAGAAAGTGATGAAGTGCAGATGGCCCGAACAACCCCCCTCACCCGCTCCGGAAAGTTCACGCTCAATCACGTATTTCGGGTGGTGGGTCAGTTTGATTTCCACAGTTATGCATCTCTGCCGTAGCGAACCCTGGTGCGGACGTCTCTTTGCCGGATTACCGCTGGTGAGGTAGCCCAGTCCGCCAGTTCTTTAAGGCAATCGGGGCACAGTTCGGGGCAACCTTTTAGGAATGTGTTCTGCACCTGCTTTTTCAATGCGAGGTACGGAGAGAGGTTATTCCCGCGCTTGCTGCGCCGTAACTCCAGACTAGCTCCGCAACGTACACATTCAATAATCATCCTACGTGTTCTCCGAGAGCCTTCAGTATAATCGCCTTGTCAGCCTTCTTTGTTGGCGATTGCTGCATGGGGAGCAGCCCGCACATTTCCTCAATGCTCCAAACATGATCGGATACTCCAGCTTCCATCGCCGGGGTCACGCGTAGTGTCGAATGCACACGGCAAAAATTGTAGTAGAGAAAGAACAGCGCAACCATGTGCCGATGGTTGTCCACTTTTTTCGAGAACGCATTCGTTAATCGCGTGAATCTGCGGTTGCCCATTCTGAGGGTGAGATTAGAACGCTCGACATAGCTAGTGCTCACGTGCGCTGGATCGGGATCGCCGCTCACTACCTTCAGATCGCAGCCGATGCACTTTGCCGGAGAATAGCGACGGGCTTCTTCGTCGCTCGGTGCGCCATAGATTTTTTGAAGTTGTGCATAATCAATGTCCGCGCCGAAGGCATCTTCTACGGCGTCTAGGTAAGCCTTGTGGCCATCTGTGGTGATCTGTACTCGATTGCGAATCCGCTTGGCACAATCTTCCATGAAGTCCTTAGCCCACCCTGCATCGCGTCCGCCAATGAGATACGAAACCACGAGTTTTGTATCTGCGTCGATGCCAACCCATGTCCAAATGTCTCCCCATCCCGCTGCCTTCTTTTCGGGGCTGACATTCTTTTTCTTAGCTCCGACAAACTCCCACACTTCGTCGCATTGCAAGCGACGAACTTTCAGGTTGCGGACGGTGCGATTGTGATACGAAGCACAAGCACAACCGAGATCGGTGAGCAGTTTAACAATCGTGTTCTTCGCGATGCCAGTTATGCGTACCGTTGAGCGGATGCTATTCCCTTCCACGAGACACCTGACGACTTGAGCACGTTGCGAGATGTTCAATATCCTCATACTGACCATTATGCTTGCTCGTGAAAGGTTTGTCAAGTTCTTTTTTGCGTTCAATGTGTTATCGGCTGTATTGATTCCTCCCTATTCTTCGATTTGCACAAAGGGTGTATCCTCAGACTTGGCGAATCTCCAATGGCGAAACTAAAGCGAAAACCAGAATTAGAGCCAGGACCAAAACCAGTCTTGCAATTGAAGGTTGACGGTCCGGGGATTCGCAAAGGTCGCGTGCCGGTGCCTGAGCTTGTGCGGATATGCAGAGAAGCACAAGACGCAATTAACAGGCAGGCAGAAGCACTAAAGAAGCGGAAGACTTATCACCCCGGTCCGGTCGGACATAGTATACAAGAGGAATGCACTCTGGAGCTAACTGGCATTCACGGAAACAGTCCAACTACATTGGACTTTGATTTACGGAAACCGCAGCGAGCACTGCCCTTCACTCAAGAATTTGGAGAAAAGGCAATCCGGGAGATCATCGCGGGCCTTCGCAAGAGAAGTGACGGAGTTGATCCGGGCGTCCTATTGAGAATGTACACGATGGCGGAGGTCATTACATCTAAGCTAATTTCTCGAATTGAATGGATCGCGCCAAGCCGCAATGGACACAATGGCAAAACTTCCGCAGCCATCACGAAGGCGGTAAGGAATCGGCTCGCAAAGCAGTTGAGCACTCCGCGAAAAGCGGTTGTTGAAGTGGCTGGTGTGTTGGACATGGCGGACTTCAAGCCCGAAGATTTCAGATGCCGGATTGACTCTCCAATCGGCGCTCCCGTCGTGTGTACCTTTGATCCATCGAAGGCAGACCAAGTGCAGAAGTTGCTCAGAGAGAATGTAAGGGTCAAGGGGGAAGGAACGATCAATCCGTATACGGATAAAGTTGAGGTTTTGCATATTAGCGAGATTGTTGCGTCTTTAGAGGCGTTGGCGGATCAATCGTTTTTCGCAAATCCGTCTTTGCAAGAGTTACTTGCGGCCAGCAACGTGAAGCCTATCACCGATCCGTCGGTTCTCGCTGGGTGGGTTCCTGAGGACGAAGATGTTGACGAAATGGTGAAGTATATTTACGAATCCCGAAGGTAAGCAACCACGGCAGACGCCACTCCCATCGCCGATGTTATTCTACTGGACACCGATGTATTCTCATTTCTCGGCAAAACAGGCAATAGGACCGCTGCTCTTTACCAGAAGCATGTTGCCGGTAAAACTTATGCGCTCTCATTTGTTACGGTGGGGGAACTCTTGCTCTGGCCGAAGGTACGAAATTGGGGACCACAGAAAATCGCGGAGTTGCACAGCCGAATCAATCTTGTGCAGATAATCCCTTATGACATGCGGCTTTGCGAAACTTACGCGGACTTAAAAGATAAGATCACGAGGGCAGGAAGCCCTGTCCCCGATAATGACCTATGGATCGCTGCGACAGCTGTTCGGCATTCCATACCGCTCGTAAGCCACAATCGAAGAAATTTCGACGATATTCCCGGCCTGGTGCTTATTTGTGAGGCTCCACAAATCCTAAAGGGTCAAATGAATATCGAGGAAGCCGGAGGCTAGCTCCACCGGGCTCTTGCAGCTTTCTTGGCAATGGCTCGACGCTTTGCGGGAGAAAGTTTCTGCGCTCTTACTTGTCCACCCTTTGCGGCTCCGAGCTTCGACAGCGCGACGGCTGCGGGATTTTTTTTTGGCTCTGGCGGAAGTGGGCTTCCGTCTAACCGTTCCCCAATGGCGTGCTCCACAACCCGTCTGGCGACTGTTGCGAAGTCATGGTCCCTACTGGTACCTTTTCGCATTAATCCAATAATCGCAGAATTTGCGAGTTTGATAAAGACCTGTGGAAATCAAACTGACCCACTACCGTATTTCGGCATTGGTTGCTTCCGACAACTAGGTAGTGGTGCAGTTTGGACGAGGATGCGAGCCAAGCGCGATTTTTTGTGTCGCGGCAAACGCGACACTTCGCCCGGCTCGCCCAGATCCCTTCGCCATTCGGCTCAGGGCAGGCTCTTCACTTCGCAAAAAGCGCTCCGTTCAGGATGACAACCAAACTGCACCACTTCCGACAACTAAATCAATTTGACTCCGGTTGCGAACAGAAGAGTGGCTACTGCAGGCCGCAGAGTTCCCTCGGGAATGTGGCTCGCGATGAAGCTTCCCAGCCAGACACCCGGGACCGATCCCAACAGAAGGCCGGACACTAGCGGCAGATTGACGTCTCCCAAGTGCCAGTGGCCGAGGGCCGCCACGCCAACAATGAGCACTCCATGAAATACATCGCTGCCCACCAACCGGTTCAGCCGCTCGCCGGGAAACAAGAGCAAGAGAGTAGTCACGATCAGGCTGCCGCTTCCCACCGAGGTGAAGGAGACCAACACCCCGACCACGAATCCCAACAGCGGCACCTGCCAACCTTTCAAGTTCTCGTTCGTTGCCGTTCGCGAGGTTGCCGCCGGAAGCCAACGATGTATGTAGCCTCTGAAGATGATTCCGACCGCCACCAGAATCAGGGTTCCTCCCAGCAAGCGGACGATCAAATGGTCTACGAACTCCACGCCAGCCGACTTTTTCAGCGCGCCTACCAAATAGAGACCGAGCAAGGCTCCCGGAACGCTCCCGCTTGCCAGGCGCCATACGAGCTTCAAATTGACGTTCTTGTGGCGATAGTGAACTGCCGCCCCGACCGTCTTCGTCAAGGCGTTCCAGACCAGGTCAGTTCCGACGGCCACGGTCGGCGCCGCCCACCCCGTCCATAACAGCAGCGGAGTCATCATGGCACCGCCGCCCATCCCGGTCAGCCCAATCAGGAACCCCACCAGCGCTCCCAGAGCAGCCGCACCCCACGGCATACCCCCTCCTTTTCCGAACTCGTTAAGCTGCTTTTCCCACGGCTGTAGCGCCTTGCACTTCGATTAGCTTCCCTGAACGCACGTCATACACGAATCCGTAGATTGGAATCGACTTCGGCACCAGCGGATGGTTCCGGATGCGCTCGACGTCATCAACCACGGCCTGTTGCTGATTGGCAATCGTCAACCACTCGATGTACTCCCCGGCACGCGAACCGGGGCCCTGGCCCACGTCACGGAACCCATTCGCTGTCAATTCTGCCGTTTCGAGGCTCGAAGCGAGCAGGCCGCGGATCAGCTCGTTGGAGAAGAACTCCATTCCGCAATCCGTGTGGTGAATGACGAAGAATTCGCGCGTTCCCAATAGCTTGTGGCTGATAACGAGGGAGCGGATCGCATCGTCGCTGGCGCGCCCCCCGGCATTGCGGATTACATGGGCGTCGCCTTCGGCCAGTCCGGCATACTTGGCCGGATCCAGGCGGGCATCCATGCAAGTGAGAATGGCAAAGGAGCGGGCAGGCGGCAACAGCAGTTTGGCTTTTTCTCCGAAGTTGGCGGCATATTTTCGGTTGGACTCCAGGACTTCCGTCAGGATCTGGCTCATAGAAAGGTCTCCTCAGTTGCAACGGGAATTATGGCAGTGAGACTGAACAATGTCAAGTATATTTATTGACATTATAGTGAATCTGCTGTAATTTCATTCGACAAGCGGCAATGTCCGCTGCGCACGAAATCAGATCAAAGGAGAGGCAAGGGAATGGCGTTACGACAGGCGTGCTGTTTGATGATTGTGGTTCTGGCGGTACCGGCCCTCGCGACGGATGGCTATTTCTCAAGCGGTTATGGCATGAAACAACAAGGACAGGGTGGCGCCGGCGTTGCCTTTCCGCAAGACAGTCTTGCCGCAGCCACCAACCCGGCGGGGATGGTTTTTGTCGGCGATCGCTTCGACTTCGGGCTGACCTACTTTCGGCCAATCCGCGGCGGTTCCATCACCGGCAGCCAAGCTCCGGTCAACGGTGATTACGATGCCGACCGCCACACCAACTACTTCATTCCCGAACTGGGCTATAACCATCTTTGGAATCCGCGGCTTTCGCTGGGGGTTTCCATCTTCGGCAATGGAGGGATGAACACGTCCTATACCACGCCGATTCCGTTGTTAGGCAGCACCCTCGCCGGTGTCGACTTGGAGCAACTTTTCATATCCCCTACGGTGGCCTACAAGGTAACGAAGCACCAGGCGCTCGGCGTTTCGTTGAATGTGGCCTGGCAGAGATTCTCAGCCAGTGGTTTGCAGAACTTCACCCAGCCGGGTTTCTCGATTGATCCCGCCAACCTTACCAATCGCGGCTACAGTGCAGGTTTCGGCGAAGGAGTCCGGCTGGGATGGCTGGGCGAGTTCGGCAAGTTCCTGAATGTGGGGTTCACTTTTCAGACCCGGACGTACATGCAAAAGTTCAACAAGTACCGGGGGTTGTTCGCGGAGCAAGGAGGCTTTGACATTCCCGCGAACCTGACGGGCGGCGTGGCTCTGAAGCTGACCGAGAAGGTCACCGTGCCCTTCGATGTTGAGCGGATCTTCTACGGCCAAGTCAATTCGATTGCTAATCTCGACTCGAATCGGGCGCAACTGGGAGCCAATAACGGGCCCGGGTTTGGGTGGCATGGCGTCACCGCCGAAAAAGTGGGCGTCGCCTATAAGCTCTCTCCGGCGCTGACGGTGCGCGGAGGTTACAACCATTCCGGATTGCCCTTTGACAGTTCGCAGACCTTTTTCAATCTCCTCGCGCCAGCGGTCGTGCAGCATCATCTGACGGCAGGAGCGACGTTTGCCTTGCGCAATGGAAAGGAAGTGAACATCGCCTACCAACACGCGTTCCAAAGGACGCTGTACGGCGTCAATTCGATTGCACCTGCGTTCGGCGGTGGAGAAGCCAACCTCAACATGCATCAGGATTCGATTGGCGTGAGCTTTGGATGGGGCCGGTAAATCAAAATAAGCGCTGAAGGTGAATGGTGAACACTTTTGTGACAGGCCCATGGCCGTGGTACGTCGCAGGCCCGGCGATCGGATTGTTTGTTCCCGCGCTCTTGCTTCTGGGGAATGCAGTGTTTGGTGTTTCCAGCAGTCTGCGGCACATGTGCGCTGCCATTGTGCCCGGCAAGATTGAGTATTTCCGCTATGACTGGAGGAAAACCGGCCTCTGGAATCTGTGCTTTGTACTTGGCATTGGGATTGGCGGATTTCTTGCCGCCCACTGGGGAGGACAGCACGATGTAGCTATTTCTTATGCCACTCGCCTCGACCTGGCGAAACTTGGAATTCATGACTTTTCGGGGCTGGCTCCCCGGGAATGGTTCCACTGGTCCGCGCTGCTCTCGGGGAGGGGCTTCGTGCTGGTGATTGTTGGCGGCTTCCTGGTGGGATTTGGAACAGCGTATGCCGGAGGTTGCACCTCCGGTCACGCCATTTCCGGACTCGCAGATCTGCAGCTCGCATCGCTGATTGCGGTAGTCGGTTTCTTTGCGGGAGGGTTAATTGCTACGCACATGATTCTGCCGTTGCTTCAATGAAAGCCTATGTCGAACGAGCCGAAAAACACCGGACCGAACGTAACCCAAACCGGCGGAGCCTTAGCCGGATACCTTCTGTTGGGCACCGTGTTTGGCGTGGTTTTGACTCGGTCGGAAGTGCTGTCCTGGTTCCGCATCCAGGAGATGTTCCGTTTCCAATCCCCACGCATGTACGAGATCATCGTTTCGGCAATCTTGGTTGCCGCGGTCTCGGTGGCGTTGATCAAACGCCTGGGGGCGAACACGATCGGCGGCGAGGCGATCGCCATTCCCCCCAAGCATCTCGGCCACGGCGTTCGCTACGCTGTTGGTGGAACCATCTTCGGGCTCGGGTGGGCCCTCACGGGCGCTTGCCCCGGTCCGCTGTTCGCGCTGGTTGGCAATGGCGTGACGGTTATGATTGCCGCAATTGCCAGCGCGCTGGTCGGCACTTGGCTGTACGGAGTCTTAAGACCGAGTCTGCCGCACTAGCGGGGTCAGTTGCTGCCGGAGAACTACGCCAAGAAGAAGTGGGTTCCGGCAATCTCCGCGGGCTTTATCGCGCGGACCGACGGTCGCAATGTCGGCAATTTTATGGCCGAATCGAACCCCAGCAAGATGAGCGGCAAGAGAATGGCGATGTCTACATCGTTGCTTCGAAGGTGGTTCCGGCTAAACCAGCTGCGCTCGTTCTGAATGCTGGGGTGCGCGGCACGAATGTGGAGCTGTGGGGCATGGCCGGCAACGCGCCGGACTGGCAGGCACGCGCTTTCGGAGCGGTGGCGCTGGCCTTTACCGGACCAAGCAAGAGTTCGATCATCTTCGCCTCCGAAGCGGCTCAGCAGCCGCACCATCCTTACGATTGATCGGGACGGCGAGAGAGAAGGCGGCGGTTTTGTCGTTCGTACTCGATGACATCCGCACCGAGGACGTGGGCGTTGAACTCAACCAGGAAGGAATTGCGGTGCGCAGCGGCCACCATTGCGCACAACCCATCCTGCGCCGCATGGGTGTGGAGAGCACAGTGCGTCCTTCCCTGGCCTTTTATAACACGCGCGAGGAAATCGACGCGCTGGTGGCTGCTTTGCTGCGCATTCAGGCTGGCCGCGGCCATCGCGGGATATGATCTGAGCCGGACGCGAATGGTTTTCGGTGTGACCGCGTTAAGAAACGGGGCGGACTCGCTGTTTGCTTGTCCGCCCCAAGACTGACCGGTTATTGTCTTGCTGAACGTGACTATGCCGCGACAGGTTGCTCCCGTTCGAACGGCAGGCCTGCCTTCTCCCAGGCGAGAAAACCGCCGGTGACGTTGATAACTTTCTTGAATCCGGCGCGTTGCAGCAGACTGCAGGCGATCAAGCTGCGATATCCGCCACGGCAGTAAACCGCGATCTCATCATTGGGGTCCAATTCCGGCAAGGCAGCCTTGAAGTCATCGAGCGCTCTCCAGTGCGCGCCCTCAAGGTGACCAGCTTCCCACTCCGTGCACCGGCGGACATCCAGCAATTTGGATTGCCCGGCTTGCACGCGGCGGTTGATGCTATGCACGTTGGCCTGAGCCGTCTCCGCCAGTTCGAATCCAGCATCAGTCCATGCCTTAACACCGCCTTTCAGGAATCCTTGGACAGCGTCCAAACCGATGCGGGCGAGCCGCACGCGGGCCTCGGCCAGGCGTTCTTCCGAATCAGCGATCAGCACCGGATTGGAACTTAGACCAAGCACGATGCCCGACCACGAAGCGAACTCGCCGGTCAGAGGAATGGCTATGGAACCCGGTACGTGGCCAGCTGCGAAGTCATCGACCGGGCGGACATCCAGTGCGGTAGCTCCTTTGGCCAGCAGAGACTTCAGCTTGGCTGCCGAAATCGGCTTGAGCTTGGGCAAGTCCGACAGTGCCGGCGCCCCCGCGCGATTGATTTGCGCGTCCTGCGGGAAGTACTCGGGACGAGGCGGGAGGTTGGTGGTCAACTGCTGGATGAACTCTTCTTTCGATTTGATTTGCAGCGCGTAGTTGGTCAGACGCTCGGTGCGAATGGACGAGGAACGCGCGGAACCGAGGTTCTTTCCGCATAGCGACCCGGCGCCATGGCCGGGATAGACGATCACGTCACCGGGAAGCGTCAGCAGCTTGTTGTGCAGCGAATCATAGAGCATACCGGCCAGCACCGGAGGAGTAAACGCCTTCGACAAGTCAGGGCGGCCTACGTCGCCGACGAACAGAGTGTCGCCGGTCAGTACTGCCCAAGGCTCGGATGATTTCTCTTCATCCGTCACTAGCAGGCAAATGCTCTCCGGCGTGTGTCCCGGCGTCTCGAGGACGGTGATCCTGGCTTTTCCTACCCGCAACTCAAAGCCGTCGCGAACTTCGACGTGGGGAACGGTTGCGCCGCCATTCGGCCCAATGTAGATTTTGGCGCCGGTGCGCGCCGCCAGTTCCTGGTGTCCGGAAACAAAATCGGCGTGCAGATGAGTTTCAAAGACGTGGCGAATCACAGCCTTGTGCTGTTTGGCGGCTTCCAGATAGATGTCCACATCGCGCTGGGGATCAACGACCACGGCCTCCCCATCCGAGACCAGCAGGTAAGAAGCGTGCGCTAAACAGCCCAAGTAGAATTGTTCGAAATGCATGTGTCTCCTTCGTCAGACTTCATTAGGTATTGGGAAGCGGGGATTTCAGTTGCAGTTTGTTCACGCTTCCAGCATTCCTTGGTGTCGCGGTTCCCCACAATTACATCAATCCTTATTACATTACTATAGTTCAGCAAATTTCGCGCCAATAATTGGACTCGTGGATTCAACGACATAGCGCGGACGGGATCATGACACCCGCAGCGGATGCTATATGTTTGTCACCGCCAGAGAACGTCTTTGCCCTTCTGGGGAAGCTCTGATTAAGTGTCCCATCGGGGCACGAACATCGGTGATTGGCTGGGAAGTTCGCGAACAGGAAATGTCCGCGCCACACTTACTCAGAGCTTCCTTAGGGTTAGGACGGTCCGGTCTGGAGGCTGATCACGTCCTCTATGAAGTTAGCTTACAAAAAAGCCGGTTTTCGGACATGATCATTTCGAGCCTTCGGAATTCTGGTGCAGATGTCAGATGGGCAGCATCCATTGTGGAGGAGGAATTCGACTATGGAGAACGTTACGATGACGCATTTCGGCATTTCAATAGACCACAGAAACTGATGAGGGTTGAGCCTAGCTATTCAAGGTGCCTGCACCCGATGATACCCGAACACCACTGGAGGATAGACAGTGCGCATTGCAAGCGTGAGTCATGCGGTCTTTGCGGCGACCATGATCGCCCTCGGAATCCTGGGCCTGATCAAGGCCGACTACGGCGCGATATGGCAGCCAATACCCCAGAGTGCGCCCGCACTGAGCTATCTCTGCGCCTTCATCTCCCTAGCAGGTGGTATAGGTCTGCTCTGGCAGCGCGCAGCAACCGCCGCTGCCCGCGCGCTGCTCGCCTATCTCCTGCTTTGGCTGCTGCTGTTGAGAGTGCCAGGTATCTTCCTCTCTCCCACTGTGGATTCCTGGTGGGCAGCCTGCGAGACCGCCGTAATCGCGGCGGCCGCCTGGGTGCTGTATGTCTGGTTCGCCAGTGACTGGGACCGGCAGCGCCTTGGCTTCGCCACTGGCGACAAGGGTCTGCGCATTGCCAGGGTGCTCTACGGCCTCGCCTTGATCCCCTTCGGCCTAGCTCACTTCATCTATCTGAAAAATACCGTCGCGCTGGTTCCTGGCTGGCTGCCATGGCATGTCTTCTGGGCGTATTTCACCGGTTCTGCCTTCATTGCGGCGGGCGTGGGAGTGCTCGTCGGTGTGTGTGCACGGTTGGCAGCCGCGCTCTCGGCGCTCGAGATCGGAATGTTCACGCTACTGGTGTGGGTACCCATCGTGGCAGCAGGCTCCAAAAACGCCTTCCAATGGAGCGAGACTGTCGTTTCTTGGGCCCTGACGGCCGGCGCCTGGATCGTGGCGGACTCCTACCGCGGCGTGCCGTGGCTCGCTGGGAACAAGCGGTAGCACCGACGCTGCGGGCAGAATAGGGCCGTGGCCAGACCTGTCGCGCGGTCATCCTCTTCCAAGGCTCCTACAACATCCACCTGATTGGCGACTGCGAGTCTGCCATTCACCCAATCTTGATCGGTCCCTTTGGTCTCCGGCAATACCCGCTTGACTGCAACTGACTAGACCACAGGCCGACATATTGGCTTACATCACCTAACCACTCGCAACTCCGAGAGCTATATCCGAAGGAAAGTGAGATCGATTTCCCACTGTTGCTCACCCGAGCAATCAATGAAGCCAACAAGCCCTATGCGCTGTCACGATAACCCCTTTGTTAGCACAGTTTGGTTGGCCTAATCAATTAGTGCAGAATGGTCGGGGAGAGAGGATTTGAACCTCCGACCCCCTGGTCCCGAACCAGATTCAGCCGCTTGTTGAAGTTTGGTGAAATGCTGTGATTCGAAGTGATTTGTTTGCTATCTCTTGGAGCCCGCCTGTTGAAAGCTGGTGAACTGTGGTGAAACGAGGGTGCATGACCGTCACAAAATCGTCTACATTTGCGAGACGAATAAACAGCGAAGACACGGCCCATCTCCAAAATGTTCTCTTTTATGGCGAGGCGATGCCCAACAATGAGAACTGTTCGCTACCTGGTAGAGCTCCGGCTCGAATTACTTGCGAAGTGCCGGTGATTCGGGTGGGAGTCGCCGTTGCCACAATGGAGAGCGCATCAAACGATCTGCCGTTTCGGTGCCAGATTGAAATAGCAATACCCTCTGGAATCGTGCATTATTCCCGGCGCGAGTCCTTCGCAAACGAACCTTCTTTCCGAAACTTCTTCCGCGCGCGCTTCCGCGCCCAAGCCTGTTTCACCCGGCGCTTTTCGCCCGGCTTTAAGTAGTACGAGTGACGTTTCACTTCTTTAATGATGTCTTCCGCCTGAACCTTACGTTTGAATCGACGGAGCGCATTCTCTAAGGATTCGCCCTCCTGCAATCGAATTTCTGCCACACTCACCCCCCTACACCAGGTTACCGCGATGCGCAGCTCTTTGGCCCGACGGCCCGACGTTTGTACCGTCAATTTGGTTGTCAGGGCATTAGGCACCGGCAGACTTGCAGCCTCGAGTCACTCGCCGATGCGGTCACTGGGCGTGGACTCCTCCGCAGTTTCAGTTTCCTCCACACCAATGTTGAATAGAGCCGCCTGTGCCGCAGCATGTTCGCGCAGTTCGGCCATCTCATCCACGCTGCCGTCCACAGGCTTTTCCTGCCTTCGTTGGTTCCTGCGCTCTGCCTTGTCCCTTTGCCTCTGTTGCCGCGCGTGTTCCTTTTGGCGCTTCGTAAATGTTGATCGGCCTCTTGGCATACGTATCCCCTGACACATTGGTTGTTCATCGCCGACAGGCACTTGGCAGCCTGAGCGAACGCACTTTTTGCATTCGAAAAACTACCAGCGTGGTTCGCGCGGCTGCCGTGGATGACCACGGTAGTCGTCGCGCCCACGGCCGCCTCCACCACCAAAACGATGGCCGCCGCCCCTGGGACGTTCCGACTTAGGTTTGGCCTCGTTGATAGTCAAGGTTCGCCCACCCAGGTCGGTTCCATTCAAAGCCGCGATCGCCTTGTCGGCTTCACTGGCATTTGTCATTTCGACGAACCCGAAACCACGGGAGCGGCCCGTATCCCGATCGGTCACGAGTGTGATCTTTTCGACCGCGCCATGCGCCTCGAAGATATTTCGCAGTTCCGCTTCAGTTGTGCCGTGGGGCAGATTGCCAACGTAAAGGTTCTTCATCGCAATTCCTTTCTCAGTAAATCATCTAAGCTGGTCGGCGTCGCGGTTGGTTTCGATGGACGTCCTTCAGAATCTCGTGGCGGGGCGGGCAGGGCGCGCATCGCTTGGGTTCGTGCGATGGATGCGGAGCGGACGGCAGAGATTCGCCTCGAAGCTTCCAAGATACCCCAGTGCTGAGGCGAGTTGCCTGAGACGTCGGCTGAAAGGACTGCCCTCGCCTCCTGCTGGGTGGTTTGCTCGCCCTCCATCAGGACCGACTGTATCTCGGTTGTGTTTGGCGAATCAGCGAGGTACTCAGGTTTACCTACCAGAAACGCAATTTTTTGCGGCGGTGTGGCGCTGCGCATCTCTTCAAAAAACTAGTCTCTATGGCCGATTTCATTTTTCGCATCAATGAGAACCAAGTCGTACAGGTCGGCTCGCCACCAGGAACGCGCTTCGCTGAAATCGGCGGCACAGTCCACCTCTAGGCCGAGTGTGCGCATGACCTCAACCCGCGAGTCGCGCTTAGTCAGCGACGTATCCACCAGCAGGACTCGTTTCTTCTTGAGCGGGTTGTGCATCGGTTGGGAAGATGATGACGTAACGACCGGTGCGGTCATTGGGACACCGTCTTTGGCTTCGAAACAGACGCCGGGGGTGTCAGCTTGTGCCCTTCTGCCAAGTTCTTCAACAGTTCTCGGTTTCGCTTCCGTCGAGCAATCTTCTGCTTGCGCTCCCGGTGAAATCTGGACTTATCGCCATTGATTCCGGACATTACTTAACTCCTGTCATTCGGACTTTTGACGCGCGGTCAGGTTTCCGCAAGTCCCACTGTGCGCACAAATTCCAGCGTTCACTCATGCCCGTCCTAGAAATGACTTGAGCTTGAGGGAGCGCGAGGGATGGCGCAGCTTACGCAGGGCCTTGGCTTCGATCTGGCGAATGCGCTCGCGGGTGACGG
>Ga0187784_10001057_pt1 | contig 21430 bp, 21 predicted proteins | sample 1015_SJ02_MP15_2_FD_132964 | JGI IMG/M metagenome (GOLD analysis project Ga0187784, IMG submission 132964) | Tropical peat soil microbial communities from peatlands in Department of Meta, Colombia - 1015_SJ02_MP15_20_MG | ecosystem: Environmental > Terrestrial > Soil > Wetlands > Peat | place...
ACGAAGCAGCAAAGAAGCAAGACGCTTTTATCGCCGCCAGTGACGCCCGAGTGTGTGAGTTTGGTAAAATTAATCCGATTGATGCAAGTTTGATGCAAGTTCAGAAATCCACCGCTGTAACTCATTGATGGCGCTATCGTCTAGGGGTTAGGACGGAAGATTCTCAATCTTCAAACCCGGGTTCGATTCCCGGTAGCGCTACCAGATTCTATTGAGTTTCTTAGATTCATATTTCTCGCTGCACTCAGAACTTCGCCCGCCGACTCCCGCGAAATGCCCCAAGCCTGATCAGCGTGAATACCACTTGCGTGAATCCCAACTACTTGAATCTAGTCCCTGCTCGATGCAATCGAATGGTGCAAGTCTTGGGTTCACGGAGAGAAATATGGCAAGACGGTTTCACTCTGGATCGGCGATCCCAGTCCTGGTTCTTGGCATCTTTGCGCTGACGATTCCCTTCGCGTTGCCGGAAGCGCAAAACTTCCACAACGCTCCCGACTCCGCGAAACAGCTTAAGAATGCTTTTGAAGGGCAACAGAATGCGGATGCAGGCAAGCAGCTGTATGCGGCACGCTGTTCCCGCTGCCATGGACGCAATGCAGAAGGGTCGGGCAATGTGCCCGCGCTCGTGGATGGAGTTCTCGAATCTGTCAGCGAGGGTGAAGTTTTCTGGTTCATTACCAATGGCGATAATAAGAATGGTATGCCTTCCTTTGCCAGCGTGCCCAACCAACAACGTTGGCAACTCGTCACCTATGTAAAAGCGCTGGGTCTTTCGCAAACCGCGTCCGGGAATTCACCGGAAGGGACGTCGGTCACAAGCTCAAAATTGAAGGCTCCGCCGCCCACGGCTCCATTTACCGACTTTCGATATGAGGAACCGGGCAAATTTCGCAAGATCACGGTAAATGATCTTCCGGCGCCGTACGCCACGCGTTCGGCAGAAAAGGGGCCGGACGTTGTACCGCGGCCGGCAAATGCCTGGCCCAAAGCTCCGGCGGGCTTTAAAGTTGAGCTGTATGCGGAGGGCCTCGACAATCCGCGCCTGATGCGGACTGCGCCGAATGGAGATTTCTTTCTGGCAGAAAGCGGTGCTGGGCGTATCCGAGTTTTGCGCGGCATCACCGGCGACGGCAAAGCCGAGCTGAGCGCAATCTTTGCCAGCGGTTTGAAAAGGCCTTACGGCATTAATTTCTATCCGCCCGGGCCCAATCCGCAATGGATCTACATTGGGACTACCGGGGCAGTAGTTCGCTTCAGGTATCACAATGGCGATTTGAAAAGCGGCGGTTCGCCGGAGCACATTGCAGACCTGCCGATCGGCGGAGGGCATTGGACGCGGGACATTCAGTTCTCTCCCGATGGCACGAAGATGTTTGTGGCGGTCGGGTCGGCCTCGAATGACGATGACACCGACACAAACCCCCAAGAAAAGAACCGCGCCGACATTTTGACCTGTGATCCCGTCAATTGCGTGCTCAGCGTATACGCTTACGGCATTCGGAACGCAGGCGGAGGGTTGGCCATTAACCCGAAAACTGGTGACTTATGGTGTTCCGTAAATGAACGAGATGCGCTTGGCGACAATCTCGTCCCCGATTACATCACTCACGTGCAGCCCGGGGGATTTTACGGCTGGCCGTGGTGGTACATTGGAGCACATCAGGACCCTCGGCAAAAAGGCAAGCACCCCGAATTGCAAGATAAAGTGATTGTTCCCGACGTACTATTGCAGCCCCATAACGCTTCACTGGAAATAACCTTCTACCAGGGCAAGCAATTCCCGGCCGAATACCAGGGAGATATTTTTGCTTCCGAGCATGGTTCGTGGAACCGCTCAGTGCGAGCTGGATACGAACTGATTAGGGTTCCTCTGCATCAAAGTGGGCATGCCAGCGGCGAGTATGAGGACTTCGTGACAGGATTCGTTCTCGATGATGGAACTGTGTGGGGGCGGCCGGTAGGAATTACAGTGGCCGCGGATGGTTCGTTGCTGATGAGTGACGATGGTTCTAACTCGATCTGGCGCATCAGCTACACAGGAAAATAGAGCCTCGGGGCAGCTCACTCAGACGCGGATATTGACCTCAGAGGTTGATCGAGACCGCCTCTCGCCGGCCGCTGAGACCAGCGCTCGAAAAAGCGCCGGTGATGCCTGGTCTTGATCAACTGACCGCTCCGGATGCCACTGCACCGCGAGCACAAAGTGATCCGGCGAGGTCCCTTCAAGGGCTTCGATGACGCCATCGGTAGGGCAGCGTGCGACAACACGCAAGCCTTGGCCGGCCACATCCGCCGACTGGTGATGGCTGGAATTGACGGGAATAACCTTCGCCTCTCGTCCTCCAACGATTTCGGCCAGCTTTGAGTCTGGCTCGATGATTACCTGGTGAGCCACCGGAACCGCCCGGCCAGCCGCGTGGTTGATGGTGGACTCAAGGTGCTGGATCAGAGTCCCTGCGCGATATACGTTCAGGACTTGCAGACCGTAGCAGATTCCCATAATTGGTTTTCTACTGTTGAAAGCATCTTGCAGCAACAACTCATCAACCACGTCTCGGCGAGTATCCGACGCGGCGGTTTTCTCATGGCGGGGTGCGTTGAATTTGGCTGGGTCAACATCGGCTTTGCTACCGGGCAGCAGCACTGCATCGCAGCTTTCGATCAGTTTCGATAGATCAACTGGAGCGCGGTCCAGAGGAATGGAAACCGGCTCTCCGCCGGCCATTTCAACGGCTCTCTCGTACTGAGGTAGAGCGCGGCAGGCGTACTCCTGATCAGAGTGAGGAACCGGAATTGCAATCCGTGGACGCATGCCTGATTGTAACGTCTAAACGTCCATCCAGTGAGGCTGCTGAGGAGACAAGGGAACCCGATAATTATCGGCTGGCGCGCGCGATTTCTGCCAGCGTTTTGGTCTCGCGATAGGTTCGAATCTCCAGCACAGTGAGAACGATCGCAGCTACGCCGACGACTGTTATCGCGACCGGCAACGCTACATGGCGGTAGGCGTGGGCCATATCAGGATGAATGCCGCGCGCGCGGCTCGAAATCACAATCCCGATAATTCCCAGCAGCAGGCTGATGGCGAATGACATGAGCCCCAGCAGGAAAGTAACTAGGAGAACCCGCACCGGAATGAAGTACCAATGAGGGCTCGAGGGCTGCGGCTTAGCGGAGGGCACTTTGTAATTCTAGCGCCAACTCTGCAGAGCTGCCGCCGACAGGCGAGGACGGCTGTCCCCACGTGATTTTCGGAGTAAATTGGAAGGTGCGGTAGAATACGTTTCATGTCACAAGCTGCGCCAGCCATCACGCGGCCGCCGGCGGAAATTGTCCGCCGAACTCCCGTCTCGCAAGCTCCCAACGGCATCTGTTATGCGGTTGCCGGTGAGGTTACGATCCAGGCATCCGACCTGGAGCGCATGGTGGGTGCAGTCCCCGATTCTGCCGCTGCCGCCCTCAAACGAAAGGCTTATTACTTCGTTCCACTCACCGTAAACCAGGGCGATGACACTGTAATTGCCGACCGCTATGACGTCACGCTGAGCGACAACGCCGTCTGCCATCGCAATCTGGATCTTGGCGATTCGCAGTGCGTATTCATTTCGACGCGATTGATGGATGATAAATTCTCCGTCGCGTTTGAGTTCTTCATCAATGTGGGACATGCGGTTGTGGAGCGGGTTGGCGTCTCGCAGGCTTTCGCCGATCTGGCCTGGAAGCAGGTGGAAGGAAATGCGCGCGGCGAAACTTCGTTGGACGCCTGGGAATCGCGCAAGCTGGCGACCGGGCACGGTCCGGATGCGGAAAAACACAAGAACGAATACCTGGCCGCAACATTTTCGGACGCGATCTCCATCTACCTGCTTTCGTTGTTTATCGATGTAGATTATTACGATCTCCGCGAGCGCGATTATCCCCTCCTTGCGCCAACTCAATTGGCGGAACGGTTAAGGAAAGTGGCCGAACTGTTTCCGGCGAATCCGGGGTACGAGTTCGCGATTTACTACAAGCGGAGAAGCTAGAAGAGCGCTGATGCCGCAGGACTGAAATTGCCGGTTTTCGAGGGTTTTAGCTCACCTGGACAGGGCGTCCCTTGTGAAATCCGCACACGACCCTTGGCTGTGTTGGCGGCCCTTGCACCTTAAACTAAGCTGCCAAATCAACAATCGACACCGTACAATCATCACTCCATGACGGTGACGGTCCGATCCTTCGCCAAGATTAATCTTGGGCTGCGCATCGGTGCGCTGCGGCCGGATGGATTTCACGAGCTGAGGACGATTTATCAGACGATTGCCTTGCATGACATCGTCCGTGTGAAGGTTGAACGTGGGTTGGGGATCGAAATTCGTTGCCAAGATGCGCGCGTGCCGAAAGATGATACGAACACGTGTTCGCGAATTGCCGAACTCGCGATAGATGCCCTCAAGGTCCGGGGGCGCGTCAGCATTGAGATCGAGAAGCGATTGCCGGTGCAAGGAGGGTTGGGCGGATCATCAGGGAATGCTGTTAGCACACTGCTCGCGCTGGAACGGGCCCTAAGAAAGGAATTGTCCGGGCCGCAGCGGCTGCGTATCGCTGCGGAAGTCGGATCGGACGTACCGTTGTTTCTGGTGGGCGGGACAGTGCTGGGCATTGGGCACGGGGAGGAAGTTTATCCGCTGCCGGATTTGCCACCGCTTCCGTGCGTGCTGGCTTTACCCAAGATCGCTGTATCCACGCCGAAGGCTTTTGCGCAGTGGGATGCAATGTCTGGCACGGGCACCCGCACCCGAAAGGATGCTGGACTCCCTGCCGGCCGCACCGCCGGCGCTGGCCATGCTCACGCTGACGTTTCAAAATTGACGCATGTTGTCCCCTCCGATAGAATGTTGGAGTTCAGCCGCAGGGTTGCTGCCTGGCTGGCCGCTCAGCGGAACGCTAGGCGATTGAAGGGTTTATCCGGTGTCTCTGCCCGTGGCAGGGGCCGGGCCGAGACCCCGCTTCTCGACCTCGTCCGTACCGGGATCGAAAACGACTTCGAACAGGTCGTCTTTCCTCAATATCCCGAATTGCGCGACGTTAAGTGTGTGCTGGAACGGGCGGGCGCCTTCTACGCATCGCTGTCGGGATCCGGATCAGCCGTTTACGGGCTGTTTACGACTCGAACGCGAGCCGAAAAGGCCGCGGCCAAGCTTCGCGAGAAGGGCGTGGAAGCGCGGGTTACGAGCACTTTGCCGCGGCGGCGGTATTGGAGAAAGTTTCTGGTTTCGGGTTTCTAGTTTTTAGTATTCTGGTAAGCGCGCATTCCATTTGAAATTTGAAACTGGAAACTAGAAACTGGGCCGTCGACTAATGGTAGGTCAAGTGCCTTTGGAGCACTTTGTCTAGGTTCGAATCCTAGCGGCCCAGCCAGAATAACAGCTGTGAGCTTTCAGCCGTCAGCTTTAGGTATGGCTCTGCTGGCTGAGAGCTGATGGCTGAGAGCTACGTTATGGCCACTCTTGCAACAGCAACGGATAAGAAGGCTTCGATGAGCCCCGAGGAGAAGCCGGAGCGCAAGCCTGCCCGGCTTCGGGTAGATGACAAGTTCAAAATCTTCTCCGGCACTGCCAACGAGGCCCTGGCCGATGAAGTCTGCGCTTTCCTCGGGTTGGTTCGTGGCCAGGCTGCAATCACACGCTTCAGTGACGGCGAAGCTTACGTGCAGATCCAGGAGAATGTTCGAGGCGCGGATGTATTTGTGATGCAGCCGACCTGCCAAGCAGCGCGTCCTGGCATGAAGGCAGCGAGTGTAGACGAACACCTGATGGAACTACTCTTGATGATGGATGCACTGAAAAGGGCATCGGCGCGGCGCATCACCGCAGTGATTCCGTATTTCGGCTATGCGCGACAGGACCGCAAAGACAAGCCGCGGGTACCAATTTCATCGAAGTTGGTTGCCGATTTGCTAACGACCGCAGGCGCAGACCGTGCGCTCATCGTAGATTTGCACGCGCCACAGTTGCAGGGTTTCTTCAACATACCGGTCGATCACCTATTTGCCTCGCCGGTGCTGGTCGATTATTTCAAACGGGCAAACTTGCCAAATTTGACGGTGGTTTCGCCGGATGCAGGCGGCGTAGAGCGTGCGCGCTTCTTCGCCAAGAAAATGGACTCTGCCCTGGCGATCGTAGATAAGCGGCGCGTCGATATCAATGTGGCCGAGGTTATGCACGTGATTGGCGATGTGAGCGGCCGAACTTGTCTGGTCATCGATGACCTCATCGACACGGCCGGCACGCTGGTGAAGACCGCCAATGCGTTGATCGATAACGGCGCGATTACGATTTACGCCTGCGCTTCCCACGCAGTGTTGTCGGGACCTGCAGTGGAAAACATCTCAAAATCGTGCATCAGGGAAGTTGTGGTCACCAATACGATTCCCCTGAACGACGACGCGAAGAGAGAACCAAAGATCAAAGTTTTGACCATAGCCGGTCTCATCGGGCGCGCTATCCAGTCCATTCACGAGGAAACGTCGGTCAGCAAATTGTTCATATAGACCAGGAATCAAAGATTATGACAACGGTAACTGAAAACAACGTATTGGAAGCGCAGCCGCGTGTGGCTGGCGATAAAAACGATGCGCGCCGCGTGCGTCGCAGCGGCAAGATTCCAGCCGTCCTCTACGGCGCAGGCAAGCAATCCCTGCCCGTGAGCGTGGATCCGCGGCAGGTTTCGCGCATCCTGCATTCGCAATCGGGTTACAACACTATTTTCGATCTCACCCTTGACGGCGAGCGTACCAAGGCCATGATCGTGGATTGGCAATACGAGCCGATTAAGGGCGCCCTGCTCCACATCGATTTGAAGCGCATCGCGATGCAAGAGAAGCTGCGGGTGAACGTGCCCATTGTGCTAAAGGGTGAAGCCGCGGGCGTGAAGCAGCAGGGCGGCATTCTGGAGCAGATTGCGCGCGAAGTAGAAGTCGAATGCTTGCCCGACGACATACCTACCTCGATTGAGGCGGATGTGAGCGAGCTGGTGTTCGGGAAAGTCATGCGCATTGCTGATTTGAAGCACAGTGACAAGGTCAAGTTTTTGTCTGACCCGAACCAGCCCGTTGCGCACATTATTTCGGTGAAGGAAGAGGTCGCGCCTACTCCGGAAGCCGCAGCCGCAGAAGCCGCGGCAGCTCCTGCCGAACCCGAAGTCATCAAGAAGGGCAAGCAGGAGACCGAAGAGGAAGGTGCCGAGGCTGCGCCAGAGAAGCCCGAAAAGGCAGAGAAGGCCGAAAAGAAAGAGAAGAAGTGAGCCGGGCGAAGGATCTGTTAGTGGACCTGGTAGCTGGACGCTAAGAGCTAAGCGCGCGTGAAGCTGATCGTAGGCCTCGGCAACCCGGGAATCGAATATCAGTTCACACCGCACAACCTGGGCTTTCTGGCAATTGATCGCATCGCCGAGCAGCGAGGCGTGGAAGTCAGAAACCGGCAGTGCCGCGCCTTGACGGCAAGAGCAACGATTGGTTCGGAGCAGGTCTTATTGGCCAAACCAGAGACGTTCATGAATTTGAGCGGGCTTTCGGTGCGCGAGCTGGTGGCCGAGCACAAAGTCAGCCCCGAGACCGACCTGGTTGTGCTTCAGGACGAGTTGGATTTTCCGCTGGGAACTGTCCGGCTGCATCGCAACCGAAGCTCGGCGGGGCATCACGGAATTGAGTCTTTGATCGGAGCGCTCGGTACGCAGGATTTCCTGCGAATCCGGATGGGCGTTGCTCCCGACCGGAAGGTCGAGGACGGCATGAGCTATTTGCTTTCGCCGTTGCGCAAAGCTCAGCTCAAGCTTGTCGACGAAATGCTCGTTACGGCAGCCGAGGCGGTAAAGGTGATTTTGACGGAAGGCGAAGCGGCAGCGATGAGCCGCTTCAATCGCAGGCCGGATGAGTCATGATCTTCGGTGGATGCGGGCAATGCACGGCATTCGGCACTGACCGCGGAGTAACAGGAGAATTTAGGAGAAGAAATGAATCGCACTTATGAACTTATGTTCATTGTTCGTCCCGATATGCCTGAAGAAGACCAGGACAAGCTGATTTCCACGCTGGAGTCGGCGGTAACGGCGGCTTCGGGGCAGGTGAAGAACGTCGAGCGCATGGGCAAACGCCGGCTTGCTTACAAGGTGCGCAAATTTCAGGATGGCATTTACATCCTGCTGACGGTGGAAGGAAGTGGCGGCTTGATTCACGAACTGGAGCGGCGGCTGCGCGTGAGCGAGCCGGTGATCAAATTTCTGACCGTGCGTATCGATGAGGAGCGGAAGCGCCTGGACAAGATCAAGGCGATCCGCGAGGCGCGGCGCAAGACTTCGACTGCGGCGACTCCGGCTGAGGTGACCGGAGAGGCTCCGGCAGCGACGGCATAAAACCACGTGGTTAATCTTAGTCCTGCGTCGCTGGGTAAAGCCCGAACTCGACGTAATGCGGCCTTCCAAGCGAGAAGCTGACGACCAACGGCGGACGACGTACGAAATTTAAGGAGCATCATGACTGACGAGACCAGACCAACATCAGCGCCAACCGGAGAAACAGCCCCCACTGCCGAACGAACTGACCGAGGAGAACGTCGCCCTCCTCGCAGTGGCCCGGGGGGACCGCGCGGTGAAGGCGGGCCAGGCGGCCGCAAGTATTTTCGCCGCAAGAAGGTTTGCAAGTTCTGTGTCGAAAAGATCGAGGCCATTAATTACAAGGACATTCGGCTGCTGGCGCAGTTTGTAGCGGAGAGCGGAAAGATCGTACCCCGGCGGCTCACCGGCGTCTGCACTCCGCACCAGCGACGATTGTCTTCGGCGATCAAGCAGGCTCGCAATATCGCGCTGCTGCCGTTCGCAGGTCGAGCGTCATAGTACGAGAACCCTTTGCGGCGGAATGCCCGATCTCCAAATTCCTTTAATTACACGGGAGTCATTTCATGGAAGTCATTCTGAAAGAAGATGTAGCCAAGCTGGGATCACGTGGCGACGTGGTGAAAGTCGCCGAAGGGTATGGGCGCAATTATCTCTTGCCGCGCAAGCTCGCCATCGAAGCCTCAGCCGGCAATAAAGCGGTTATCGAGCAGATGAAAGCGGCCGCGGTGCGCCGCTCCGCTAAAGAAAAGGCCCAGGCGGAAGAGTTGTCCAAACAATTCGATGGGCTGTCAGTGAATTTCAAGCGGCGCTCGGGAGAGCACGACCAGCTCTTCGGATCAGTTACATCTGGTGACATCGCGGAGGCTCTTGAGAAAAAGGGCTTTAATGTCGATCGTCGCAAGGTGCAGTTGCACGAGCCGCTCAAGACCCTCGGTGAGTTTGCTGTTCCCATCAAGCTGCACAAGGACGTGACTACTCATTTGAAGGTTCTCATCGAGAAAGACGCGGCCGAATGAGCAGCTTCTGAGTACGTCCAAAGCGCTTGGCTACCGGGCTGAAGCGATGCGCCGCAGCAAAACGATCTTCACCTTGGTGCTTGGCCGCAGCGAGCAAAAATCCTGCCAAAACACCCGGAATTCTGCTTACGGTTCTCATTCTGACACGTCCATAGCTATGCAACCGGGAGAAGTGACTAAAGGGTCCCGGTACAGTCGAGGATGCATAACAGATATGCTGGCCGATGCGTGGGCTGTACCATTTACGGTTGGCACGTGCTCCCCAAGGGGAGTTGAACAAGGCGAAAAAGCTATCGGCACCCAGGATTCCCCCTCTCGGGACCTTATGGCCGGGCACAATCTAGGCCGGATCGACGATACCCTGCTGGTCCGCGAAGCGCAGCGCGGTAATCGGGCTGCGTTCGAGGAGCTAGTGCGGCAATATGACCAGGCTGTGCTTCGGCTGGCGATGCACCTCACGGGATCGGAACACGAAGCTCAAGATGTTTACCAGGAAGCGTTCCTCAAGGCCTACAAGAGCATCGGCAACTTTCGCTTTGAATGCTCCTTCTATACCTGGATTTATAGGATCGTGACCAACTTGTGCCTCGACCACCTGCGAAAAAGGCAAATCCGCAAAGAGGAAGCTCCAGTGGCGACGGACTCCGACGGGAAGCAATACGATGTGCTGGATCAGGTAGCAGATGGGCGGGCTGAATCCAATCCCGAGCGTGACCTGATGAGCCGGGAACTGGCCAGCCGGATCACTCGCGCTCTGGAAAAACTGACTCCCCGCGAGCGAATGGTATTCGAGCTAAAACATTACCACGGGCTCAAACTTCGTACCGTGGGCGAAGTTCTTAACACGACGGAAGAAACGGCCAAGAACACTTTGTTTCGCGCGACCCAGAAGTTGCGCGGAGCCTTGGCAGATATGCGATGAAGTGCTTACGCGCAGCCAAGCAGGAACAGGTGCAATTATGAAATGTGAATGGGTGAAAGAGAACATTCTGCTTTATGTTTACAACGAACTGCCTGACGACGCGCGGTATGAACTCGAACAACACTTGGCACGCTGTACCGACTGCACGACCGAGCTGAAGTCGACCCGCAAGTTCCACGCTGTGTTATCCGAGATGCCGGTGGAAGAGCCCTCGCCGAATCTGCTGGCAGCCTCCCGGATGAGGCTGCAGGAAGCACTCGAGACCACCAAGCAAGGCACGTTCTGGCACCGGTTAGTTTTCGATCCCGGCGCTTGGCTTCGGCAGATTCGTTTTTCACCTGCATTGGCCACCGCTCTTTTCATTGTCGGTTTTGCGGCGGGCATCGGCGCCACTTACAAGATCCTGGGCGCTGCAGGCAACATCAGCTCAAGCGTTCCCAGCACGGCAGTCGAACCAGCCGAATCTTCCATAGCGGGCATACGTTCGGTTTCGCAAGCGCCAGGGTCGGACAAAATCAGCATAAAGTACGACACCGTTTCCACCCAGGAAGCGCAAGGTTCGCTCAACGATCGACGCATTCAGCAGCTTCTGCTGTTCGCGGCCCGCAGCAATTACAACTCCGGAGTTCGGATGGATTCCGTGGATCTGCTCACGCAACAGCCCAATGATACGCACGTACGAGAAGCCCTGATCTACGCGCTACGCTATGATTCCAATCCGGGAGTCCGGCTGAAAGCTCTGGATGGTCTGGGCGCATATGTAAAAACTGATGCACGCGTTCGCGACACGTTATTGGAAGCCCTGTTGAATGATGGTAATCCCGGAGTTCGCACTGAGGCTTTGCATTTGCTTGAAGCGGTTCGTGCCGATGGCAGTGTGCGTGCAGTTCTGCGGAGTCTGGCTGAGCATGACTCCAACCAATACATCAAGTTGCAGGCGCGCACTATGCTGGCACAGCTTCCGGAGTTCGATTGATGCAGGCGCAGACCTGCCCTGAGCAAAGCTGAGGAGGCTCAATGGTGCCAAGTATGAAGGTGAGGATGAAAGAAAGGTGGACTTTTGAAGCAACTCCCTAGATTCGTAGCCGTTCTGTTGCTGGTGGTGCCAGTGGCAACGGCACAACAGACCCGCATTTACGGGGATGGTGGAAATTGGATACAGGAAATAACCGGAACTCTCGCGGCAGTAAGGAATCTGCGGATAAAAGTAGATGTCGGATCAGTGAAGGTGAACGGCGGTTCCCAGCAGAGCATTGATTACACGATTCGCAATCATTCTTATAGCGGGTCCGAAGAGAAAGCGCGCCGCGAATTCGAGAATTACAAAATTAGCGCCTACGTCCACGGGGACACTGCCTGGATCGTGGCGGATTGGGAGGGAGGCCGAGCTCACAGGTTCTCCGGAGAATTCACCATCAGCGTGCCTCGCAGTATGGAGGAGGTAAAGATTGAAACGGAAGGCGGTAGTATTTCCTCCGATGGTATCGCCGGACGGGTCGATGCCGAAAGCGGCGGCGGGAATATTCGGTTCGACGACATCGGCGGTCCACTCAACGGCGAAACCGGTGGCGGCAGCATCGAAGTAGGCGCGGTGGCATCCGAGGTCAACCTGCACACCGGCGGCGGCTCCATCAAAGTAAATTCCGCCAAGGGCAAAATCATCGCAGAGAGCGGCGGCGGCAGCTTAGTGGTAGTTTCCTGCGCTCAGGGAGCGGAGCTGGAAACCGGCGGCGGCAGCATCCAGGTGGAGCACTGCGAAGGCCGGGTAAGGGCCAGCACCGGTGGGGGCAGCATCGATCTCGGCGACATTGGAGGACCGGCAGAGATCTCGACCGGCGGGGGCAGCATTCGCCTGAATTCCGCCAAGGGTCCGGTACGGGCGGAAACTGGTGGTGGCACGATCGAGCTTTGGGGAGTGCCTTCAGCCCGGGCGGAGACCGGTGCAGGCGGTATCGAAGTCAAGTTCGTGCCCGGCGAGGCGAGCGATTCCATGCTGGAGACCTCGGCCGGCGATATCACCGTCTACATTGTGCCCAATGTGAACCTCAGCGTTCGAGCTTCAATCGAAGTCGCGAATGGTCACAGTATTCATTCCGATTTTCCCGAGATTCGGGTCACAACCGAAGGCGGCGATTACGGACCAAAAACAGTGACGGCAGAAGGTAACCTGAACGGCGGCGGCCCGGTTCTCAAGGTGCAGACCGTAACCGGCGACATCTCATTCCGTCGCGCTGGCCGATAGAAAGATTTTGGGGGTCTCATGAAACGAAGAATTCTATTAACTGCATTGCTGCTCAGCCTCTCGTCATACGCCGCCTATGCGGGTCGAGTTTCGTCGGCACATGGGGAAGTTTACGGGGTTTCGAGCGAGGATTCTGGTGATGATTCGTACTTAGGGGTGGACACTCGGAATATTACTCCCGATCAGCTCAGTACGCTTCACCTGAAGGAAGAGAGCGGCGTAGAGATCACCATGGTTGATCAGGATGCACCCGCGGGCAAAGCCGGTCTGAAGGAGCAGGACGTAATTCTGACGCTCAATGGTGAAAAAGTCGCCAGCGTGGAACAGCTACGCCGCATGATCCGTGAGACTCCGCCCGGACGCGTGATAACGCTGGGCATCAGCCGAAATGGCCAGCCCATGACTTGCAAGGTGCAGCTGGCCGATCGCAAGAACAGTTTTGCCGATGATTTTGGGTCGAAGATGAAGGACTTCCATTTCGAAATGCCCGCCATGCCTGTGATGCCGGAGTTGGATATGCCTGTATCCATCGTGGTCGTGCGCTCGTCGGCGCGGAGTGGACTGATGGTCGAAAACCTTACTCCGCAATTGGGGGATTTCTTCGGCACCAAGAACGGCCAAGGCGTTCTAATACGCTCCGTCGAGAAGGGGAGCCGCGCTGACAAGGCCGGTTTTCGGGCGGGCGACGTGATTGTGAAGATCAACGATGAACCAATTCACGATACGAGTGACTTCTCTCATGCGCTACGCTCTCGCCAGGGCAGTACCGCCAGCGTCGGCATTCTGCGCGACAAGAAAGAGCAAACCATCACGCTGAGCCTGCCGGAGCGAAAGCAGTCCAGGCTTGATACCGAGAGCATCGAGCTGCCGCAGCTCGATGCTCAGGCGTCTCAGCTTGCACAACTGGAATCGGATTGGAATCACCTCGAACCACAGATGCGAAGCCATCAACCAACGCATTCAGAAGATCGGGCCAGAAGTAGAACGAGCCACAAGAGAATTTCTGGCCCATCAAGGTGATTTTCAAAAGGCAATGAGCGAAATGCGGCGACGGCTATGCGATCACCAGCGGCAACTGGATCGGATTTGCCAAAGATATGAGGTCGGTTGCGCCCAGATTTAGCTTTGATTACCGGCTGGTTGCATGCGCCCGGCTGCGTGGCAGGTCTGGCGCCAAGCAAACTCGATTTCTTCCCGCCTGTTTGGCCGCATAAAGTCCCGCATCGGCCGCCTGCACAAGTTGGTCGCGGGTTGAACCGTGCTCCGGGAAGTTGGCAGCACCCGCGCTGATGGTTACAGGACGGGCGACTCCAGGAAACTGCCAGGTTTCCACGATCCGGCGCAGTTTGTCCGCTATCGCAAGCGAGTGCTGCGGGGTGGTTTGTGACAGCAGAATAGCAAATTCCTCTCCCCCATAACGGCATACCACGTCAATCTTTCGGACCTGCTGGTGGAAAATCGAGGAGACCTGGCGCAATACTTCATCTCCCAGCAAATGACCGAACTCGTCATTCAGGCGTTTGAAATGGTCAATATCGATCATGAGAACGCCTAGCCCCGAGTCGAAGCGACGCGCCCGCTCAATCTCCTCGGCGATTCGCAACTCGAAGAAGCGGCGGTTGAAGATACCTGTCAGTCCGTCCAGATATGCGAGCTGCTTCACGCGATTCACGTAATGTGCATTCTGAATGGCAGTAGCGCAAATATCAGCGACGGACTCGAGGGGCTGAGCTTCGTTCGCATTGAATGCGCTCTTTTGCGCGCTATCCAGCACCAACACTCCGAGCGCCTGTCCGAAGGAGACCAAGGGGATAGACATTTGCGAGCGACTCTCTGCATATAAACCGGTGCTGGTCGAAGCAGTGGCGTCATTCTCGATAACAGTTTTCACGCTTTCCAAAGCCCGCCCCCAGGACCCCTCGACCGGCGACAGGCGACCGCCTTCCGGCACGCGCGCCGTCAGCGTTCCGTGTCTGGCGCGCATGACGAGTTCCTCTTCATCCTTCAGCAGCACCGAAACTTGAGATACCCCAAACGCCTGCTGGATGAGTATGCAGACCTTGGAGAGAAGTTCATTCAATTCCAGCACCGCCGTCATCTGCTGCGCAATGGCGTTAATAGCCTCCAACTGCGAGGCCCGCCGCCGCTCCAGTGCATGCAGACGGGCATTCTGCAACGCCATGGAGGCCTGGGTAGAGAAAAGCGTTAAAAGATCAACGGTTTCCGCGTCGAAGTGGTTAAATTTCTCGCTCTGGCAATCGAGCACACCTACTACCTCGTCTCGAACCATCAACGGCACCGCCAGCTCTGAACGAGTAGACTTGGCGGATGGAATGTAGCGCCCATCCTTGGTAACGTCGGGCGCATATACGGGACGCTTCTGTTGCGCGGCTGATCCGGTAAGTCCTTTCCCGAGGCGTGTTCGCACCTTATCCTGACCCTCGTCCCAACCCACCTGCCGGCGCACATATAATTCGCCGGTTTCCTTATCCAGCAACAAGATAGCCACGTTTTGCAGATGAAAATAGTCGCGCGCGATCACCAGAATTTGCTGAAACACCTCGTCGAGATCAAAGGTAGACAGCACCGCCTGGCTGGCGTCGTAGAGGATGGCAATTTTCTGCATTGGTGCTGGCGAAATTTTATCGGGATTTTCCTGTATTACCGAGGTACCGAAGGTAACGTGGTGATCGTTGGTATGGGGGCGCCCCGCTCTGATCTCAAAGCCGAATCCTCATGATCTAGGCAGTTTCGATTGCCGCCTTCGCGCCGCCACGGTTTTGATAACCCCGAATACGACCAGGCAGAACCAAAAGTCGACCAACATGCCCCAGTCGATCTTGAACGGGGAATGGTGAGCCCGCACCGGAAGATGTTTCTCCAGCAAGAAATAGATCGCATTGCCTGCCAGCACAGCTGCGAGAGCATGGAAGAAATTGGCGGTTGACTGAGACACGTTTTTCTGACGACCTCGATGTGAACCTCTGTGGCAGCTTACGATTGTCCTGCTAACATCCCCTTGAGATGCTGGAGCCGGCCACGTCCGTTCAATACGTTAAAGGAATCGGGCCTCGTTTGGCAGATGTGCTGGCCGGCAAGGGCATTCATACCGTTGATGATCTATTGCATTATCTGCCATTTCGTTACGAAGACCGCTTGAATCCGCGCAGTATTGCCGAGCTGCGGCCGGGGGAAATGGCAACCATTATCGCCGAAGTCCGCAATTCAGGGCTTTTCCGCACTCGCCGGATGCCGATCTTTCAAATGACCGCCGGTCAGGGCCGAGCGCGACTCAAGTGTATATGGTTTAACGCCGCTTATCTGCAGGACAAATTCAAACCAGGCCAGGTAGTCGCGCTGTACGGCAAGGTAGATGAAGATTACCGCGGTGGCGAAGTACAGATTGTCCAACCTCAATTTGAGATTTTGAGTGATTCCACGGACAATGCCTCCGCCGTTGCCGAAGACAGGCTGGCAGCCTCGCTCGAAATTGGGCGGATCGTGCCCATTTACGAGGCAGCCGGACAAGGACGCCTGACTTCCCGTTGGTTCCGGCGGATCATCCACACCCTCCTGGAGAATCTCCCTCCGGACTTACCCGACCCGATACCTCCGGTTGTTCGCGGTCATCTAGGCCTGATCCCACCTCGCGAGGCCCTATGGAAAGTGCATTGGCCCGAGGCCGGCACGAGCATGGAGGATCTGCAATCATCCCGCACACCCGCTCACGTCCGGCTCATTTTCGAAGAATTGTTTTTCGTCGAACTGGGGCTGGAACTCAAACGGCGCGAGCAGAAAGCACAAACCGGAATTGCCTTTCAACTGGATGAACGGGCCCGTTCCGCCATCAAGAAGATATTGCCCTTTCATCCCACGGCTGCTCAGAAGCGGGCGTTGAAGGAGATCGCTTACGATATGCAGAAGCCGGTGCCCATGCGCCGGTTGCTGCAAGGAGATGTAGGTTCAGGCAAAACTATTGTGGCTTTCGAAGCCGCCATCATCGCAATCGAAAATGATTTTCAGGTCGCTTTGATGGCGCCAACCGAGATTCTCGCGCAACAACATTATTTTTCCGCTCGCCGCATCCTCGACGCTGCTGGATACCGCATCGTTCTTCTGACCGGATCGTTGGAAGATGATAGCAAGCGCGAGACACGCCGCCATATCAGACAAGGCAATGCACAGCTGGTAATCGGAACTCATGCATTGATCGAGCAGCAGGTCGAGTTTGCCAAGTTGGGGCTGGTGATCGTTGACGAGCAGCACCGCTTCGGCGTTCTGCAGAGATTCAAGTTGATGAAGAAATCCGGCGAAGGAGGGACGGGTACCGGATCGGTGCGAGTGCAGGAAAGCCCGGCTTTCGGCGAACCGGACGTTCTGGTCATGACCGCTACGCCAATTCCCCGCACGCTCGCCCTCACGCTTTATGGTGATTTGGACATCAGCGTAATTGACGAAATGCCTCCGGGCCGAACCCCCATCGTGACCCGTCGGGTTTCCGACGAACACGAGAGTGAGGTGTGGGATTTCGTGCGAAAGCAAGTAACAGCGGGACAGCAAACCTATGTCGTCTATCCCGTTATTGAGGAGAACGAGGAGCGCGAGCTCAAAGCTGCCATGCGGATGTACAAAGAGCTCAGCCAGCGCGTTTTCCCCGACTTGCGGGTTGGCGTTTTGCATGGGCGGATGGATCCGGATCTCAAAGAACAAGTCATGCGGGCATTCCAGAAAGGTGAACTTCAGATCCTGGTTTCGACAACAGTAATCGAGGTTGGGGTCGATGTGCCGAACGCAAACGTGATGGTCATTGAGCACGCCGAGCGCTTCGGTTTGGCGCAGTTACATCAATTGCGTGGACGCATTGGAAGAGGGGCAGCGAAATCCTATTGCATTCTCATGACCGGCGGAAAAATTTCCGAGGACGGGGAACGCCGCCTCGACGCGATGGTACGCACCAATGACGGCTTTCAGATTGCAGAACTTGATTTGGAACTGCGCGGTCCGGGCGAATTTTTCGGGACGCGCCAGGCGGGTCTGCCGAGTTTCCGTGTGGCTAGCCTGATCCGCGACCGCAAGTTACTGGAGGCTGCCAAGCGCGAAGCGGCGGCAGTTCTGGACGGACCGAACGCGGACGTCAGTAAGGAAGAAATCGAGCGCGCCCTGCGCCACATGCGCGCCCGCTGGCAGAAAAGTTATGGACTCGTCGAAGTAGGATAATAGCTACACCACTCCGGTTCCCAGCATCGCTCTCAATCCTGTGCCGCAATCTGGTACTGTTCAAGTTTGCCGTCGGGCATTTCGTAGGTCCACGCCTGGAGGGTCTTGCCGGAGAATTTAATCTGGTATACCCGTAGTTTCATCCCGCCGCGCAGCGCCTCTCGAGTTTGGATAAACTCTTCCGGTGCTCCTAGTGGCCCCAGCCCGCTGGCAAAATCTCTAAGCGCCTGCTCGCTAAAATAGAAGTTTGCGTTATCTGTGAACAGCGTGCGGTCGATCGTACCGTGCTGCAGGCCCTCAAAAATCTTCCGTGCTTGCTCCAGTTTCGCCTCGGTTTGAGGATCATCGCTCGCCAGCAATAAAGGCGCAATTGCGCGGGCAATCTGGCCGGATGCGTCCGCCGCATCCTGATTTGTCAGTACCGCTACGGCGACGCGCTGGTCGGGAAAAACCATGTTTTCTGCCGTGAAGCCGGAAACCTCGCCTCCGTGCGACAAGGCACGATGTCCAAACTCGGAACGGATGAATACTCCGAGGCCATACTGCGTTCCCAAGCCGTTCTTGAGCACAACTTCAGTTTCAAATTCGCGATAAGATGCCGGCTTCATCAGCTTTTGATCGATAATCGAGATGTCCCACCGGGCCAAGTCTTCTGCTGGCATGGCCAGCTCTCCCGCCGCAAACAACCAGCCCTTTCCTTCCTTCGGTGCCGGACGCAGCGGGCCGAGCGCATAGCGCATGTAACCGATTGGATCAGGATCGCCCAATTTCTGCTGATCGATGTTGGCCACATTTCTCATGCCCAGCGGCGTGAAAACTTTCTTCTGCAGAAACTGTAGTAATGGCATGCCGCTCGCCTTCTCGATAATCAGACCGGCGAGCACATAATTTGTATTGCTGTATTGCCACTTTGTGCCGGGATCGAAATCCAGCGGCTTGCGCGCCCACATGTCCAGAATCGTTTGCCCGGTAACCGGCTGCAGCATCATCGGCATCACATAGTCCTGCGGCCAGTAGTCCTGATATCCCGAGGTATGCGAGAGCAGTTGCCGGATGGTGACCTCGTTTCCACGCGTCACGTCGGGGACGAACCTGGCCACTTTATCGTCCAGTGAGAGCTTGCCCTGTTCCTGTAAAAGGAGGATTGCAGCCGCTGTGAATTGTTTGCTGATGGAACCGATGCTGTAGCGCATCTCTGGCTTCGCCGCAACGCGCGGCTCGAGTCTGGCATCGCCATGTGCCTGCAAGTAAACGATTTCACCGTCTTTCACCACGGCGATGGAAGCGCTGGGCACATCGGTGTTGGCCAGAGCTTCGATCGCTGCTTTGTCGATTTTCTGCCGCAAGTCCGCAGCGAGCTGAGTTTGCCCGCTCCCCGGAATCGCGCATATCAAAACCAGGGCTAGTCCAACGACACCGGAGAGAATACGTCGGCGCATACTGATCTCCTGAAAGAAAACCGCACAGTGTAGCATGCGGCAACGACGAGCTTTAAGTTATCTGGTCCTGTAACCTTTCGCTTGCTGGAACATCTCATCTGCGCCGCCCATGCGCGGACAAAACTTACACCTACGGTAGGAGAATCCATGAAAAGAGTTTTTTGCAGGTTAATGGTGATGTGTCTGGTTGCAGTGTCGATGGCTGCTGTCGCACAGTCTGGTGGTTCCATGGGTCAGAACGACAATATGAAACAGGACAAAATGTCCGACAAGGCCGTCAGCGTGACCGGCAAAATCAGCGATGACGGAAAAATGTTCACCAACAAGAGTTGGACTATTACCAATCCCGATGCTGTAAAGGGTCATGAGGGACACCATGTGACCTTAAAAGCACACGTCTATCCCGACAAGAACGAAGTTCACGTGATGTCGCTCAAGATGGCCAAAGGCGGAATGAACGACAACATGAAGAACGATCAAATGCAGCATTGATTTGGCAGCCAGCCCGGTCCCGGCGGCTGCCTGATCGCCGGGACCTTGTTCAATCCCTTAGAAGTAAGTGACTCCGCTCAACCAGCCGAATTACTCGGCCTTCCCTTTCAGAGGTCAAGCACTCAGGTATTTCTTCATGCAGCGCACGCAGGGTACGTAGCCTTCGCGGATTGCCTGTTGCGCCGCAATCGTCTGCAAATGCGTTTTGTCGTGAATGAAACGGCATCCGGGCACGTGAAAGGTCTTTCCCTCCGTTGTAACAACAACCATCAGATCGGGAGGAATGCCGTTGCCAGATTGCGCGTGCTCTGACCTCAGTTGCGTATGCTCGGACACTGAGGACCGTGCCAGTTCGAAGCTGCCGGCCAGCAGGACGGCTGCCGCTACCGTGACCATCCAGCCCAAGAACGTTCTTCGCCCAGCGGCAGTGTTCTCTTCCAGCCTGCGATGCAGGCGCTGGCTGAACCCAAGGGGCACTTCCAACATACGTTCATCGCCATACAACTGAACGAGGTTGCGCGTACCATCCAGCACTGCGGAGCACCGCTTGCAACCGCGAAAGTGCTCTTCCATGGCGGCCCGCAAACCGGGATCGACGTCGCCTTCGAGATAGTTCGAAATCTCGCGCCAAACTTGCTCGCAGCTGATTACCATGGCTTGACCCCCTTTGCGAAAGACAATCGGCTGCTCCAAGCGCCACCCAACCCCGGCGCCAGCAGATCGCGGAGCATGAGGCGGGCTCTCAGCAACCGAGTCTTGACCGATGCAGTCGAAATCCCGAGCGCGATTGCGGTCTCCTCGATGCTTAAGTGCTCCATGTCGCGCAGCACGAACACCTCACGGTATTTTTCTCCCAACGATGCCAGCGCTCCAGCCAGCTTCTCCCTGACCTCCTTGCGTTCCAGCACCTCCAGCGGAATTTCGCGCCAGTCAGCAAAATCGCGCGGGTTGTAGTGTCCCTCCTCATCTTGTCGATCGACGATCGGTTCTATGATTTCGGCGTGTTCTTTTCGTCTGCGCATACGCGCCTCGTTAACCGTGATCTGGATTAACCAGGTGCTGAACCGCGATTCTGCGCGAAATTGGCGAATGTGCTTAAACGCCTTCAGCACGGCCTCCTGGACCACATCTTCGGCATCGGCTTCATTTCGCAAGATGGCAAAGGCTGCGCCAAATACCCGCCGCTCGTAGGGCCGAATCAGATCATAAAAAAGCTCCCGTTCGCCATCCCGAACTCGCCGGATCAGCGTTTCCTCGTTCAGTTGTTCCGCTGGATTTGCCAGCGAATTCCGCCCTCCCGGCATAGTTCCTCACAGCAACCCTGAACTCCCAGGGCCGCAAACGAGCATTTACTGCACGCGATACTCCGGATCCTTCTTCCATCCCGTGAACATCGATACAAAGTTGTTCCAGCCATGCAACACCACCATGACTAGGTGCCCAAATACAAACGCCAACAGCGCCCACATAATCAGGAAGTGCCACAACCGCGCCCAATGGAAACCACCCATCAGCGATGCCAGCCAGGAGAATTGCACCGGCTTCCAGATGGCTATGCCGGTCAGCACCGAGAGCGCGCCCAGTCCTATCGCGGACGTGTAGGCATGCTTCTGGAGCGGGTTGTAGGCTTCTCGTGCAGGCGGCTTAGGGCCAAAAAAAAAGTAGTGGCGCACCATCGGCCAAATACCGGGTATATCGCGCCGAACAAAAAGCACCTGTTTGTAATTGC
>Ga0187784_10001058_pt1 | contig 21428 bp, 15 predicted proteins | sample 1015_SJ02_MP15_2_FD_132964 | JGI IMG/M metagenome (GOLD analysis project Ga0187784, IMG submission 132964) | Tropical peat soil microbial communities from peatlands in Department of Meta, Colombia - 1015_SJ02_MP15_20_MG | ecosystem: Environmental > Terrestrial > Soil > Wetlands > Peat | place...
GATCTGGGCGATCACGCCATTCGCGATTGGTACCGCAAATACTGGCTGGCCTATTGTCGCCACCGCCGCCTCGAACACCTTCGCGGCCGAAAACGCTGGGTGGAATTCGAGGACGAGCCGTTCGGCAAGATCGACGCGCTGATCGCCAGCGGCGATTGTCTGGTTGATCGGGTTCTCGACCGCGTGTACGCCGGATGCGAGAACCTCGAAATCATCAATTGGGCTATCGATTGGGGCCTGCCGACGGATCGGGTGCTCGATATCCTGGCTCAACTTGATGTCAACCGCGCCCGGTTCGAGCCCGTCGTGCGATAAGACAATAAAGCACGCGCGCCCCACGGCCCGCGGCGTCTCCGCCGGCTTGCGGACCGTCAGCCTGTTGACCATGGCGAGCCGGGTTCTCGGGCTCGTGCGCGACGTGGCGATGGCTGCGGTGTTCGGCAACGGGCCGCTGATGGACGCGTTTTCTGTCGCGTTCCGCGTCCCCGGCCTGGCACGCGGCATGTTCGGCGAGGGTGCCCTCACAGCGGCTTTTCTCCCCGCTTTTCTGCAAGAGCGCACCCATCACGGCGCCGAGGCCGGCTGGCGCCTCGCCAGCGGAGTGTTGACGGTCCTGGCAGTCGGCCTCACGGCTCTCGTGCTCGTCGGGGAGCTGTTGATCCTGTTGCTGTGGCTCGGCAGCGCGCCGGGCTCTGACCTGCACGTGCTGTTGGGGCTGACGGCGGTTCTGCTTCCGTATTTGATTCTGGTGTGCGTGGTCGCGCAGTTGAGCGCGGTGATGTATGGCCTGAATCACTTTCTCTGGCCGTCGCTCGAGCCCGTGTTACTCAACGTGATCTGGATCGCCAGCCTGTGGTTGTGGATCCCCTTCATCGAATCGCCGACGGCCAAGATTTATGCCGTCGCGGCCGCCATCGTGGCTTCTGGCTTCTTCCAGCTCGCCGCTCCCATGAGAACTCTGCATCGCCTGGGATTTCGCTATCGATCCGATTGGCGCGCGGCGGGAGGGCGACTGGGTGAGATCGGGCGGGCGATGCTCGCGGTGACGATCGGCCTTTCGGTGACGCAGCTCAACTCGCTGTTGGATGGGTTGGCCGCTTGGGGATTCACGCGGCCCGAGTCGGCGGGGACGATTCCCTGGCTTCCCGGCGGATTGGCCTACCCGCTCGATCCCGGCACCGCGTCGGCCCTCTATTTCGGAGCGAGGGTTTACCAATTCCCGTTGGGGGTCTTCGGCGTCGCTTTGGGGACCGTGTTATTCCCCATTCTTTCGCAGCACGCCGCCGAATACCGAATGGACAAGCTGCGCGAGGATCTCGTGCGGGGATTGAAGCTCGTGCTGTTCATCAGCGTGCCAGCAAGCGCCGGACTTGTCGTGCTCGCGCGACCGCTGACGATTCTGCTCTTTCAGCACGGTAGCTTCGATGATGAAGCCGTCCGCCAGACGACCGATATGGTCCGCATGTTCGGCTGCGCGGTCTGGGCTTATTGCGCGCTCTTGATTGTCCATCGCGGCTTCTACGCGGTCGGTGACCGACGTTCGCCGCTCAACATGAGCCTGGTCGGCATGGCGATCAATCTCAGCCTGGATGTGACGCTGATTTGGCCGCTGGGAGGGGGCGGATTGGCACTCGCGACCGCCCTTTCTTCGATCGTGCAGTGCGGCCTGGTGCTGTGGTTGTTCGAACTGCGAGTCGGCCGTTTGGAGTGGCGGGGCTTGCGCCAATCGTGCGCCCAGATTGCCGTTGCAACCACTGCGATGACGATCGTCTGCTTGCTCGTCGCGATGTTTTTCCCGCCGGGCCCGACCTGGTCACCACGGCTCCTCAGCGTAGGGGCGCCGGTCGCTGCATCGCTCGCTGTGTACTTCGGGATCGCTCGCGCCTTTGGCATGCATGAGATCGCGCTGCTATTCCGCTGGCAGCGGTCCGACTCGTAATCTTTCACCCCGCAGTTTGTTGACATTGAGTCTCAATTGCAATAGATTATCGCTCACGTGCGAGTCGCCGGGAGCCCTCTCTACGATGATGATGTCGGATTCTGCTCAGGCCGATGAACGCCCCGCGGAGCCGTTGGTTCCCGGGTCGTCGGCAGGACAATCCCCGCAGCGGACCCTCAATTCGGCCGACCTCTTTCAGGGGGCGCGAGAGGTCCAAATTCGGCACGAAGAAAAGACCTATCGTCTGCAGATCACTCGCAACGGCAAGTTGATTCTCATCAAGTGAGGGGCGGGGCGAGCGGCTCTGGGTCAACGGCCTTGCCGATCCGTGCGCGGCCGGCGTTTGAACGGATAGAACCAAACGCCATACGGAAGAAACCGCACCGCTCGCGGGGTCGCGAAGCGCTCCGGGCGGCTCAATTCGTACACATATCGCCCCTTGAGCAAATCCGCCGGAACGCATGCGGCCTGATGGTCGGCGGGGCGCGACGCGCGGCAATTCGCTAATTCCACCGTTCCCACCAACTTGCCGACCGGCAGTCGCTCGACCTCGACCTTCCAGTGTCGTGCGGCGGTCTTGGCGGCCGCCAACTGCGACACGCGCTTGCTCGCGTAGAGGTAGATCGTGCCGCGCAACTGGGTCGGTTGTGAACGGATTTCGAGGGTTTTAATCCCTCTCAAGATCAGTTCGGCCCACGGTTGCTGGATGGCCAGTGCAATGCGGTCGCGGTCAAACTCTGCCCGATCTTCCGCGGGCATTAACGTCGCGTCCCCGAACTCGCTTCGGCGCGGGCTCCCGCGGCCGCCGGTCGGCTCACCTTTGCGTGGACGTCCCGAATTCGCATGGGAACGGGGATGTGCGGATAGTGCGGATCGTCAGTCGTCAAAATGACGGAGCAGTCATCCCCTTCCGGAGGCACTTGTGCCGCGACGCGGATCACCACCGTCGTCTCGCGCCCCCCTTCCGGGTCATCAACAGGTTTGCCCAATTCAACTTTCACGTAGGGGGACCGGCAAGTCGCGGTCGTGACGCGGAACGGCTTCGGCCGCATATCCGTGAGAACGACCTTTTGCACCGTTTCCGACAGACCGTCTTGATAGACGATCAGTTGCGACGGCCGCAACGTCACCTCGCGACGAATGATCAGCTTGAAGGTTACCGTCACCACCCTGGGCTGCGGATCCTCGTATTCCAGCGTGAGAAGATATTCGTGCGGCCCCGGCGTCTGGTGAGTCGTCAGCACGCCAAGCATAAAGTCGCTGATTTCGCCGGGCGCGTAAGCCCGCTTCTCGATGTGGGGGGCCAGGCAGTTGCAGCTTGGAACGACATTGGTGATCCGAACAGGAAGGCTGCCGCAGTTCTTGAAACGGAAATGAGCCTCTGCCCGCGCCGAATTGTGGATTTCCCCCAGGTTGACCAGGTACTGATCGAACACCAGCGCAGGATGGTCAACCGAATCGCACAAGGTCGGCGACTTGCGCTCGATCGAGCAGAAGCCGAGCGACGCCAGGAATGGCAGACCGGCGATCGCGATCAGGAACAACCTGCCAATGGAGATGCGGCGGCTTTTCGACGCTGGGACATTCATCACGACTTCGCTCCGCGAGGACTACGACGAGCGGGAAGGCTGCGTCGGCGGCGGGTCTTTTAGCAGAGCGGCCCGATTCGGGCAATATGCGCGCAGCGTCCCGGGCCGAGCGATCCGGAAATCGATGCACCGGGGCGCTATCGCGAATCGCTCGTCTCGGAGATCGCCGTCGCCAGGCAGCTCGCAAACGCGCCCGAGTTGGAGATTCGGGCGGCAAGACGCGGGTGGGCGAAGACCCGCACGCGTTTGACGTAATCGTCAAACTGCGTCCGCGCCAGCGCTTCGACGACCGGCGACACGGAGTGCAGCGGTCGGTAGACGCCTTCTTTGGGAAAGTAGATGTCGACGTTGAACTCGATTTCCCGGTCGGGCGGAGGCGCGTCGATCAGAACTTCCGTCGAATCGATCGCTTCGCCGAGCGTCTCCGACAATTGCTCGGCCAGCGTTTCCGCGCACTCGACCAGATAGCCGTACGGTCGCCGCGCGAGTAGGCGATACGTCTCGGGTACTTGATAGAGGCTGAATTCGGCGACGCGCTTGTAAAGTTGTCGCCTCGCGCCGAACAGTGCGTCCAAAATCGGCGCGCATCTCGTGCCGTCGGCCGCGTGCAACAGGCGGCTGATCGACTCCGCCTCACTGAGCTGAAAGAACGACTTGAGCTCCAAGCGCGGCCGCAATTCATAGAATGCGCGGGCGAACATGCTCGTCGCCGACCGGACGGCATGATGCCAGTAGACTTCGCTGAACATCACGTATCGAGCGAAAACCATCAATTCGGCTGCCGTCTTTCCCTTGGTCGAGATTGCCAGGCCGTTTTGCGCCTCGTTCAAGAGGAGCGACTGGATCAGCCGGTTGCGGTCGAAGTTGCGCCCGTACGGGACTCCCGCGTGCAGACTGTCGCGATCGAGATAGTCCATTTTGTCGATGTCGATCGGGCCGGACAGAATCGAGTGCATCAGCCGGCCCGACGACGACGTATTGCGTCCCGTGACGACTTCGAGCACCTCGGCAGCGTCGACCTTCCAATGGCTGCTCAAAACGCGGCTGAGCTCGGTGTCGGCGGAGAGAAAATGAGCAGCGAATTCCTCGTGCGCCGGCAGATCCTCGAGGCCCATATCCTCGATCGGATGGCAGAAGGGCCAGTGCCCCACGTCGTGCAGCAAGGCGGCGCAGAGCAGCACCTCGGCCCGATGCCGATCGATCACTTCGCAGAACCGCGGGTCCTTCCCAAGCTGCCGCAGATATCGAATAGCGTTGTAAAACACGCCTAGGGCATGCTCGAACCGCGTGTGCGTGGCCCCCGGGTAGACGCGCGACGCCAGCCCGAGCTGCGTGATGTGTTTCAGCCGCTGAAACTGCGGCGTGTCGACAAGCGCTCGAACGCGCGGCGTGAACGGAACATCGAGCTCCATCGGAATCCGCACGAGCCCGTGCCCCGTTTCCAGGTTTGCCAGCTCGGGGATTTCAAACAGGTGATGCGGCATGTGGTCCGTCCCGTGCGTCGACCCCCCTTGATGATATCGTACCGGGCCGGATTCCGATCGTCCGCGGGCGGCAACGGCGTGGGACGGACCGCTAAACGATCAACACGTCGACGTCCGGAATGGCGACTAACAGGCGCTCGAGGATCGAGGGGCCAAGCCAGCGGCGATACCAGGGGCGTTGCGTGCGGCCGAGCACGATGTGGGTGATCCCGTACTCCTTCACGTAGGTTGCGATCGTGCCAACCACGTCGGAGCCTTTGAGTTGAAAGGGGGTCCCCCCCATTTGCGTCGTCAACGTCAGCGTGTTGGTGATCTGCCGCTGCGTGGCGGCGTCGATGCGATGCAGATCCTCGGTCGGCGTCTGAATATAGACGGCGTACCAGGGAGCGTTGAAACGATCGGCCAGCCGCGCCGCCCGGCGCAGCAACCGCTCGGCATACGGACTCTTGGAGCTCAAGCAGACCATCACGCGGCCCGAAGTGCTGTGCTCCTGGTCTTCGCGAGCTTCACTTTGACGGCGATCGAGGCGGTAGGCGATCTCCTCGAACGCCAGCTCGCGCAAGCGGGTCAGGTTGGCGTTGGTGAAGAAGCTCTCCAGCGCCGTTCCGATGCGTTCCGCCGGGTAGATCTTCCCCGTCTCCAGGCGTTCCCTGAGGTCTTCGGCCGACACGTCGACGTTGACGAGTTCGTCGGCCATGCCCAGAACGTAATCCGGGATGCGTTCTTTCACTTTGACGCCGGTGGCCTTCTCGATGGCGTCGTACAGGCTTTCGAGGTGCTGGATATTTAGCGTGCTGATCACGTTGATCCCGGCGCGGATCAGTTCGTCGATGTCCTGATAGCGTTTCGCATTGCGCGAGCCGGGCGCATTCGTGTGCGCCAGCTCGTCCACCAGGACGACGCTGGGATGCCGCGCCAGCACGGCATCGAGGTCCATCTCCTCCAGCGAGACTCCACGGTATTCAATCGTGCGCCGCGGGACTTGTTCGAGATCGCCGATCTGAGCCTGCGTTTCGGCTCGTTTGTGCGTCTCGACGATGCCGATAACGACGTCCACCCCCTGGCGCTTGAGCCGATGGGCTTCTTGCAGCATCTCATAGGTCTTGCCGACGCCGGCCGCGAACCCGAGATAGATCTTCAGACGTCCCCGCCTCTGCTGGCGGATCATCGTCAGAAATCGCTCGGACGCGGGTTCCTGCTGGTCGAGACTCACAAAAGCCTCCGCCGTCAGGAAACGGCCTTAAGTTTTGGTTGGAACCGCCCAGCGGCCGCGTCGCGGAGAGCCGGCAGGCGGATCCGGAACACGGTTCCCTTTCCGGGATGGCTGTCGCAGGTGATGGTGCCGCCGTGTGCGACGACAATCTCTTGAACGATCGCCAGCCCCAATCCAGTCCCCGTCCCCTTGCTTTGCCCGGGGACACGGAAGAATTTTTCGAAAACGTGCGGCAGCGCATCGGCCGGAATGCCGATCCCCGTATCGGCGACCGACAGTTCGACTTCGTCTCCGTCGGATTGCGCTCCCAGCGTGATCCGCCCGCCGCGGTCGGTGTAGGTCAGAGCATTGTTGAGCAGATTCTGCAGGGCGCTTCCAAATCGCGACACGTCAACTTGAACCTCGGGCAGGCAGTCGCCGAGATTCAGCACCACCTCGATGGCGTGATCGGCCGCTCGCGCGCGGATCGAGTCGGCGGCCGTGCGCAGCAGCGACTCGGGCCGCACGGGTTGCAGCTCCAGCTGTCGCGAGCCCTGTTCCAATCGGGCCAGGTCGAGCAGATTGTTCACCATCGCCAGCAGCCGCTCGCTGTTTTCGCGAGCGTCCAAGAGCAATTCCGTCTGTTTGGGCGTGAGCGGACCGACCGTTTCTTCCAACAAGAGATGCACGGCCAGGCGAATGCTGGTCAGCGGCGTTTTCAATTCGTGGCTCGCCGTCGCGACGAGATTGTTCTTGACCTGATCCAAAAGTCGCAGGCGCGTGACGTCCTGCAAGAGCACGGCGGCTCCCAGAGTGTTCCCCAGCTGATCGCGAATCGCCAATACGCGCGGCAGCATGGCCCGCTCCCGGCCCGAGGGGCCGAGCAAAATCACGTGGTCGAAACCCTCGGGCGAGTAATCACGCTGTTCCGTAAGAGCGTCGGCAAGCGGCTGGCGCAGAGGCTCGGGCGCCTGCCACGTCCCTGACGTTGGTTGGCCGTGATGTTTGGTCAACACGCCTAGCAGGCGGCGTGCCGCCGGATTGGCAATTTCGACGAACCCTTCCGAGTCGATGACGATCACCGGGTCGGGAAACGAATCGACAGTGGCCTGGCTGGCGCGCTGGGCTCGCAATAATCGGGCCGATTGCGACTGCCGAAATTCGCGGAGGTGCCGCGTCATCGTGTTGAAGGCGCGGGCCAGCTGCCCGAGTTCGTCCTCGGACTGATAGGGGACGAGCTGATCGAGATTGCCCCCACTGATGGCCAGCGCCGCCTGCGTCACCGCCTGGACGGGTTGCAGAATGGTGCGCATCGTGTGCAGCACCGCGAACCCAGCCAGGATGAGCGCAATCGCCAGCGCGATCGCAAAACCAATCGCAGACAGCTTGGCCAGTCGGCGCGCGTCGGCGCTGGCTTGCTCCATGTTCGACTGATTCAGGTGCAGGATCTGCCCCGACACATCCTTGATTTGACCAAACCCCTCCAGCAGGCCCCCGGGCTCGTAATACGCTTGATTCTGCCTGCTGAGGGTCGAGGGTTCTTCATAAAAGGTGTTGCCTTTTTTGTGATAGTCGTCGGTCAGGCGGTCGAGCCGATCGACCAGCTCGGCTTCGCCCGGAACGGTGACGCTGTTTCTCTCGATTCCGAGGTTGTCGAGATACGACTTCCAGCTCCGAGTAAATTGCTGTCGTGCCTGCTCCTGTCGGCCGCTAAGTGCAAATTGAAACGACGAATCGATGCGCTCCACAGCCTCATTGAGTCCCTCCATGGCGATGACGCTGCGATAGTTCTCGCGCAGAATGGCATTGACGCTGTTGCCCAAGCGAAACAAAAGCACGATCCCCGCGCTGCCGATGGCCGCCAGCAAGAGCAGCAGGGGAATGAGCGTAATCAGAATGCGTTGGCGTAAGGAGGGGGTCACAGCCGCATTGTGACGAGGCTTCACCGATGAATGCAAATCGGCTTATCCACCCGGGCGCCGGCCGGCTGATCCGCCTGATGGACCGGGGGCAGTTTGCAAAGTCATCGTGCAAAATGCACTCTTGCGAATAGCGGCCCAGTGGTCGCAGGAAGCGTCATCTGTCCGGCCCGACTGGAGTTAGGTTCCTTGTCGCCTCATCGGCATAAACCTTGCATTGCGGGGCGACGCGGTGCACCGCCTCAACACTCGCTTGCCGAGCAATCTGGCAGGCCGCGGAGTTCATCGAGATGAATCTGCTGATCTGGCTTCCGGCTTTGTTTCTGGTGGGGATTGCAGCCATGGGGCTGGTCTTCGCCTTTGCGGTCGGCTGTGAACGCGTTTAGCGCCAGCGCGATAGAATCGGCGACCCAGGGAAGCGCAGCACAGGAACACGCGGCCGGAAACCTCGGCCGCGATGACGACTCGCTGCGGTGGCATGTTGTCAACCAGGCGGCGAGTGCTCGTCCCAGTTGACTTCACGTTTTGAGAGAAACCGATGATTGTGCTCACAGCGATCGTGACGTTGCTCTTGTTCGTTTATTTGTTGGCGGCTTTGCTCCGCCCCGAATGGTTCTAGGCGCAACGCCGTTCGTGGATTTCGCCCCGGACGCGGGTTTTCTTTTCTCCAGTTAAAGTTTGGATGCTCGGGACAAAATCCGGGCCCCTTGGCGACGGCCGCGTGCCGCGCATCCGAGGTTGATCCATGTGGTTTTTGCCCTTCTCGATTATTGTGGCGACGGTGGTGCTCTCGATCCCGTGCGGGTTTTATCTCGCGTGGATCATGGACGGCCGCTATCGCGCCCCGCGCTGGGTCAACTGGCTCGAAGAGCGAGTGAACACGGGCCCCCAAAACTGGAAGCAGTACACCCTCTCATTGCTTTTGTTCAACCTGCTGCTGTTTATCTTCGGCTTCGTCGTTCTCGCGCTGCAGCCGGTGCTTCCCTTTGCTCCTGCGGGCAAGGGCATGCTTGCGCCGACGACAATCTTCAATACGGCCATCTCGTTCTTCACGAACACCAATCTGCAGCATTACGCGGGCGAGCAGCATTTTTCCTATACGAGCCAAATCCTGTTTGTCGTGACGAACATGTTTCTCTCGGCCTGCGTCGGCTTCTGTGCGCTGGTGGCAGTGATCCGCGGGCTGCGGGGCGACGCCGACTCGGGTAACTGTTACGTCGACTTGTGGCGGTCCGTCGCCTACGTCTTTTTCCCGGCGAGCCTCGTGATGGGCGTGATCCTGCTCGCTCGCGGCGTGCCGATGACCTTCGAACCGACCGTCGATATCCGTACCGTCGAGGAAGGCGCGATGGGCCGCGACGACTCGGGCACGGCAAAGGTCCAGAGCATTTCGCGCGGGCCCGTGGCTGCGGTGATACCGATCAAACACCTGGGGACCAATGGCGGAGGGTTTTTCGGGGCCAACTCAGCGCATCCGTTCGAGAATCCGGATGACTGGACGAATTTTTTCTCCTGCATGAACATCTTGATCTTTCCGTTTTCGCTCGTCGTGATGTTCGGCCGGATGCTGAACAATCTGCGTCATGCCGCCGTGCTGTTCGCCACGATGATGGCGATGCTTTTCGCCCTCGTTGGTTGGGGCGTGGTCTGCGACTCGATGCAGCCGAACCCCGCCCTGATCTCACGGCCGGCGATGACCGATCCCGCCGGGAAGCCCTACGTCATCGACGTGCAGGACGCGCAGGGTGTCAGCACGCCTAAGCCTGTCGATGTCCCGGCCCTGGCAGGACTGCCCGTCGATCAGGCGGCTTTGGGGAACCTGGAAGGAAAAGAGCTGCGGTTCGGGACCTCGGCCGGGGCGACGTTTTCGGCTGTCACGACGGCCGTCGCCTGCGGTTCGGTCAATTGCATGCACGACAGCTTGAATCCCCTGGCTGGTCTCACGCCCCTTTCCGGGATGTGGCTCAACTGCATCTTCGGGGGCAAAGGCGTCGGCGTGATCAACCTGCTGATTTATCTGATCGTCGGCGTTTTCCTGGCGGGACTGATGGTGGGGCGCACGCCGGAATACCTGGGGAAGAAGGTCGAAGCCCGCGAGATGAAACTCGCCATGCTGGCCCTGCTTGTCCACCCGATTTTGATCCTCGGGCCGACGGGCTTGTTCGCTGCGTGCGATTGGGGCAACAAGGCGACGAACAACCCCGGAGCGCACGGCTTCTCGGAGATTCTCTACGAGTTCAGTTCGTCGTCGGCCAACAACGGATCGGAATTCGGAGGCCTGACGACCGCGTGGGGATTCAATACTCCCCAGCAGAACAACTCGCCTCCGGCGCCTTACAATCCCCAATGGGACATTGCGACGGGGCTGGTCATGCTCTTCGGCCGGCTGATCCCAATCGTTGCTCCGATCGCGCTGGCGGGCAGCCTGGCCGCGAAGAAGCGGACTCCTTACACGGCCGGCACGCTGCGCACCGACACGGCAACGTTCGGGTTCGTGTTACTCGGTACAATCTTGTTGGTTGGAGCTTTGCTGTTCTTGCCCGCCGCCGTGCTGGGCCCGGTTGCCGAGCACCTTGGACCGCTTCCGTTTGGCGGCTAAATTCGATTTCAAGTTCAAGCCATCCGCTCTGACTCAGGTGCCAACATCCATGTCGACCACGACTATCGATCCGCCCCAGGCGCCCGCGCCCGAGGGGCTCACGCCGGAAGAGCTGAAGCTCAGCCGCCGGGCGACTCGCCGCTACGGCCTGTTTGCGCCGCACCTGTTGCGGGCGGCGTTCAAGCAGTCGTTCGTGATGCTGCGGCCCGACATCCAGTGGAAGAATCCCGTGATGTTCGTGGTCGAAGTCGGCACTGTGTTGAGCGTCGTGTTTACCATCGCCCGCCTGACCGGATATTCGTCGCAGGTCCGCGTGACGTACTTGCTGGCGCTTGATATCTGGCTGCTCCTGACGGTGCTGTTTGCGAACTTCGCGACCGCTCTGGCGGAGGCTCGCGGCAAGGCGCAGGCCGACGCGCTGCGAAAGACGCGGCGTGAGACGCCTGCCTTTCGCCAGCTCCCCGACGGCACCCTCGAAGAGACCAACTCGACGCTGCTGAAAGCGGGCGACCAGGTCGTGGTCACCGCGGGACAGATCATCCCCGGTGACGGCGAAATCATCGAGGGCGTCGCCTCGGTCGACGAGTCGGCAATTACCGGAGAATCGGCCCCAGTCATTCGCGAGGCCGGCGGCGACCGTTCCGGCGTCACCGGCGGCACGCGGGTCCTCTCGGACCGCATCGTCGTGCGGATCACGGCCGGAGCCGGCAAATCGTTTCTCGATCGGATGATCGCCCTGGTGGAAGGAGCCATTCGTCAGCGGACCCCGAACGAGATCGCGCTCTCGCTTGTCCTCTCCGCGTTTACGTTGATCTTTTTGATCGTGACCGCCGCACTCTGGCCAATGGCGCGCAACGCCGAACTCTACATGCAGTCGTATTTGGGGGCGTCTCAACCGATCCAGAGCCTGGGGACCGACGTTCCAACTCTCGTGGGGCTTTTGGTCTGCCTGATCCCGACCACCATCGGCGCGCTGTTGGCCGCCATCGGCATCGCCGGCATGGACCGTGCGCTGCGGGCCAATGTGCTGGCCAAGAGCGGCAAGGCGGTCGAAGTCGCCGGCGACATCGACACGCTGCTCTTGGACAAGACCGGCACAATCACGATGGGGAATCGTCGGGCGACGCAGTTTCTGCCGTTCGGCGACTTCACCGCGGCCGAAGTCGGGCAACTCGCCGCGACGGCTTCGATTGCCGATCAAACGCCGGAGGGGAAGAGCGTCGTCGAACTCTACCGCACGCTCGCCGCCGACGGCACCAGCAAGTTGCGAGCGGCCTCGATGGAGGCGCTGGTCCTGTCTGGCTCGCGATTCATCGAATTCACAGCGCAAACGCGGATGAGCGGCGTCGATCTGCCTGACGGACGACGAATCCGCAAGGGCGCTCCGGACGCGATGGTCCGTTACGTCCAGGAGCAATGCGGCACCGTGCCTCCGCAAATGCAGTCGCAAGTCGACTCCGTGGCTGCGCGTGGCGCCACTCCTTTACTGGTTTGCGACGAGAATCGCCTCGCCGGCTTGATCGTGTTGGAAGACGTCCTCAAGCCGGGCATGCGCGACCGATTCGAGCGGCTGCGGCGCATGGGTCTGCGAACGGTGATGGTCACCGGCGACAATCCGCTCACTGCGAAAGCGATCGCCGACCAGGCCGGGGTCGACGCCTTCATCGCGCAAGCGACGCCGGAAGCAAAACTCGATTATATCCGCACCGAGCAGGCCGGCGGAAAACTCGTCGCCATGATGGGCGACGGCACCAACGACGCTCCCGCGCTCGCGCAGGCCGACGTCGGCGTGGCAATGAACTCCGGCACGCAAGCCGCCAAGGAAGCTGGCAACATGGTCGATCTCGACAGCGATCCCACCAAGCTGATTGAGATCGTCGAAATCGGCAAGCAGCTTTTGATGACGCGCGGAGCGCTGACCACGTTTTCGATCGCCAATGACCTCGCTAAGTATTTCGCCATCGTCCCCGCGCTGTTTGCCGCCACGCTCCCGTGGCTGAAGGCGTTCGACGTGATGCACTTGCACTCGGCGACGTCGGCGATTCTGTCAGCGGTGATTTTTAACGCGATCATCATTCCCATGTTGATTCCCATCGCGCTCAAGGGGGTCGCTTACAAACCCGTCGGTGCCGACGCGCTCTTGCGTCGCAATCTGTTGATCTGGGGGCTTGGCGGAGTCATCGTTCCATTCATTGGGATCAAGTTAATTGACGTGGTTCTGTTTGGGCTGAACCTGGTGGCCTGAAGTAAGCCTGACCCCGACCGAATTCATCGCTAGAAAAAAAATATGCTCTCCCATTTGCGCGCAAATCTGTGGCTCTTCGGCTTGTCGCTGTTGTTGTGCTGCGTCATCTATCCGGGCCTGTTGCTGGTGATCGGCAAGGCTGCTTTTCCCAATCAGGCCGAGGGAAGCCTCGTCTACGATCGCGACGGAAAGCCGATTGGATCACGCCTCATCGCACAGCCCTTCACGGCCGACGAGTTCTTTCAGCCGCGACCCTCGGCCGTCTCCTACAATGCGGCCGCGTCGGGGGCATCCAATTGGGGGGCCAACAATCCACTTTTGCGCGACCGAGTGGCGCGTCAGTTGGGCCCGATCGTTCGCTACCGCAGCGGGACCAAGGCCCATCAGCTCGTCGGTCCGGATATCGAAAAGTGGTTCCAGCAAAAGCCCGGAATCGTCGCTCAATGGGCCCAGGACCACCCCACGCTTGCCCGAAACTGGGTGACCTCCGATCCAGCCAATTCCGACGCGGTTCAAAGCTGGAAGGCTGCGCATCCGGCAGAAGTCGCCCGCTGGATCTCCGAGAATCCCGACACGCCCGAACCGAAGCCCGAGGATCTTGCCACCCTGTATTTTGTCGACTTCTCCAAAACTCATCCCGGCGCTTTTCCCGTGGCGACTGAGAGCAAGGGGGCGGATGGTAAGACCGTGAAAACCATCGCGCCGGCAAGCACGGGGACCGACATCCAGTCGACGTTTTTCGACATGTGGCGCCAAGAGCATTCGCAGGAAGACTTGGAACAAGTTCCCGCGGACATGGTGATGGCGTCGGGCTCCGGCCTCGACCCGGACATCACGCTGAGCAATGCGCTCTATCAACTCGACCGTGTGGCGGCCAAATGGGCCAGCGAAACGTGGCGTGACCCGTCGCAAGTCCGCAGCGAGATCGAAGCGATGCTCCACGAAAAGGCGCATGCCCCTTTCGGAGGGCTCGCGGGCGTCGAGCTCGTCAACGTCCTGGAACTGAATCTCGCGCTCAAAGAGCGATACCGGCCGGCTCACTAAGCGATTGCGACTACCGGACGGCGGGGTTCGCTGTCGCACTGGCCGGAACGCCGGGGTACTGCGGCATCTGCAGATTCGACGCTGCGGCCGGAGTGATCACCGGCGACGCCGTGGTGGCCGGAATCGCCGCATCGCCAGACCCGCTTGGGACAACGTAGAGCGCCGTGCCGAAGACCTTCGCCTGGCAGCCCATTCTGGCCAGCTCCGAGTTCAAGATGGCCAAGGTTTGACTCGGCGTGTAGCGGGCCGAATCCCAGCGATTGAACGTTCCGCGTGGCATCGCCTGCATTCTCAGCTCGAGCCCCGTTGCCTCGGCGAACGCTGCGAAGACCAGCGGCCAGGGCGCATTGCGGAACTGGAACGACATGACCTTCGTGCGGTCGAGCGTCTCGAATGGATTAGCGACAGGCTGCACAGGCGCGACGGCCGCCGGGCGATCCTGAAAGAGTCCCGCAACGTTGGCCGGCTGAGCCGAAGGGGCGGCCACAGGTTGCACCGCCGGCTGCGGAGCAGGGGTTGGCATACGCGATTCCGTAGCGTTGATGGTCGCCGAGACACTGTCCGGCCGGCCCGGGACGATCGTGAGTGCTGGTGCATTCGCAGTAGCGGCTTCAGCCGAAACTTGCGCCGCTGCCTGTGCGGGCGCCGTAGAGGCCGCGGTGGGGACCAATGGCCACTTCGAGCTGGAGTATTCCAGCGCTTGACTGGGAGTCGGTGCGGCCTGTTGAGCGGCAGCTTGCAACGCAGGCTGCGAGGACCCACTCGGCTGATTTGGTGGCAGCACAGGCAGGCTGGACGGTGCAGCAGCCGTCTGTGAAATCGGAGCTTGCTCAGGCACCGGGACGGGGCGGGGTGCGTCCTCGTGCTTTGTCGACGGCTGATTGCCGGCGGCGGCCGGGGGCGGAGAAGCTTCGTCGGCAAGCGTCGAAAAATCTTCGGAATCGCCCGACTTCGGTGTGTCGCTCGCCTGAGCGGCATGCCGCACCGAGCGGCTCGACGCCGCAGAGTGATGCGTCTTGGCGGCGCCAGAGTCGGGCGTCTCGGAAGACTCCTCGGCCTTGTCTTCCGGCGCTGGTTGTTCGTCCAAAGCAACGATATGAGTGGAATGCGCTTTTGCGTGCGCCGCAGGAGCATGGACGTGCCGGAAGCGGCTCGGCACGCTCACCGGGCCACTGTGGTCATCGGCGTCCTCCGGCGCGTGGGCTGCCAAATTCATGGCACTGCTCGAATCGACCGCAACGCTCGCGTCCGCTCCTTTTTTATGGCGGGGTTTGACGATTAATTGCGCGGCAAACAGCCCGGCGCTGATTAACACGCTCAGGGAGAGTGTGCCGACAACGGAAATCCGCGGACGATCCGGTCCGCCGCGCGACAACCACCGCGAGCCGGCGGGCCGAACGGTGGCTTCGGAAATTGGCGGGTGCCAGATCGGGGCGTGCGGAATCGTCGCGGCAGTCCCTTCGACCTGGGGCGCTGCCGTGCTGGGCACGGTCGCAGACTCTAGTGGGGCGGGCGATGGGTGACTCTGAAGTTCCCGCTCTTGCGCAGTCCGAAGACTTCGATAAATGCGATCTTCCACCCCCAACCGCCTTTCTCAGAGATCGCGACGGACAGAGTTGCGCGCCGCGAAACGCCTGTAACTCTCTCTGGGTCTTGGGTTTCGCCCGAGATTAAGCGCAGCCGGCAAAACCGATTCCTTCGGTACTATCGGCAGGTCCAGCAGCGTCCGTGCATACTATGGTCGTCAGGAACGACGATCTAAGACGGCTGGCTCGATCCCGTTTGCCCAGTCTGCCCAAGCTCGCCCGAAGCAGAAATTACGTGGAAGGCGCGAATGCCTCCGGGTGTGCCTTCTCGGGCAGCAGGGCGGGAAACAGCGAGCCGGATTCTTCCAGGCTCCATGCTGCGACCCAATCGGTCCAGCGCGTGCGCGTTCGCCCGAAGACCAGTGACTCCGCGTCAATCGACGCGGCATTGGCGGCATCGGCATCGATGTGTGAGCCGTCGAGCACCTGCGGGATGATTCGCGGAGTCTCTTCGAGATTGAAAACAGTAGCGTCGCGGCGGCCAGCACGCGGCAGCAGGACGAGGCCCGCTTCGGTTACATCGTAGGGCAGTGCCTGCGTGCCCAGGCAGGCCACGATTTGTTCGCTCACAAGGTCCGCGCCTCCGACGCGGTAAAAACCGACGAGCAGCCCGCGCAGTGTGGCGATCTGAGCGGCGTCGAGGTTTCGCAACCAACCCGGTCGCCAAACGCGGGCAATCACGTGTCCCGATTGCTCCTCGAAAGCGATCCACAATTGCTCGGCGCCGAGTTGCGGGGCGCGGATCTCGACGCGCAGACTGTTGGTCCCGACCTCGGTCTCTCCGATCTCGAGCGAAATGCCGGCAAAAGCAGATGACTCCGCGAGGAAACCCAGGAACTCGCGGTCGAAGAAGTGCCGCACGGAGAGCTCGACCTGATGCAGCTTCTCGTAGTAGCCCATCAGGTCGCGCACGCGCCGCGAGGGATCGGCCTTCCGAGCGGCGCGGCGAAGCTTCGCGAACAATCGGGGCAACGTCCCCGAGTGGATCCCGAGCTTCATCAGCCGAATCAGGTTCTCGCCATGACGGCCGACGGGGACCGGTCGAAGCTCGCGCCGGCGATTGACTGAATACAAACTCCAGTTGCCGCGCAATTCCCACACCAGGAAACCAACGACGCCCGGCAGTAGCAGCACAGTCATTCCCGCGACCGTATTGGCCAGAACTTTGCCAAACAGCGGCACGAGCTGTGCAGCGAGCGCCGGCTGCATCGGCAGAATCACTTTGTGCGACACCGTCACGACCGGGAAGTGCTTGATCGGGTTAATTTGCGGCTCGATCAGCACCGTGACGAGAAACGCGACGACAAACCGCGCGATGGCCCAGGGCAAACCGAGCCCCGCTTTGATCCAAAGCATGGTGCGCGTCTCACCGCTCTTGAAGCGGAACCATTCGTCGATCTCGTAGAGAATCCGCTCCAGGCCCTCGAGCACGTTTTTGAAGAAATCCATCACGAGGTCAAAAACGGCCAGAAACACGTGCACTCGGACCCGGTGCCACATTAGCTGCGCCTGCTCGGCGGCCAGCTCTTCGATGTCGCGCCCCGCACGCGAGTTGAGCAGCGCGGCCAGGGCCACAAAGACGAGCGTGGTCATCGGGGGGCGCGGAAAGCGGTACCATCCCGCAGCAGGAAACAGCCCGCAGAGCACGCCCGTCAAAATCAACGACGTCAGCAGCCGCTTGCGGAAAAAGACGACAGGCGCGCTGCGGAGGACCCGGTTGATCAGCGTCACCTCGGCAATCCAGACAGGAATGTCGACGGTCAGGAATCGCAGCATATGGCCTATCGCCCGCAGCGTCTGCCACACCACGCCACGAAAACGCGTGCTGTGGGCAAGACCGAAGAGCACCAGGCCAAGCGGAATCAGGAAAACCGGATGGGTTATTCCCAGCGGTGCAACATTGGATGTGTCGAGGCCGTACCAGCGTTCGATCAGCTTGCGCACCTCCTCCCCGAGGTGCTCGAGAAACGACAAGATCACAAATGCGCCGCCGAAGGGAATCGCGGCGTAAAGCGTGAGAAACCGCCCCAAGCCTGTGCCGAACGCGCACGAGCTGATGCCCTGCAAGAATCGCATGTAGATCGCGCCGCGCTGGTAGACGCCGTCGAGAGACTGGGCCAATCGGCGATCCGCGCGCAACAGCCGATCGCCCACCACCAGCTCGAGTGGATCGGCGACGTCGTCGAGCTTGAGATTGTTGCGGGCGATGGCGTCCCGGATTTCGCCCATTGCGAAATAACCCGATTCGACGATGTGGTCCAGCAGCTCCTCGATGATCTTGCGGAATGAGGCGCGTTCCGGCAGGTTCTGGGGCAAAAAGCCGACTTCGATCAAAGTCTCTCGCAGCACTGGGCGCAATCGGTCTCGCAGGCGGCCTTCCGCATAGATGGCGGCCTCGTGCAGCAGAATCGCCAGGTGTTCCCGCTCGCCTGCCGAGATCGACAGTTTGGAAAGCCGGGACGCTGCGGTCCGCAGATGTTTCGACATCAGGACTTCGCGCTGGGCGGGAAGAGGTCGCTTGAGGGGCCGTCTCCCAAACGACCACAGCCACGAAAACAGATCCACGACGTAGCTTTCGCGCTCGAAATCGAGACAGACCTTTTGCAGGTCGTAAAGCAGTCGGGCGCCCGGATTCCAGAAACCGCGCGCCGAGGTCGTCAACAGCGAGGACAGAAGTTCGCGCCAAACATCGGCCCTGCGCTCGTCGACCGCCAGGGCTTTACTCAACCGGTTCGAGAGGCGCCTGATGTCCGCCGCGGCCAGATTGGCCGCGCGGTCCGCCCGTTCGCGGTCGCGGATCCGCGCGGCTCGGGTGTGCAGGATGGCCGCGCGAACGTCGTTGCCGCGCGCGGCGGCTTGAGCCGCTACCTTCATTTGGCGTCGAAAGAGGCGCTCCCCGAGCGGAGCCTCGAGCGCCACGGCGACCTGGGTCGTTTCGAATTGGTCTCGTGGCCTCGTCGCGGCAGGACTAGTGATTTCAAGGGCGCCGGCGACTTCAAGGGCGGCATCGAGGTCGACGTCTTGCACCAACAGTTCCTCGATCCGCTCGAAATCATCCAGCGAGGGGAAGTATGCCGCCAAGACGTCGGGCGCGAAATAACGCAACTCCAGGAACACCGCCACGAACTCGACGTAGACCGAAACGGTTGAGACCGGCGGCAGCAGAAATGCCTCTTGCCCGAGAACCGACCGGATTTCGTCAAAGGCCGAGGAGCCGATTTGTTCGAGACGCTCGGCCACCGTCAGCTCGGTCAGCGCGCCGCGCGCTTGTCGCTCGTCGAGCGCGACGTGCACACGCGCGTGGAAGTGCAGTCGGCGATAATGCTCCCGCAGCGCGTAGCCGGTCATCGCCTCGAGTTCGTGCTCTTCGGGGCGCGCCAAGAGGAGCAAGGTCTCCGGCAAAGGTGCGCTCGGATCGAGTCCCAACTCGTCGTTGAGCACGATTTGCTGGGCGCGCTCTGCCGAGATAACAAAGCTTTTCCGGTGGGGGACTCGTCCGGTCAGCGCGGGCAGGTCGATTTCGTTCCGGATCACGCGACGGACGATGCGCGACGCGACCGGGAAGGCGCAGGGATCGGCCTCACGAATCGCGCGTTCGACGGCATCAAGTGCGGACAGAGCCGTCTCGGCCGCAGCGGCCGGCTGTGACGCTGAGATCGGTTGCGCCATTTTTCCCATCATAGGCCGTGGCGCTCTTCGCCAGAGGTCGCAACAAATTGGACTGATTTTGGGTCCGAGTTATTCCCCGGTCATCGTAATTGCTTGACCCAAGGCAAGTCGAACCTTGCAGCGGTTATTGCGGCAGCTGAGCGGCCGCGAACTATGCGACTCGCCACTTGTCGCTGGCGAATGAGGGCACGATTACAATCCGGGGACCATTTGTGATTGAGGCGCGGCAACTCGCGAAATGTAACGGGGCGGAGACATTTTCATGCAGGGCAGCCAGGCGATTGCGGAAATCCTCAAGCGCGAAGGAGTTGAGCACGTCTTCTGCTTCCCGTTCACTCCGATCCTCGAAGCTCTGGCGGAGGCCGGCATTCGTCCCATCGTCGCCCGCCAGGAGCGCGTGGCTGAGAATATGGCCGACGGATTTTCGCGGGCCACGCTCGGCAAGCGGATCGGCGTGGTGACAGTCCAGCAAAACGCCGGCGCGGAAAATGCCTTTTCGGGAATCGCTCAGGCCTACACCGATTCGAGTCCCATTTTGTTCCTCCCTGGACATCCGGGACGCGAACTCGTCCGCACGCCTCCCACGTTCGACTCCGTCCCGAACTACGTTGCGACGACCAAATGGGCGGATCTCATTCCCTCGGCGGCCGCAATCGCCAATCGGATGCGGCGCGCGTTCACGCTGTTGCGATCGGGGCGGCCCGGCCCGGTGTTGCTCGAAGTCCCCGTCGACGTGGCCCGCGAAACGTTGCCTCAACCGCTAGTCTACGAGGCCGTGCGGCCCATGCGAACCGGCCCCGATCCGCTTGCCATTCGTGATGCCGCGCGGCTGCTGCTCAAAGCGCAGCGGCCGATGATCTGGGCGGGGCAGGGGGTGCTCTACGCGGGCGCGTCCCGCGAATTGGCTCAAGTCGCCGAATTCCTCGGCGCGCCGGTGATGACAACGCTGTTGGGTAAAAGCGCCTTCGATGAGACGCATCCGTTGTCGCTCGGTTCCGGCGGATTGAGCGCAACCGACATGGTTCGCGACGCGCTCGAGCGGTGCGACGTCCTCTTTGCGGTCGGAGCCAGCCTGACGCGGACCGTTTTTGCGCCCGCGGTTCCTCCCGGGAAGCGGATCGTTCATGCGACCCTCGATCCGCGCGATCTCAACAAGGACTATGTTGCCGACGTTCCCGTACTGGGGGATGCGGCCCTCGTCCTGGCGAGCCTGCTTGAAGAACTCAAATCGCAACACGGTGGAACGGGACGCGCCGAACGGGCCTTCGTGGAAGCCCAGCTAAAAGATGCGCGCGAACGCTGGAAAGCGCGCTGGGCCGCCAAGCTCGTTTCCGACGACACTCCAATCAACCCTTATCGGGTAATCGGCGACTTCATGAAGATCGTGGATCGCAAGCAGACGATTGTCACCCACGATTCGGGCAACCCGCGCGACCAGCTCCTCCCGCTTTATGAATCGACCGTTCCCCGCGGTTACATCGGCTGGGGGCATTCCACGCAGCTCGGGTTTTCTCTGGGCTGCAGCATGGGCGCGAAGCTGGCCTGCCCCGACAAGCTGGTCGTGAACTTCATGGGAGATACGGCGATCGGAATGGTCGGCATGGACATCGAAACGGCCGTCCGCGAGCAGATCCCGATTCTCACGCTGGTGCTCAACAACTCGGCCATGGGCAACTATGAAAAACACATCCCGCTGGCCACGGTCAGGTACCGAACCAAGTTCACCTCCGGAAACTATTCCGAGGTCGCCCGCAGCCTCGGCGCATTTTCCGAGCGGATCGAGAGACCGGTCGACGTCGGCCCCGCGATCAGTCGCGGCATCACTGCGACACGGGAGGGCCGCCCGGCTTTGATCGAGTTCATCACCCGCGAAGAGCCGGACATGGCGATTCGCGCCTAGCGCGAACTGGCGAGTCCGCAACACAGTGTCAGCGAGGGAGATCACAACGATGCCGGCAACTTCCGAAAAAGGCCACGCGTTCCGCAAGTTGCACGAGCGGCCGGGATTGTTCGTAATGCCGAATCCCTGGGACGTGGGAACGGCCCGAATGCTGGAACGGCTCGGATTCGAGGCCCTGGCGACGACCAGTTCGGGATTCGCTTTTTCGCAGGGGCGTCTCGACTACCATGTGGGTCGCGAAGCAGCGCTCGAGCACTGCCGA
>Ga0187784_10001059_pt1 | contig 21427 bp, 19 predicted proteins | sample 1015_SJ02_MP15_2_FD_132964 | JGI IMG/M metagenome (GOLD analysis project Ga0187784, IMG submission 132964) | Tropical peat soil microbial communities from peatlands in Department of Meta, Colombia - 1015_SJ02_MP15_20_MG | ecosystem: Environmental > Terrestrial > Soil > Wetlands > Peat | place...
ATTGCTCGCCCAGATAGGTCAATTGGACCAATCTTTCATCAGAGACCCTTCTTAAGAGTTCGACAATGATCCTGGAAACCTGATGGCCAGCAAGGTCTTTGACCTGATCCGAAAAATCCATGGCTCATCCCTCCTGACTCAATCAATTCACTTCGTATTGCTGCCCAGTACCCCAAAATTCCGACGAAAGTTTCACCTCTCCCGCAGCCTACGTCTGTTTGTGTTTTCTGACAGCAGGAATTCAAATACGCGACTAAGAGAAGATGACTATCTGATCTTATTCCGTGAGGCTGGGGCAAGAAATTAAATCAGGAAGAACCTCCAAAGGATTAGGCAACCCTTTGGAGGCTTGATATTGGCACCTTCCGGAAGCACCTCTTCATACGACACTCCAGAAAGTTAGAGGCTTGGTTAACCCGTTAATAAGGATCGAGCGGAAAACGACGATTAGAAAATACTTTCAATTTTATGGAAAGTCAAGGGGAAAATTGGTAGTGGGTCAATTTGAATATTAAATATTTGATTTGAGGAAATCTAAGTGTTTTTTAGAAATAGCAGGCGATTTTAGTGCACCAGCCTGAATTTTTTGAAGTAATTTTCCACTAACTGGATTGTGTTTTTTGTAAATACCATTATCAAGGCAGTATTGTATGTTGGAAATAGCGGTAGTTCTTGCGTCAGCATAATTTATTACTGAGTTATATATTAAGAAAGGATGTTCTCCTACGTTTACACAGCAGCTTTCGTCACATCCTATTCTGGGGGTTGCAAAGCTTACCAAAAGAGCAATATTAGAACTTTTTTCCACTGCAATTATAATGAATAAATGTTCTTTATTATTTGGGGGCGTAGAAATAAGAAGGGTATTTCCAGGCGAGAGCATTAAATTGCAGGAAGGACAATATCAAAGTATTTGAGATTTGAAGCTTCTTCTTCTATCAACTCAATTTCTTTTTCTGTTTTCTTTAATTCTCTTAAAATATCTTCAATTCGAATCGGTATAGAAGTATCCCCAGGATGTTCCCATTCATGACAGCAATCATGACAAATCTGAATCATCTGCCATTGGTCTATATCTTTATATTTTTGATATACTTCATTGATTAGTGCTATTTCTCTTTCGCTTAACTCGTCAACATCAGGTTCATTATTTAAAGACACATCATATGCACTTTTGGAGATAAATTTGTGCCAGTAGCTATCTTTAAAAACAGGATAATCAATCAGATCATAAGTCTTACTTAAAACTGGACCTCTTGGCATTGAGACGTAGGAATCGCCTGTTAATGGTCTTTCCCAACGAGAAAGAGCTTCTCTATCTGTGAGATAAAGCAGCTTAATTAGTTTTGTATAATTCAACGTTCCGCCATGTTTTTTTATAAATAAAGCCGCAGTTTGGGTAGTTTTTGCCTCGTTAAATTTAAAAGATATCATTCCCGCTTCCCTTGCATAAATCATACAAGAATAAGCAGGTTTGTCAACATATTTTTTATTATAAACTTAACTATTTGAATCCATAAGAGAAATAATATCATCAATTTCCCATAAATGATTTGTTACTTTCGCTGCCATTGCTGGCGTTACTCTCAAAGTTTGATGAATCCGACAAAAATTGTAATACATAAAATAAAGGGCAAGAGCATAACTTAAATTCTCTACCTTTTTAGAAAACCCATTTGTAAGCCTTGTAAAGCGCCTCATGTTCATTCGCATTGATAGATTCTGTCTTTCGACAAAGCTCGTAGAAATACTTTCGTCTTTGGGATTGCCATTTATCTTTATCTTCTCTGTCCCTATACATTGAGCGGGACTATACCGCTTCTGACTTTCTTCAGTGTTCCCATATATTTTGACAAGCTGACTGAAATCAATCTCACTACCAAATACACTCTCCACCGCTTCAAGATACATTCTGTGCCCATCTGTGGTTAGTTGGACACGGTTTTTAAGTCTGCCTGCTAAGTCTTTCAAAAATTCTGTGGCACAATCGGCATCACGCCTACCAATAAACCAAGAAGGAATTAATTTGGTATCAGCATCTAAGGCTGTGAAGGTCCAAACATCACCATAACCAAATTGACCCTTCTTATCTTCCGGTACATTCTTTTCTTTGGCATAGCAGAAAGCCCAAATCTCATCGCATTGGATTTTCTTGCAGGTGAGATTTTTCAAGGTTTTGTCTTGATACTCTGCACATGCCTTGCCCAAAGCTACCAGAAGTTTAACGACAGTATTTTTAGCAACGCCTGTCATTCTACAGGTTGCCCTAATTGAATTTCCTTCAACGAGCGCCGCTACCACTTGCCTCTGTTTCTCTTTTTTTAGTGTATTCATGATTTCATTATACTTGAGCGCTCAAGCATTTGTCAAGAAAAAAATTTATTGACAAAGTAAAAAGGAAAGATTATTATGATAACCGTGACAACCATTATTATCATGATAATAATGGTTGTCTTTGGCTCAAAACTTGCATAGTTCCTTCAAAAGAAAAGAGGGTGCCGCTGGCGGGATTCTCGCCCGCAACGTAAGGCATAGCAAGCCAACGCTCTATATGTTGAGCTACAGCGGCACAAAAGGCGGAGGGTAAGGGATTTGGACCCTTGGTAGGTGGGCTAGCACCTACAACCGATTATAAATCGGTCCCTATAAACCACTCAGGCAACCCTCCGTAAATCATACAGGGCTTTACTGTAAATCAGTAAGGCCCTTTTCTTTTTCTTCCTCTCCAATAAGATGCCATTTACCATCCTTATTTATGAAAGTTGTTTTATCATTTAGGATATTCGCTACAGTACCTAATGGGATATGGGTTTTTTCGAGAATTTGAGACCGACCCTGTGGTCCTTCATTTTTAAAAAGATTTATAATAACTTCTTTGCGAGTTAATGATTTTCTTTTTATCAATTTCGGTATAGAAGGTTGAATTTCATCCAAGCTAGTATTCCCTTCCCCGAACAGATCAAATAATGTTCGCTTGGCTTTTTGAAGCTCAACAATCTTATGGTCGATTAATTCGATTGCTTTTTTAATATCTGGATGCATACTTTCAACCTCCCGTATGATTATGTATTCAGTCCTATTATAATCATACGATTTCCCCATGTCAAGGGGCAAGTCACAAAAATGTACAGATTGTGAAATTATGTAGAAATCGGAAGAGATCGGAGCAGAATTAGGACTTTTTGCCCCATCGAGCTACGGCGGCCTTTTGGGCTATTTCTTTCCGTTTCTTTGCGGATAAACTTTTTGCCCGGGCTGGTCCTCCCCTCAACCCTCCAAGATGGCCAAGGGCAACAGCGGCAGGATTCTTCTGAGGCGGGGTATTATCGGCAGGTTGTTCCTGAGTGACTTCTTGTAGCGTTTGATATGCGATTTCAGCAATGTCTCTTTGTTTCTTTTTCTTAACCATGCCTCAAAGGATAGCATAACCGCTCAAGCATAGTCAAGACTTATTATTTTCAAATTGACCCACTACCGGAAAATTGTTTTTGTCTTCGAAGCCAGGTACCTGGTTTCCGTTTGAAAGCAGCGTAAAGAGGGGAAGCAGGTATCGAAAGCAATTACGAACAAGTCGTTTTAGAACCTACCTCATAATTAGCTCATCTGTCGAGCAGGAGGCTATGCAGTCTGTCCTCGGCTCTTTCTAGCCCAGGCTTCGTATTTCGCCGAGATTTCCAGGTATTGTTCTCCAGTCACAATCGGTCTGCTGATCTCTTCCAAAAGGGTTGGCTCTACTTTCCCAACGAGGGCAAGCATTTTTCCGGCCCGTTGAATCATATCGAGGCGAGGTTCGAGAAGTTGCGGCGCCACTTGTAAAGCGATTGAGCCGGGAACGCAGATTTCCCCGATGGGTTCGCAACCGAAGTTCGCTGCCTGGGCTCTGAACGTCATAATCAGGGGCGTGAAACTTTCCATCTCCGGGAATCCCGACGTTGAGACGAGGAAGAATTTTGAAGGCATGGTCCAACTGTAGGGGTGCCTCACCCGGTTTGCAGCGTCAAGCCGCGAAAATGGATCCATACCGCAGATGCAGCGGTCCATGACGGTTTTCATCTGGGCGCTCATATTGTCTGTATACACGGGCGTACCCATCACAAAGAGATCCGACTCTCGCAGGAACGGATAGAGCCGTTCCATATCATCCCGTTGAGCACATTGACCGGGTGTTTTATGCATACACGTCAGGCACGCCCGGCAGTAAGAGATATTCATTTCCTTGAGCTGCACATCTCTTACGGTAGCCCCTCCTTCCGAGAGTCCCTTCAAAAGGGAATCCAGCAATCTCCACGTTACCCCTTTCTTCCCCCTCGCGCTTCCATTCAATGCAATCACTTTCATGATTCCCTCTTTGAGGAAATAATTCATTCTTCCGGATTTTAACTTTACCGTATCACAACCCGTAAAGGGTTTCAAGCCTAAGGGCCTTGGGAAACAAGAGATTGATTTTTACCCTTATGGAGCTACTTTGCCGGGCAGGCGAATTCAAAGGAAACTGAGAGATCTGGAAAATGTAACTATTGAGGGTATGCCCCCCTGTTAGATTCTCTGCCCAGAAGTTCTTATCAAATTCTCTGAAGGGTGATGCGCTTGCCTTTTTTGAGGTCAATGACTAATTTTTGATTGATTAGGAAATGATCCCCATAAAAGGAGATAGCCAGATGGAGAAGCTCTGCAATTCTTGTCTATATATAATGACTACTGAGCTGGACAATCCAGGGCTGTGGTCCCACGAAATGGTCGAAAAAGCCGTGGAGCGAGCGGGAGATATCCCTTGCGACATTGAAAGTACGCGGCTGATCATCAAGAACTACTTAGGTGTGTTACGCGATGCTCTCAGGGCAGCGTAAGAGAATAAGTGTCGATGTCACTGTGAGACCGACCATATTATGTCCGGGATGTCATCCTATTAATCTTTCGAAGGTGACGCTTTTTTCCATGTAAGCTATCCCCTTGATACATGAGTCCGCCTCCCGAACCCTGAATGTGAAATCGATTCGATGATCTTGATTTATTCGAAAGAAATGTGACAGATTGTTAGGTATCACGCTTTCACAGAAAGGAGATTCAGATGAGTGAATACTTTTATCCAGTTGATGGTCGGAAGCATTACAAAGACCTCGAGAAAGCGCAGAAGGACATGTTCGGGGCTTTCAGGAACTTCAACAACGAAATCTTTGAGAAGGAGAGCGCCCTTACCAGGAAGATGAAGGAACTCATCGCCATTGGCGTAGCGCATACGACTCAATGCCCGTACTGTATCGAGGGCCATGTCAGGGCTGCTAAAAAAGCAGGGGCAAGTGACCAAGAAATTGCGGAGGCCATTTTTGTCGCTGCAGCTCTCAGGGCAGGAGGCGCTTTTGCTCATTCGACGATCGCGATGAGCGTGCTCAATGAAATGGACGAGTTGAAAAAGCAGAGATAGAAATGTCTCGTGCAAAGAAAGAGCAAAGATAGGTCATTTTGCAATGAGGGAAAGGAGAGGGTTTCAATGAAATCAGTAGAGTCCTTTTGCAATAAAGCAATAGAGATGGGGGTCGAGGGAGCGAAGATCATTGACCCAGGTTCCATTGTCACCGCTGACTGGGTGAGAATGAAATGCCAATACGGCTGCCCCGGTTTCGGGACGAGTCTTTGCTGTCCTCCCCGCACGCCGACGCCGGACGTGACTCGTAAAGTGATCGATTCCTACCAGAAGGCCATCCTGCTTCATCAAAGATTAGTGAAGGGAGAGAAGAGGAGAGAGAGGGGAGGGGGTTTCAAAAAAATGATTGTTGGCCTCGAAATCGAAATATTTCTCGACGGGTATTACAAGGCCTGGAGCATGGGATCCGGCCCTTGTGATCTCTGCAAAGAGTGCAATCTATCGGGTTCGTGCAAACACGGAATTGAAGCGAGACCTTCGATGGAGGCATGTGGCATCGATGTCTTCAAGACTGCAAGAGACAATGGGTTCCCCATTGAGGTTGTCCGTACCCGTGACGAGGAAAGAAATATTTTCGGCTTGATTTTAGTGGAATGATGTCTGTCTAGACATCCCCACCCCCCCTTTTCAGGAGGAACAATTTTTTCACACCTTCCATTTACCCCGTTAGAAATAATACCCTGCACAGGGCTTAATGTTTGGAATAATTCCTGTGAGTTTAACGCCCCGTTGGAATTTCCAACGGGGTTTACTAAAAAGGGGCAATTATACAATTCTTTCTTCCCCAAAATACAGTGCCCACCTTATTCCATAATGACCCTATTTCTGCGTAATCTAAAATTGTCAATCCCTGTACAAAGCCCTGCTTGACGAGGTACCCATGATTTCACTCGAAGTGAACGGGAAAAAATACGAGGTCGAGGCGAGCCAGGATGTTCCTCTGCTCTGGATCATCAGGGACCATCTCGGGCTGACGGGTACGAAGTATGGCTGCGGAAAATCGCTCTGCGGTGCCTGCACCGTCCATATCGGTGGTAAGGCTAAGCGGTCCTGTCAGATCCCAGCAGGAGAAGCACAAGGAAAACGGGTGACCACCATCGAGGGAATCCCGGAGGATCATCCGGTCAAAAAGGCCTGGAACGCAGTGGATGTGCCTCAGTGTGGTTACTGCCAGCCAGGACAGATCATGGATGCCGTGGCTCTCCTCGAGAAGAATCCCAATCCGACGGATGTTGACATCGACGGCGCTGTTTCCGGCAGTCTCTGTCGCTGTGGGACCTATCAACGCATTCGTCTGGCCATTCATCTTGCCGCAAAAATAATGGCGAAGGGAAAGGAGATCGGTAGCACCCCGATGTTGAAAGTGGCTGAGATGCGACCCGTACCATTCTTTGCGCTAAACCCTTACATCCGAATCGGGAACGATGGCCGGGTTGTGATCATCGTCGGCAAGTCGGAGATGGGGCAAGGGGTCTATACCTCGTTGCCCATGCTCGTCGCTGAAGAGCTCGAGGTCGACTGGTCGAAGATAAGCATCGAGGCGGCGCCGGTCGGTCCGGAATACTACCATGCCCAATGGGGAATGATCCAGGCTACGGGTGGCAGTACCAGCGTGTTGAGCGAATGGGATCGGCTGCGCAAGGCAGGGGCTTCTGCTCGTGTGATGCTCGTTCAAGCGGCGGCAGAGATCTGGAAGGTCGATCCGAAGAGTTGCCGGGCCGAAAAAGGTTCTGTCAGCCACGAGCCGACCCACCGGCGACTCTCCTACGAAGAACTGGCGGAAAAAGCCATTCTGATGAAACCTCCCGAGGATATTGTCATGAAGCAGCCAAGGGAATTCAAAGTGATTGGCAAACCCGTCAGCCGGTTGGATACGCAGGAGAAAACGAGCGGGAAGGCCGTCTTCGGTATCGACGTGAAGGTTCCCGAAATGCTGACTGCTGTCATTGCTCGAGCGCCGGTTTTTGGCGGAAAGGTAAAAAGTTTTAATGCCGAGAAGACCAAAGCAGTGCGTGGCGTAAGAGAAGTAGTAGAGGTTGACCCGGGGGTGGCTGTTATTGGAGACGACTTTTGGTCCGCCAAACTTGGTCGTGATGCCCTCGAGATCAGTTGGGACGAAGGCGTCAACGCCAAACTTTCGACGGAGAGCATGCGCGAGCAGTATAGAAATCTGGCCAAGAACCCGGGGACGGTGGCAAGAAGAGAGGGCAATTTCGGAGAAGCCTTGAAGACGGCGACCAAGCTGATCAGTGCCGAGTACGAAGTCCCTTACTTAGCCCATGCTCCCATGGAGACGTTGAACTGTCTGGTTGATCTTCGTGCTGACGGGTGCGACATCTGGACGGGCACCCAGTTTCAGAGCGCTGATCGAGATGCAGCGGCAGAGATCGCCGGACTCAGGCCCGAGCAGGTCAGAATTCATAATGCCTTTCTGGGCGGCGGGTTTGGCAGGCGGGCAAACCCTCAGTCCGATTTTGTCAGCGAGGCCGTTCATGTGGCGAAGAAGGTGAAGAAACCGGTCAAAGTCATCTGGACCCGTGAGGATGATATCAAAGGCGGGTACTACCGGCCATTCTGGTACGATTGGATCGCTGCAGGGCTCGATGCAGAGGGCAGTCCTATGGCATGGAAGCACACGGTCGTCGGACAATCGATCATTGTCGGGTCGCCCTTTGAAGGAGCCATGGTCGACGAACACGGTGTGGATGCAACGTCGGTTGAGGGGGCGGCAAACATTCCTTATGGGATTCCAAACATCCTTGTCGATCTTCACAGCCCGAAGATCAGGGTACCGGTGCTCTGGTGGCGGTCGGTAGGCCATTCTCACACCGCCTTTGTCGTCGAGAGTTTCATCGATGAACTTGCTCATGCCTCGGGTAAAGACCCGTTTGAGTTCCGCCGTAGTCTCCTCACCAAGCATCCGCGACACAAGGCTGCCCTGGAGCTTGCGGCCCAGAAGGCGGGCTGGATGAAGCCGCCGGAGAAAGGAATGGGCCGGGGAATTGCCGTCCACGAATCCTTCGGGAGCATCGTCGCCCACGTGGCAGAAGTCTCGGTCAACCCCGCAGGAAGAGTGCGTGTCCATAAAGTCGTCTGCGCCGTGGACTGCGGCATGGTGGTGAACCCGGAGATCGTTAAGGCCCAAATGGAGTCCGGAGTCGTCTTCGGGCTTTCAGCAGCCCTCCATGGTGCGATCACTTTCAAAGACGGCCGGGTGGAGCAGAGCAATTTTGACGATTACCCAATCCTGCGCATGTACGAAATGCCCGTGGTGGAGGTTTTCATCGTTTCAAATGAGGAACCTCTGGGCGGCGTGGGAGAACCCGGAGTCCCTCCTATCGCACCGGCAGCAGGAAATGCCATCTTTGCAGTCACTGGAAAACGAATCAGGAGACTGCCAATCCGTGCTGAAGAATTAAAAAAGGGATAGCGAGCAAGAAGGTGCTAGGGTACCCGTGATCAAAAGATTTTTCACCTTAGTTACCTTTAAAGCGCACGACATCTATTTGCGTCTGAAGCATGGTATCTCTTCCCAGAAGAGAGGGAATTGGAAGAACCACGGAGGAGACACGAGCATGGATGTTTTTACCGCGATTAACGGAAGAAGAAGTGTGAGGGCCTACAGACCCGCTGAGGTCGAAGAGGAAAAACTAGAAAAAATACTGGAGGCGGCAAGGCTGTCTCCTTCAGCGAGCAATCGGCAGGACTGGAGATTTATCGTCGTAAGGAACACCGAGACAAGGAAGAGACTGGCCAAGGCTGCCTTCGGACAATTTTTTGTCGGCGAAGCACCCGTCGTTATCGTAGCTTGCGGGACGGAACCAAAGACAACTATGGCGTGCGGTCAACCCACCCATACGGTGGATGTATCTATTGCCTGTGCATTTATGATCTTAGAGGCTTACGAGCTCGGGTTAGGGACGTGCTGGGTCGGAGCCTTTAACGAGGGCGAGGTTAAGAAAGCCCTTGAGATCCCGGAGCCCGTTCGGGTCGTCGCCGTGATCCCATTGGGATATCCGGATGAAGATCCCTCACAAAGGACTAGGAAGGATTTGGACCAGATCATCTGCTTTGAGAAGTTTGAATGATAATGCCACGCTGAGGCGCGAGTCGAGTCTTCCGATCGGGCAGGAATGTCTCCGATAATCTTATCAAGCGGATTATTTGGAGTCGTGATTGGCAAGACAACTTTTCTCCGTCATAATGCAGTCTTTTCAATGGCCAAGACATTTCTGTAGTTGAGGGACAAGCTGAGGTATCCGCTATAAGATTTTCTCCGACACCCCTGCCCGATCTCAGTCAGTTTCCACGGCAGAGTGAGGCATTAGGTAGGGCAGTTGAGATATATTGAGTTTAAGCTCTTTTTGTGGTATACGGATACTCATGCTCAAAGGGAAAAGAATCGTTTTGGGAGTTACAGGCGGGATTGCTGCCTATAAGGCGGCAGAGTTTGTCAGGCTCTTGGTCAAGGAGGAAGCGGATGTTCACGTAGTGATGACCGAAAATGCCCAGAAATTCATCGCTCCTCTCACCTTTCAAACTCTATCCGGAAATCCGGTGGTGTCCGACCCTTTTGCGCTACTTGAGGACGCAGAAATCAGGCATATTGCTTTGGCGGATCTGGCAGAGTTAGTTGTTATCCTTCCGGCAACGGCAAATATCATCGGAAAAATCGCTAATGGAATTGCCGATGATTTTCTCTCCACCATGCTGATGGCGACAAAGGCGCCGGTTCTTCTGGTCCCCTCCATGAACGTCAATATGTGGGAGAATAAAGCCCTCCAGAGAAATATTCAGACTTTAATCGGCATGGGCTATCATCTGATGGAACCCGGAGAGGGGGAGCTGGCTTGCCATTGGTACGGGAAGGGAAGGCTCCCCGAATTGAACGAGGTGGTGGAGAAGATGGAAGATCTTTTCTCCCGGAAGGATTTAAAGGGGGAAAAGATCGTGATCACAGGCGGGCCCACTCAGGAGCCCATCGATCCAGTACGGTTCATCACCAATCCCTCTTCCGGAAAGATGGGATATGCCTTGGCCAAGATGGCAAGGCGCAGAGGCGCAGAGGTTATTTTGATCACGGGCCCCGTCGCTCTCCCTCTCCCGCGAACGGATATTCAATGGGTTCCTGTCCGTTCAGCGGGAGAAATGAGGGAGGCTGTTTTCGCCCATTTGGAGGGATCTTCTGTCGTGATCAAGGCAGCCGCTGTCTCGGATTACCGTCCGAAGGTGACCAGCGAAAAAAAAATAAAGAAGGGAAGCTCCGATTATATCCTGGCCCTGGAGAGAACGAAGGACATTCTTGAAGAGCTTGGGAAGAAGAAAGGGAATCGAATTCTCGTTGGCTTTGCGGCAGAGACGGAGGATGTGACGGAAAATGCCAAAAAGAAGTTGCTGGAGAAAAATCTCGATCTTATCGTGGTCAATGATGTGACCAAACCAGGGGCGGGTTTTCGTTCGGATACGAACCAAGTCAAGATCCTGTATCCCTCTGGTCAGGTAAAAGACCTTCCTTTAATGACGAAGGAGGAAGTGTCGCAATTCATCTTGGATGATGTGATGAAATTATTGAAGGAGAAGAAGGGCCGATAGAATCTCACCAAACCCCCGGCCTATTTGGGATCCACCTTTTTCTCTACCTTTTTTTCTTCACCTTTTCCGCTCTGTCCTTTTTCTGCCCCGCCTTTTTCCGACTTTTTCCCTTCCTTTCGACTTTTTGACGGGTAATCGTTCACATAAAAACCGGACCCTTTTAGGACAAAGTTGGTTGCCGAGATCAATTTTTTTGCCGGCTTCAGGCATTTAGGACAGGTCACTTTACAGTCTTCATCGACCTTATGAAAGATCTCGAAGACGTCATCGCACTTAGTACATTGGTATTCGTAAATCGGCATTCCCCTTACCTCCCCATCAGGCTTGCAGCTCCAATCTGGTGCCGAATTCCCTCTTTAACTTTCTCAACGCTTCACTTTCAATCTGCCTCACCCGCTCCCTTGAAAGCTTGAGGTGGTCCCCGATCTGTTGAAGGGTGAGGGGCTCTTCGGCCATGATCCTGCTTTTGATCACATAGACCTCTTTCTCGTTCAAACGTTTCATCGCATTCTGAACCTCGCGCTCCCGAATCTTTTTCTCTTCCTCCTGTGCGATGGCCTCTTCTTGATTGGGGGATTCCTCCTTCAGGAGTTCGAGGTGAGTAAGCTCCTGCCCTTCGTCGAAAGGAGTGTCCAGGGAGAGGTCTCTCGAAGACATCCTCTGCTCCATCTCAATGATATCCTCTTTGGCCACATCCAAATCGCGGGCCAGACGTTCATATCTCTTTTCGTTTCCTCCATCGGCCTCCAATGCCTTCCTCACCTTTCCAATCTTGTAGAAGAGCTTCTTCTGGGCTTGGGTCGTTCCGATTTTAACCAAGCTCCAGGTTTTTATGATAAAATTTTGCATATACGCTCTGATCCACCAGATCGCATAGGAAATAAACCGATACCCTTTGTAGGGATTAAATTTCTTAACTGCCATCATCAGGCCGATATTCCCCTCCTGGATGAGGTCTTGGATTTTTACTCCGTAGGATTTATACTCGAATGCAATCTTGACAACAAATCGTAAATTTGATGTAATCAATTTTTGCGCGGCCTCAATATCTTCGTATTTACGATATTTTACGGCAAGCTTAAATTCTTCCTCCTGGGTTAAGAGCGGAAACTGATTGATCTGAGCCAGATAGGTTTCTAAGGAATTCTTGATAACTGGAAGATTTGGAATTGACATTTAAATTACCCCGCAAAACGTTAGCACTCTCTCATTCCGAGTGCTAACAGTAACATATAATAAGGATGGTTGAAAAGTCAAGTATTTTTTATATATAATTGATTTCATTAAATAATTACAGACATAAATTTTGTTGGAATGAGGCTGGTTTTTGGAGGCTGCCATGGAAAATGAAAAGAAGAACGGAGAAGAAGAAAAAGGTTTTGTTGTAAAGGACAAAAGGTTTAGTGCGAAGAAAGAAGAGACGACGGAGCCCCATGCTAAAGAGGAGAGGGTGACGGAGGAAGCCCCTGGAGATGATGCTTTTACTCAGGAAGGCCTCCTACCTGAAATTGATTTTACTCATTTCATCTTTTCTGTAAGTACTTCGGTTCTCATTCAATTAGGAGAGGTTCGAGATCCCTTCACTCAAAAAACAGCCAAAAACCTCCCCTTAGCCAAACAAACGATCGACCTCATCGGGATGTTGAAAGAAAAGACAAAAGGGAATCTTACTCCTGAAGAGGCGAAGTTGGTAGAATCTATCCTCTACGACTTGAGGATGCGATATGTCAAGGCCTCGGCGTAAGTCGTTTAGGGTTGTTTTTTGAAAGAGTGGTAGAAGGTGTTTCCCCTCCGATGAAGGCGTAAAACGACCCCTTTTTCCATGTTCAACTCCTTGGCCGCTTTTTCAAAATCCTTCACCGTGTCGATCCTTTTTCGATTGACCTCCAGGACCACATCCCCTTCCTGAAGACCGATGTCCTCGGCGGGACTGCCCTCTTCAACACCGACCACGACGACGCCCCGCTTTATTTCGCTTGAGATTCGATATCGGGCGGCCACCTGGGGTGTCAGTTCCTGGACCCTTGCCCCCAACTTCTCTTCTATCTCTTTCTCTTTCATCGCCTCCGGCTTCGCCGCCATCGCAGCGGTGGTGACTTCCACGGTCATGGGCTTTCCATCCCTGACCAGACCCAGCTTCACTTTCTGCCCCACCTTTTTCTTCTGGATTTCTTTGATCAGCTCGCTGCTGTTCTTAACGGCTTTATCATCCACCGATTTGATCACGTCTCCTGAAAGGAGCCCTGCTTTCTCGGCACCGGTTCCTTGATGGACCTGAGCCACCAGAACGCCCTCCTTCTCTTTCAACTGGAATTGTTCCGCCATTTCAGGGGTCAGGTCTTGAACGCTGATTCCGAGCCAGGGTCTGACCACCTTTCCCTCTTTGATCAGATCGCTCAAAATCTGTTTGGCCATATTAATGGGAATGGCAAATCCAATCCCCGTGCCCGGCTGGATGATCATGGCATTGATCCCAACCACCTCTCCATCGATATTGATCAGCGGGCCTCCGGAATTGCCCGGATTGATTGAGGCATCGGTCTGGATGAAGTCTTCATATGTTCCCGTCCCCAACCCCGACCGGCCTTTGGCGCTGATCACTCCTACCGTCACCGTATGCTCTAGGCCAAAGGGGCTTCCGATGGCGATGGCCCATTCCCCCACCTCCAGTTTATCCGAGTCGCCAAGGGTGGCCACCGGAAGATCTTTGGCTTTGATGTGGAGGACGGCAAGGTCCGTTCTTGGATCCTGGCCTTTGAGAGTCGCCACAAACTCCCTTCCGTCGTTGAGACGTATTTTGATCTTGTCCGTGTCTTCTACCACGTGATTGTTGGTTAGAATATAACCTTCCTTGTCGACGATGACCCCCGACCCTCCGCTTCTCTGTTTATGCCTGTATTCCTTTCCTTTTTCACGGGGTGAAAAGCCGAAGCCTTTGAAAAAATCTTCAAAGGGACTTCCCTTGAAAAACTCTTCTCCGTATCTATCCCACGGTCTCATGGTAATGGTTTTTTCTGTCGTAATGTTGACAACCGCAGGTTGGACTTTCTTGGCTACCTCCACGAAGGCCCTGCCGAGGGACCTTACCGGCGTGGTTTTTTCCTTGTCTTCTTTCGTACTGGTCAGGGAGTTGGCCCGGTCGTTGTTCATACAGAAGAAGAGGCCAAAGAGAAGGCCGGCAAGGACCAGACCCAGACCGAAACCTTTCGCCATTTTTTTGTACATCGTCAGCTCCTTAGACATAGAAGATTAACCTATATAAATAATTTACTTTAAGTTGTCAAATCTGTCCAAACGGTCTCCTCGGCGTCCATCGGATAGACCTGCCGGGTCACCCGGAGGATGGCGGCATAACATCTTAAGCTTTTTCCCTTTCACAAACGCTTGGTTCTTGTTTAGCGGAGGAAAAAGGAAGCCAAAGCAGTACAGGGATTTACAAGAGGGGATAAGATCAATTTGGGGTTGGAGGTTTCATCTCGCTCACCTTCAGTCTCAACCGATCCGCAGGGTGGATCGGATCGGCGCCGTTGAGATGGTTCCAGGCTTTGATTTCTGAAACGGTGAGGTTAAACTTTTTTGCAATCTTCCAGAGGGTGTCTCCTTCTTTCACGATATAGATGATCTCTCTTCCCGGCCGTTTTCCATGGGGGTCATCCAAAGCCGCGGGGGTTTTCGTCATCCTGATTTCTAGTTTATCTCCCGGCGTCAGTTTCTTTTCCGGGTGGAGGTTATTCCAGCTGCTGAGGGCCCCGACATTGACTCCCATTTCGTTGGCAATGCTCCACAAGGAATCCCCTTTCTTGATCGTATACGTGGTCTCGTTCAGTTTTGATTGCCGATCCGTCCCGTTCATTTTTTTCTTGACCACGCCTTCGGATTTCTGATCCTGGTCTTTCGGCAAGGGGATGAGAAGGTCCATTCCCTTGGAGAGGCGGGTCTTTTTGCTCAAGCGGTTGATCTCGAGGATTGGGTCCAGATCGACCCGATAAAGTCTGGCTATTTTTGAAAAGGTCTCACCTTTCTTCACCGTATGGATTTTGAATTGAAATCTTTCACTGGGGGAGAGGGCTTCAAAATTTCTTAAGAAAAGGTCCTTTTTTCCAGAAGGAATTTTGATCTCATAGTCAGGGAAGTTAGGGGGGGTGCACCAGCGTGACAATTCGGGATTGAGGCCCTTGATTTCGTCAACGGTCACCTCGCAGGCCTGGGCGATCAGGCGAAGGTCTGTGACTTCGGGCACCTTAACCTTCTCATAACGGAGGGGCTGTTGGTATTCGATGTCGGTGAACCCGTATTTCCCCGGTTCTTTAGCGATGAGCGCGGCGGCAATCATCTGGGGGACATAGTCTTTTGTTTCCCGTTTCAGGTATCGGTATTTTGTCAATTCCCAGAAGTCTTCCGTCCCGTAACGTTTCACCGCGGCGGCAATCTTCTTTTCACCTGCGTTGTAACCGGCCGCGGCGAGGTACCAGCATTCGAACATATCATGAAGGTCTTTGAGGTATTTGGCCGCGGCGATGGTCGATTTCTCGGGGTCTCTCCTCTCGTCAATCCACCAGTTCGACCTTAATCCATATCGCCTCCCCGTGAGGTAAATGAATTGCCAGGGTCCAGATGCCTTGCTCCTGGAATAAGCATAAGGATTGAAACCGCTCTCAATCAAGGCCAAATAGACAAGGTCTTCGGGAAGGCCATTCTCTTTCAGAAGATTCTTCATGGAGGGGATATATCTCTCCGACCGCCCCAGCCAATTGGTGAAAACCTTCCGGCCCGTCGTTTGAAAATATTGGATGAATTGTTCCACCTTCGCATTGATCACAATAGGGATATCGAAATCCGGTCCTTGTTTTCGCTCGTCTTTGGGGAAGACCTCAAGAATGAAATCGTCATTGGACTCATCGCTGATCAGAAGGTCTAAACCCCCGCTCCACTGGCCATCCGCGGGGGATGCAGGACCGGAGGGCGAAAGGGTTCTTGGAGAAGAAGGAATTTCCTGACAGGAGGACTTTTCCAAACAGGCTTGAGGGGGAGAGGGAGCAGGATACGTTTTTTCGGAAACCAGGCTTGGATGGGGATGGCATGCAGACAACAGGAGCCCGATGATCCCCACCGCTAAGATCTTACCCCGCATTCAATCTTCCTCCCGAGTTGGATAGAAGATCAGGACACCCAGAAAAATTGATAGATTAATGACATAGATCATTCAGCCTTGTCAAGCTAAATAAAAATTTTTCGTGTAATGGCTCAGTTATGGCGAATTATTGGTCATAATGTCACAGTTTTTATCTCGTAGCGTCGGCATCGATTGCCGACGGGCTCCGACTTCAATAAATGAAGGCGCTACGATATAATTATTCTCCAACGCTGAGATCAAGAGCATTGGAAGGGGGACCATAATTGGATGGGAAAGATCAAGATATTTGGAGAAACCTCAATTGAGGAGTACAAATCCTCCCTGAAAGATAATGTTGCAGGTTGACGATTACGGAGAGAAAGTGAGGATAGGGAAATCTTTACATAAAAAAGCAGAGCGGTCTCTGACCCCACCTTTTATCTGACATACTCCTGGCAGGTCAAGCCGGTAGATTTCATGAGCTGTCATATATTTAATACTCTTTCTAATTCATCCTGGCCGAGGAATTAACCAATCAATTGAATTTTGGGTTTATTTTTTTTAACCTTCTCCTAAGTTTTGAATGGCTAATCAGGATAAAAAATTTTATCCAGAGTCTTATCAATTCTCCCCTTAATAAAAAATGTTCTTTCGTCATCCACTTCTTAACCCCCCTCCTTAGACTAGCAGGACCACTTAAAGCGGAACCAAGAAGAAGCATGGTGGTCGGATCCGGGGCAACAGCTACGGAAGTTGCGGAAGGATCTGCTGCTTCTTAATATGTCGCCTTGTATAGTTTCGAAGCCTCCTTGCCTTTGCTCTTCGACGATTTAATATTAATTTACATCCTTCTGGGTCACATTATCCATAAATAAACGGCAAGTACAGAGGCCACGAGATTAAAGAGAATATCGATTACCATACATTACCTTATAGAACTCCGGAACCACATCATCAAAAGAACAACAGATTCTGCTTTGGCAATCCAAAAAGTTGGTCACAAAAAAAGATTATTTCTGAGTCAACCCGATACTCGAAAACAATGGATGACAGGCTTTTCAACGCCTGCTTATCAAGACTTATGGTTGTCCGTTGTCTTGGCTTTTTCTTAACCATACAAATTGGTGATCAATGAATCATTTTGAGTAGAAAAGGTGACAATTGATGAGCAACTATATGAACATTAAAACGTAATGTCAATAAAAATTTTAGAACCCTTAGAATTCATTCACTTACATCTCAAATGACGCATTGAAAAGGCATGGTGAGTCTTCTATCGATTGTTCATTGCAAGCATGCTACGCCAATCACGAAGGTTCCCGATTACAAAGAAGGAAGAGGCAGGAAGGTAGGTAGGTAGGTTGCAGGTTCCACCTGCAAGTCCTCACTCAACGATGACATCTTGAACTGAGGATTACTGGTCGAGCTTTCCTTGGGAAATATATAAATATCAAATTGTAACTTTTAGGAGTTGTCGGAAACAGGAGATAGATGGCAGGAATGCGCGCTTGCGGCCGAGTCTTCTTGCTAACTCCAGCCCTTAACTGTGCTGAACGAAATCTGACTCGGTAGAAAGTAGGTAACGATGTTGGCTGAAAAACTTCACGGGTTCCATTCGCCGAGGAGCGCCAGCAGCCGTTATTTGGCCATTGCCGCGGCTTCCGCAGCGCAATCGCGCAAAGGTTTGAGCCCTTTGGCGCGAACGTCAGCAAATTCTGACTTGGCGGCCTCCAGATCAGTGCGGAATGTGGCATCGGCGTGCAGTCGAGCGACAGTGCCCGCTCCCATGAAACGGCCCTCAATCACATCGCTCTGCCAATGTACGTTGCATATGACACGGCTCTCTCCGAAAGCCCGGCCACGTGCGAGGATCGCATCGGTCCGCTCGGGGGCAATCTCACTCAGGATGAGCGCCCAGGCCCAGCCGAAAGCGGCATGCCCGGAAGGATAGGAGCCATTCCTTATTAAGAATTTTTCCTCATCCGGTGTGCAGGTGGGTTCCTTGTTCACGACGAACGGACGAGTACGACTGTAATGATTCTTGGCCGTATAGGTGGAAAGGCCAGCGTCAATAAGAGTTCGACGGAGCAGTATGTAGAGATGCGGCGTGTCCTGTTCCGTTATCGGGGCGTTTAATGCACAGGAAAACGTACCGGCCGCCTGGGGAAACATCATGTTCGCATCCTCCGTCGCCAGCGTCCAGCGCGGTGTACCGCGCAAGGCGAGACCCTTTCGGCCGACCTCCTCGTCGTACTCCAGAGCGGCCGAGCCTGCGGCGGGAGGAGGGGAAATCAGGGCGAGGCTGTTGGGGAGCGCTTTGGACGCTAGATAGCCAGCCGGAATGCCCGGACGAATCTCAGGCACGGCAGCGGGCTGACTTAGCCTGCCGGAACTCGCGCAACCCGTGGTGAGAGCAACGCACGCCAGCATAGCAATCAATGCAGACAAAATAGAACAGTTTTTCATGATAGACCTCATTTTCTTTCTCCTTTCTTTGCGCTTCCTTCCACCATGACCCGTCAGTTCTAAAGATGAGATTGCGAAAATTATCTTTTAAGGAGTATCATTTGAAATCTGGTATAAAGATATGGGTTCCGAACTTGGGGACTTCGGGAAGGATTCCTTGCTGCAGGACTTCCCCTTTTGAATAGCGTTAGGGGTCATCAAAGATTTGGAAAGATTTGACCCATCGCTTCCCCGAATCATTGGTGGCTGCCGGCTATGATATGGGTAAATACCACATTAGTCTTTCGTGTCCCTCCGTCTCGAATACACTCAGAATAACATTGCAACCTATGTAAGCCAACGTTAAGACCCGGAAGATACACTTGGAAAGCTCTCTTCGTTCCTAAGACTACATACGATACATCAGAACAGTATGGCTCCTGCCCTGACCCATAGAAACAGCCTCTTTTAATCCCTGGGTTACCTGCTGCCTCAAAAAAAACATTAACCCCGAAGGATGAATTGGCTTCGACGCCAGCTCCCAGAACACCTATGCTTAATGACCTTACCTCCCCGGAAGCGAGAGGTTTCTTTGGCACTGTAGCACAGGAAAAAACTAATAAGAAAATAACTACACCCATCAGAACACCTATCAGGGATTTCATAATCACAAACCTCCTTCCTATTGCGGCGCTTTCTTTTCCCTCCTAATCTCCTTGTCCTCTACCCTCACCATCTCAAAAACTCTTCCTTGGTGAGTATCCCTTTCTCCACCAGTAACCGGGTGAGGGCTTCTTGCTGGACTACCTGGGACATGAGGAGTTCTTCAAAGGAGACGAGTTGTTTGGGCAACCTTCATTAGTCAGTTCTTCATTCACATCGGACATTAGTTGTTTGAGCGTGGGAGAGTAATGTGATGAGTTTATAATCCGACATCTGATGTGAAAAATCCAGCTCTTTTGCGATTATTCCTCAGGTTTCAGAACAATGACGTAATAAGTTACGGTATTTGTCCGGTGTGTTTTTCCGTCTCGAATGTATTCAGCGTAACTGTCTATTCTCTTCGTACCCACAGGAACGTGAATCGGTACTCGGAAATATGTATGCGACCCGTATGTCACATCTTTCGCATGAACATCAACACAAGATTGGCCGTCACCTGAGAAGTTGAAACAAGCTCTGCGAATCTCTGGTTTATGGTCTGCCTCAAAATTAATGGTAGTCCAATATTCTACGTCCGCCGAGAGGTTCCCGCTTTGGGGAACATCCACACTTAGTAATCTGAGTTCGTTTCCACTGGAGGGTTCTTTCCTTCCAAGGGAGAATGAGGAACCTTCCGGCCCTTCCGTGATAGTAGCGCAAGAAGAAATTACTAATAAGACAGCTATATTCATCAAAACAGCTTTTAGTATTAATTTCATAATCAGAACCTCCTTCCTACACTACGCTTTTCTTCTTCCTCTTTATCTCCTGATCCAACGCCCTCACCATCTCCAAAAACTCCTCCCTAAGGGGGGAACGTTGATTCTAAAACAACTTAATATATTTGTTTAAATTTGGCACCTCCTCGCCCTATGGCCAACTGACAAAACGTTCTCCTTCCCCTCCGCTCTTTCGTCAGCATGTCCGACAACAACTCTGATTCTTTTTTCGCTTCTCCGCGGAATATCCTTGTCCGTTCGATGCCCGTCCCATGACATCGTGCAAGGCTCCAAGCGTATCCAGTCTTGGCATATCGGCACATTATATCCTCTGTTCTCTGCCTCTCGAGTTGTTTTAGAACCAACGTCCCCTCTGTGTTGTTAGGAAGAGTGTATCTTGTTCGAGGAGTCACTGACAGCCCAGCGAATGAGGGCCGAGCGGTCAGAGGCAGTCATACATTTCCCTTGACGAATACCTCTAAACCGTTGATGGTTCCCCCGCCGAACTGGGCCATGGTCTCTGCAGCAACGGTCAATCCTTCATTGAGATAGATCCCATCAATGCCGGGAACAGCATAGGAAACGGGCAACTTCAGCGCCAGGATAACCCATCCTCTCTATCGCCAAATTGCAAAACAATCTCCTTGCTCTCACCACCTCTCTCTTTCGTCTCGCTGAACGTAACTCCAATTCTTTTATCACTTCTCCTCTAATGATCCTCTCCGCCAAGGTCAGTAGTCCTGGCACTTCGCGACCCAGGCTCAAGGTATCCTTTTCTTCTCCTCAGCCTCAGACACCAGGCTTTGTATAAATTCGTCCCGTCTTAAAGGTTAGCGTTAGAGGGCCTTAACTTCAGCTAAAGTGTACTAAATCAGGAAAAGCGTGTCAATGAGAATTGGAAGGGGGATTCCAATTGGATAGAAGAGATGAAGATATTTGGAGATAAAATTGAGGACTCCACCTCCTACTCATCAAGTATGTTATAAGAGCGTGACATAATGAAGGAGTTAAGTCATGCAAGAGGAAGGGGCAGGAGGAATTAATTGTGAGCATCTGCTCCAAAGTGTATTGGCCACTGAGAAGAAGATCCAGTTCCCAATGGTCCTCCTCCGATATCTGAATAAATTCTAATCCATACTGGTATCCCTCCCGGCAAGGGACTCCTTTCCAGTCCTCTTTCCAATAAGGTTCTTTCCAAACAATCTATGCCATCACTTTGAAGTTAGCCAATTCAAACCCCTTTGGGAACAGGACAGCAATATTAATTCCGTACCAACAGGGATGTCTCTGGTTGCTTCGATGAGGCCCCCCCTCGCTTGCATTGACAACAATCCCTCCACGTAAGCACGGTCCATTCGTATCCCGATATTCAAGGGGCAGATCAATGATAAACCTGGGATAGCTTCTTCTCTCCCTGTTACTAAATGATCCTAC
>Ga0187784_10001060_pt1 | contig 21426 bp, 21 predicted proteins | sample 1015_SJ02_MP15_2_FD_132964 | JGI IMG/M metagenome (GOLD analysis project Ga0187784, IMG submission 132964) | Tropical peat soil microbial communities from peatlands in Department of Meta, Colombia - 1015_SJ02_MP15_20_MG | ecosystem: Environmental > Terrestrial > Soil > Wetlands > Peat | place...
GATCCGAATAAGCGGCGCGGCAGAATTGCTTTCAAACCACTGAACGTCGACTGTAAATCGGGGACGTTTTATTGCAATTAGTCATGCGGCGCCGTATAAATTACGTTGAAGGATAGAATTACCCGTTGGGATGAGGCCCGGACCATGGCGGAGAATTCGGGCGAAGCTGTCTATATCGAGCTCACTGCGAATATCGTCTCGGCCTATGTCAGCAACAATTCGGTGCCCGGCGCCGAAATCCCTAATCTGATCACCCAGATCTATTCCGCGCTCAAGCGGCTTTCCGCCGCTCATCCGGGAAGCGGCGCGGCACCACCGAAGCCGGCCGTGCCGGTCAAGCGCTCGGTCACACCCGAATACATCGTGTGCCTCGAGGACGGCCTCAAATTCAAGTCGCTCAAGCGCCATCTGCGCACGCGCTATCATCTGACGCCCGACCAGTACCGCGAAAAATATGGGCTGCCGCCGGATTATCCGATGGTGGCGCCGAACTATGCGGCGGCCCGCTCCAGGCTTGCCAAAGACATGGGGCTCGGACAGCAACGCCGCCGCCGCCGCGAGCGCGCCTGATCAGGCGGCCGGCGCCAGCGCCGTGCGGGCGTCGGTGCGGATCCGCTCGACCATCGAACGGAAGCCGTTCGAACGCTGCGGCGTGAGGTGCTCGCGCAGCCCCATTCCTTCGAACAACTTTATCGCGTCGACCGCGAGGATGTCGCGAGCGCTTCGGCCGGAATACATCGCGAACAGAATCGCAATCAAGCCGCGCACGATGTGGGCGTCGCTGTCGCCCGCAAAGGTCAAGACCGGCCCGCCCGCGCCGTCAGGATGCACGGTGGTTTCCAGCCAGACCTGACTGGCGCAGCCCTGGACCTTGTTTGCATCGTTGTGCGCGGCTTCGGACAGCGGCGTCAACTCGCGGCCCAGCTCGATCAGATAACGATAACGGTCGTCCCACTCATCAAGCACCGAAAAATTGTCGATGATGTCTTCGATATTGGCCATCGCGCCGAGGTCCCGAATCCAACGTCCTCCACACCCTCTATATAGAGCGCTGCGGCGGCGTGGTCGACGTGGCGGGAACAAGACCGTTCGGGCGGGGGGCGCGCCACTGTACGCTGCGTCGCTCCGATCGGCGAACGTGGGAAGCCTAAGCCGAATGCTTGACGGTCTGGCGCGGTGCCGGGCCCCGCCAGACGGGCGCAAGGTCGGCCGGGGTCAGCGTGTTTTGCGAGGCCTTTTCCGACGCCGATTTGACTATCGCGGTTTTGCCGGACTGCGCGCCGCCCGCAGGCGAGCCGTCCTTTGATGCGAGTGTCTCCGTCAAGAAATCATAAAGCATCTTGGCGCCGGCGCGCGCTTTATAGCCGAGTTCCGTCGCCACCTCGGAGCCGACCGTGCAGGCGTCGGGCTGGCGGGTACAGAACTGGCGCAAATCGCCGACCGTGGCGGAGGCCGCCGAAATCGCCGCGGAGGCGCCGACCTCGCTGGCCGGCGTTCGCTCTGCGGAGCCGGTCGGCAAAAGGATCAGCACGAGGCCGAGCCAAAACGCCATGCGCAGTAGAAAGAACATGAAACCCGTGTCCCCCGCGGCACAGCTTGCCGCATATGCCGGGAGGTTAGCAGGCAGCCTTGAAAGCGGAGTTCGCTCGGACGGCTCGTTTTTGTCCATAATCGAGCAGAATACGCCGCAAATTTTCGCGCAATTGGAAAAAATTTAATTTACCTAAAATTTGAGCGAATGCGCGCCCATGGTTTGCGACGGCTCATTCGCAAGCTGCCTATGGCGCGATTACACGGCGATTGCACGACTATCGCTCGGGTAAATTTTCTCGACACCATTTGCGGCAACGGGCTGTTCACCATGACCGGGGTTTCGCCGGCCCCGCGTCGCGCGCCAACATGCGTCCATCACTTGGCGCCTTAGCGTTCGTTTAAGCGGCCTCTGACACGATCAATCCATAGAAAAAGGGGAGCGCGTCTGCAAAGCCGGGCGTGCACTGGGAACGTGGCCCTGTTCGCGCCGATACGGGATTATCTTGAGACGCTGGTTCATCCCTCGGCCCGGCACGATGCGCTCGCCGCGGCGCGGCATCGCGCCTTCATTGCACCGCGTCTTCTCGGCAGCATTGTCGCGCTGGCGTCGTTCCCGATCTATCTGCTTGTCCGCGGCGCCCCGAGCTGGGTCGAGCTGTCGATATTCGCCTGGCTCGTTGCGCCGATCCTGACCGCCTATTTTTTGTCGCGCACCGGCCGTTACGCCAGCGCCCATGTGCTGTCTGCGCTGACGCTCACCGGGTTGGTCACGGCGGTCGCTGCCTCTACCGGCGGGATTGCTTCGTTTGCCGCGATCTGGCTCGTGGTGGTGCCGCTCGATGCGGCGCTTTCGGCATCGCGGCGCGTCGTCGCCACCGCGTCCATCTTGGCGCTCGGGGCCGCCGGACTTCTGGCGCTGCTTGGCGCGCTGCATCTGTTGCCGCCGGTGAATGCGGATGAAACGGCGGCTCTGGCTGCCCTCGGCATTGTTTCGGCGGCGCTCTACGCAACCGGGCTTGCGCTCGGCTCCGAATCCCTGGCGCGTACCGGTTTCTGGCTGCTCTATGCCGAAGAGGACCGCTACCGGCTGCTGGCGCGCAATATCACCGACGTCATCACCCGGCACAGCCGCGACGGCGCCGTATTATTCGTATCGCCGGCCGCCGAATCCTTGTTCGGATGGCGCCTCACGCAGCTGCAGGGCAACGGTCTGTTCGAGCGCGTCCATGTCGCCGACCGACCCACCTATCTTAAGGCGCTCGGCGATGCCGGAGCTTTGGGCGAGACCAGCTCGGCCGAATTCCGCGTTCGGCGCGAAGGCGCCGACGCCGACGGCCGCCCGACGACCGAATTCGTGTGGGTGGAGATGCGCTGCCGGCCATGCCTTCAGACCACGGACGCCCACGACCGGGACTGCGGTGAAGTCGTCGCGGTGTTGCGCGATGTGACGGAGCGCAAGCGCCAGCAACAAGCGCTGCTTGACGCGCATGCCGAGGCGGAGCGCGCCAACGCCGCCAAGAGCCGGTTTCTCGCCACCATGAGTCACGAATTGCGAACTCCGCTCAACGCCATCATCGGTTTCTCGGAGATGCTGATGAAAGAAGAGGCGTTCGCGCCCGACGCCGATCGCCGGCGTGAATATGCCGGGCTTATCAACGGGTCCGGACAGCATCTGCTCTCGGTGGTCAACGGCATTCTCGACATGTCCAAGATCGAAACCGGAAACTTCGAGATTACGCCGGAACCGTTCGCGCCGGCGCAAGTGATCGCAGCCTCCTGTGGCTTGCTTGAACTGCGGGCGCGCGAAGCGGGCGTAGTGCTGCAGCGAGCGGCGGCCGATGATCTGCCGGACATAATCGCCGACAAGCGAGCCCTCCAGCAGATTCTGCTGAACCTGATATCCAACGCGATCCGCTTCACGCATCGCGGCGGCACAGTCACCGTCAGCGCGCGCGCCGAGGCCGCAGCCATTACTCTTGCGGTGGAAGATACCGGGATCGGCATCGGCGAAGCGGATTTGGCTCGTGTCGGCGAGCCGTATTTCCAGGCCGCCAGCGCCTATGATCGTCGCCACGGCGGCACCGGCCTGGGGCTATCGATCGTCAAGGGCTTGGTGCAGCTGCATGACGGCGAGTTCTCCATCCGCAGTCGGGTCGGCGAAGGCACGCGGGTGACCGTGCGGCTGCCGCTCGATTGCGAGCGTGCGCGCCGGATCAAGAGAGCGGCTGCGCCGCAGCGTTCGGCGGTGATGACCTATCTGCCGGGCAAATTGGCGTCGCAGCGGGCGCTAAGCGAAATCCAGTCGTCACGCGATGACGCGTTAAAAATTTCGGTGAAGAAAAGTGCGTAACCGCCGCCCTACCGATCAGCGCCTTCTACGCGTCGTCGCACGCGCCGGCGCAGCTCTGGCGCGCCGATTACGGGCGCGGACGGTGCGGCACCCCGTCGACTCGGCTGCTCTTCTCACCGCGGTTGCCGCGTGCCTCGTCATCATCGTCAATGCGGTTTTTCTGCAATCCGGCACGCATCCGGCACCGTTCTTCGCCAATGCGAAGCCGTTGCCGGTTGCCGGGAACGAGGCGATCGGGACGCCGCAGGCCGCCGCCCGGCCGACCGCGGTCGCGATGGCACCGCAAGCCGCCGCGCCGCGGCGGGACGATCCGATTGCCGACTTGATCGGGCCGTCTGCGCGTATAGCGGCGGTGCAGCGGGCGCTGTCGGACTATGGCTACGGCCAGATCAAGCTTTCGGGCATTGTCGACGACGCAACCAGCGCAGCGATCGCGAAGTTCGAGCGCGAGCACAGGATGCCGCCAAGCGGCGAAATTTCCGATCAGTTGCTTCGCGAACTCGCCGTCATGGTCGGCCATCCGCTGCAATAGGCAGCGGCGGCTATTTGCCGCCTGCAACGGATCGAGTCATATTTTTCCGCTGCGACGGGCCGAACGATGCGTCTCAAAACCGCGCTCTGGGTTGCCGCCTATCTGCGCCGCTGTCAGGTCGAAGGCGCATTTGGGGTGGTGCGCAAGCGCGGCGCCGAGGAAGCGGGTGCGGTGTTCGTACGAATCAACCGCCTCGATGGCACATCCGACCTGTTCGGACCGGCCCCGCAGAGCGCGATCGACACGAAGCTCGGCAGCGATCGGACATTCACGCCAAGCCTGGCCAAGCAGCCGGCGCCCGATACGGCGGTCGACGCCTATCTCGCGCGGGAAAGGAAGTTTGATCCCGATCTTTGGATCGTCGAAGTCGAGGAGCCCGGCGGCCGAAATTTTCTCGACATCGTCTCCTGAATGGCTGCCTAGTGGTCCGATTCTGACATTCGCATCCGGGTTCGGCAGCCTCTTGTGCGAATGTCAAATCCGCTCCACTAGGAGGCGTCACGACGCTCGCCGCGGCGCTGTGAGGATGGAGTGCGGCGCACCGTGGCGGTGGCGGTTCGGGCACGGGCACGCGCCTCGTCGTTCCACAGCAAAGGCCGGTGCCGCGCCGCGCCGCGCTCGGCCGGCTGCAGCGCCTGCCAGATCGCGACCATATGTTCGGCCGCCTGCGTCGTCATCTCGTCATAGAGCATGGCGAGCGTGTGCACGCGCTCGACCGAGTGGCCGACCGTCGTGTTGACGAACAACAGGATGCGGTAAACGACGTCGCGGGGAATTTTGAGCGCCTTGGCGACCGTCACGATCGACTCGCCGAGCTCGTCCGCGGCGATACGTCGGGCTTGGGCACGCGGAATTTGCAGCGCCTGGGCGAGCTGTTGGGCGAACTCTTCGCGATTGCGGGCGAGCGCCGCCTTTTCCAGGCGCTGGCCGACCGCGGGATCGCGGGCAAGCTGCATATGCCCGGCCGGATCGGGCGCCGCAATTTCCAGATTGAGCAGGATGAGTCGACGCTCATCGGCGGTTGCCGCAAAAAACAGCTCGTTGAGTTCGCTGGCCACGGTGGCATCGATCGCATGAGGTGCTGCCGCGCTCAGCAAGCCTTCGTCGCGCGGCGCCGGCACAGGCTCGGGCGCTGCCGCAATCGGTGTAGCGGGGCGCGCCGGCTCGCTGGCCTCGTCGCCGCGTTGCAGCACGGGGTGGCCGCGGACCAGCGCCGCGACCTCCGGCAAGTCGGCGGCGAGGCGCTGAATGACCCGCAACGGCGGCGCGAGATGTCGCGCCAGCCGCCCGGCCACTGCGACCCGCGTCGTCGCATCCACCGCGTCCAGAAGGCGCAGCGCCAGCTCCGTGTAGTGGCGCTCCTCGTCGGCAGTATGCGCGAGCTTCTGCACATAGAGGTCGGTGAGCACGCGCAACAGCGTCGGGCGCATGTCTACGCCGGCGCGCAAGCCAAGCAGGGCGAGGCCGTCGAGGCCGGACTGGCTGGTGCTTTCCATAAGTCGTGGCTCGATCGCGGCAGGTAAGCAAAACGGCGATTTCGCCCGGCAGCCTAAGTGGTCTGCGTTAGCGGAGCGTTAACCTTGCATGCCGCTTAATCAGGGGATTGCCGCACTCGGCGCAGCGGGCAGATCGCCCGGCGCCGGCGGCAGAGGAAAGCGGCTGGTGGGCAACGTCATCAAATTCCCCGCGGAGGGGCGCATCGTGCGATTCGGCCGTGACGCCGCGGATGAATCCGCGACGATCATCATTCTGCCGGTGATCCGCATCGAGCGCTACGCCGAGCCGCATGGCGAGGGGGTCGAGCCCCGCACGCATCCGCCGGCGGACAGCGGCGGCCGCCGACGGGTGAGGCGCCGCTGAACGGATCGCTCCGATGTCGCCGCGCGAGGGGTGCCGACACGACTTAAGGCCGCCCGTTCTCGCCGTGCTCGGGTTGTTGGCTCTTGCCGGCTGCTCCAGCAGCGGCGATTTGGGCCAGTTGCGCCCCGAGCTTGTGACCGACGATATTCATGCATGGGTCGGCCGGGATGCCGCGCGCGGCGCCGGCGCGCCGGTCTCGACCAACAACTTGACCGATGACGAACGCGCGCTGCGCGATTTCGCCTTTCCGCTTATCGAACCGCCTTATGATCGGCAGCGCTGGGATGAAGTGGTCTACGAATACGGCCTCAACCATCTGTTCCGGCGCCGATGGTGGGTCGAGGCTTCGACCGCCTATTACACCAATCTGCAGTCGACGTACCACCGCTCGACCGCATCGCGCTACAACCAGCTCATCGACGATATCCGCAATGACATTGTGCGCGTCGAGCCGTTTTTCTCGGTGGCACGTCGCGTCGCCGATCTTGATCGGCGGCGTGAGGCGAGCATGGCGCAGATCGCCGGTCTGGCGCCCGCCGACCGCGCCAACGCGCAGGCGCGCATCGGCGAGAACAGCTTGACCATCGCCTGGGTGAGCAGCTCGCTGACCGCGCGGTGTGCCGGGTACCGCTTTGCGCTCGAACATCTCGCCGTCGCTGAGCCGGAACCCGCCGCGGCCGAAGCCGATCGGGCGCTCACACAGTTGCAACAGCTGATCGCGGCCAATCAGGTGGTCGTTGCCGCGCCGCTGTTCGACCCCGCCGCGGCGCCGACGCGCCAGGCGGCGACGGCCAAATAGGCTAGCGTCCCGATTGCGAAGTTCGCAGCAATTTGCGGCGATTCTCTAGTGTGGTTGTTGGATTCGCAGTTCCTATGAGAGTGCGCCGCCTGATGGCGGGAACGGCAAATCCACTGCACTATTGGTCGCTCCACTAGTGCACCGGCTGAATGCCGCACGTTGCGCCGGCGAGCGCCTGCCGCGCCATCGTCATCAGGCCGGGCTCCGGAGCGAGAGCCCGTAACACGATAAGACCGGTCGTGCCCGGCGACTCGATGATCAGACGGTCGGCCGCGGTCACGTCTTCTTCCTCGGGCAGCTCTGCGTGCTGCTCGGGAGTCATGAGATCAAGCTCGATGGTGCGCCGGCCGGCCGCGCGGTCGTTAATCGCATAGTAGGCGACGCTTTTGCGCGTATAGAAGGTGACCGACGTATAGGCTTGGCTGACCGGCGCGATGAGCTTGAGCATGCCGCCGGACAGGTCGTAGCGGCACACCGCCCCGGCGAATGCCGGATCCATGAACGGCATGACGGCGTTCTGGGCCGTCGGCCCGGCGAGCGGCGCCATCGTGTTAATCGGCGTCAGCGGTGCGAGCCGCGAATAAGCGTCTTGACGGGCGGCCTGCGGCAGCGCGAGCACGGTCGACAAATGGACAATGCCGCCGAGCAGAATGGCCGCAAGGATCCACAACAGCGCGCGGATCATGAGCAGCCCTTTCGCGTGATCGCCGGCATGGGGCCCACCTTGGTGGTACGGGTGGCGACGCCGATCGGGGTGTCATAGAGCCGCCACACCAGCACGAACTGCTCGGTGCCGCCGCTCGGCAGCCAGTTGCCGGGCCGCGCCAGCGGCGCCACGGTGATCGTGAACCGGCCGTCGCTGTCGCGGACTATTTCCTCGCTGGTGAAGTCATGACGATCGACCGTATTGCCGACTAGTTGGCCTTCCGGATTGTACAGCGTCACCGTCCAATACCGCGCCGGCGGCGTCGTACCGCTGATGGTGAAGGTGCAACGACCGTCGAATTTGTTCCCGACGTCGTCGCTGCGGGCATAGAAGGCCACTCCGTCGCCCATGCCGATCGGTAACTCGCCGTTGCGTGCAACGATGGCGCGCGCGTAGGGATCGATATCGACCGATCCGCTCTTCGGCCATGCCGTCCAGGCGCCGATTGTCAGCGCACCGAACGCCACGCCACGCGTCAGCGTCAACCATGTGGCGCCGAGACCCAGCGCCGCGGCGATCAGCAAGGTGAAACACGAACCGAACAAGAGGCGCATGGTTTTGAATCGGATCGACGACCAACTTGACGGATTGGCTCGCGGGTCTAATCGCCACGCGGCGAGGCAGCGGCAGCGCGATCGGCCGCGGTGGCAAAAGTATCCGGCCGGTTGCCGCCGCTCCTGCCGCCGTCCAGCGCGCCGAGCGAGCCCGGCGGGGGAGTCTGCACCGTCAGGGCATGGTCGGCGTCATCGAGCATATGTTCGACCTGAATCAGCGCGTCTGTGCCCTTACGCGTCAGCAGCACCGCATGCGGTACCTCGTTGCCTTTAAACGATCCCTCGGCCAGGGCCGGCGCGTGGGTCGGCGGCGGCAATCCGGGCAGCGCCCGCAGTTCGACTCCTTGATGCGCGTACGTCATGATGTTGTGCCAGGTCATCGCCGGCAGCGTCCCGCCGGTCATGCGTTTGGTCGGCGAATAGTCGTCGTTGCCCATCCATACCGCGCCGGCGAAATTTCCCGTGTAGCCGACAAACCAGGCGTCGCGCCAGTCGTTGGTGGTGCCGGTCTTGCCGCAGGTCGGCACGCCGTCGAGCTGCGCGCGCCGACCGGTACCGTTTTCTACAACGGAATTCATCATCTTGATCATTTCCATCGCGACTTGCGGCGTTATCACCTGTTTCGGCCGCGGTCCGTCGCGGTCGAAACGCCACACCAACTGGCCGGAATCGGTACGGACTTCGAGCGCGGCATGCGGCACCACCGAGCGGCCGAGATTGGGGAAGGTGGCGTAGGCGACGGCGTGATCGATTACATAAACCTCGTCGGCGCCGATCGGCAGCGATGGCGTGTCCGGCAGCGGCGAACGCAGGCCGAAATTTCGCGCGGTCTGCACGATCATGGCGCGCCCGAGCTTGGGGTTGCCGTTGCCCAGCATGATCGAAAGCTTGACCGGAATGACGTTGATCGAATGGGTAATGGCCTCGATCAACGTCACCGCGCCGGAATAGCCGCCCGAGTAGTTATGCGGGCACCAGTTGCCGATACACACCGGCGAATCGACCACCACCGACTGCGGCGTGAAGCCGTTCATCAGCGCCGTCGTGTACACATACGGCTTGAACGAGGAACCCGGCTGACGCAGCGCGTCGGTGGCGCGGTTGAACTGGCTTGCGCCATAATCGCGCCCGCCCACCATGGCGCGAACCCCGCCGTCGAGATCGGCGATTACTGCTGCGACTTGGCTCGCGCCGTAGTCCCGCCCGTACTGCCGCAATTCGGATTCGGCCTCGTGCTCGGTGTAATGCTGCAAATTGGTGTCGAGCGCGGTACGCACCACGAACGAGCGCGACGTGACCGATTTCGGCAGCGTGTCGACGAGTTTTCGCATCTCGTCGAAGGCCCAGTCGAGGTAATAATTCGGCGCATCCTCGGCGGCACGGTCGATCGGCGTCGCCGGATTGCGGCGCGCGCCGTAGACCTGACCCTCGGTCATGAAACTGTTCTCGACCAGGTTGTCGAGCACGACATTGGCGCGCGCACGCGCTGCCGGCAGATTGACGAGCGGCGAAAATTTGGTCGGCGCCTTGAACAAGCCGGCGATCATCGCCCCTTCGGCCAGCGTGACGTCGCGCACCGATTTGCCGAAATAATAACGCGCCGCGGCATCGACGCCGAAGGCGCCGCCGCCCAGATAGGCGCGGTCGAGGTACAATTTCAGGATCTCGTTCTTGCTTAGATGCGCCTCGAGCCATAGCGCGAGAAACGCTTCGTTGATTTTGCGCTCGTAGGTGCGTTCGTTCGAGAGGAACAGGTTCTTGGCCAGCTGCTGCGTGATGGTGGAGCCGCCTTGAACCACGCCGCCGGCTTCGGTGTTGGTGACAAAGGCGCGGAAGACGCCTTGCACGTCGATGCCGTAATGCTCATAGAAGCGGCGATCTTCCGTCGCCAACACGGCCTTGACGAGGTGATCCGGAATCTCGTCGAGCGGCACCGATTCGGTATGTTTGATGCCGCGGCTGCCGATCTCGTTGCCGTAGCGGTCCAGGAAAGTCACCGCGAGGTCGGATTTCTTGAGCCAATCCTCGTCGGAAGTCTGGTGGAATGCCGGAATGGCGAGCGCCAGCATCACAAACAGGCCGCCGGTGCCCAGCGTCGCCATTTCCGACAGCGGTTCGATGAGCAACCAGCGCCGCCAGCCGGCGATGTGGGCGTGATCCATGAAGGCGGTAAACCGCTCGTAGATTTCGCGGGCCCATTTGCCGCTCTGGAACACCGCGGAATCGATCCGCGCATCGAAGTCCAGGAGCAGCCGCTTGAGCTTCGGCCACCAGTCGTCGCCCGGATCGGGAAACATGTCCGTCACAACCGCGTACTCCGGGAACCGGCCGCAATCGCTGAAAACCTACCCACGACAGCGGCCTTTTTAGCCGACCGGCGATGGGCCGGCCAATGTTTAAGTGGGGCCTGTCGAACCTGCTTTAGTCGACGAAGCGGCCGCGGCCAACGCGGCCGCGCCGACAAGGTGAATGCAAATTGAGGGTAAATTTGGCATAGCCTCAAGGGCGTTGCGGAGACCGCCATGGCAAGTCCTGACGCCGACGCGGAAGAGGTTCCGTTCTGGCGGCGTAAGTCGTTGGAAGAAATGACGGATTCGGAATGGGAGAGCCTCTGCGACGGTTGTGGCAGATGCTGCCTCAATAAGCTCGAAGAGGAGGACGCCGCGGACAAGACGTTCTACACCGATGTCGGTTGCCGGCTGCTCGACGGGACGACTTGCCGGTGCCGCGATTACGTCAACCGGCTCGATCTGGTCGACGATTGCGTGCGGCTCACGCCGGAGAGCCTCAAAACCATCAATTGGCTGCCGCCGTCGTGCGCCTATGTGTTGCTGGCGGAGGGCAGGGACCTTTATTGGTGGCATCCGCTGGTCTCCGGCGACCCCGAAACGGTTCACACCGCCGGCGTATCGGTGCGGGGTCGTGTGCGGGCGTCGGAGGCCGACGTTCCAGACGACAGGCTTGAGGATTACATCGTCGACTGGCCGCTGAAACTGCCGAAACGGGCGCGACAGCGGCGGTGATGCGGCGTGCACGTCTGATCTGCATGGCGAACGGTTGCAAAGGCTTGCGGTGCCGGCCAAGTGAGGCCGGTCCGACCTCAATACCCGACATGAACGAAATCGTTCCCGACACCGGGCCGCGGATCGCCCCCCAAACCGACGGCGATCAACCTGCCGCGCGAAATGCAGCACCGCCGCATGCGAGCCCGCTCGACCACGCAGCGGTTCGCGCCATCGTCGCCGGCATCATGCTGGCAATGTTCCTGTCCGCGCTCGAACAGACCATCGTTGCCCCGGCCTTGCCGGCGATCGGCAGAAGCCTCGGCGGCATCGACGATCTGTCGTGGGTGGTGACGGCCTATTTGCTCGCCCTGACTGCGACCACACCATTGTTCGGCAAACTTTCCGACATTTACGGCCGCCGCGTCGTTCTGTTGTGGGCGATCGGAATTTTCATCGCCGGCTCGGTCGCCTGTGCGCTGGCGCAAAATATCTGGATGTTGAGTCTGTCGCGCGGCCTGCAAGGCGTCGGCGGCGGCGGCCTCTTGCCGATCGCGCAGACCGTCATTGCCGATCTGTTATCCCCACGCGAGCGACCGGTGGTGCAGGGACGCACCTCGATCATGTTCATGAGCGCCAGCATCCTTGGACCGGTGCTCGGCGGCTTTCTCACCGACCATCTGCACTGGTCGCTGATTTTCTGGATCAACCTGCCGCTCGGCGCCGTAGCCTTCGTCATGACCGAGCGTACCTTGCGGCGGCTGCCGCGCCACGACCGGCCGCACCGGCTCGACCTCATCGGCGGCGCGCTGATGGTCGGTGCCGCGCTTGCATTGATGCTGGCGCTGGCCTGGGGCGGCACGCATTATCCGTGGAGTTCGTGGCGGATCCTAACGTTGCTTGCGGCTTCGGCGATGCTGTGGGCGCTATTCGCCGCGCGGCTGCTGACGACGCGCGAGCCGTTCATTCCGCTCACCATCCTGCATGGGCGCGTCACCTCGACGATTACCTGTGCGGCGTTCTTCTCCATCGGAGCGATCATCGGCATCACGATCTATACCCCGCTCTACTGTCAGACCGTGTTGGGCGCCTCGGCGAGTCTGTCCGGCCTGGCGTTGATCGCCTTTATGGGCGGCACGACCGTCGGATCGCTGGTATCCACCAGGATCATCGTGCGCGTGACGCACTATATGCGCGTCCCGCTCTGCGGCCTTATCGTCGCCGTGGTGGCGCTCGCGGTTCTGGCGATCAACCCGGCGGGGCGCACGCTCGGCGAAGTGGTGGCATTCTTGTTCGCGCTCGGCTGCGGTGTCGGGCCGATGTATCCGGTGGGCACCATCGTGATGCAAAACGCGGTCAAGCCGCATCAACTGGGCACCGCTACCGGCACGTTGAACTTCTTCCGCAGTCTGGGCGGCGCCATGATCGTTGCCGCCTTCGGCGCCATCGTCCTCGGCGCCGGGCATTCCGGCGCCATGACGCTGGAGAAACTCGCGGCTGCGCATGGCGATATGGCGCCAGCGTTTCACTGGGTTTTTATCGCCGCCGCGGTATGTCTTGCGGTTGCGTTTTGCTGCCTGTTGGCGGTGGAAGAGCGGCCGCTGCACGGCCCGGTGCGAATTGCGGAAACCGCCGCCGAATAGGCGCGAACAGCTGCCGCACGGGGCGTCCGGCCGCAGCAGCCGTGCGCTCGGGCTTGGGCAGGCGCCGTTTACGGCGCCAGCGGCGAGCCGAGCGATCGCGCCGTCTCGACGATCCCGGCGCGGTAGCGCGCCAGCGGCGTAATGCCGGTCAGCCCGCCGCAACCTTCGCTCAATTGCGGACCGGTCGACCAGCTGACGACCCCGATCAGGACCAGACGGCCGTCCTTGTCGCGGAACGCCGGCGCCCCGGAATCGCCGGCGCAGGCGCCAAGCCCGGCGCTTTCGCCCTTGGTGCGCGGATCGTAGAGCCGGATTTGCAGGCTGCCCGGAATCCCGGTGGCGACCAGCGTCGCCGCGCGAACCGTGCCGCCGGTGCGGCCGTCGCCGCGCACGGCGACGCCATAGCCCGCCACGGTGAAGGCGTCGCCGACGGCGACCGGTTCCTCTTCGGCGCCGAGCGGTGAAGTTGGAATTTTCGCCGGCAGCGGTTCGGCAAGTTTCAACAGCGCCACATCGGCTGTGGCGAGGTGGCCGAACAGCCGCTTGATGTCGAATTGCGGATCGCGCTCGATCCGCGCGATGTCTTTGAGAATCGGCCTAGGTCCCGGGGGGCTGGCGAGAAGCTTGTATTCGGCGCCGGGCTGCACGCAATGCGCCGCCGTCAGCAACAGGTCGCGCGCGATCGCGGTCGCGGTGCAGGCGGTACCATAGGAGCCGAGGATCATGACGACGGAACGCCCGGCGCCGTCGGCTGCTGGCACGGCGCCGCCCACCATTGCCCAGCCCGGCGTCGCGGCCGATGCAGCGAGCAATGTGATGACCAGCGCGGCGCGCGCGTCGAAGCCCGTTTTCCGCTCCAGCCGCTTAGCCATGGACGTTCCCGACGCGGTTTTTCGGCCGAAACGGCGATTTTCGGGCGCCGGCGGTGTCCCGCCCTAAATCGGCCGTTCAGGCAAGGTTCACTGCAGCGTCTTTACAACACGGATCATGGCTGCCGTGGAGAGGCTCGTCCTTGCCGCCTTGCTGGCGCTGATGCTGGCGCCGGCGACGGTGTCCGCCGAAGAGGCCGACCGCACCGGCCACGTTTCGAGCGAGCATGTCTGTCTCGACCAGAAAGAACGCCACGCCGAAATCGAGAGTGGCAGGCTAATCCGGCTCTCGACCGCGATTCATGCGGCCAAGACCCGCATGCCGGGCACCGTGATCCGGGTCCGGCTGTGCCGTGGCCGCGACGGGCTGGTCTATGTGCTGACAGTTCTCGCGCATGATGGCAAAGTGGCCCGGATTGCCGTCGACGCGGTGAAAGGTACGTTTGTCGGCGGCCTTTGAGCGGGAGTCTTGTTTGCGCCTTCTCGTCATCGAGGATGATCCCGATCTCAATCGGCAGCTGGCGACTGCCTTGACGGATGCAGGCTACGTCGTCGACCGCGCATTTGACGGCGAGGAAGGACATTACCTCGGCGAGAGCGAGCCCTACGACGCGATCATCCTCGACATCGGTCTGCCGAAGATGGACGGAATTTCCGTGCTCGAAGCCTGGCGGCGCGCCGGCCGCGCCATGCCGGTGCTCATTCTCACCGCGCGCGACCGCTGGAGCGACAAGGTCCAGGGTTTCGACGCCGGCGCCGACGACTACGTGGCCAAGCCGTTCCACCTCGAAGAGGTGCTCGCGCGCGTGCGCGCGTTGCTGCGCCGTTCGGCCGGCCACGCCAAGAGCGAATTCACCTGCGGATCGGTGCGTTTGGATACCCGGACCGGCCGCGTCGCCGTTGACGGCAATCCGGTAAAGCTCACCTCGCACGAGTATCGGCTGCTGTCCTATCTCATGCATCATACCGGGCGCGTGGTCTCGCGCACCGAGCTTGTCGAACATCTCTACGATCAGGATTTTGACCGCGACTCCAACACCATCGAGGTGTTCGTCGGCCGCATCCGCAAAAAGCTCGGCGTCGACGTGATCCAAACCGTACGCGGCCTCGGCTATCTGCTCACGCCGCCCGATGCGCGCTAACTCGCTCGCGGTTCGCCTTTTCCTCTGGGCTACCGCCTGCACGGTGGTGATCCTCATCATTACCGGCATTGCCCTGTCCACCCTGTACCGGCACGCGGTCGAGCGGGCTTTCGACCGCCGCCTCGACGTCTATCTGCGCACCCTGGTGGCCGATGTCGCCTCGCCGGAGGAAGGCAGCGACAAATATCCGCAATCGATCGGCGAGCCGTTGTTTGAGCTGCCGCTGTCGGGCTGGTACTGGCAAGTCACCCGCCTCGATACCAAGACGCCCGAGGTACATTCCTCACGCTCGTTGTGGGACAGTTCGCTGCCGCGGCTGCCGGACGATTCCGCGCCCGCCGACGCCGAGTATCGGCAGGGCTATGCGCGCGGCCCGGAAGATCAGGAGCTGCGTCTGGTCGCGCGCGAAATCGACCTCGGCGCCGATGGGCGCTACCTGGTCGTGGTGGCCGGCGACGCCTCGGAGATCGACGACGAGACCCGCAGCTTCGACCGCGCCATCGTTATCACCTTTACGGCGCTGACCTTGGCGCTGTTGTTGACCACCGCCCTGCAGGTACGCTTCGGCCTGGCGCCGCTGACCCGGATTTCGCAGAGCCTCGCCGCCATCCGCTCGGGCCGCGCCGAGCGGCTGCAAGGCGAATTTCCGGTCGAGATCGCGCCGCTCGCCCGTGAAACCAACGCCTTGATCGACGCCAACCGCGAGATCGTCGAGCGCGCGCGAACTCACGTCGGCAATCTGGCGCACGCGCTGAAGACGCCGCTGTCGGTGATCGTCAATGAAGCGGTCGCGCGCGGCAACGATCCGCTCGCCCACAAGGTCCTGGAGCAGACCGACATCATGCGCGATCAGGTCGCGCGCCAGCTCGAACGGGCGCGGCTCGCCGCGCGATCGACCGTGGTCGGCGCCATGGTCGACGTGCCGCCGGTCGTCACGGCGCTGGCCCGCACCATGGAGAAACTTCATCGCGCGCGCGACATTGCCATCGCCATCGACGTGCCGGAACACGCCCAGTTTCGCGGCGAACAGCAAGACCTCGAAGAGATGGTCGGCAATCTCGTCGACAACGGTTGCAAATGGGCGCAATCGCGCGTCGCCATCGAGGTGCTGGCCGATCAGCCGCGCGCCGACGGCGCTAAGCCGCGGGTGCGCATTATCGTCGACGACGACGGACCGGGACTTTCGCCCGCCGAGCGCGAGCAGGTGGCCCAGCGCGGCCAGCGTTTGGACGAAACCAAGCCGGGCTCCGGTCTCGGCCTGTCGATCGTCGTCGAACTGGCCGGGCTTTACGGCGGCGCGCTCACGCTCGGCACCGCGCCGATCGGAGGCCTGCGCGCCGAACTGGCGTTGCCGGGCGGCTGACGCGGCGGCGCAACGCGGGCAGCGACGGCGCTCATCGCGGCACCGTCCATTGCGCCGGGCAGGATGAACCGCTCAATCGATCGTCACGTGTGCGGACGTGATGACATTCTTCCAGCGCTCGACCTCTTCGTGAAAGTAGGCGACGGTCGCCTGCGGCGTGCCGCCGACCGGCTCGGCGGACAACTCGGCGAGGTGCTTGAGAATGGTCGGATCGTGCAGCGCCTCGTTGACGCCGGCATTGACCTTGTCGACGACCGCGACGGGCGTGTTCGCCGGCGCAACGATGGCGTACCAAGCCGCGGCCTCGAAGCCCGGCAGGGTCTCGGCGATCGTGGGTACGTCGGGAAGCGACGTCATGCGCTTCGGCGTGGCGACCGCGATCAATTTCAGCTTGCCGGCTCTGACGAACTGCATCGACACGCCGAGATTATCGAACATGCAGTCGACGCTGCCGGCGACCAGATCGTTGAGCGCCGGCGCGGAGCCGCGATAGGGCACGTTTTGCAGCTTCACGTGCGCCATCATCTGGAACAACTCCGACGTCAGGTGCGAGGTGGTGCCATTGCCCTGCGTGGCGTCCGTCACCTTACCGGCATTGGCCCGTGCGTAAGCGATGAAATCTTTGACGGTATTGGCGGCGATCCGGTCCGGATTGACCACAAGCGCGTTCGGCACCCGGCTTATGACGACGATGGGCACGAACCGCAGCGGATCGTAGTCGAGATGCGGATACAGGTTCTGGTTGATGACCAGCGGCGGCGGCGGCGCCGATAACAGCGTGTAGCCGTCGGGATCCGCATGGGCGACGGATTCGGCGCCGATGTTGCCGGCGGCGCCGGTCTTGTTCTCGATGATCACCGACTGGCCCCATTTGCGCGACAGCCAGTCGGCGATGATGCGCGGCATCACGTCCGCGGTGCCGCCGGCAGGGAAGGGCACCACGATCTTGACGATGCGCGTCGGATAATCTTGCGCGCAAGCTGGTGCGATTGCCATCGCGAGCGCACCAAGCACCAGCAACGCCAACGTGCGGCTGCGGATCGGCAAGATGCTGGGGCAAGTTTTTCTCGTCATTGCCTATCTCGTCGATATTTCGGCAGGCGCTGACCTTAACGAAAGCTCGACCGGGCCGCCAGCACGTCCGATGACGCACTGCGCTTGGCGACCCCATCTTTGTCGCCTTTCGTTCTTGCGCCAGACGACCGACTTTGATCTTCTACCGCGGGGTCCGGGAGCGGCTTTTTGCAACAACTGGAGATTCTGAAAATGCGTACACCGCATCTGGCAGTAACGGTGGCGTTGTTGGCGGCATTGTCTGTCGGCGTAGCCGGCTGCGGCAAGGGCCCGCAGGGCGACGCGGGTCCAGCGGGGCCGCAAGGTCCGAAGGGCGATGCCGGACCGGCGGGTCCGGCCGGTCCGCCCGGCCCGCCCGGTCCACAGGGGCCGTCCGGACCGCCCGGACCGCCGAGCCCGAGCGTTCGGGTCATCAAATCCGACTGCGTCTCAGGCTGCACGGTCCAGTGTCAGGACAACGAGATTTTGGTCACGGCCTATTGCGGGCCGACCCGCAATCAAGCCCAGTTCCTGGGCGAAAGAGGTGCTTCCTGCGGTCCAACGGCGACGCCGTCGAGTGCCCCGTTGGTGGCGGTTTGCGTGGGTTCGCCGCAATAGCCGACAGCTTTGCGGCGGCGGCACGATCCGCCGCCGCTGGCTCCCAATGCCGCTGTGACGATGAGCGTTCCCAGCCCGGCACGCCGTGCGTGCCGGCGATAATTATCGCATTGAAATTCCGACATTTTGCGTAACGCCTTCTTAAGCGGGCGCCCAGTAAAAGGTTAACCGTTCGTTCCGCCGACGGTTATTCGCCATGATGAGCGATGGTCAATCCATCGAGCGATTGCGGGAATACCTCCGGACTCTCAAACCGGAGGTGCGCGCCATGCTGGTCCAGGAACTCGAGCGCAGTCTGCTGCGCGGGGAGCAAAGCGCCGGCAACGAGCTCGTGCTTCAGGAGTTGCGGCGGGCGGTCCGGGCCGACGCCCAACCGGTGCCGCGAATAGGCGACGCGGCGCGGCTATTCTTCAAGCCGCTCGAGCCGTTCATGATCGACGGCCGGGCCGATCACAAGCGCATCGGTCGTCTCGCTCGGGTGTCGCTCGAGCCGATCTGGTCCTGGATCGGTCGCGATCTGATGCCGGTCGAGGTCAAGGCGCTCAGCGAGGACATCAATCGGGCGCTGTTCGCCGACGACCGGACCAAAGCCGAACAGTTGACCCGCACCCTGCACGAGCGCGCGATCCAGCACATGCGCGAGGCGATCGCCGCAGTCCGCTCCGACGAGAAAGCGCGCCGGCGGCTGGCCGTCCAGGTCGGCACCCCGCGGGCCATCGAAGATGTCGGTATGCTGATTTCGCTATTGTCGCTGCGGGACATGCTGGCGGAGTTGGGCCGCCGGCTGCCAAATCACATCCGCGCCTTCGAGCCGGATCAGATCGATACCGTGAAGTCGTTCCTCGATAGCGCGGCTATGCAAGGCTCCGCCGCCGACGGCGAGACGCCGCCGACGGATGTTTTCCTCTATGGTTTCATCCTGGTCATGGGCCGGCTCGCGGCGCCCTGGCAGTTGGTTCGCATCGCCACTCGCGCCGCCGAAACCGACGACGCCGCACGCGTTGCCCAGACGCCCTATGCCGCAGCCGTCACGATTGTGCTGAGCGAAACCGAAAATATTGTCGGCGAGTTACGTACCGAGCTCAAAGCCGGACGGCCGATCGTCTCGATACTCAAAGACATTCACGACGCCGTGCGCGGGTTGCGGTCGGAAATGGACCTGTCGGGCGACTCTGCCTGGGGTCGCCAGCTGGCGGCGATTTGCGCCAGCGTCTCGACGTTGCTGAAAACCGAAATCGATGCGACGCCGGTGTTGGTCCGGCGTCTGCTGCGTCCGCGGCCGGCCAAGGAGATCGTGCCCGGTTCGCTGCTTGACTCCGTCGACATCAATGAGGCCGAGATGCGCGTCGAATTTGTCGGCGCATGCCGGCACTACGCCAATGAGCTGGCGATCAACGAAGCGACAACGCGCGCTTATTCGGACTTGACGCTCTACCTCGAGACCGGCACCAAAGTTCTGCTGGATTCGCTGCGCTATGCCGGCGACGCCGACCGGCCATTCCGCCAGTCCCAAGTCGAGGCTGCCATCCGCTTGTGCCGAACCGTATTCGGCCCGGAATATGCCGGACTCTTGGCCAAAGCCGCCGAAGTGGCGGTGCATACGGCTGCCGCCGAGCGCAAGCCGGCGCGGGCGTAAAGCCTGCATTGCGCCTAGCGGATACCCGCTAAGCGCGCAATTGCCGCGCCGCGGTTCCCATTGCAGCCGCATTCGCAGTGTGTTGTAACCACGCCGGGGGTTAGGCCGGTGCTGGAGCTATGCAAGCTCGGTCCGGCCGGCTGAGGCGCCCAGCCAATATGACGCTTTGAATACGATGCTCTGGATGATATTCGCCGTGATGACCGCGGCCGCGGTTTTCGCCGTGGTATGGCCGCTGGCGCGCAAGTCCGCCGCCTCCCTCGGCGGCAGCGATCGGCTGATCTACCAAGATCAGTTACAGGAGATCGAACGCGACCGCGCCGCGGGATTGATCGGAGAAGGCGAGGCGGAATCGGCGCGCGTCGAAATATCGCGCCGGCTGTTGGCCGCGGCCGATGCCGAGGCGCGGGCGGCGGGCGCACCGGCTGCGGCGCAGGCGCATTGGCACCGCCGTGCCGCGGCAATCGCCGCGATCGTCATTGTGCCATGCGTGGCGCTTGGGCTTTATCTGGAACTCGGCTCGCCCAACGTTCCCGGCCAGTCTGCGTTCACGCGCGCCAATGAAGTCCCCAACCATCAATCGATCGCGAATCTGGTCAAACAGGTTGAGGCGCATTTGGCGCGCGATCCCAATGACGGCAAGGGCTGGGAAGTGCTGGCGCCGATCTACTTGCGCATGGGGCGTTTCGACGACGCAACGACAGCCTGGCGCAAGGCCATTGCGCTCAACGGCGACACGCCGGAACGCGAATCCGAGCTGGGCGAAGCGCTGGTGGAAGCTGCAAACGGCAAGGTCACCGATGAGGCCAGGTCCGCGTTCCAGCGCGCTCTTGCCGGCAACGAACACGAGATCAAAGCCCGGTATTTTCTCGGTCTGGCCGACGAACAGGATGGCAATCGGGAAGCCGCCGCCGCCAAATGGCGCGCTTTGCTGCAGGACGCGCCGCCCGACGCGCCGTGGGCGAATTTCGTGCACGAGGCGCTGGCGCGCGTCACCGGACAACCGGCGGCGGCGAAAACGCCGAGCGCCGGCGACGTCGCATCCGCCGGGGCGAAGGGGCCGAACGCAAGCGATATGGCAGCCGCCGCGACGATGCCCGAGGCGCAGCGCGACGACATGATCCGCGGTATGGTGCAACGGCTTGCCGACCGGCTGCATGCCGACGGCAGCGACGTCGAGGGCTGGCTGCGTCTGGTGCGCGCCTACGCCGTGCTCGGCGACCGCGACAGGGCGAAGGATGCCGCGGCCGATGCCCGCCGCGCGCTGTCGGCTCATCCCGATGAAGTCAAACGCGTCGACGACCTGGTCAAAGACTTAGGTTTGCAAAGCTGAAGCGACGAGCGCGCCATGCATCGGAGCCCACCCCTATGACCCGCAAGCAGCGACGTCTCGTTTTAATCGGCGGCGGTCTCGCCGTGCTCGGCATTGCGGTCGGGCTTATGCTCAATGCGTTCCGCGAGTCGATCGTTTTCTTCAATTCGCCCACCGACATGGTGGAGAAGCACGTTGCGCCGGGCACGCGCATTCGGTTGGGCGGCTTGGTGGTGAACGGCAGCATCGTGCGCGGCGACAATCTCGCCGTCCGCTTCCAGGTCACCGACGGCAAGACCGCGCTTGCGGTAGCCTATCGCGGCGTGTTGCCGGATCTGTTCCGCGAAGGACAGGGCGTCGTGGCCGAAGGCGCGCTCGATCGCTCGGGCCTATTCAACGCCGATACCATCCTTGCCAAGCATGATGAAACCTACATGCCGAAGGAAGTCGCCGA
>Ga0187784_10001061_pt1 | contig 21417 bp, 14 predicted proteins | sample 1015_SJ02_MP15_2_FD_132964 | JGI IMG/M metagenome (GOLD analysis project Ga0187784, IMG submission 132964) | Tropical peat soil microbial communities from peatlands in Department of Meta, Colombia - 1015_SJ02_MP15_20_MG | ecosystem: Environmental > Terrestrial > Soil > Wetlands > Peat | place...
AGAAACGGCATCAACGCCCGCACCCGATCCACCGTTTCAATGATGTTGGCGCCCGGCTGGCGGAATACGATAATCAGCACGCTGGGTTTGCCATTGGCCAGTCCGATGTTGTGGACGTCGGCCACCGAATCCTGAACATCCCCGACGTCTGCCAGGCGCACGGCCGCGCCATTGTTGTAGGCCACGATCATCGGCCGGTATTGATCGGCGGTGAAGAGCTGGTCGGTATCGCTGATGGCGAACTTTCTCGATCCGTTGGCGAAGGCGCCCTTGGGCCGGTTGGCATTGGCGGCATTGAGCGCATTGCGAACGTTGTCCAGCCCGACTCCGAGCTGGTTGAGCAGGGTCGGGTTCACTTCCGCGCGCACGGCCGGCTGCGCCGCCCCACCGACGAACACCTGCCCCACGCCATCGACCTGCGCCAGTTTTTGGGAAAGGATGGAGTCCGCAGCGTCATACATTTGCGGCACGGTCATCGTGTCCGATGTCAGGGCGAGAATCAGAATGGGAGCATCGGCGGGATTCGCCTTGCGGTAGGTCGGGTTGCTGGGGAGGTTGGCTGGAAGTTGGCTTCTGGCCGCATTGATCGCGGCCTGCACGTCGCGCGCGGCCGCGTCAATGTTTCGATTGAGATCGAATTGCAGCGTGATGCCACTCGAGCCCAGTTGGCTCGCCGAAGTCATTTGATTGACCGAGGCGATGCGCCCAAATTGCCGTTCCAGCGGCGTGGCGACGGACGAGGCCATGGTCTGCGGATCGGCGCCGGGCAGACCTGCAGCCACTCCAATCACGGGGAAGTCCACTCTCGGCAGCGATGCCACAGGAAGAAAATTGAATGCGAGTATGCCGGACATCAGCAAAGCCGCAGCCAGCAGCGAGGTGCCGATCGGTCGACGAATGAAGGGAGCCGAGATGCTCATAGTTCACTCACTATTTCAATCTCCCGACATCTCCTCTCGCGGGATGGGGTTGCCGATTCGATAGCGCGAAAATCGCTGTGCCAGACGGTCAAACCACAAGTAAACGACCGGTGTCGTGTACAGAGTGAGCAACTGGCTGAGCAGCAAACCGCCTACGATGGTGATGCCCAGCGGCCGGCGCAGTTCCGCGCCCGTCCCCGAGCCCAGAGCCAGCGGCAGACCGCCCAGCAGCGCGGCCATGGTCGTCATCATGATGGGCCGGAAGCGCAGCAGGCAGGCCTGATAAATCGCTTCCTCCGGCGGTTTGTGTTCTTCCCGCTCGGCCTCGAGCGCAAAGTCGATCATCATGATGGCGTTCTTCTTAACGATGCCGATGAGCAGGATGATGCCAATCAACGCCACAACGGTCAGATCATTTCCGGTAAGCATCAACGCGAGAATCGCGCCCACGCCCGCCGACGGCAGCGTCGAGAGAATCGTGACCGGATGAATGTAGCTCTCGTACAAAACTCCCAGCACGATGTAAACGGTAATCACGGCGGCCAGAATCAGATAAGGCTCAGTCGACAGCGAATTTTGAAACGCCGCCGCGGTTCCCTGGAAAGCCGCGTGAATGCTGGGTGGAAGTTGAATATCTTTTTCAGCCTGCTGGATCGCTTTCGTTGCATCGCCCAACGATGCTCCGGGCGCCAGGTTAAACGAAAGCGTAACCACCGGGAACTGCCCCTGATGGTTGTTCGCCAGCGAGGTACTGCTGGACTGCATCTGCGTGAACGTGGATATCGGGACCGGTGCCCCGCTGGTCGTCACGGCCGCGCCATTCGCCGTAGGGGCGCCTGTGTTCGCAGTGACGGTGCTGGGTCGGATGTAGATATCTTTCAGATTCTCAGGAGTCAGGGCAAAGCTCGGCGCGACTTCCAGAATGACGTGATACTGGTTCAGCTGGGTGAAGATGGTTGAGACCTGCCGCTGGCCGAACGCATCGTAGAGCGTATTGTCGATCGCCTGGGGAAAAATTCCCAGCCGTGACGCCGTGTCCCGGTCGATGGCGATGTTCGTTCGCAGGCCGTTGTTGAGCTGGTCGGTGGCCACGTCGCGCAACGCGGGCAGCGTTTGCAGCTTCGCCACCAGCTTGGGCGTCCATTGCGCCAGTTCCTGCGCGTCGGCGTCTTCAATCGAATACTGGAACTGCGTGCGGCTCACGCGATCTTCCACCGTGAGATCCTGTACCGGCTGCATGTACAGGGTAATCCCCTCCACCTTGTTGAGCTCCGGCTGCAAACGACGAATGATGGCGCTCGAATCGTCGTTGCGCTGATCGCGCGGCTTGAGGTTGATTTGAATTCTGCCGGCGTTCGGCGTGGTGTTGGTGCCGTCCACGCCGATGAAGGAGGACAGGCTTTCCACGTCCTTGTCTTTCAAGATGACTTTGGCCAGCTCTTGCTGGCGCTGGGACATTGCGTCGAACGAAACAAAGTCGGGAGCTTCGGAAACGCCCAGAATGACGCCCGTATCCTGCACGGGAAAGAATCCCTTGGGCACGAAAACATACAACGCCAGAGTCAGCACCAGGGTGGTGAAGGTCACCAGCAAAGTGGCAGTCTGGTGCTTGAGCACCCACTTCACCGTCCGTCCGTAAAACGCAATGATGCGGTTGTAATAGTCCTCGGTTAGGTCATAGAACTTTCCCCGGTGACCCTCGCGGCTCGGCCGCAGCAGCTTGGCGCACATCATGGGCGTGAGGCTGAGCGAAACCGCGGCTGAAACCAGAATCGTCACTGCCAGCGTAACCGCAAATTCGCGGAACAGCCGGCCCACGATGTCGCCCATGAACAACAGCGGAATCAGCACGGCAATCAAGGACACGGTCAGGGAGATGATGGTGAACCCGATCTGACTGGACCCCTTCAAAGCCGCGTCCAGCGGCGAATCTCCCGCTTCCAGAAACCGGTCGATGTTTTCGATCATCACGATGGCGTCGTCCACCACGAATCCGGTTGAGATCGTGAGCGCCATCAGCGTTAAGTTGTTCAGACTGTAGCCCAGCAGATACATCACGCCGAACGTTCCGATCAGCGAGAGTGGCACAGCCACGCTCGGAATCACGGTCGCCGAAAGATTGCGCAGAAATAAAAACACCACCATCACCACCAGAGCGATGGCGAGCATCAGTTCGAATTCAACGTCGGCCACCGAAGCGCGAATGGTGGTCGTGCGGTCGGTGAGAATCTGCATTTTCACCGCGGTTGGCAGGGAAGCCTGCAACTGCGGCAGCAGCTTCTTGATGCGGTCGACCACGCTGATGATGTTGGCGCCCGGCTGCCGTTGAATGTTCACAATCACTGCCGGCACCAAGCTTGCCGCTTGGTCCTGTTTCGAAGGGGTGCCCATCCACGCGGCCAGCTGATTGTTCTCGGTGCCATCGATCACGTTGGCCACGTCGCCGACCCGCACCGGAGCCCCGTTGTGATAGGCGATCACGATCGGTTTGTACTGATCGCTCGAAAACAGTTGATCATTAGCGCCGATGGTATAGGACTGCCGCGCGCCATCGATCACGCCTTTGGCCTGGTCCACGTTGGCCTGCGCCAGGGCCGCCCGCAAATCCTCCAGACTTAGTCCATACGACGCCAACGCCGTGGGATTCGCTTGAATCCGCACGGCCGGCTTTTGCCCGCCGCTGATGGACACCAGCCCCACGCCCGGCAATTGTGAAATCTTTTGCGCCAGCGACGTATCCGCCAGATCCTCGACCTTCGACAGCGGCAGCGAGTCGGAACTCAGCGCCAGCGTAAGAATCGGCGCGTCGGCAGGATTGACCTTGTTATAGATCGGAGGATTGGGCAAGTCGGTCGGCAGGTAGGTTCCCGCCGAGTTGATCGCCGCCTGCACCTGCTGCTCTTCGATGTCAATGTTCTGGTCGATGCCAAACTGCAGCGTGATGACCGAACTGCCAAACGAACTGGTCGAGGTCATCTGGCTCAGCCCCGGCACTTGTCCAAACTGGCGCTCCAAGGGAGAGGTCACCGACGACGCCATGACATCCGGATCCGCGCCGGGATAAAACGTAACCACCTGAATGGTTGGATAATCGACTTCGGGCAGCGCCGAGACTGGCAACTGCATAAACGCCACCCAGCCCACCATCATCACCCCCACCATCAGCAGGGTGGTGGCAACCGGCCGGAGGATGAATATGCGTGACGGGCTCATGACCCTGAGTTACCTGAAGAGTTGTTTGCTGAACCTGGATTCGACGAGCCCGCCCCTGTGCCCGGAGCGGTGTTGCGCGGTTCAATCAGGCTGCCGCGTTGCAGTTTGTCCTGGCCATCGGTCACCACGGTGTCACCCGGGTTCACTCCACTTGTAACAACCGTTGTATCGCCCTGGGTGAGTGCAACCGTGACCACTTTATCCTGCACCTTCTTGTCCGAACCTACCGCATAAACGAATGTGCCCTGCGGTCCCCGCAGAATCGCTGCGGTTGGCACCACGGTGCTGTTCTTGCGCATTTCCAGCAGAAGGTGTGCATTGACAAACTGATTCGGCCAGAGCTTGTTGTCTTTGTTGTCGAAAACGGCCTTCAGCTTCGCCGTGGCCGTCGTGGGATCGATCTCATTATCGATCGTCAGCAACTTCCCCGTGGCCAGCTTGACCTTGTCGTCCCAATCGAAGGCGTCCACCTCGAGGGTTGACTTCTTCATGTTTTGCGCGATCGCCTGCAGATTGTTCTCGGGGAGCGGGAAGATTACGGCGATCGGTTGCAACTGCGTCAGAATCAGCATGGGATTCGTGTCTGCAGCATGCACGATGTTTCCCGGATCGACCTGCCGCAGCCCAACCCGCCCGCTGAACGGTGCGGTGATGTGGCAGTAGATGATGTTCAGCTTGGCGCTGTCAATCTGGGCCTGATCGGTGCGCACCTGTCCATCCAGCTGATCGACCGTGGCTTTCTGCGTATCGACGGTCTGCTGGGCAATGCTGCCGGAAGGGATCAGGGCCGTGTAACGGTCCAGATTCAGCTTTGCATCGCGCAGGGAAGCCTGATCTTTGAACAGCTGCGCCTGCATTTGCTCCACCATCACTTCGTACGGGCGGGAGTCGATCTGGATGAGCAGGTCCCCCTCGTGAACATCCTGCCCTTCGCGGAAGTTCACTTTCATGATCTGCCCGTCTACGCGGCTTTTGATGTTGGCGGTATTGAATGCGGTCACGGTTCCGAGACCGTTCAGATAGACCGGCACGTCCTGCCGCAGAACCGGCGCTATCGCCACGGAAACGGCCCGCGGGGCCGCCGCCTGCGCCTTCTGTTGTTTGGAGTCGGCAGCGCTGCTACAGCCCAGGGAAATCGCGCATGCCGTCGTGAGGACGCACAGAATTCCGGCGTGCAGGTTTGCCGCTCTGCCGTACTTTAGGAAACCATCAGTCATATTCAATTAATTTGTCCGTTGTCTTAGGTTTCACCCGGACCCGGCGAGGGTTCCGAGTGATTAGACGTAAGCATTGTAGACTCGGTTGCGGAACTCTGCCCCGGAAGACGAAATCCTCACGAAGGAAAATAACCCGGAAACCGCTCAAGTTTGAGCCTGAGAAGTGCCGTTCCCTTGCAGAAAACCGCGCTCTCTTAGGATCAACTGCGCGGCAATAGCGGGTCAAGCGCGGGGGCGAAGGTTTTACAAATCTTTACCCGTTTGTTGTCGTTTGTTGACGCTCAGCTGCGAGTGAGGCGGGAACGGGATGGCGTGCCTCGTAGGCCGCGATTGCGGCCTCCTGCTGCAATGTAAGTCCGATGTCGTCGAGACCGTTCAGCAGGCAGTGCCGCACGAATGGATCGATCGGAAACTTCGCGCGGAATCCTAGATCGTCCGTGACCTCGCGTTTCTCCAGATCGATGGTGATTTCGTAGTTGTCGATCTCCTGTGCACGGCGCATCAGCATCGCGACTTCCTCGGCACCGAGCCGGACGGTCAAGAAGCCGTTCTTCGTGCTGTTGTTGGCAAAGATGTCCGCGAACGAACATGAGATGACGGCGCGAAACCCGAAGTCCGCCAGAGCCCAGACCGCATGCTCGCGCGACGAGCCACAGCCAAAGTTCTTCCCTGCAACAAGGATGGTTGCGCTCTCATAGCGCGCCTGGTGAAGAACGAATTCCGGATTCTTCTTGCCGTCCGCGCCAAACCGCCAGTCATAAAACAGAAACTGTCCAAAGCCGGTGCGCTCGATTCGCTTCAAAAACTGCTTCGGGATGATCTGGTCGGTATCGACATTAACGCGATCCAGCGGCGCCACGCGCCCGCGATGTACGTTAAAGGGTTTCATCTCAGCACTCCTCCTACTGTCATTTCGAGCGGAGTCGAGAAACCTGCTGTTAGCCGGAAGCGCCCATGACGCCTGCGGTCACCGGAACTCCCACTGCCGAATATCCGTGAAATGCCCGGCAATCGCCGCCGCCGCGGCCATCATCGGACTCACCAGATGCGTGCGGCCCCCACGTCCCTGCCGCCCTTCGAAATTCCGGTTGCTGGTGGAAGCGCATCGTTCCCCCGGCTGCAAAATGTCGGGATTCATTCCCAAACACATCGAGCATCCCGATTCGCGCCATTCAAACCCCGCGTCCTGAAAGATGCGATGCAGGCCTTCCAGTTCAGCCGCCCGCTTCACCGCCTGCGATCCCGGCACAACCATGGCGCGCACCTTTGCACTTACACGATGTCCCTTCACGACCCGCGCCGCTGCTCGTAGATCCTCCATGCGGGAATTAGTGCACGATCCGATAAACACGCGGTCAATCGCAATCTCTTCGATTCTCTTTCCCGGCTCAAGCCCCATGTAGTCGAGTGCGAGTTCGGCCGCTCGGCGGTCCCCGTCGCGGAAGCTGCTGAGTTCGGGCACGCGATCCTTTACTGGGACGACCATCCCTGGGTTGGTTCCCCACGTAACGAAGGGAGAAAGCCGGGTTGCGTCAATCTCCACGATGCTGTCGAATACCGCGCCATCATCCGAGGGCAGACTCCGCCACTGCACGACAGCTCGCTCCCAATCCTCGCCTCGGGGCGCGAATCGTTTTCCCTGCACGTATGCGATAGTCGTCTCATCCGGCGCAACCATGCCCGCCCGCGCTCCGGCTTCAATACTCATGTTGCACAGCGTCATCCGGCCTTCCATGGAGAGCGCCCGCACCGCTTCACCCGCATACTCGATCACTTGGCCAGTAGCACCATCTGTTCCGATCTGCCCGATAATCCCCAGGGCCAAATCCTTCGCCGTCACGCCCTCCGCCAGCCGCCCGCGAACCTCGATCTTCATCGTCTTCGGCTTCTGCTGCGCCAGGCACTGCGTCGCCAGCACGTGCTCAACTTCGGACGTGCCAATGCCAAACGCCAATGAACCGAAAGCCCCGTGCGTCGAGGTATGACTGTCGCCGCAAACAATCGTCATCCCCGGCTGCGTCAACCCCAGCTCCGGGCCAATCACGTGCACGATTCCCTGCTCCGCCGAATCCATATCAAACAAACGCACGCCGAATTCTTTGCAATTCGCCTGCAGCGCAGAAATCTGCTTCGCCGCGATCAGATCGGTGATCGGAGTCCCACGCGGCTCGGTGGGAACGTTGTGATCGACGGTCGCGACCGTTCGCAATGGCTGACGTACTTTTCTTCCGGCGGCGCGCAATCCATCAAACGCCTGCGGCGATGTGACTTCATGCACCAGATGCAGATCGATGTACAGGATGGGCGACCGCCCCGCCGGCTGCGCTACCACGTGCGAGTCCCAAATCTTCTCGAATAATGTGCGCGGGGCGGTCATTTGGATTCGAACCGATATGCGTCAGTTTTTCACACACGCTCGGGCATGGGCAAGACGCGCAGCACATAAACCCCGTCTCTCGCGCAACAATCGGGGACACGGTGAGGCTTGGAACGAGTTGAGTCTAGTGAATCGTCTCCTCGCTCTTTCGCACCGGCGGCGCGGCCGTCGATCCCTGGAACTTCCGCTCGCCCAGCTTTGTGATCCAAAGCCCCGAGTGGATGTCGTTGAAGTACATCAAGCTGTTTAACAGCGGGCTGTCGCAGGTCACCGAGCAGGGTTGGCCTCCCCAGGTGAACGGCAGATTCGGACGAAATCCCTTCGGATCTCCTGTCCAGAAGCGGGCAATCTCGCGGCCCTGCCGGTAAAGATCGCCGCGCAGTTCGCCGGAAATGTCGAGTACACGTGCCCCGCCGCTGTAGTCGCCCAGATACAGCATGTCGCCGGCAGCCCAAAAGTTGTGCGAGCCGCCTTCCGGCACTTCGTACTGCGCCACTTCCTTCGGATGCTTGACGTCGGACACGTCCATCACGTGGCAAATGGCGCGTACCGGAATGCGTTCCTTGTCTTCAACATTGAAGATCGCAGGAAAGACTTCATCTCCCACAAAGAGATAGTTCTTGTAGCGGAACACGCTATGCGTGCCCGCGAGCCAGCCGTCTCCATAAAGCTCGTAGTGGTTGAAGTGATACTGGCTTACCAGCTTCGGATTCTCCGGGCTGCCGCCGGCCATGCCGTTGCCCACATCGAGAATCACGAGTCCATCGCGCCAGTACGCCAAATAGGCAAGGCCGTCCTTCACCTGCAGGTCGTGCAGATAGCGACCGCTGGTCATCGTGCCCATTTGCGTAGCGATGCTCGTGACGGTCGGATTCTCCGTCTGCCAGCGCGCCACCTCTTTGGGATGTTTCACATCCTGAAAATCGATAACCCGCAATGAGCCCGTGGCGTCGTCGGTGATGTAAGCGTAGTGTCCGTCAACGTAGGCGCTGTGCACGCCCCCGCTAACGGTCGCGGTGTATTCAGAGAGAACTTTCAGATGCGAGGCGTCGGTCGTATCGAGAAACACGATTCCGTTCTTGCGATTGGAAGCACCTTCGCGCGTGAACACGCCAATCTTCTCGTCCGGAGTGGTGCTGACATCGTTGATAATGCGCGCATCCACCTTGAGCGTGTCGAGCAGTTTGGGATTGGCCGGGTCGGCGATATCGTAGACGAAAAGTTTGTCCGCGATGGTAGCCAGATACGCGTGATGGCCAATGATCCACTCTTCCGACATTTGCATGTCGGTCATGGGAACGTGAGCGACGACCTCAACTTCGCGCTCCACATTGCGCGGTTTCGCCACCACCGAGGCTGAGGCCGTGTGCTGCCCACTGCTGGCGGTGACTACGTAGGTCCCGGCTTTTTCTGCCACGAATGCTCCGTCGTCGTAGACAGTGGCGCTGCTTCCGGCGACGGACCAGTGAACCGACGGCGCTCCGTCGGCCGTGAAGTGAACCACATCGCCTGTGCGAGCGTCGGCGGTGGCGGGCTTGATCGTCAATCTGCGAGCCGAATCGCGCACCACCTGCACCGTCACTTTCGCCGTGGCTTCGTCCGAAGTCGCATGGATCGTGGCGCTCCCCGGAGCAACTCCAGTAACCAATCCAGCAGCATCGACCGTGGCGATTGTCGATTTGTCGGACACCCACTTGATGACCGCGTCAGATCGAGGATTCCCATCTGACGTACGCGCGATGGCGTTCAGTTTTTCCGCGCTTCCGGCGACGACCGAATGTCCCAGCGGTTCAATTTCGATGCTGGCGACCTTCGAGGCGCCCACGTTGACGGTCGCATATCCGGCTTTGCCGGCGATGACCGCGCCAACGGTAACCACTCCCGGCGCGTGGAACGTCACCTCGCCGGATTCATCGGCGCCCGCCAGGTCGAACGGCGCGGCGAACCAGACCGACACCTTGGCGTCAATCGGATTGCCGGCGGCATCCTTCGCCGTCGCGCTGAACTTGGCCTTCTCTCCCACATGAACGTCCAGAGCCTTGGGCGTGATCTCCACGCTGGCCGGGGCCACCGACGTTGCAGGAGCCTGCTCCTGCTGCTTTGCCGCGTCTTGCGCTTTCATGATCGCCCCGGAAAGTGCGGCGGCCACGACCGCCAATGCGACTGCCTTTTGCTTGAACATTCGGCCCTCCGGCTAAAGACGTTTCACAACTGCCGCTACTGCTTGCTCGGTTCCATCTTCCAGAAATCAATTCCCGCCGCCTGCGGCCCGACATCGACGGTCGCCACGGTTTTGTAGCTCGCCAGATCAATGACCTCAACCGTGCCTGGCTCCAAGCCAACACCTTCGACGGTGATAAAAGCGTAGCGATCATCAGGCGTCACCACCGCTCCGTGGACAACTTTTCTCTTCGTCGGGATTCTCGCCAGCTCTTTGCCCGCGACTGGATCGAACACAGAAACCGATTGCCCGCGTTTGTTCGTGGCGATCAACCGCCCGTCCTTTGTCATGGCCAGGTTGTACACGCCGGTGGCGGCAGGAAAGCGCCGAATCATGGTCCAGGATTTCGCATCCACCGCCACGATGTCGTTGGTTTGATTGCAAGCTACGTAAATGACCGATCCATCATTGTTGGGCTGCGCCCAGGTCGGCGTGCAGACGGGCTTGTGCTCCATAGCCTTGTGATCGCCCATCGACGCTTGAAACTGCGCATACGGCGCGCCGCTCATCCCCATCTCTTTGCCGGGCCCGAGCATAAAATACCGGTCCACCGCGAACTTGCTGGTGTCGATCTCCACCAGCATGTCGTCCATCATGCACGCCGAATAGTGCTTCGTTCCGGCATGATTCAGGCGCGATCCGTGCGGCATGGTGCAGGTGGTAATGCGTTTCACCTCGATCATCTGATCGGTCGCCACCACCGAGATCGACGACGGAACCATATCGCCGTGGAAGTTCGCGTTGGCCACGTAGATGAAGTTGCCGTCTGGCGTGATATCGGTGGTTGCCGGGAACAGCCCCAGGCTTGTGTACTTGACGACCGTGTCGCTGCCCGCGCGGTATTTCCAAACCGATCCATCTGGCCTGCCGTGACCTACAGAAACGTAGAAATACTGTTTATCGGGAGAAACCGCGATTCCGTGTGGCCCGTTGACATCGGTCGGCATCACTCCGGTGCGCGTTTGATTCTCAATATGCAGACCGCCGGGGCCGAAGCGAAGCAACACAATCTTGTCCGCGGATTCGCAGACTAAATACACCAGATAGTCCTGCTGGGGGCCGTCTGCGCTCGAGGCATTCGTCTGCGCCTTCCCGATTCCCAGCGACAGACAGGCCAGCAGGCATAGGGTAAGGCCGCTGGCGCGGGAAAAGCGGCCGATGTATTTCCCCTGAGCAACGACTTCGCGAATCATTTGTCCTTGAGATTGCCCCTTGAGATTGCGATGTCCGTCTTTGCAGCCCTTCATCCCCACTTAATGAAGAGCAGTCCGCAGGCGCTAACAATCTAACACAGCGTGCGGGTCAGGATAGCACTGCGCCGAAATGGGAGTGTAAGAAAAACGGGGAACCTGCTTGGCAGGTTCCCCAATTGCATGACGCTGCCCAGGAGTCGTCATGCTTGCCCAGATGGAACTTTTCGCGCGCCTTCGAAAGCGCGGCCGCGCCCGCAGCCCGCTGGGCAGCTGGCGGGACGCATCCACACCGACCGGTCGGTTTGGGCTACAGTACCCCGCTTCGCACCTCCTGTCAAGAGGGAAATTCCAGAAAAGCCGACGCCTCGGTGGCATTCCAGCCCGCAACTGTTTACCATGTCCTCGCGATGGCACGCGAAACCTCGATTGATTCCCGGCAGGAAATCCTGCGCACCGCTGCACGCCTGTTCCAGCAGCGGGGCTATGACGCCACTTCGATGAACGATGTCGCCGCTGCCCTCAAGCTCAGCAAGGGCGGCCTGTATCACCACTTCGAGAGCAAAGACGACATTTTGTTCGAAATCATGAACCATGCCATGGACATCACCCAGGACCGCGTGCTCGCCCCGGTGCGCGGCATTGCCGACCCGGAAGAGCGCTTGCGCACCTTGATTCGGCTCCACATCGAGACCGTGCTCAGTCCGCGCGACCGCGAGATCACCGTCATGCTGCATGAGAACCATCCCTTGCCGCCCACGCTGCGTAAGCGCATCAACACCCGCAAAAAAGATTACGTTCATTTTGTCGAGACCCTGATCGGCGAGGTGCAACGCGCCCGCCGCGCCAAGGGCGCAGTCAGCGCGCGTGCGGCCGCGTTCGCTCTGTTGGGCATGATCAACTGGATCTACCAGTGGTACAAACCGGAAGGCGAGCTGCAAGCGCAGAATTTGGTTCCGCAGTTTACCGATTTGTTCTTCGGAGGAATTTTCGCCTGAAAACACTGTTCACCGGCATCGATGCCGTCAACCTGCATCGAGCGCAGACGGGCAAGCTCTATCGCGAATTCCTGCGCGTGCCGGCCATGAGTGCCGGTTTGTACGTGCTGCCTGCGGGCGCTACAGATCTACAGCGTCCCCACCACGAAGATGAGATCTATTACGTGATTCGCGGCCGCGGTCGCTTCCGTGCAGCCGGCGAAGACGCAGCGGTGTCGGCAGGCAGCGTCCTTTTCGTGGCCGCCGAGGTCGAACACCATTTCTACGACATTGTCGAAGAGCTCTCAGTGCTGGTGATGTTTGCCCCGGCAGAGACGTAACCCCCGGGGTCTTCCTCGCTAACCTTTTGCAAACGTGATTTCGACGCCTCTCGCGGTGTAACTATCCCGCCGGTCTCGAGAAAAGATCTTCTGAGAAATCCTGCTGCTGCTCTTGCCAAAGCGCGTACTCTTGTAGGGAAGAACAACGCTTCTATATCGCTGCGGGAGGCAAGAAATGTCCGAGAAGCGCAACGAAAAGACAGAAACCGTTTCTCCGTCGATCGAACCTGCCGGTCCCATGGGCAAAGTCGCCAAGCCGCTGCGCGTGGGAAAGGACTGCGACTATGACCGCGAGCTGGGACGCCTGCAAGCCGAACTGGTGAAGCTGCATGAATGGATAAAGAACAAGGGACTCAGGGTCGTGATTCTCTTCGAGGGCCGCGACGCTGCCGGTAAGGGCGGCGCGATCAAGCGCGTGACCCAGCAGCTGAATCCCCGCATTTGCCGCGTTGTGGCTCTGGGCACTCCCACCGAGCGCGAGAAAACGCAGTGGTACTTTCAGCGCTACGTGGCGCATCTGCCGGCGGCGGGCGAGATGGTCCTATTCGATCGAAGCTGGTACAACCGAGCGGGCGTCGAACACGTGATGGGCTTTTGCACCGACGGCGAGTATCAGGAATTCATGCACAGCTGTCCGGAATTTGAGCGCATGCTGGTGCGCGCCGGCATCATCCTCATCAAGTACTGGTTTTCGGTGAGCGACGAAGAGCAGGAACGCCGTTTTCAGGACCGCATGGGCGATCCCACCAAGCGCTGGAAGTTGAGTCCCATGGACCTGGAGTCCCGTCGGCGTTGGGCGGAATACTCGCGCGCCAAAGACGAAATGTTCGCCGTCACCGACATCAAGCAGGCGCCGTGGTACGTGGTCAACGCCGAGAACAAAAAGTGCGCCCGCCTCAACGTCATTCGCCATCTGTTGTCGCTGATCCCCTACAAGGACGTAACCCCGGAGCGCCTCAAGTTGCCCCCGCTCGATAAGACCAAATACGTGCGGCCGCCCATTCAAGAGCAGAATTTCATCCCTGAGATCTACACACCATAGCGATGGTTCAGCTTGCCGTGATCCCCTGGATTGTCATCCTGAGGCGGGCGTTCTTTGCTCGCGCTGCTTCAGGGCACTCTCGTCTTCGCTTCCTCGGCTGCGAGCTGCTCGAGAAGTTCGCGTAGGCCGCGCAGAACTTCCTGGGCCGCAGCACCCTTCAGTGAAAATTTCAGCATCCCCTCAGGAGTAAACTGCGCGCCGCGCTGGCTCGAAACGAAGCGCGCCAGCTGCTCCGGATCGATCGCGGCATTCTGCTGGAACTTGAAGGTTACTGACTCCCGCTTGCGTTCGATCGCATTCACGCCCACGCGCGCGCACAGCAGCTTCAGCGATGCGTAATCGAGCAGATTGCACACGGCCGGAGGCGCCGGCCCGTAGCGATCCTGCAGTTCCGCTTCCACATCGGCTAGCTGTGTCTCGGTTTCGACGCCAGCCACGCGCTTATACATTCGCAGACGCTGATTCTCTTCCGGAATATATTCGGCCGGAATGCGAATGTTCAGACCAAGGTTGAGCTGCGTGCCCGCCTCTTCGGGAGCGGCTTCGCCCTTCATCTCACGAACGGCGCGGTCGAGCATTTGTGTGTACAACTCGAAGCCCACGGCTTCGATATGTCCGCTTTGCTCACCTCCCAGAAGATTGCCCGCGCCGCGCAACTCCAAATCCAAAGCGGCAATCTTGAATCCAGCGCCGAGGTCGGAAAATTCTTTGAGCGCAGCCAATCGCCGCCGCGCGAGCGGTGTCAGTTCCACTTCGCGCGGCACCAGCAGATAGGCGTACGCACGGCGATTGGACCGCCCCACCCGCCCGCGCAACTGATAAAGCTCCGACAACCCAAGCCGGTCCGCACGGTTAATCACAATCGTGTTGCAAAGCGGAATGTCGAGCCCATTCTCGATAATCGTCGTCGCGACTAGAATGTCGGCTTCGTGATGCATGAACTTCAGCATCACCTTTTCCAGCTCTCCTTCCGACATCTGCCCGTGTCCCACAGTGATCCGAGCTTTCGGCGCCAATTCCTGTAGCTTGGCGCCGATCTCCCAAATGCTCTCCACGCGATTGTGCACAAAATAGACCTGCCCTCCGCGCTCCAGTTCCTGCTCGATGGATGATTGAATTAATTTGTCATCCCAGCTGGCGACGACGGTTTGAATCGCCATGCGGTCTTTGGGCGGCGTTTCGATCACGCTCATATCGCGCAGTCCCACCAGCGACATGTGCAGCGTGCGCGGGATCGGCGTCGCCGACATGGTCAGAACGTCAACTTGCTTCCGCATCTGCTTGATGCGCTCTTTGTGCCGCACGCCGAACCGCTGCTCTTCATCCACGATCAGCAACCCAAGGTCGGCGAACTTCAGATCCTTCGACAGCAAGCGGTGTGTCCCGATCAAAACGTCGATCTTCCCGGCTTGCGTTTTCTGCAGGATTTCTTTCTGCTGCTTCGGATTGCGGAAGCGGCTGATCATTTCAACCGTCACCGGAAACGCTCCGAAGCGCTGCCTGAAAGTTTCAAAATGCTGAAAAGCAAGCACGGTGGTGGGAGCGAGCACCGCAACCTGCTTGTTGTCGCTGACCGCTTTGAAAGCCGCGCGCATGGCCACTTCCGTCTTGCCATAACCGACGTCGCCACAGAGCAGGCGGTCCATGGGCTGCGACGATTCCATGTCGCGCATCACATCGGTGATGGCCCGGGCCTGATCTTCTGTCTCGCTGAACTCAAACGCGTCTGCAAATTCGCGAACAAATTCGTCGCCCGCGGAAAACGCATGGCCCTGCGTCATTTTTCGCGCAGCGTACAGCTTGAGAAGCTCATCGGCCATGTCTTGCATGGCCTTGCGTACGCGCGCCTTGGTTTTCGCCCACGCTTGCGTGCCCAAGTGACTGAGAGCTGGCTTGGCCCCTTCAGAAGACCGATATTTCTGAATCAAATCCAGCCGAGTCAGCGGAACATAGAGCCGCGCGGCCTCGGCATATTCCAGCAGCATGAACTCGGCGTTGCCGTCGCCCTGATTGATTTCTTTCAGCCCCTGATACTGCCCGATCCCGTGCTCCACGTGGACGACGTAGTCTCCAACCTGCAGGTCGCGGAAGTCGGACAGGAACGCCGACACTTTTGATTTCTGCCGTTGCGGCCGCGCTGCCACCGTGTCGGACTCGTCGAACAGATCGCGCGCCCCAAACAGCGCAAAATGCGCGTCGGGAAATACCACACCATCCGGCACATAAGCCTTCGCCAGTGTGGTCGTGAACACTTCGCCGGCAAAATAGCTGGTCTCGTCGGCGTAGCTTTCGCCGCCGCGGGTGCGGCTCCCCAGACGAAAGCTGATGTTGTATTCAGTGAAAATATCGGCCAGCCGCTCGACTTCTCCAAGGTTCGGAACGGCGAACATCACCTGATTGCCCGCCGTCGTCAGCTTCTGTACTTCTTCTAGCATGGCCGGAACCGCGCCATGAAAACGGGGCGTTGGCTGCGTGAGCAAGGTTACTGAACTATGCGCGTCGCCATCGTGCGTAATGCCCAGGTGCTCGATGTCCGCGCCTTGCAGCGACGCCACTCGCTGCCACCAGACCTCCGGCGGAAGATAAAGATCCGAGGGCCGAACTAGATTGCCCACGCCGCTGCGTTCGTGCGCTTCTTCCACTCTCCACCAGAAACGGTCAAATTCGGAGCGAAGCAATTCAGGCTCATCCAGCAACACCGCAGCGCGCGGCAGCAACTCAAACACCGTGCGGTCGGCCCCGGCCACCGGCGCATAAAACTCCCAGCCGGGAAAAACGGTCACTCCTCCGGACCGCACCGCTGCCTCGACAATCTCTTCGTTCGACCCTTCAATGCGCTTGCCCGAGAGCCGCGTATGAATCGCGCCCAGCAATTGATCGGTCACCGGTGTTTCGGTCAGCGGCAGCAGCAACGCCTCATCCATCGGATTCGACGACCGCTGCGATGTGGGATCGAACCGCCGGATCGAATCGATCTCGTCGCCGAAAAATTCCACACGCACAGGCCGCTCGGCCTCCGGAGAGTAGACGTCGAGAATGCCGCCGCGCACCGCAAACTGCCCCGGCATTTCCACCACATCCGCCGCGGCATAGCCAACCGTGTTCAGGTGCGCCAGCAAATTATCGAGGTCGAACGATTCCCCGCGGCGCAAAATGCGAGCGAGGTCAGAATAATAATCAGCCGAACGCTGCAGGATGGCGGTCGCAGCAATCGGCGAGACGACGATCGAAGCCCGTCCCGTGGCGATCTTCCAAAGCGCGGTAGCGCGCTCCTCCTGCAACTCGGGGTGGGGCGAAAGATTCTGGAAGGGAAGCACGTCGCGAGCCGGCAGGGAGACAACGGACTCGGGATCGCACGCCGCCGTGAGCTCGCAGAACCCACGCAGCACCGGAACGAAATCTTCCACCGCCCGGTTGTCATTGACGACGACAATCAGCGGCCGCTCGGCCGCTCGGCGCCAAAGCACCAGCAGCATGGCTTTCGCCGTGGCCGACAGCCCGGAGACACTAATCCGCCCCGTGCCCTCTTTCAGATGGGAGGCCGCACGCGCAAACCCGGGAAGCGATTCCACGTCCGCAAACAGATCGCGGACGAAGGGAAGAAGCATGCAGAGTCGATTCTAGCAGGAGCCGGGAGCAGGATCAGGCGCAGCGGGACAAGGTCAACAAGTGAAATCTGTTTACGACAATCTGCCGGGTTGCAGATAGTGGCCTTTGAGGGAAGGCCCTACTTGGCCGACGCCCCGCCGGGAGTCGAAGAAGCGGCGGTCGCTTTGGTTTTCGTGGCAGCGACTTCTTTGGCGTGTGCCACGAGCGCTTCGAACCGTGGGAGGCCATGAAGCGACGCCAAATCGGAGTCCCGATCGATACCGAGATCCATTCCCGGCAGCAGGCCGTGATCAATGGCTTCGCCAAGGAATGCGAGCGCCCGCTCCCGCTGTCCGGCGCGCGCCGCCATGCAAGCCAGATTGTAAGTGGTCACCGCAGTGTAGGAGCTGTCGGCTCCGAGCGTGCGCTGTTGACTGTCGCGCACCTGCTCCAACATCTTCATGGCATCCGCATAATGTCCCTCGTTGCCCAGAGCAACCCCAAGCATGTTCATGGTTTCCAGCGTTTTTGGCGCGTCCAGGGGCAATACACGCCGTTCGATGTCCAGCGCCTCCCGCAATAGTTTTTCAGCCTCTGCGGGCCGGCCATCCTGGGTCAGAACAAATCCGAGAGAGTCCATGGCCCGCAGGGTATTCCGATATTCCGGACCAAACACGCGGCGGTAGCTTTCTAGGGCCTCGCGATACAATCTCGCGGCTTCCGCGTACTGCCGTTCCTCCGAGAGAATATTTGCCAGAACATCCATGGAATGCCCGGTTTCAGGATGATCCGTCCCCAAAACCCGCCTTTGAATTTCCAGCGTCTTGCGCCCCAAGTCTTCTGCTTCCGGATAACGTCCCACGGTAAGAAGCAACAAAGCCAAGTTGCCCATGCTGTTTAGCGTGTCTACGCTCTCCGGTCCCAGGACACGCCGTCGACCGTCCACGGTCTCACGGTACAACTTCTCCGCCTCCGGATAGTGGCCCTCCGAGGACAAGATCGAAGCCAGCGAATTCATCGAAGAGAGCGTGTTCGGATCGTCGGCACCGAAACTCTTGCGCTGGATCTCGAGCGTCTCGCGCTGGAGCTGCTCGGCCTCGGCAAGGTGCGACTCGAGTTGCAGGACCCACGCCAGGTCCTTGCCGGCTAGCAATGTTTCACGATCCTTTGGCCCGAACACACGTCGGCCGGTGGCGGCGGATTGCCGGAGGAGTTCTTCCGCACGCGGGTAAATCCCCAGTTCGAGGTAAACCTTGCCCATCGTGTGCTGCAGCCGGGCCTGCTCTTCAGGATCGCTTGCCAGCCCCGCGTCGATTTGACTGGAAGCCTTGTCCAAGATTTCGCGTGCGGTGACGCTGTTGCCACGCGCCTGGTTCGGGTCCGAGACCTTGAACATCTGCGTCATGAAATCCACCACCCGGCTGGAGACCGCCGCTTCCCGGTTGGCGCGAATGCTCTGCCGGATACTGATGGCGGCCGCTGCCACCAACACAACGGCAAACGCGCAGGCTGTGGCCAACGCTACGCGGTGACGCCGCGTGAATTTGCGCGCCCGGTATCCCCACGAAGGCGGAACTGCCAGCACCGGTTCGTGATTCAAATGCCGTTTAATGTCGGCCGCGAATTCCGAAGCCGAGGGGTAGCGGCGCGAACGTTCTTTTTCCAGGGCCTTCAGCGCGATCGCGTCCAGTTCTCCTCGCAGTTGCCTGGCCAGCATCGCCGGCTCGGTCTTCCGCTTGAGAGCGACTTGCGTGCAAGTATTCGGGTCATCCGATCCGATCCTGGTGCTCGGCTTTGGAGGATCTTCCTCTCGCAACCTCCGCAGGAATTCCTCCAGCGCGATTTTGCGCAGCTCGATCGGCGGTGCACCCGCCAGCAGTTCATAGAGGATAATGCCCAGCGAATAGACGTCGGTGCGCGTGTCGATGTCTTCCGCGGAGGAACTGGCCTGCTCCGGGCTCATGTACTCCGGAGTTCCCACCAGCGTCCCGGCACGCGTGAACATCGTGTTATCCGTGAGTTTCTGGGTCAGCGCCTTGGCGACTCCGAAATCGATGATCTTCGCCGCCGGACGGCCGTCCACCTCCGTGACCAGGATGTTTGACGGTTTCAAGTCGCGGTGAATGATCGCTTTCTGATGAGCGTGCTGCACGCCTTCGCAGACCTGCGTAAACAAATCCAATCTTTCTTGGGTGTTGAGTTTGTGCTTATCGCAATAGTCAGTGATCGGAACACCGGCGACGTACTCCATGACAAAGTAGGGTGCGCCCTGCTGTGTGGCGCCGGCATCGAACACCCTGGCAATCGCAGGGTGGTCCATAAGGGCCAAAGCCTGGCGTTCGGAGCCGAAGCGCGCGATGGCCTCGCGTGTGTCCGTCCCGGCTTTGATCAGCTTGAGAGCCACGCGGCGGCGGACGGGTTCTTTTTGTTCCGCCAGCCAAACCTCACCCATGCCGCCTTCACCAAGCCTCCGGACCAGGTGGTAAGGGCCAATGACCGTCGCAGTCGTGTCGGCGGAGTCCATGCTTTGGGTCGGGGCCACAGACTCACTCCTGCCAGCGCCGTCTCTTGAAGGGTCTTCAGAAAGCATCTTTCGGCAGGCCCCCCCTTGGCCGCCAAAACGACCAGTGCAGTATATACTTGCCGCTAAATTCCGATAGTTCTTCAAAGCCCGGGTGAACCGGGAGGGAGTTATTCAGTGCCAACGTAGATTTCACTCGCTGCTCCCTGGAAGCAAGGCGTGTGCCGACTTCGATTCCTCAATCGGCTCGGCGGGAGTTTCGTACGCTGATCAAGCCCTCAGCACCGGCCGTGTCAAACACGTCGGCCCGCCGTTGCCGTTGATGCAGATTTCGCTGCCGGGAAACGTCCGCACATCGAATCCCGCTGCACGCAAACGGTCGTTAGTTCGGCGATTCTCTTCGATCGCCAACAGCCGCTGTTCGCCCAGCGACAGCACATTGCAAGCCAGCGTGCCGCGCTCGGCATAATCAATCTCGATGAACCGGAATCCTCGCGCCGTGAGCAATTCGACCGTCTCCACCGCCAGCCAAGGCAGATCAACCAGCGCGGTCCGCTCATCCAGCAGGCTGATCAGCGACATCAGATGCAGGCAGGCGGACGGCCCCGCGCCATACGGCAAGGGCGCGGAGAGCACCGTGATTCCCCTGGCCGAGAGCAGATCGCTCATCTGCCCGATGCCCGCGGAATTTGTGCGATAGCCATGGCCGATCAGCAGCGTTGTCGAATCCAGCCACACCATGTCTCCGGCTTCCGCCGTCCCCGGAGCGACGATCTTCCCAAACGCTGGAATACCGAGCTGCAAACCAAATGCTGCGTGGCATTCAGCTTCATCCTGCCGGCTGACTTTGCCCGGACGCAGAGCAATCAGCCCGAAATCGGTCGCGAGAGACGCATCGTGGGTGTAGACGGCATCCAGGGAAAGGCTTGCGTCCGGCGGCAATTCCACAACTTCCGCTCCTGCATTCTCGAGCTGGCGGCACAGAGCCTGATGCTGCGCCTGCGCCACGTCAAACGCGGGCGCGTGTTGAAATCCGAGCTCCCGCCACCGAGCCGAACGCGCAGCCAGGTTCCATCCCGCGGCGAAGGGCGAACACACCAGCACCCGTTGCAGCGGACCAACCATGCTGTGTCCGTTATATGCGTCGGCGAATTCAAGAGGTGAAGGCGAAGTTGTTAGTACCATGCGCCATCAATGCTACGCGTCAGAATCAATTAGCTGCGCTGCTATAATCAAAAATTGCGCTTATGAGCACGAAACGACTGATTCGCTCCACCACGGTTCTGTCGATCCGCCGCAACGGCAGCGTCGTTTTGGCCGGCGATGGACAAGTCACGCTGGGCGAGTCGGTCATCAAACATACGGCGAAGAAAATTCGCCGGCTCTACAACGACAAGATCGTCGCCGGTTTCGCCGGCTCGACCGCCGACGCCTTCACGCTGTTCAGCCGCTTCGAGGCCAAGCTTGAGCAATATCACGGCAACCTGGGCCGCGCTGCCGTCGAGTTGGCGCGCGATTGGCGCACCGATAAATTTCTTCGTCACCTGGAAGCCCTGCTGCTGGTCAGTGATAAGGAGCAGACATTTCTGCTGAGCGGACAAGGCGACGTCATCGAGCCCGACACCGGCATCGCAGCCATTGGCAGCGGCGGCCCATACGCCCAAGCCGCAGCTCAGGCGCTGGCCGAGCACACGCAGCTTTCAGCCCGGCAAATTGCCGAAGAAGCAATGAAGATCGCCGGCAAAATGTGCATCTATACCAATGATCGAGTGACGATTGAGGAACTGTAGCACCTGTACTCAGTACCCAG
>Ga0187784_10001062_pt1 | contig 21402 bp, 10 predicted proteins | sample 1015_SJ02_MP15_2_FD_132964 | JGI IMG/M metagenome (GOLD analysis project Ga0187784, IMG submission 132964) | Tropical peat soil microbial communities from peatlands in Department of Meta, Colombia - 1015_SJ02_MP15_20_MG | ecosystem: Environmental > Terrestrial > Soil > Wetlands > Peat | place...
ATGATCCACCTCCTGGCAACACCGTCGTCTGGAGGGGGTTATTCCGGCTGACTGACATCGAACTGGGAATCATGATCGGAGCAAAACTTGTGGGTAATTGAAAGCTGGAATACACGCTTACGGTGTTCCATGGGTTTAGAGTGTCATCCGCCGCCTTGCATGTTGTTCAGAATACGTTTCGTTGTGCGTTCGAGTCCTACCTGAGGAGCCAATAAATCAACAACTTATAGCGTTCGAGAGCAGCCAGAAATGCGCCAATTTTTCAAATTGTGCCCATTTTTGTGCCCAGTCTCTTTCAAAATGGACGCACTGTCCGTAGCAATCCTGCTCAGTTGATCTTCTCCTCAGCATACTGACTCCATTCGCCTCCGAGCCTCGGTTGACAGCCGATTTGCGCGAGTTTCTCTCCTGCTCCAATCTCCACTCGCGCAGGACGTTTCGCCGTCTGCGCCCACACCGAGAGACAGGAGCAATCTATGCCAGTTTTCCCACGCGGCAGAATCTGGTGGTACAAGTTCTGCTTCGCCGGGGAACCCATCCTGGAATCGTCCAAATCCACCTCGAAGACAGTAGCCAAGAACGCCGAAAACCAGAGGCGGCGTGAACTTGAAGAAGGCTTCAACAATGTTCCGAAGAAGCGGGAGAATCGCATCCGCCAACTGCGGGACGTGGCCGGCGAGTATCTGGCGGACTACAGGTTGCGTTTTCGTGGAGTCACTTTCGCCGAATATCCGTGATCCGCATACCGCAATTGACGGTTGAGCCAGCAGAGGACAGATCTCTGCGGAGGTTTCGTCTGTCCAACGCTTCAAGGTCTTTTCACGCCAGCTTGCCGGCAGCAGCAAGAAGCCCAGCGAACCTGGAACTGCGCACGTTTCCAACTCAGGTGTCGTCATATCGGTTCTCGTAAGGTTACTCACCGTCATCGGACGCCCGCTTCGCGTCCTTTTCGTCGCCAGGGTCGAGAACGAATTCTTGCCGGACCGGATCATCGCCAGAGGCACAGGCGAGTTCGTCTTGTGCTGCTTCGATTCCAGCCATACACACAACCTGGGATCGTGAATTCCCGGTTGGTCCTACCAAAAGTCCGGGCCTAATCCGCATTGGACGCGAAGGAGATCGAGCTGCAGCTCGAACTCTGCGATGACCTTTGGAAAATGGCGGCACACAGCTTTCGAGCCCGCATGGAGCCCCGCCAAATGGCGTCCATTACAAAATGAAGGAACAACCATCGAGTTTCACTCGCGTCGCCGGGTCCTGCACCGGTCGGTCATGCCCCCGACAGGAGAATTCTTCCCATCAACGAGACTGGCCGGGGAAAGAAAGACTCCTCAAATGTCTCGTCTATGTCAGTGCGCTTGTCTGCAATCTTGCCCCGCGGCGGCCCGAGCGCATATTGATGGCCAATTCAAAGCGTTTACAAAACTTGAAAGAGATGGTTCGCGAATGTGCGGCCCGCTCGCAGTTTCGCGAGGCGCGCGAGGGCTAGTCGTCAATGCTCGAATGCGCGGTTCCAAGCTCGGACCAGGAAGTCAAACCGCCGATGCGTAAGCAAACTTTAATTCGGCGTCGTCGGGGCTCTCAAGACGATAGGAGCTTATGACGATAAGGGGCATGATAGACGGCTTGTGTGCTTCGGTCGCCGTGTGCGCCAAAGGCCGTTTGCAATATTGCGGCACAGGGCAGGGCACGAACCGGACGCTGGCCGGGATGGAGAACGAGTCATGCAATGGCGTGCTTTGGCGGCCAAGTTTGCTCATTCCGCTCCAGTCCGCGCCGCCGTTGCGCCGATCGCCGGGTTTCCGTCGTGGGCGCGAAGAATTATCAAGCGGAAAGAAAACAAAGTTGTGCAGCAAGCAGATAGAGTCTGGGAAAACGAGCAGTCCCTTCTGCGCGCGCTCATCGACAACATCCCCGATTTCATCTACGTGAAAGACACTCAGAGCCGCTTCCTGGTGGCGAACCTATCCGTGGCGCAGGCCATGGGAGCAAAGACCCCGGAAGGGCTGCTGGGAAAAACCGATTTCGATTTCTATCCGGAGGAGGTGGCCCGAGGATTCTTCGAACGCGAGCAAGAGATTTTCCGTACCGGAGCCCCGTTGTACCGGCTCGAGGAAAGAGCCATCGACAGCGAGGGGAAAGAGCGCGTCTTTTTGACAAGCAAGGTCCCCCTGCGCGACGGCAACGGTCGATTGACCGGGCTGGCGGGCACCGGACACGACATCACCGAGCAGGTGCAGATGATGAATGCCTTGCGAGAGGCCAATCTGGCGAGAGAAAAGGAGCAAAACCTGCTGCGCGCCCTGATCGACAACATACCGAGCTTCATCTACGCCAAAGACACCGAGAGCCGATTCCTGATCGCGAACCGGCACCTGGCCAGCGTGGTGGGAGTCCAGAGCCCCGACGAGCTGCTGGGCAAGACCGACTTCGACTTCTTCCCCGGAGAACTGGCCGCCGGCTACTTTGCCGACGAGCAGGACATCATCCGGACGGAAAAGCCTCTCCGCGGGCGGGAAGAGAAAGTCGTCGATAGCCAGGGAAACGAAACCATCATTCAAACCACCAAGGTGCCGTTGCGCGACAGTCTCGGCCAGGTGATCGGAATCGTAGGCATGGGAGACGACATAACGGAGCGTGTGCAGATGATGAATGCCTTGCGCGAGGCCCATCTGGCGAGAGAAAACGAGCGCAACATGCTTCGCGCCCTGATCGACAACATACCGAGCTTCATCTACGCCAAAGACACGCAAAGCCGATACGTGATCGCGAACCAGCACCTGGCCCGCGCGGTGGGCGCCCAGAGCCCCGACGAACTGCTGGGCAAGACCGACTTCGACTTCTATCCGGAGGATCTGGCCCGCGGGTTCTACGAACGCGAACAAGAAATATTCCGCTCGGGCGCCGGATTTTACCGGCTCGATGAGAAGGCCATCGACAGCGAGGGGAAGGAACGCGTCCTATTGACAACCAAGGTCCCGCTGAGCGACAGCAGCGGCCAATTGACCACGCTGGCGTGCATCGGACACGACGTCACCGAGACGAGGCAGATTCAGAATGCGCAGCGCGAAGCCGAACTGAAATACCGGGGGATCTTCGACAAAGCTATCGTCGGCATGTTTCAAAGCAACCCGGATGGCCGCTTCATAAATGTGAATCCGTCGCTGGCCTTCGCCCTGGGCTACCATTCCCCGGAAGAGATGATCGCCGACCATGCCGAATTGGGCCGGAGGTTTTTCGTCGATCCCAAACGCGGTGCGCAGTTCCTGCTGATTATGGACCGGGTGGGAGGCGTAAAGGATTTCGAGTGCGAAGTATTCCAAAAGGACGGCAATAAGATCTGGCTGGCGATGAACATCCGTGCTATTCGCGAAAATGGCGCGGTGGTTCGTTACGAGGGCATGTGCGAAGACGTTACGGAGCGGAAGCATTTACGGACGCAGCTGCTGCAAGCGCAAAAACTGGAGTCGGTTGGGCAGCTGGCCGCCGGCATCGCGCATGAGATCAACACTCCGGCACAGTACGTCGGCGACAATGTGCGTTTTCTGAAGGATTTGTTTCCCAGCTTGCTGGAGGTGTTGGGGGTCCAGGAGAGGCTGCTGGCGGAGGCGAAGGCAGGCGCGGTTTCGCCGCACACCTTGGAGGAGACCGAAGCGGCCATGGAACGCGCCGACGTGCACTATCTGATGGAGGAGATTCCCAAGGCTATCGACCAGACCCTGGAGGGGATTGGCCGAGTGACGGGACTGGTGAGCGCCATGAAAGAGTTTTCCCACCCCGGCACAAAGGAAAAGGTGCTGACCGATCTGAACCACGCCATCGAGAGCACCATTACGGTCTCAAGAAACGAATGGAAGTACGCGGCGGAGATGGAAACGGAATTCGATCGCACGCTGCCGCCTGTGCTTTGCAATCCCGGCGAGTTCAATCAGGTGATTTTGAATCTGATCGTGAATGCGGCGCACGCCATAGCGGAGGCCAACGGCAAAAGAGGCGTGGAAAGAGGCAACATCACGGTGCAAACGAGGAATGATGGCGAATACGCGGAGATCCGCATACGGGACACGGGGACAGGCATTCCGGAAGAGGTGCGAAACCGCATCTTCGACCCATTCTTTACCACCAAGGAGATCGGCAAAGGGACGGGGCAGGGATTGGCTATCGCACGGTCGGTGGTTGTCGATAAGCATGGAGGAACGCTCGATTTCGAGACGCAGGAGGGCGTAGGCACGACATTCATCGTGCGCCTGCCTTGCAAAAGCAAAGAACCGGCAAAAATGGCGGCAGTTGCATGAAACGGATTTTGTTTGTTGACGATGAGAGGAATGTTCTCGACGGCATCCGGCGCATGATGCACGGCGATCGCGGGCACTGGGAGATGAAGTATGCCGTAGGCGGAGAGGAAGCGCTGCGCGCCTTTGACGGAGGAGACGGATTCGACGTCATCGTATCGGACATGTTGATGCCGGGCGTGAACGGCGTGGAGCTGCTGCAAACCGTGCGTGAAAGGTATCCGAATACCGCGCGCCTCATCCTTTCCGGTTACGCGGAAAACGCGCTGGCCGCCAAGGCAGCGACGGTGGCGCATCAGCTGGTGAGCAAACCGTGCGTTGCGTCGGACCTGCGCGCGGTCATCGAACGCGTCTGCACGCTTCAGGACGTGCTAAGAACTCCCGAACTGCGCGCCGTTGTCAGCAAGATCGATAAGCTGCCGTCGTTGTCGGAAACCTATATCGCCCTTACGCGTGTACTCGAGAACCCCTCGGTCTGCATACGCAAAGTGGCGCGCATCATCGAGAGCGATATTGCGATGTCGGCAAAGATCCTGCAACTGGTGAACGGCGCATTCTTCGGACCGGCCCAGAAAGTGACGCAAATCGAACCGGCCATCGAGTATTTAGGATTGGATACCATCCGGAATCTGGCCCTCACCTCCGAAGTGTTCACGGTCTTCAAGCCGGATCGGCGATTCCCGTCGGCTCTATTCACAGAGATGCAGGCGCATTCCCGCTGGTCGGCGGCGATCGTAAACACCTTCGATCTTCAGCGCAACGACCGCGACGTGGCGGCCGTCTCGTCTCTTTTGCACGATATCGGCCACCTGATCCTGGCCGCGAAGATGCCCGACTGTTTCTCCCAAATCCAGGAGAGGGTGGCACGCGAGCACTGCCGCACCTTCGAGGCGGAAGAGCAGTTGCTGGGGGTTTCGCACGCAGAGATCGGCGCCTACCTGCTTGGTTTATGGGGCATCGACGACCACGTAGTGGAAGCCATTGCGCATCACCACCATCCCACCCGTTTCGTTCATGCCAAGCTGGACCCCACTGTGGCCGTGTATCTTGCCGATCTGCTGACGCATGAGATCGAAGAGCATCCCGGCGATCCGAATGGCCAACAACTCATCGAGGCAGAGCGTGCAGAGCTCCGCACGCTTGGAGTAATGGATCGGTATGCGAGTTTGCGCGAGAATGCGGAGCGATACTGCGAGCAGCTAACCTGACAGTTCAACCCGGAGGCGGGCAACGCCTGCTGCCGTTGAAGGCCTGTTCCATAGGGAGACTTGCCGGTACGCATCGGCGGCTGATTCTTTCCCGCAAATTGCCGATGAAAGACTTGGAAACGCCGCTGCGCGTTCCCTGCGCGGCATTTGTGCGCCTCGCTGCTCCAGCACCAGCCAGGTTTTGCCGTTCGCCGCTCGGGCGCTGTCGCCAGAGAGCGCATCGGTTCGACGATGTCCATGCGGATGGAGGCATCGAGATGGAGAAAGTGCTGTTTGTCGACGACGAACCCGCCGCACTCGACGGATACCGGAGGGTGCTGTATCACGATTTCGCGCTGACCACAGCGGTGGGAGGCGAGCAGGGACTTGCGGCGATTCGCGAGAATGGCCCATTTGCGATCGTCATTTCGGATATGCGCATGCCGGGGATGAACGGCGCGGAGTTTCTGGCTGCGGTGCGCGAGGCGGCGCCGAACACGGTGCGGATGCTGCTCACCGGTCATGCGGACCTGGACGCAGCCATCGAGGCCGTAAACAAAGGACACATCTTTCGATTCCTCACCAAGCCATGCAGAAAAGATGTTCTGGTCAAGGCCATTGGCGAAGGATTTGCCCAATACCGCGCCGCCGAAGCCGAGAAGGAGCAGGCCAAGAAGGCAGATTTGATCGGGCGTACGCATTCGCAGTGGGATGCCGAGGAAGAGGCGCGGTCGGACAACTTCCAGGGTCTCGCCGGTTTACCCGGAGCCGCAGAGGCGGAGAGGTATCTCCGCGGACTGTTCGGAGTAGACGCCCATGCGTTCGTTGTGCTGCTCAAATTGACGCTCTTCAGCACGGTCGCGGAGCGCTACGGAGAAGAAGCGGCCACGGAGTATCTCCTCAGCGGAGTTCAATTTCTGAAACAGGGTTTCTCATCTTCCGACCGGCTTTTCCAATGGAGCAGAGATGTTCTGATGGCGGTAGTGCGGCGCCAAGTCTCTCCCGCCGCGATTCGCACTGAGATATCGCGCTTGATCCAGGGGAATCAGCAGCACATTGTCGAATATAACGGACGGAGGATTATGGTCGCTTTTTCCGTCAGCTTCGATTTACTGCCGGTGGCGCAGTTTCCCACGGAAGCGGCGATGTTCGAAGCGTTCAGAATCAAGCAGATCGGAAACCCGTGAGATTTCATGCGGCGCCGCCAGTGGGGCAGCCGCCCGTCAGTCATTCACTGTTGCGGCGATCGTATCGGAATCGCTGCGTCCCGCCGGGCAATCGCATTTGGAATCCGACCGATGAATGATCGAAGTCTTGAAAGGGCACGGCTTCAGAGCCTGCTCTTTCGAGGCAATTTCGGGCCGTCTTTTGAAATGCGATTGCCCTGAGTAGAGGAGCCAGTCGCGGCTCAATCGTGCAACAATGAAAGAAAGGCTCACTTCCCTTCCCTTTCCAGTTTTGCATCTGACCAGGAGCCGGAAATCTCTGAGCATGACGATCGACGACCGGAATCGGATGCGGCCGCTTCAACGATGCGTTCGGCACGTTCCGCCGTTTCGCACCCTTTGCCTGCTGGGATCGATCGGCGCCGCGAGCTCAGCGGGCGCGCAACCCGCGGCTCCGGCTCCAACGCCGGTCACGACGGTGGTGACGGTGACGGGCAGCCCGATGCCGCTGGCGACCGAGTCCGCTTCTGTGACCGTGATTCCGCAGGAGACGATTGCGGCCAGCTTCGCCGGCAACGCGGCCGAACTTCTTCAGCAAACGTCCTACCTGAATGCCGAGCAGCAGGGCGGGGACATGGCGTTCACCACCGTTACGGTGCGCGGCGGCAAGCCCAACCAACTGCTCGTACTCATCGACGGCGTACCGGTCAACGACCTGAGCAACGAGCTTGGCGGCTCGTTCGACTTTTCGTCGCTGGCGCTTGCAAATATCGATCACGTCGAGATCGTGCGCGGCCCGTTGTCGTCGGTCTACGGCTCCGAGGCGGTCTCGGGCGTGGTGAACTTCATTACCAAGAAGACCGCGAGCCCGAGCCTGTTCAGTGTGGACGACGGCTTCGGCAGTCTTGGCGCAGCGCAAGTGAACGCATCGGGAGCCGGAATGCTTGGCCGCGCCGGCTACTCGCTGGCCGGAGCGACATCCACAATCGGCGACCAGACCGGCAACGACAGCGCGGCGCTTTACACGGGCGATGCCGGATTGAATCTGCCTTTCGGCGTGCGTCGCGACCTGACTGCGGTATCGCGCTATGCGGTCCGCCACGCGAATGAGTTCCCGACTGGGAGCGGAGGTCCGGAGTATGCTCTCGACCGCTCCGCCGAGACCGACCGCACCGGCGATCTGGTTTTGGGGGAGAATTGGCAGCACCAAGCCAACGATCTGTGGCTCTACCGCGTCGAATCGAATCTCTTCCGCCGCACCGCATTCAACTACACGCCGCCGATTCTCGATGCGATTCCGCCCACAGCCAACTCTCAGCCTTCATCGCAAGGAAATACGCGTTTTTCGCGGTTCGATTTGCGCGAGGCCAACTCGTTCACGCTGGGATCTCGCTGCGGGGCGCTGGTTGCCGCAGGATGGCGGCGCGAATCCGGCGCCGAGAACAACGTGTTGGACGGTAACATCCCCGACGACTTTCAGTTGGTGCGCGACACGGGAGAAACCGCGGCCGAGTTCTCCGTCACGGGCAAACGAGTCTCCGCAACGGCCGGCGTGGGAACCAGCTCCACGCCGGGATTCGGCACGGTCGGCTCGCCGCGCGCCGGCGCATCGCTCCTCCTCACTTCAACCACGCGGCTCAAAGGCAGCTACGGACAGGCCTTCGATCTGCCGTCGTTTTATTCCTACGCGCAGCCGCTGGTGGGCAATCCGCACCTGCTCCCTGAGCGCCTGAAGGCGTGGGACGCGGGGATCGAACAATCCATCGCCCCGCATTTCGACCTCTCGGCAACCTGGTTCCACGATCATTACGACGATCTCATCAGCTTCAGCTCTGCGGTCTTCCATCTTGTGAATCTGAATGCGGCCATCACCAGCGGCGTTGAGCTTGGCAGCCACTTCAGCGCGCGCGCGGTGGATCTCCACGCATGGGGCTCGTGGCTTACGTGGCAGGTACAGGGCTCGACGGAGCCATTGCGCAATCAGCCGCATGGGCAGGGCGGCTTCTCGATCGACTGGAAGCCAAATCGGCGCGTGCTGATTGGAGGCGATCTCACCGCCATGGGCGCGCGCTACGACTACGAGCTGCCGGCGCCGCAAATCGACAAAGCCGGCGCTTTCACGACGACGACGCTCCGCGCGCAGTGGGAGCTGCGCCGCAATCTCGCCGTCCATCTCCGCCTGGAAAACGCCTTCAACCAGTGCTACCAGCAGTTCATCGGCTTCCCCGATCCCGGCATCCGCGTGCGCGCCGGGCTGGCATGGACGTTCGCCGGGACGCATGGCCACACTTGAACCGTCCGCGCAGCGCCGGCCCAGTGATTTTTATGTCGGCTGCAGGTTGCACCAGCGCCATAGCAGCTCGCGTTTGCCCGCCGAAAGGTCGCGTGTGATGGGCATGTAGATCGTCGTATCCCAATTCATGGGATTGGTGAAGAGTTTGATCTGGCTGGCAAACTGGGCTACGATATCCGGATTGCTGGGAGCGTCCGACGGCCCCCAGGGAATCACGTGGCTCATCACCGGGTAGAGCAGCGCGAAGTAATTGAAGAAGTTTTCGTACATGAACGCCCAGTTGTCGATCTGCTGGTCGGTGTAGCTGCGGTAGTCGTCGAAGGGCAGAATCCGCACGCAGCAATAGTCGGTGTTGTCCCAGCAGAAGTTCGGCGGCACGGGTTGAATCGTAGGGTCGCGGAAGCGGATGAGACTTGTGCCCGGCCGCACGCCGGTGAGCGTTAGCGTGAGCTGGCCGTTGGAGTTCGCCGGGATCGTGACCTGGTCGGTAATCACCGAGATCACCTTCGGCGGTTGGCCCGGCGGGTTCGAATTTCCCGGCGCATTTGTATACTTCGTCGGCGGCTGCGGCACGGCGCCCGAAACATTAAAGTACTTCGACGGCACGGGGACCTGCGGTTTGCTGGGATTGATCTGGTCTTTGGCGCACATCCAGTATTCGAGATTGACCTTCGTTGCCTGCTGTACGGGAACCCCGCGCTTGAAGGCTTTGATGGTGACGGTCGCCGTGCCGGGCTGCGGCTGTTCGTTAGGATTGCTCCAGTCCTGGAGCGTCTGCACGTCGAAGTAGACGGCGCGGTCTTCGGTTTGAATGTCGATTCCGGCGGACTCCGAGAGCAGCGTCACACCGGAGTTGGTGTCGACAATGGAGAGGGCGCCCGAGGCGATTGAAGCTTTGATCGTAGACGCTTGGGGATGGCTGCCGAACGGGATTGCCACCATGCCTGCAGAGGCTTCGTAGCCGGCCTGCGTGTTGGGAATCGGCCCCAGCGTGATCGGCTGGCCGCCGCCGTCCGGAGTCAGCACCAAGTTGATTGGTTTCGGTCCGAAGTCGAATTTGGCGTTCGAGCACACATTACATTCCGGGAAGGTGCTGATGCAATCGAGGAAGATGTTGCTGGAGACGGGATCGATATTGGCCAGGGTGACGCCGAGCGCGGCGGAGGAGGTGTTCGATCCGCCGGCTGGAACGCAGGGCGCCGACGCGGCGAAGGTGAAACTCGTCTGCACGTTCAGCTTTCGCCCGGGAGGCGCGGAAAGCATGTCGCCCTGCGACAAGACCCCAATGGTGCCGAGCGTCTTTCCGATGTAGGGATTCGGTGAATAAATCCCCTTCATGAAGTTGGCATGCAGCTGCTTGGGCGAGATCTGATAGATCGCGTTGTAGAAGATGAAGCGCAATTGCAGCCCCGCGCCGTTGGCGACTGCCGCAGCAAAGTCGGCGAGCGCCGGCGATCCGGCGTTCTTGTTGATGATGAGATTGGGTCCGTTGGGAACCGAGGTGACGAAGATGGCCGAGACCATCTGGAATCCGATGGCGCTCGGATCGAGGTTCTTGAAGACGTTGATGTAGTAGGCGTAGGAACGCGGCGTGGGCGACGCCGAAATCAGCGACGTCCCGTCGGCCGCTGTCACCGCGATCCCATAGCTGAAGATCTGGCTGGTGATGAGCGCGTAGGGATCGTTGTCGACGATGACCGGGTCCTGAAACTGCATGGGCGAGGGCGTGCCGGTGAGGCGGATGGTGGCATTGTAGAGAGGATCGGTCGAAGGGACGGGGTTGCCCTGGCTGTCGAACAGCGTGGTCACCGACGTGTCATCGAGGCGCGTGCCGTGGTCGCCGTAGTAATTCCAGTGCGCCTGCTGGCCGTAGGGACCGCCGTCGGAGACGTTGCTCATCAGCCCCATCAGCCACGCGCGGCAGCCCGACGCGCTCTGCACGCCCTGGTAGGAGAAGCTCTGCTGGCCCGGCGGATCGAGGACGGTTGCCTGCTTGTTATCGTTGTTTTTCGGATCGATCACGGTCATGGTCGGCACGAACTGAAGCGTGTCGACGTCGAAGATGTTGGCGAAGTCGTTGTTGTCGCCGGTGGAGGGATTGCAGTACGCGGCGCCCTGGAAATTGATCTGCGGGAAACTCAGATAGCTCATGGATTCGATCTCCGTTGCTGTTTTTGAGTGGTTTTGCGCTATTGCCCGGCGGCGGGTTTGGCGGGTTCCGCCGGCTGCTTGACGAAGTGGGCGTTCCTGAGCGACCACGCGAAATCCATCGCCTTGAAGGGCTCGCCGGGGGCCTGTTGATTGGCGATCTTCTGGAAGTCGATCGCGCCGACATAGGGGTTCAGCGGATAAAAGAATTGCAGGCGCAGATTTTGCGACGCACTGGCCGGCTTGCCGATGCTGGCCAGATTGTGGCAACTGATGCACGACGACATGTTCTGGAAGTAGGTCTCCATTTGCGTGTTGCCCATCAGGATGGGCTGACTCGAGCTGTCGACATACGCGGTCTGAACCTTCATCAATGCGTAGTATTGCCACTTGGTCCCTGCCAGCGCCTGCTGGAAACTGCGGTTGATCGGGTCCAGGCTCGTGTCGTAGTTCGGGTTCGGGCCTAGCGCGTCGCCTTTCTTGCCCAGAAAGTAGCTGAAGGTCGCGGTGGGATTGTCCACCTGCTCGAAGGTGATCCAAACCCAGTTGGGAAGCGCCTTGCTGGTGATGTGCAGGCCGGTAAGCCCGATGCGCGACGAGCGCAGGACGTGGTTGTTGTCCCAGTAGACGCCGATCGCCGTCCAATAGCGGCTGGCATCGTCGAACTGGCCAAGGATGCGCCATGACGCCTTGACCTCGACGGTCTCGACCGGAAAATTGAAGGTGAAGTTGGGATCGGCCAGCGCCGCCTGCTGCCCTTGCACGTTGTAGAGTGGATGGCCCGAGCTGTTGTTCACAACGTAGTCGTAGTAGGCGCGGTCGCCGCGCACGTCGTAATGAATGTCCCGGGAGAGCGAATCGCAAATCCGTTGCCCGTCGATCATGACCGGCTCGGCCATGAAGTGAATCCAATTCGAGTCGACCGGCCCGATCGCAGCCAACCGCTCCTTACTGGTAACGGCGGCGAGCGTGGGAACCCGTGGAAGCTCGTCGTCGATCTCCCAGGCAACCGGCCGCAGCCCGTTGGCCTGATAGACCTCGCTCACATTCTTGTAGCTCTCCCACACCGTGGGGCCTTTGTTGCCGATGAATCGCTGGCTATCCGGAACGCCGCGCTGGCCGGCGAGCTCAGGCCAGTTGACCAGGACAAACATCTCCCAGCCAAACTTGCCCAGGTCCGCATTGATCTGGTCGGCGGTTTCTGTCCTCGGATCGAAGAGCTGCACCTTGACCGGCGCTGTTTCTGTTGCCTGAGCGCCGCAATGGGCGGGGCTCAGGAAAGCCGCCACGACGAACAGAAACGCAGCGGCGCAAACCATCGAACGGTTCATCGGCGATCTCCTTGTGCGTAAGAAAGAGCTGGCTGAGGGTCTGGGGGAATGCTTTGCCGGGGGACCAGTGCGAGCGCACCCCATTGGCAAAAGGCGCGAGCGGCCGCGTGTTCGAACTGCTGCGCTTCGCCGCTTTGTCCCAGGCTGGACGCAAGCGCAGCCGCACGGCGATTGGCGAAGCCCTCCAGATGGAGGTTCTTGTATTCGCCGGCCAGCGCCGCGGCTTCGCGGTAGATACGAAGCGCGTCGTCCGGCTTGGCGTGCAGGCGAGCCTCCTCGGCAGCGAGCAAAGCGTGCCGGACACCGAAATTGGCCGCGCAGCGCGAGGTCCAGGCGGCGAATTTCTTTCTGGCCGATGCCAGGTCTTTTGCCGCGCCTTTTGTCTCTCCGATGGCGTGCAACATGGCGCTCCAGAAAAAATGCTCGGGCGTGTTCAGCAGTCCCTTGGAATCGGGCAGATAGGCCGCCGAACGCGCTGCAGCGTCGAGGCCGGCGGCTACGTTGCCGGTGAGCGCATGCAGCATGCACTGGTTGAGAAAATGGAAATGGGCGAAGTGGCGCGCGCCAAAGGCGGCGAGATCGGCGAGCAGTGGCTCATCTTCGGCTGGAGGGAAATCTGCCGCACGATTCGGCGGCGTGCGTAGACAGGCAATCAGCCGCCGCGCGCTTGTGAGGCTGGTCTTCGGTTCGCGCAGATGGGCGCGTTCGACAACGGGCCAATACGCGTCGATCCGGCGTTCCACTTCGTCCAGCGGGACGCCGCGCATGATCAGGCTCAGCGTCGTACCCGTCACCGCACATCCGGTGTGGAAGAGGTCGCCGGTGCGCTGGCCTTCACGGAACGCGATCTCCCACAGCTTTTCCGCTTCCACGGCCGGCCGCAACCAGGAGGTGCCGAAATAGCCGACGACAAAATTCACTTCGGCGCGCTGCTGCTCATTCTGGTACTTCTCGATCAGATCGAGCGCCAATCGCCCGAAGTCGTAGCCGGTTTGCGCGCGGCCGACAATGCCGCCAAGGAAGATGCAGCCGAAGACCATGTAGTCGATGGCCGCGTCGGGCGTATTGCCGTGCTTCAGGCACAGATTCACCGCCATGGTGCAGATGGTGACGCAAATCTCGGGCCGCACCTGATAGGCCGCCTTCCCCACTGCGGAGATCAGCTTCACCACGGCAATCAGGCGCTCGTCGGTCATCTCCGGCAGATCGAGAAACTCCGACGGCTTGCGCCGCCCCTTGCGCATCAGTCCGCGCGCCATGTTGAACAGCAGCAGCGGAGGAGAGAATTTTCTCGGCAGTTTGAAGTCCAGGCGGGCGGCGCCGTCGCAAGCCACGTTGTAGGCGTCCTGGAATCGCGCCATGTCGGTGTAGAAATGCACCAGGCGCACTTCCACCCGCACACGATCCGATTGCGAAGGTGCGAGCGCGGCGGCACGCTTCAGGAACTCCTCGGCGCGATCGAAGGCCAGCACCTGGACGGCGCGCTCGCCGGCCAGCTCATAGAAGTGCGATGCGCGAGACGATTGCGCCGCCTCGAGGTGGCCGGCGATGGTCTCCGGCGCGGCCTCGGGGTTCTGCTCCAGCGCATCCGCGATCTGCCCGTGATAGTCGCGGCTCACCGGAGCGGCCAGGAACTTGGTTACGCTCTCGCGCACGCGGTCGTGAAATGTCTCGATCTCGTCGCTCAGGTGGATGCCCGTGCTGCGCACCAGACGCGCCGTGCGCAGCAGCTTGACGGAGTGCTGCGGAAACGACTCGAGTGACCGGGTGTGCAGCAAGTCTCCGAAGCGGATGGGCTGGCCGGCGACGGAGATCATTTCGATCAGCAGGCGCGCGTCGGCCGGGAGCTGCTGAATCCGCTTCCAGAGCACCTCGTCGAGGTCGGCGGCCTGCACGGCAGCGCGGTCCTGGCCACGCGCGTCCACTTGCCACTCCATTCCGCTGCGCAGGGACTCGGCAAGCTCCTGCACAAAGAATGCGCTGCCGCGCGCTTGATCGACGATGCGCTCGATTTGCGCGTCTGTGACGGCGCTGCCGGCGAGAAGTTTGCCGGCCAGCTCGCGGCTTTCCTCCGGCGTCAGCGGCAGCACTTCTAGCTCCTGAGACGGGATATGGCCCGACTCCCACGCCCGCCGGAATTCGCGCAGGCACGGGTCGCCGGCGTATTCGCTGCGATAGCTCAGCAACACGAGCATGCGCGGGGAGGGCTGTTGCGCCAAAACATCCGCCAGCAATTGCGCGCTGTCGACGTCGCCCCATTGCAAATCGTCGATGAAGAGCACGAGCTTGTGGCGCGCGCCCACTGCGGCCATCAGGCGCCCCAATGCCTGGAATGCCTGGCGGCGAACCAGGACCGGATCGTTGGCCGTAGCCGCCGCATCTCCGCTTCCGATCGCCTCGACGCGCTTGAGCACGGGAAAGACCCGCGCCAGCGACTGCACGTGCTCGGGCAAGATGTCCGCAAGCTGCTCGTCGGGCATCTCCAGCAGCAATTGCGTCAGCGCGTCGACCAGGTTGTCGAGGGCCTTGTAGGGAACCGACTCCTGCTCGTAGCAACGGCCTTCCAGCAGCACGGCCCCGCGCGAATTCACCGCTTGGGAAAGGAAGTGCTGCAGCAGCGTCGTCTTGCCCACGCCCGACCGGCCGTGCACGCACAGGATCGCCGGATGGCCCTGCTCGAGTCCGGCATAAGCCGCCTGCAAGCTGGCCAGATATTCCTCGCGCCCGATGAAGACATTCGGACCGATCGCTCCATCGTCCACCACGGCCGATTGTCCGCTCAAGCAGGCAAAAATCTCCGCGCTGCGTGGGCGCCTTTGCGGATCGCGGTCCAAAAGCCTGCGGCAAAGGGCGTCGAGATCGGGCGGGGTGGCGGGTACAAAGCTTGAAGGCGGCGGCGAATCCTGGGTCAAACGCGCGCGCATGATCTCAGCCCCGCTGCCGGCGAAGGGAAGCCTTCCGGTGAGCGCCTCGAACAACATCACGCCGAACGCATACCAATCGCTGCTGTCGCTGAGCGGCGCGCCCCTCGCCTGCTCCGGCGCCATGTAGGCCAGCGTGCCCGAGATCTGCTTGTCGGACGTGGCCTCATAGGCCGGCTGCCCAGGTTGACCCGCAGCAGAAACAGCGGCCTGGGGCTTGAGGTTGAGAATCAGGCCGAAGTCGAGAAGCACGGGCTGCCCATCGGCGCGCACCATTACGTTCTCGGGCTTCAGGTCGCGGTGGAGCTTTCCGGCCAAATGCAACGCATGTACGCCATGCGCCACGGTGAGAAAGGCTCGCCGAATCCGGTCGTAGTCGAGATTCTCGGCCGAACTTCCGGCGACGAGGGACACGTGCGCCGGTTCCGCAGCGGCCGCGACCGGCAGACTGGAGTCCAGCAGCACGGTGGTTGCGGCTGCCGGCATGGTTTTTTCTCCGAACCACGTTGGCGCGGAGGCGAGGAGCGTAGGCGGGCCAGAATCGGAGTTCGGCGCATGGAGGGGCGCATTTTCGAGCGTCTCCAGCGACGTGGCAGTCCCGGTGGGCGCGGGAATCTGTGACGGAGAGATTTCGACGGTGGGGCCGGAGGACGCTTCCGCGGTCCGCTGAACCTGAGTCACCTGCGTTCTGTGCTGTGTCGAATTACTGCTGCCGGGACTCTTCCGGCCGTTTCCTCCGCCGCGAATGAATGAGCGCAGATCGGTTGCGCCTTCCAGCAGTTCCATCGTGAAGAACCATTGATCGCCCTCGCAAAACAGCTCGTAGAGCGGAAGAAGATTGCGATGGGAAAGCTCGGCGAGCGAACGAAACTCGACTTTGAACCGGTAGATGCCGTCGGCATCGATGTTGCGCAGCGTCTTGAGCGCCACTCGCGCATTGCGCTCGCGGTCCTGCGCCTCGTAGACAGTTCCCATGCCGCCGGCGCCGAGGCGGCGGATGATGGCGAACCGGTCGTTTCCCGAAAACTCGCCGAGCATGCTGCACTTACCAATTACAAAGCCGGAAAAACCACGACCTCCGGACCGCGATCGGCTTCAAGCGCCGACTGATGTAGCGAGCGGAAGAGTGGATGCGCCGGCAATCAGGCGGCCGATTTCAGGCTGATCGATTTGGCGCTCTTCCTGGAAGGCGACGCCGACCACCGCTGTGACGAAGCCCGTCGCATCTTTGATGGGTAGGGCAACAGCTGCCTGCGCTGAGACGGCCTTCGCTCCAGGCTTGACGCGCCCCGTTTCGTCTTCTTTCAGGTTGCAGGTGGTTACCGCCTCGCCCGATTCAAGCGCCATGCCCGCCATCCCCTTGCCCCAGGGAACCCAGCGAACGGCATCTTCGACGGGCGGTGGAATATGGAGAGCAGCGGCCAGCGCGAGGCCATCGTCCTGGCGCAGGTGGACCGTTCCCGCAACTCCGCCGGTTTTCGCGACGAAATCGCAGAGCCACTCCTGCATCGCAGAAGACACTGTGGACAATTTAGGGTTGACCTCGCAGGGGAATGTGAGGCAAAATCCAATTGCATTAACTGTCGCACATTGTGCCGGTTAGGTCAATTGGAATCTGCGGCTCGCGAGTGCAACGAGCCGCTGCAAGCCAGGAACCGGCCATGGCGGGAGGTTCGGGAAGCAGAGGCCGGGGATTCGAATCCCCCGGCCCCGCCGTTCAATTCACCTCTGAATCACCGCTGAAGGAGTCCTCCGGGGCGTCGAAGATTCGCTGCGCGACACATAGTCTTTATTGACCCGCTCCGGCAACCGGGAACCTGTAAAGATTAATCGAGATGGGCGCTGCCGTGACCGTTTGCGGGACGCTGCTCATCGGGATCTCTTTCACCTCGACCTGTGGCGGCTGGCCGACGCGGTTCGCGGCATCCAGGCTGGCCGCGGTCAACAGCCATTGCGTCGATGGACCAGCCAACTTCACGCCGCTGACACCGAGGTCGAATTTCTGCTCCGTTTCCGTCGCATTCACAACGGAAAGAATCAGGAACTTGCGATCCGGCGTGAGAGCCGCGACCATATCCAGCGGATAAGTTGGACTGCCGGAACTGGTCTTGGGCTGATCGCCGCCGGGCGGATATTTGGGCGCGGGCTGGGGCGAATTCCCCGAGACGGCAACGGGAATCGCGCCCACAAAATGATCGGCGTACAACTTGAACGTGAGTCCGAGCGTGTTCATGGTTGCCGCGGTGCGGTTGAAGTCGATCGTCGAGAGGCCGCTGGTGTGCGCCGCCATGGTCAAAGAATCGGTGTGGCGAAGCATCTCGTTGAAGATCAGTCCATAGGCAAGCGCCTGTTTGAGGCTGGGGGCCCGGCCGAACCCTCCGCCGAAGTACGCATACTCGTCGATGGAGAGAAAGATCTTCTTGTCCACCATCGCCGGGAACCGCTGCTGGTATCCCTGCCACTCCTCAGCCTGTCCATGCACGATGTTCGCCGGATAGCGCGCAAACTCGAGCAGAGTCTGGTCGACCTTCACATAAGAATCGTCGGTCGGCGCGTCCGGCGCCAGGCTCCTGGCGCGATCCAGATCGAAGTGCCGGCCCGGCTGCGCATACCAATGCTGGGAGATGCCGTCGAAATTCCCCCAGCAGTCTTTGAGAAAGCCGCCCGTCCAGTCGAGGTCCGATCCGAACAGCGGCCCGAGATTGCCCGCATACTTGGCGCGCCTGTCTCCCGTCAGGTACCAATCCTCCAACATCAGACCCGAGGCGATCAGGGTGATCGATGGGTCCACCTGGCGCATGGACTTTGCAAACTCATTGTGTTTGAGGACGAAGTACTTCAAGTCGGTGCGGCCGAGCTGCCAGGACCCCCAAGGCTCGTTGCCGATATTCCACAACTTGACGTGGTACGGCTCCGCATGGCCGTTCCGGGCGCGCTGCGCACCCATATAAGTATTGACCGAGCCGTTCATGTACTCGACCTCTTCCGCGGCCGAGTGCGAGTCGCCGAATCCGGCGTTGACGCTGATGTAGGGCTCGACGCCGATCAGCTTGCAGAGAGTCATGAATTCATCCAGACCCAGATCGTTGGTCTGCATCGCGTTCCAGGCGTAGTCGAAGTCCGGCGGGCGCTTGTCGCGATCGCCGACGGTGTGGTACCAGTTCAAACCCGAAGTATAGTTGCCGCCATAGCGCCAGAAGCCGGAATTGATCTGGCGGATCAACGCCGTCGTGTCGGGCCGGAATCCCTCAACGTTGTCCGCAGGCATGAGCGAAATCGTGCCGATGTGGAAGTCTCCGGCGCCGGTGCCCGTGATCTCGATGGCGCCATCGGCGGTGTCGGCCTGGGCGGTGAAGTTGAGCAAAAGCTCTTTGTAGTCGTTGGTCAGCGCGGAGAACGAGATGGTCTGCCGGCCGCTATCACCCGCGCCCCAAATCAGCGAGACGTTCACCTTGCTGCCCGGGGTGGCGCGAAGATAAATCCGGCCCACGTACTGCTTGCCTTTGACCAGCGCCAAACCCGACTGCCGGATACCGTGCGGCGTGGCGGAGTCCAGCGAGATTCGCGGGCTCTGCTCGCCGACAAAGGGGTGGTCCTTGTCCATTGCCACAACGTCGTCGGGACCGACCGGATGCCATTTGCGAAGCTGCATACGAAAGGGAGGGCCTTGCGGCTGCGTTGCCGCCTGGGGCGCCTCGGACTTGATTGGGAAGTAAAACTTGCGATCGTCGAGCATCTCGTCCCAAAGACTGCCATACATAAGACTGGCGATGTGCTCGATAAACATGCCGTACTCGTACTTCGAGACCGGCGCCGAGATCTGGCTCGCATCGATGTTGGCCGTGATTGTCTGCGGGGCGTTGCCGCCCGCATCTTGCGCCTTGGCGCTATCGGAAACGCCGGCGTGCCAAGCACAAAACGCCAGAGCTGCGCCAAAACTCGGGATGAAATATGTTCTCCAATACAACCTCTTCTTCATGGGTTTTCTCCTTGTTGCTTATCGTCAACTGCCGGCTCCGCATTCGAGGGCCTCAGATCTTTCCTGCGCGCTTGAAAGGCTCTTTGCGCAGCCCGGAGCCGTCCGTACTACTCCGGCAGAAAGATTTGTCCATCGATCTCGAAGTCCCCGCTGACCGACGGCGCGACCGTTCCCGGCTGACCGCCTCCGATCGAGACCGTGTACTTGCCTTGCGGCACGATGATTTCCCCACTTTCGGTAACCATGCTGAGGTCCCTGGGATTCAGGTGAAAATCGACTTTCTCGCTAGCCCCTGAGTCGAGGTGCACGCGCTGAAATCCGCGCAGAGCCCGGAGCGGCGCGCCAGGCACATCAGGAAACTCGATATAGAGCTGCACCACCTCGTCTCCGGCGGCCTTGCCGTTATTGGTCACCGTCACCGACGCATTCAGCGGGGCGCCGGCATTGATCGCGGCATCCGGAAGCGTAAGGCTGCTATACGCGAACGTTGTGTAGCTCAGGCCGTAGCCAAACGGATACAACGGCGTTCCCCGGAAATACCGGTAAGTCCGCCCCTGCATCGCGTAATTCTCGAAGTTCGGCAACTGGTCGACGCCCTTGTAGAAAGTAACCGGCAGGCGTCCCGCGGGATTGTTCTTCCCGCTCAGGGTTTCGGCGATCGCCGCGCCGCCCTCCTCGCCCGAGTACCACGCATCGAGAACCGCATTGGCATGATCGTTGATCCAATTCACGGCCAAGGCGCTGCCGTTCATGAGTACAACCACTGTCGGTTTGCCCACGGCGGCAACCGCTTCGACAAGATCCTCTTCCGGCTGGGGCAAATCGATGCTGGTGCGGTCCCCGCCGAGGAATCCCGGCTCGTTCACCGGCATCTCTTCGCCCTCGAGCGAACTGGTGATGCCCACAACGGCAATCACGATGTCGGCATTTTTGGCCGCCGCAACGGCTTCGGGCGAAGGCGCATTGTTCGCCTTCTCCCAGATCAACTGCGCGTGCGGCTCGCTGCCCGTCGCGGCGTAGACGACGTTCAGTGCCGCTTTCTGCCCCTTCTCCAGATGGACGCGGCCGACCCTTGCTTCGATTCCTTCGCTTCGAAACATCATCGCCACCTGCTTGCCGTCCACCGCGACTCTTGCAAAGCCGTCGCCTCGTATGCCGATGAAGTAGTCGCCGGAATCTGGAGGCGTGACAAATCCTGTCCAGTGCGTAACGACCTGCTTCTTCCCGGCGACCTCACTCGGTAGGCCAGCGCCGTCGAGGCGGATGTTTGGCTCGATGCGCGTCGCCAAGACGGTTGGATTCGCCATCTGGCTCGGTCGAAATCCCTGAAACTCGCCGTACTCGGCCTTCAGGCCGGGCTTTCCGTCGGGTGTCGAAAGAACGCTGTCCGGCACCGGATTGCCGTCGTTACGCAGGAACTGGGTTCCCGCAACATAGCTGATCTTGGCATTCGGGAACTCGGCGTGGAGACCCTCGAGCACGGAGACGATGTGCGTCGGCCTGCCGTTATAGTTCCCCAGCAGCACTCGCGTTTGGTCGGCGAGCGGGCCGACGACCGCGATCCTCGCGATTTCCGGCTTTAGTGGAAGCGTCCCATCGTTCTTGAGAAGGACCATGGACTCATCGGCAAGTCGCAGGGCCAGCGCGCGGTGTTCCGCACTGTCGAGTTCCTTCTCGTCGAGCTTCGAATATGGGTCCAATTCCGGAGGGTCGAACATGCCCAGCTTCATGCGCGCGGTAAACAGGCGCACTAGCGCGGTGTCGATCGCACTCTCGGGCAGATAACCCTGCTGCACCGCTTGAACGTAAGGCCGGTAATCGGAATCGTCCTTTAACGTGGGGCCGCCGCCGAAACACTCGTTGTCCATGCCCCGCAAGAGCGAGATAGCCGAAGCCTGGGGTTGTGTGGAGCGAAAACGGTGGCCGGTAAAGATATCCCGGATGGCTCCGCAATCGGAGACGACATATCCCTGGAAATTCCACTTGTCGCGAAGCTGATCCTGCAGCAGATACTGGTTGGCGCATGCCGGCTCGCCGTTGATGGCGTTATAAGCGCACATCACCGACCCCGCCTTGCCCTCCACC
>Ga0187784_10001065_pt1 | contig 21377 bp, 26 predicted proteins | sample 1015_SJ02_MP15_2_FD_132964 | JGI IMG/M metagenome (GOLD analysis project Ga0187784, IMG submission 132964) | Tropical peat soil microbial communities from peatlands in Department of Meta, Colombia - 1015_SJ02_MP15_20_MG | ecosystem: Environmental > Terrestrial > Soil > Wetlands > Peat | place...
TTCCGATACTAACTCAATGTGGCACGGCCTACCGTTGCCTTCGTGCTGTCTCTGGTTGCTAGCATCAGCTACCTCATTGCGGGTCTGATAGTAGCCGCAGCCTCCTCGATAACTCCATCCTCCATGTCATCAATCGCAGGAATCTCTACCATCAAGACGGCAGTAGCAATCTGGGGCGGTATCGGCACAGTTTGCGGGGTAATCATGATAATCGGATCTCTGATGATGAATAGCGAGATTGCATCGCGGGTCAGGACCGGCGCTATCTTGGTTCTTATCTTCACTATCATCGGGGCTCTATTCACCATCGGCGGCTTCATCATAGGCTTCATCCTCGGGCTGGTCGGCTCGATCCTCGGACTTACCTGGAAACCATCTTTACCAGTTCAGGCTGCACCCGTTTCACTCTAGCCCGATCATCCGACGAATTGTCTTTTAGGAGGCGAGTATCAGGCATCGTTTAAGGACGGTCTACCTTTTCTTCGAGAACCTTTCTTTCAGTGGGTTCCAGTAGAAGTCCTTCCATCCTCTCGCGTATTCTTCTGCCTGTTCGGATGGAACGTCGGTGTGGATCATGGTCAGTTCTGTCACCTTCCCCTTTTTCCTGAGATTTAGTTTGACGAGAGAAGGCGGGTATCCTGCGGGCCACTCGGTTGTCTTCCATTTGTGAACGATTTTCTTCCCCTCGACCAGCACAATGTACTTCCCCGAGATGTAACCGTCCCAGGCCGTAAACTTGCCACCTACCTTCGGCGTTCCTGTGGTAGGCGAACCCGTGAACTCTGCGTGCTTCTTCGGGTTCACGTATGCATCATAGACTTCCTCAGGGCTCGCATTAATGATGACTTTCTGTTTGATGACTTCAAGCTCCTTGTATGTCAACTTGCTCTCCCCAAGAACCCAAGCACCTTCTCGTTGAAGAAATGCGGGTTTTCAAAGTGAGGAAAATGCCTCGATTGGGGTACTTCAACGAACTCGGCTTTGGGGACCGCTGCGGCGAGTAGATTGCCGATTCTATGCAGCCAGAGCGAGGTGGACTCCCCGTTCACCACGAGGGTTCTTGCAGATATTCTCCTCGCCTCTACTTTTGTAAACCTGGGGAAATCAGTCTTCAGCTCGGCAATTGTCCTTGCGTTATCGAGCATCATCTTTCTCGTTTCTTCGGGCATCCTTCTATATCCGCCCGGCGAATCTTGGACTCCATCGGCGTTGAGCTCGACTGCCTTTCCTAGGTCGCCCGCCTGAAGCGCTTTCAGCGACGGTACGAGGCTCCTGCTTTGGAATCTCCTCGCTGCCAGCGCGACCGAGGGACTTCTGAGCAACAGGGCCAACACCTGTGAACCACTCTTTTGATTGGCAACAAGGAGCGTAGAGATCGCTGGTTCCACCAGCACCAGTGAATGAATCAAGTTCGGGTGGTCCACAGCGAGATATGCGGCTGCGAAGCCTCCATACGAATGGCCCACCAGATTGACGGGGGCGATGCCTAGCTTCTCAATTAATCCTTTCAGGTCGGCCGCATTGTTGGCCACCGTCGAGTCAGCGACATCCCCCTGTCTTTGATTGGGAGCTGCATAACGTCTGCTCAACGCAATGGCGCGGTGCTCCCTTGAGAACGGTTCCATCTGTGCAGACCAAGCACGATAATCCGTGGGTATCCCATGGACAAAGACTACCGGCCTGCCTGTTCCCTTCTCCTCGTAGTAGAGGCTCACCCCGTCGACATCAATGCTGGGCATCTCTGTTCCCAGCCGAATCGGCCGCTATATCTCCTTGCCTAGGTGCCTTTCTTCCAGGCCTGCGCCCTCTTGCAGAAGTCCTCGGCCTCTTCCATCGCCTTGCTGCAGTGCTTGTAGTGGTCGACCACTTCCCTGAGCATTTCCTCGATCGGGGTGGGCGCGCCTGGGCACTGCGAGTCCAGTTGTGCCCTGACCTCCATCAGGTGCTGCCAAACTTCAGAGGGTATCGTCACTGGGACCCCGTACTTGCTTGTCGCCATGGCGGCGTATGGGGCGCAGTCCGTATTTCTGGTTTGATAACCGAACCGTTCGAATCGGGCGGTCTACAGCTGCTTGCCGCAGTTGTTGCAGAACTTCGCGTCCCCTGCTACCGCGTTGCCGCAGTTGGGGCAGAACTTTGAAGCGCCTCCAGGAGTCGGCGGGGCCTGAGGGGCCGCCTGGGTCGTCCCGCAACTCGGACAGAACTTCGCATTGACAGGTATCATGGCGGCGCAGTTTGTGCAGCTCTTCATCTGTCCCTGGGTCATTCCCTGGGCCATCTGTCCTCCGATCGCGGAGCCTGCCCCGATGCCGGCGCCGAGCCCGGCGAAGACCCCGGCTCCCCCTGATGGGTTCTTGGCGGCGTCGTCGATCGCCTTGCCCGTCTGGTATTGCATGTAGTTCACCCCGAGGACCTGCATCTCCGACCGGGTCTCTATCGCCTTCTGGACTTCGTCGGGGAGACTGATGGTCAGGCCTGAGATTTTGTTGATCTCCATTCCGTACTGGCCCAGATTGTCAGCGCCCTGCGCGAGGACCATCTGTTCGATGTTCGGCAGGTTCGCTGCCAGGTCTGTGACCTTGAGTCCCTGGGCTTTCATCTTGCCGAGGGCGGCGTATACGAGGATCACCATCTGCTCCTTTATTCTTCCCTCCACGTCTTCGGACGATTCTGCGCTGAACGTTCCCACGAACTGGTTGATGAAGAGCTCAGGGGAGGAGATCTTCCATCTGTATTCCCCGAAGATCCTCAGGCTGACGATCCCGAACGTAGGGTCGGTGAACTGGTAGGGCTGCGTGCTGCCAAACTTGCCGTCCATGTACCTCTTCGGGACGTAGAAGACCTCTGCCTCCTGCACGACCCCTTGGAAGAACTTCAGAAGCTTGCCGACAACCGGCGCGTTGAAGTCGGTCAGGGCATACCTGTTGGGCTGGTCAAAGTACGTGAGCACCTTTCCGTCCCTGTAGAAGACCGCGATCTCGTCTTCCCTGACGACGATGTTGTCGTTGAGCCTGATGTTCCTCGGAACCTTCCAAAGGACGCTCCCCTGCTTGTACTGGTCCTCCCAGGCGATCGTCGTTGAGCCGAATACGCTACCCCCGGTCGCCGGAATCGCGTCAGATTTCTTTCCAAACAAAGTCTTCTTGCACCCCTACTGGAGGGCGATCCCCTCGATCGTCTCCATCCTCACCGACCACTTCTGTCTGACGTCGGCTAGCGACTTCGAGAGCTGACCCAGCGTCGTCTGGATCGGAGCCGGCGTCGTGCTGTCGTAGGTCAGTGTTCCCGGAGAGGTCGACTCGTCGAGCTGGAACACGGCGCTCACGAATGCGTAGTCGTAATCATACAGCTTGTTCAGCTTGTCCTCGTTGACTTGTATCGGTGCCACCCAGCCCGCGTAGCCCTGGGATGCGTGCCTGATCTCGCCGCTAAGAGTCTGAACCTGCGAAATCAGAGATCCAACCGCCGTCAGGTTCGTGAAGTCGGCGGCCGTTGCCATCTGCTTCCTCAGCTGCTCGAGGTTCCCCTTTACCTTGTCGAGTCTGTCCGCGACTTGGTTCCGAAGAAGCTCGTCCGAGACCCTGATATCTTCCTTCGTACGGTACCCTCTGAGACCTGGTATCAGGAGCTCGAGCTTCTTCATGGCTCCCCTGTTGGCTTCCACCTGCTGCCTGATGTCCGGGTTGCCTTGAGACAAAACCCTTCGAGCCCAGCGACTGCCGGCATCGATATAAGCGTTGGCAATCTTCATCGGCCTTTAGGAGCGGTTCCAATTCAATGGACTTGAATAGGCTGAGGACAGGCTGCAGCGGATGGTCTTACAAGGACTGGCTGGGACCCTTCTATCCCAAAGATCTTCAACCCAAGGACTACCTCAAGTTCTACTCGAAGGTCTTCGACTGCGTCGAGGTGGACTCCAGCTTCTACAGGATCCCCAGCGCATTCATGATCAGCCAGTGGAGGAACGTCACTCCGCCCGGCTTCCTCTTCTCACCTAAGCTCCCGAAGAAGATAACGCACGAGAAAAAGCTAAAGGACACGGACTCGACCCTGCTCTACTTCTACAGCGTCGTTAGCAAGCTCGGGGAAAAGCTCGGCCCTATCGCCATTCAGCTCCCTCCCTCGACCAAACTTCAGTCACACATGAGTGTAATGAAGGAGTTCATCTCGAAGCTGAGCCCCGAGTTCAGGCACGCCATCGAATTCAGGCACAAATCCTGGTTCACCCCCGAGGTCTACGCCCTCCTAAAGCAAAACAACATCGCCATGGTCTGGTCTCTCAACCAGTATCTCGAAACCCCGCATGAAGTTACTGCCGATTTCATTTACCTGAGAATGGTCGGCGACAGAGAGCTCACCGACTTCGGAGGGGTCCAGAAAGACCGTTCGGAGGACATGAAGCGCTGGGCAACCGTCATCCAGGAGACATCCGGGAAGTTCGAATCCGGCTACGTCTTCTTCAACAACCACTTCGCCGGGTTCAGCCCAGAATCGAACAACGAGTTCCGTAGGCTGCTCGGCCTTGTGGAATCCGACTGGAAGGCGCAGGGAAGCGAGCAGAGAACCCTCTTTGGGGCTTAGGTAGTCCATGCCGAACGAGAACAGAGCGATCCTTCACGTCGACTTGGACGCTTTCTACGTCTCGGCCGAGGTACGAGAAGACCCCAAGCTGAGGGGCCTGCCTGTCGTCGTAGGAGCCGACCCAGAGAAAGGAGCGGGGAGGGGCGTCGTGGTGGCGTGCTCGTACGAGGCCAGAAAGTTCGGCCTGAGATCGGGGATGCCGATCTCGCGGGCCTACAGGCTCTGCCCAGGCGCCACCTACCTGCGACCGAACTGGGGCCTCTACGAGCGGGTCTCTGACGAGGTCATGGCGACGCTGAAGACATTTGCGGACAAATTTGAGCAGGCTAGCATAGACGAGGCCTTCCTGGATGTCTCCGGCAAGGCTCGGAGCGAGGACTCCGCGAAGCGGGTTGCAATGGAAGTCAAGAAGACTGTCAAGGCAGCTCACGGGCTGACCTGCTCGATAGGCGTGGCTCCCAACAAGTCGGCCGCAAAGATCGCCTCGGACAGGAACAAGCCCGAAGGTCTCACAATCGTCCCGTTCGATGGCATCGAGGGCTACTTGGCTCCTCTTGCCGTGGGCGTGGTGCCCGGGATTGGCCCCAAGACCCGCCAATTCCTCGGCGACAAGGGGATACAGACCATAGGGGAGCTGCAGAAGGTCAGTGGGAAACAGTTGATGGCCTGGTTCGGTAAGAGCGGGGTCTGGCTCTGGGGGGTCATCCACGGGGAGGAGAGGGTGGAAGTGAGGAACCAGGAAATGTCGAAGTCTCTCAGCGTCGAGAGGACCTTCAAGGAGGACATCAGCGATTTTTCGGCGGTAAGGAAGGAGGCCGCGGATGCTGCGTCGGAGCTCATTCGTAGAGTGAAGGCTTCGAGGCTCGCCTACAGGGTCGCGGGAATCAAAATCAGGTTCCGGGGCTTCGAAACTCACACAAGGGAGAGGACCCTGCTCAGCCACACGGACAGCGAGGACTCCCTGCAGGATGCTGTGAATGCCCTCTTGGACGAGTTCAGTGAAAAGGGGCGTGCATTCAGGCTGGTAGGGGTGCGCGTGTCGGACCTTCAGCGGGTCTCGTCTGACTCCTTGAGGCTGGACGACTGGACCAAGACCTGACCTGCCGGAATTCCTCTTCAGGCAGCCTTGCTTCCTTGAACACGAACTAGAAGCGGCCGCTCCTGAGCGCCTGCATAAACTGACAACCGTTAATTACGTACGGTAAATCCTGCGCGCTTCGCCAGTCGTTGAGCAAACCTTCCCGTCGAAGTGTTTGGGGCGCCGGGACCGGTCACAGGGCCACGAGGTCCCGGCCTGGTGGATCAATCTGTGTCGGTGTGGATGTCGGCGGGACTTTCACGGACATCATGATCTTCGACAGGAGCACACATCGGTTCGACGTCCGCAAGTTCCCGACTTCGCAAATCCCGTCCCTTGCCATTTCGAAAAGTCTCGGGGGGCTCGGGATTCCGCCTGAGGAGATCTCCCTTTTCGCCCACGCGACCACGATGGCCACAAATGCCCTCCTGACCCACTCAGGCCTCGCGCGGGCTGCCCTAGTCACCAACGAAGGCTTCCGGGATGTTCTGGAGATTGGCAGGCAAAGGCGAGCCGAAATCTACAACCTTCTAACCAGACGACCACCTCCCCTCATAGAGCGTCGAAACAGGTTCACCGTAAGGGGCAGGGTCGCAGCCGACGGATCAGTCATCGAGACCATGGCCGAGAGTGATGCAGGATCAGCGGCCAAGCGAATAGTCGAAGGAGGGTTCGAGTCGGTGGCAATCTGCTTCCTGAACTCGTACCTCAATTCCGAGCACGAACGGCTCATGCGCGATGCCCTCCGCCGTGAAAGCTACGCCGGCCACATCAGCCTCTCGAGCGAAGTCGATCGTGAGTACCGCGAGTTCGAGCGTTACAGCACTACGGTCGTAAACGCCGCGCTCTCCCCTATGACGGCTAGATACCTCTCTCGACTGCAGGCAGCCCTCCACAGGATGAATGTGAGGGCCCCACTCTACGTGATGAACTCGGACGGTGGAATGAGCACGCTCGCATCTGCTTCAATCCTCCCCGTCATGACGATCGAATCCGGACCGGCGGCGGGAGTGGTTGCCTCCTGCAGGCTTTCCAGACAGTTGGGACTGTCGAAGGTCCTGACCTTCGACATGGGCGGTACAACTGCAAAGGCCTGTTCGGTCGTGAATGGGGAACCTGACGTCACCCGGGAGTTCGAGGCGGCCGGAAGGACCCACAGCGGCCGGTCGATCCGAGGGAGCGGATACGTCGTCAGGGGCTCTTTCATCGACGTCGCGGAAGTCAGCGCAGGCGGAGGAACCAAAGCCTGGTTGGACGAGGCAGGCCAGCTCCAGGTCGGTCCGAGGAGCGCGGGGTCGAACCCCGGGCCAGCATGCTACGGGCGTGGCGGAACGGAGCCCACTGTCACGGACGCAAATGTGACCACCGGCAGGCTCAACCCGAGGTATCTTCTCGGCGGCAGGATGCGAATCGACGCGGGGCTCGCGACGAAGTCCCTCTCGAAGCTGTCGCCAGACGGCAGGTCTCCCGTATCAGAAACAGCGAAGGCCGTGATCAGACTGGTGAACGACGGCATGGCCAAGGCAATTTCGATCGTTAGCGTCGAGCGGGGCAGGGATCCCCGGGAGTTCACGATGGTTGCATTCGGGGGCGCCGGCCCTCTGCATGCTTGCGACCTCGCCGAAGAGATGGGAATCAGGGAAATCATAGCTCCGGTCCATGCAGGGCTCTTCTCCGCGTACGGTCTGCTCGTGGGGGACCTCACCCGGTCCTTCACCGCGCCGGTGATGGGTCTGCCCCGAGATCTGAAGCGACGATTCGATGAGCTCGAGGCTGATGCCCGGCGTGAGATACGACGAGAGGGTTACGGGCGGTTTAGAACTGAACGGTTTCTAGAGGCAAGGTACCTCGGCCAGTCTCATGAGCTGCTCTTGCCCCACCGGGGCGACGCGGAGGTCACGCGGATGTTCAATGCGCGGCACAAGGAACTCTATGGATATTCTTCTCCCGACCCAGTGCAGGTTGTCAACATCAGCGTAAGGGCCCGGGTCGCAAGCGCGGTACCGTCTGGTCTGAAGCAGGAACCGGTCGGTCGGTCTCGCAAGCCTACGCGGAGGAAGGCCTGGATCGGGGGGAGAGCCCGCGAGGCCGAGGTCTTCACCAGAGAGGCGATCCACAGTGGAGACAGCGGGAACGGCCCCTGCATCATTGAGGAGTACGATTCCACGCTGGTGGTAAACCCCTCGTGGACCTGGCGGGCAGAGGAATACGGTACCAGGCTGAAAAGATGAAGACCGATCCTGTGACTCTGCACATCATAAGCAATTCACTCCTGTATGCAAGTGAGGAGATGGGGCTTGCCCTCCGGAATGCGGCCTATTCTCCAAACATCAAGGAACGAATGGATCATTCCGCTGCGATCTTCGACAGGGAGGGCAGGCTTCTCGCCCAGGCGGAGCACATCCCAGTCCACCTCGGATCGCTTCCTTGGGGGTTGAACAACATGATCGAGGAGTGCAGGCGCGAATCGATCGACCTTGTAGACGGTTCTATGGTCGTCTCCAACGACCCCTACATCACCGGCACGCACCTCAACGATGTCACTGTGGTTGCCCCGGTCTTCCACGGGAGAGAACTCGTCGCATTTGCCGTCAACAAGGCACATCATTCAGACGTTGGAGGGAAGGTCCCTGGCAGCATCTCCATGAAGGCCAGAAGCCTGTTCGAGGAAGGTTTCGTCATGGAGCCGACTTACCTGTTGAGGAACTCAGAAATCATCGGCAGGACCGTCGAGCGCCTTTCGACTGCGTCGAGGACTCCTCAGGAGAGGAGGGGCGATGTCAGGGCTCAGGTTGCCGCCAACGTTACGGGCGCAAGACGAATCGGCGAATTGATCTCGAAGTACGGCATGGAAAACTTCAGGCTTGCCGCTACCGAGGCCTTCAGACACTCCGAACTGATGACGCAGGGCAGGATCTCTCGGCTGGCTCCCGGTGAATACAGGGCGTCAGATTTCCTGGAGGGACCGAAGGGGAACGAGCTCGAACTGAAGGCGAGGGTCAGGGTCTCCCCGACAGGCATCGAGATCGACTACGCTGGCACCCACCGCGAGGTCGACTATCCCTTGAACGCCGTCTTCGGCGTAACGCTTTCGGGGGCCTATTTCGTGTTGAGATGTCTGCTGGGTGACGACATTCCCGCCAATCACGGGGCATTCACCGCCGTGAAAGTTTCAGCTCCAAAAGGATGCATACTCAACCCTGAACGTCCTCATCCGGTCGGAGGAGGAAACGTCGAGACGAGCCAACGCAATGCCGACGTCCTCTTCAAGGCTCTCGCCAGGTCGGCCCCCTCCTTTGTTCCCGCAGCTTCGGGCGGGTCGATGAACAATGTCATGCTGGGAGGCAGTGTGCGGGGAGTTCGGTGGGCATTCTACGAGACGATTGGCGTCGGGCTCGGCGGCAGGGCGAAGATGGACGGCTTGGACGGAATTCAGTGTAACATGACCAACACGATGAACACGCCCATAGAGGAGCTAGAGCGGTCGCTCCCGATCAGGATGACGAAGTATGAATTCAGGCCCGACAGCTCGGGCGCCGGAGAACGTAGGGGAGGCTCTGGACTGGTCCGCTCCTACACGGCTCTGTCCAATGGCACGACCTTCACGGTCCTCGCCGACAGGGAGCGACATCGACCATGGGGACTCTTCGGAGGTCGACCCGGAAAGGGAACCGAAGTCATTCTGTCAAGACATGGAAGGTCGGCCAAAATTTCGGGCAAGTCGACGCTCGCATTGAAGAAGGGGGACGAAGTGGAAATCAGGACGGCCGGGGGAGGTGGTCACGGGCCGCCCAGCAAAAGAAAGGTTGCCTTGGTCAAGAACGACATCGAGAACGACCTGCTATCACTTGCCAAAGCCCGGCTCGACTACAACCCGCAGCTGTCAAGAGATCAGGCCTAGCAGCCCCGCTGGCGGGCGATTAAGAATCAAGTGACGAAGCGGTCTACGCCAATGAAGGAGAGGTCAAACGCTGTTCTCCTGTCCGACGCCATGTCGGCGACTACCTCGCCCAAGACGCTTGCGAACTTGAAGCCGTGGCCCGAACATGCGCTTACAATCAACACCCTACCGTCATCAGGGTGTGCCCCCACGACAAAGTTCAGGTCCGGCGTGTTCGTGTAGAGGCAGGTCGTCGAGGCGATGGGATTCCTTACGAGCCCGGGGAGCCTCTTCTCCACAAATGCTTTCACGGGGGCCGAGTCCTCTTCCGTCACCCTCCTGTCCACTTGGTCTGGCTCCACGGTCCGTCCTTGGTGCGTTAGTGCGACTTTTACTCCGCGGCCTACATCGGGAATTCCGTAGAAGAAGCCGGAAGCCTCCTCAAGGATGAAGATTGGCATCTTGTCCGGAAGAAAGCAGGCCTTTCCCTGAGACGAGAACCAGAACGGGACCTGTCTCTCACACGTTAGTGGCAACAGACCTCCCAAGAGCTGCCCGGTCCATGCTCCGGCGCAGAGGATGAGCCTGTCGACCAGGTACGTCTCCCTTTCTGATTCGACCTCGATCCCGCTCGCTGTTCGTCTCCACCTTGTCATCGGTTCCCTAAAGCGGAATTTGCATCCTGCATCTGCCGCGAGAGTCACCGAAGCCTCGATGCATTCCTCGGAATACAGGACCCCTGCACTATCCTCGTGCACCGCCGAAAGAGTCTCATCAAGAGAGAACGCTTCGAATTTAGCCTCCACCTCCGACGCGTTCAGGACCTTGTGCGGAAGGCCGTGCTTCCTCGCGCTTCTCAGAACCCCTCTGACCAGCTCCCCGTCGGGTCTTCCGATCATGAGCCCACCAGTCATCTCCAGCAATCTCCTGCCCGACTTCTGTTCCAGCTCACGCCAAGACTCGAAGGCCCTCTTCAGCAGCGGGACGTAGCGCTCGTCTTCGTAATAGGCTAGCCTTATGATTCTGGTCTGACCGTGAGATGAGCCGAATTCGTGGTTCAGCTCAAACCTCTCCAGGGTCATGACCTTTATCCCGCGCGCCGCCAGATTGTAACTGACAGCTGAGCCCATTGCACCGCACCCGACCACGACCGCGTCGAAGTGCTGCACGTTGGCGCGGAGCGAGCATGCGATAAGAACGTTCCAATTCCAGAAAAGCGCAGTCAGAGATTCAGTCTCGCTGCAGCGCTACCGAGGTTTTGCGCGAGCCACGGGAGGGCCTCGGTGACAAAGGACGGGCCGTGATGGGCAATGAAATCAAGCGGTCCGGGAGTCAGAAAGAAGTTTCCATTGCTGGGCGCTCTGAGCCGGTCCCACCCTCTTGAAGTAATCAGCTTCTTCAGATCAGGCGCGCCGAACTTCGAGTACATCTTTGCTTCGTAGATTATCGCATCCGGATCACTTTCTGCCACGGCCATCAGGTCTGGCTTCAGCCACTCCAATCTCTCGTTCTCGAAGATGCTGGAGCATCCCAGAAACCGGATTGCGTCTGTGATGTAGCTGTGCGCCCCAAAGCTGACCGGCCCTCCCAGGTCAATTTCGAGATAGGTGCTAAGCTTCCCCACCTTGGGCACGTCTGCGAGTCGTCGAAGGAGCGAGCCTGCGAGCTCCCTCGATGCCTCCTGCTTCCCGGTAACTAGTCCTACCTTTACCACGAAATCCACTATGCCCGCCACGGTGACTGGTAGCTCAAGGGGATACACAGGATATCCTTCGGACATCCGGACTGCAAAGTCTCGCTGATAGCCTGTCACTGTGAGGATCAGATCGGGGCCGATTTCGTCGAGGAGTTCCTTGCTGACGGTGTTGTAGCTACCCACGCGCCTCTTCAGCCTGGCCTCCTCCGGCCTTGCGCAGAATGCGCTCACGCCGACGACGCTCTCGCCCAGTCCGATCTGGAAGAGCGTCTCGGTCGCAGCAGGGCTGAAGCTGACGATTCTCTTCGGGGAGTCCGGGACCTCTACTTCCCTGCCGAGAACCTCGCTGAAGAGCTGGACCAATGCTGGCCGGGTTCTTCCACTTGACAATATTCCTTTTCCGGAGCCGCCATGAGTTTAACTATCGTTAAATACACTCTTAGAACGCCTCCTACCGCCGCTGATTTGGTAGACTCCAAGAAACTGATTACAGCCACCCTTTTCGGTGTTTTGATAGGCGTCGTATACGGTGCGCTTCCATTCGAGATCGGCGACTCTCTTATCGTCTTTGAGGCCATGATTCTGGCATTCAGTTTTATCCTCCTCGGACCTGGGGGAGCTACCTACACGGGTTTCATTAACGGGCTGGTCGAGACACCCTTACAACTCTCATTTGGGCCGTTCGCATTCTGCGTGGCTCTTTTCTACGGGGTACTCGTGGACGTGTTCAGCACCCTGTTTAAGGTCACGTCCGAAGGCAAAGTTCATGCGAAGAGATTAGTTGCCTCCTTGAGCGTAAGCACAATCATCACAGGACTGGTGGCGACATACGCCTTCATCACCTTGGGCTTCGGCACGACAGCGCCGTTCTTGGAAGTGTACCTGCCTGTCCTGGTCGTGGGCGCCCTGAGCGGAACCATCGGCGGATTCCTCGCTGCCAGAATCTGGGAGCGGAACCTGAAGACCAGGTTCAGGCCGAAGCAGACTCAGCCGCCAACCAGCTGAGCCACGGTACTACTATCCTGCTTTTCCCGCCAACCTGTACAGCAGCCAATAGAGGCCGATGCCAAGGATCAGGAACGCAGCGCCTGCGATCTTGTCTCCCAGGTTCCCTGCGGCCCAGCCGACCAGTGACGTGAAGACTCCAATAACAATGATAAAGAGCGACGCTGTGCGAGAAATGGGGCTGACCTTCACCGACATGCCTTTGCCACCAGTTCCACGCTCGCGGTTAGGCTCGGTGGCTCTTTTTGCTGTTCTTCGCCTCTTCTCTGAGTAGCTTGAAGAGCCTAAACTTGTCTCCTTCCCCGGGCGAGAGGGTATATCCACAGACCTTGCAACCGACGCCCTGTCCCGTCTCTTTCAATTCGAACCTGCCACACTTGGGACACTTCATCTCATCGCCAATGGGCTCTCTCTTCATCAATTCGCGCAGTCATGCCAGGTGAGGGCTTTAAGGATGCGCCAAAAGTGCGGAAGGCAGCCACGATTCTCGACGCAGACGCGCCTGGACCTTCACCAAATCCTGACCATTGGCTCTTTTTCAAAGACCATCCTGCTCAGTGAATGTCTCTGATAGATCTCGAGAGGCAAAGAAACGTCTCCGAGGTACAGCTGACCCACGAATTGTCTGCACTTAGGGTTGAGGAACCCTGACTTCGGAAACCCAAGCGCAAGCGTAGCCGTAGCAACCACGCAGGGGTTGTTGGGCTCGCCGTCAGTCGGGTCGAGGCCTGAGGGGATGTCGACTGCAAGCAATGGGACCCCCGAGGTGTTTGCCTTCAGGATCATGCCACGGACCGGCTCCCGTGGGTCGCCTTTCGAGTTGTACCCCAGCAACGAATCGATCAAAAAATCGAAACCACTTAACAATGGAGTGGAGGTGAAGACTGGCACTCCGGCTCTCTCGACGGCTTTCAACTGCTTTGAAGTGACTTGTCCGGCCGCTTCTTTATCGCTTAGCATGACACTCACATCGGATCCCCAGTTGTGCAGATGCCTGGCAGCTACAAGCCCATCCCCGCCGTTGTTCCCCTTTCCCACAAGGACTCCCACCCTCTTTCCGGCAGTGCTTCCCTTGAGGAGAGTCCTCGTTAGCGACGCGACTGACAGTCCAGCGTTTTCCATCAAAGAAAGTACGTCTATCCCGAATCCATCTATGGCCTCCCGGTCGGCCTCCTTCATCTCTTCTGAAGTGAGAAAGGCCAGGCCATCCCGCAGAATCAAAGCCGCATCCGACTAGCAGAGAATCTATTTCAGTCTGAAGGAAGTCGGTCCCTTTGTCGCCCCCAAAATTGATGGCGGACAAGACGTTGGCGTGATGAAGCCGAGTGTTCTACGAAATAGAACGCCATAATACTACAGATTAGGTATCCTGTTCTGAATGCTAGCGTTAACTCCATCGGGGCCTGACGTGATGGCATGGAGAAGCACCACCCCATAATCTCCGGGGTTTCGCGCAAGCATGCTGCCTCCGCAGCCTTCTGTTTGCTTTTGTCGCTCTTGATGGCCCTGGTTCCCTTGGCTTCTGCACAGATTCCCGTGACTTCCGCCTCAGCGGCGGGGTATAATGGGAAAACTCCAGCAGGTTACCTCACAGCCGTCACGGCGGACGTAGTGGTTCCGGCCGTGACGTGCCAGCCCAACCTTCCTGAGGGGCAGGATCTCCAAATCGGCATCCCGCTCTCGGGCGAGGTTCCCCGAAGCGCGTCCGTGACCTTCCCGCTCACTGTTGTGCTCTTTACGGACACCTACTGCCCACGGGGGTCCTCGACCCCGAGCTATTCTGCATACTTCTATCTTGTATTACACGGGACTCTGCTATTCGAGCACCAATTGTCTCTCAGATTTCGTGCCGGGGATTTTATGGCGTTCACTCTGACAATCAACCGCGGAACTGACACGGTGTCGGTGTTCTTGAAGGACCTGAGCAGTGGGGCCGCCATCGGCTATTCAAGACTTGTTTCTGGGGCATCCTATCTCAACGAAGTGGGTTGGGAGGTCGGGCCGTGCGAGGAACCAACCTGCCATTCGGTTACTGCTAACCAACTGGTCCTCGCCAAGTTTTCAACAATCACTTTCACAAGGTCCACATTTACCACAACAAAGAGTCCAATGCCGATTTCAAAGCTCTCGGCCCTCTATCAGCTCACTTTGGTCGACAGCAACGACAGATTACTGGCGAAGGCTTCGCTCCTGATTGTAGACAACAGCTTCAGAGTCACATTCGTGGCGTCGACCTGAGCCGCCTTCCGTGCCGGATTCCAGTCATTCTGGTCAGGGCTGGGTCTGCGACCATCTGGGCTGCAGATTCAGGGAACTAAGCCTTTCTGAAAGTCTTCTGGCCTCTTGTAGGATCTCCTTCCTCACGTTCTCGACCACCACGTTGACTTCCTCGTCCGAATCAATCGGGTCATCGTCCTCGATTGAATCGCAAGCTTCGAACCCTCTCCGCTCGATACCGTCGGCCTCACGATAGAAGTCGATAACGGCCGCGTCGAAGTCCGCCTGATACCGGTCCAAACCATCTACAATGTGGTCGCTCAGGTCAAGTGCCTCAATGCGGACGTCATACTGTTGCTCTATGTCGCCGAGATAGTCGTTTGGGCTTCTTGTTAGCTCTGGTGGGGTCCGAGCCAATCCATACTACCAATACTGATTAGCACCTTCAGTTGTTATTAAGCCATGTGGGGTTTTAATCAAGTCTTGGGACATACCCTATGGATGACTCAGTGACCTATCTCCCTCGGCCTCTATTTCCCTTCCCGAAGAACACGTCCGGCGCATGAAGGGTCTGCCAAAAAAGTGGGATTGACCACGGTTCCTCCCCACGTCAACTAATTTTGCTCAAACTGGCATCGGGATTAGAGCCCGCGGGATATAGAAACCGAGGCCAGTTCTTTACCCAAATTGGCTTTTGCAAACAAGTGGGAGAAGAAGGATCAGGGCAGTCCTGGTTTTATGGGTCGGATTCGCGGCTCGGTGCGAACCCCTGCGCCTCTGAAGTCGCAAATCGAACAGGCGAACAGGCAGATCAAGATTCTAATTTCTCAGCTCGACAGCACGGTCGATCGGATCAGGCAGCGGGATTCCAAGATCTTCAGCGGCGTGGTCGCATCTCTTGCGAAGCACGATGCACAGCACGCAGCGGTCTACGCGAACGAACTGACCGAAGTGAGGAAGATGGGCAAGATGGTGACGCAGGCCCAGCTGGCGCTGGAGCAGATATCGCTAAGGCTCGGAACTATTACCGACCTGGGCGAGATCGCCAACACGCTGGCCCCGGCCGTCTCCGTCATTAGGGGAATGAAGGATGACCTGAGGGTCGCCCTCCCGGAGGCAGACAAGGAGATAGGGGAGATCTCGGGTCTGCTCAGCAGCGTTCTCGTCGACGCGAGTTCCTCGGGCGGGATTTCGCTCAACTTCGACGTGGCGAACGAAGACGCGCAGAAGGTGATGGAGGAGGCTGCCGCTGTCGCGGAGCAGAGGATGAAGGAGGACTTCCCGGAGATCCCACTGAGCGTCGTGAGCCAGCGGGAAGAGGAAGGAGACCTCAGCGCTTAGGGATAAGTGCGCAGAGGCTTGGCCGGCGCAGGGGCAGTAGCTGGAACACTCATCATAGGGCTCATCATCGGCGGATTCGTCGGAGCCTTCTATCTGGCTGCTCCCCATTCATCAGCCACGACGACAGAGACCACCACCGCTGCGATTTCCTCAACCACCCAATATCTGACTACCACTCACCACGTGACAGACACCCAGACACAGTATGTGACCAACACGCAACATAAGACAGAGACTCAGAACGTGACGGTGGCTTCTACGTACATTCCTGCGGGTAAGCAGAACGAGCTTTCGGCAGCAAATGAAGTGATTCCAAGCGGTTTTACAAGCATAACCCTGCCATCTTGGGTTCTTCCCTACTATGGTTACTTGGAAGTGTCCTACAACGCGACAAACCTCGTGAGCCTTTCATACAGCATCGGCTCAACCACCCTCGCCACACCTGACTCGGGAACGCAGACCGGTTTGATCATACCCGTGTTGACCGGGAGCCCGCAAATCAAGATACTCAACGACGAATGCTCGAAGCTTGGCTGCCCAAGCATCACAATGAACATCACTGTGACCTACTACTACTGACCCATCGTCAGTCTCTGTCCGGCGCAATCCAGATTCCCCTTCTGTCGGGTTGAAATATCCGCACGCCTCGGACGGTCAACGGATGAAGGTAGGCGGGAGCAGACGGAGGTCGTTTCCAGGTGAAGATCAAGCGGCGGAGCCTGCGCCAGATTCGCGTGGGGTCGTGGCCCTCATCCTCGCCGCGCTGGTACTAGTTGCCGCCTTCGCGCTGGTCACATCCAATTTCCCGGCACTGGTCAAGGATGGTACGAGCATCTTCTCCCAACTCGCGTCATCCCTCGGTAGGGGAAGTGGTGCGAACGGCGCAGACGCCCTGAACTACACCGTGTATTCGCCCCTCATCGAGAAGGGTGCTGCGAACATCTCGTATCCATCTGACTATGGTGTCCTATCGACTTATGCCCTAGGTCTCATCAACACTGACAGGGCCACCTTCGGTCTCGGAGCGGTCAACCTGAGCGACATCGATGTCGCACAGCAGCACGCAGACTCGATGCTGAGATACGGATACTTCAGCCACAACGACACCCAGGGCTTCAAACCCTACATGCGTTACACGCTGCTTGGTGGAACTGGCGCGGTCGAAGAGAACATAGCGACCAGTTTCATCAACGTGCCGTACTTCACCTCCACAGCCTCTGTCGAAGGCTCACTGAAATCTCTGGAATATGCTATGATGTACAACGACTCTATTTGCTGCAACAATGGGCACAGAGACAACATTCTGTCGAGCCTCCACGACAGAGTCTCGATCGGAGTCGCGATCAACAGCACGGACGTCTACTTCGTCGAAGACTTCGAGAACTACTACATCGACCTCAACTTCTCTGTCTCCAGTTCCTATTATGTCACGATGACGGGCACCCCCCTGGAGACAGGGCTCTCCGCCAGCGCCGTCTACATCTCCTTCGACAATCCTCCTTCGCCAGAGACGCCGATGCAGCTCAACGAGGGGCCGCACGAGTACGGATCGGGTACGCCAGTGGGAGGGGTCCTTCCGCCCTGCGACTTCAATTGTCAGGCCTTCGAGCAGGGGACAACTGTACACGCTGACATCTGGATGTTCACCCCCAATTTGGTCAATGTGACGTTCTCCCTACGCGATTTCATCCAGCGATACGGACCGGGCGTCTACACGCTGTATCTTGTCACCAATGCAGGTTCGGCTTCTGCTTTGACCTCAATCTCAGTCTTCGTAGGTTCAGCCTAGGTCTGGCCTTGCTCTAACTCGGCTTTGATGGCCTCGGCCGTTTCTTGCATCTCCTCCGGGGAGAAGTGCTTCCTGCCCGTGAACTTGTCCCTGTCCTCCATCTTGATGGGAATGACGTGTACATGCACGTGGGCGACAACCTGGTTCGCCGCCTCGCCATTGTTCTGGACGAACCTGAAACCGTCAGCCTCCACTGCTCCGACGACGGCCTTGGAGACCCTCGAAGCGACTTGGAACAGCTCGGCGATGTCGCCTTCTTCCATATCCCAGATGGTCTCACCATGCTTTCGAGGGCAGACCAGAGTGTGTCCTCTCGAGAAGGGAAAGGCGTCGAGGAACGCGATATACTTGGAGTCCTCGTAGACAATGTTGGATGGGGCCTTTCTTTCGCGTATCCTGCAGAAGATGCAGTCGGCCGCGGGGGAGTTCTGCGAGCCGAGGGTTATCCGCTTCAATACTTTCGACGCGTGTATCCTGCTAGCTGAATCCCTAAACCTTTGCTCTGCAGGTCCTGTTTAATCATTGAGATATGCCGTGAACTCTAACCCCGTCATCGATGGGAATCAGCCAGCGGTCGGTGGGTTTCCTGCGACCGCCCGGGTTTAGGCTTCGGCCTGGAAAAGCAAGAAGAAGAGGCCAACGACCGCCGCAGCTATCAGCAGTTTCAGCCAGATGGGCATTGACGACGTCGCGGCAATCGGACATAATTAGGTCGAATCGTCCCGCTGTCAAGTTTTCGTTCGGTTCTTTCTGTAGAAAACCACTCCTGTTCCCATCAAATTCATAACAGGAAACCTAGCGCAACTGACATTAATACATGGGCCGAAATGACTCCGGCAGTTGATCTGCGAAAGGTGTCATGCCGGTCTTCTCGTCGAGTACCAGCGCCAAGTCGGGAGCGGGGACAAGATGACCACGATCAAGGGAACAAGGTGCGAAAGATGCGGGTTCACAAATCTCCAGAATGACGATGACGTCTGGTCGGCAGTCGGACTTTAAGGGTAATCTGACCAAGATACCTATTCCAGAGTAGGGCGTGGACCTCCGGAGGCGGTCTTCTGATATGCTCGTATGAAATCCATGGCGAACCTGTCGGCCTCCTTCTCAGTGCCCCTATGATGTCCGGTTCTAGACCTGAGGTGGTGGTAGAATTCATGGACCATGACAAACGGGTTGTAGAAGTAATCTCTCCTGGCCGCGAGTATCTCTTTTCTCCGAAGTGAGTAGACGGCCGCGACTCCCTTAGTCCGCCCTTCGACTACCCCAACGCCGAGCCTAGGCCGGTCGATCCTGTACCACTTGCTCAAGAGGTCCAGCGCGTCCTCGGTCCGGGAGTCGAGGATCATTGCAACTACTGACGCCTTCATCTCTTCCTCGGATTCCTTCAACGATGAGAATTGCGAGGGCATGTCCACTTAAGGCCTTGGAGAGGCAACAATCGGTTGAGTCAAGGGTCATAATTCCTTGATGCCCCGGTTCAACTGTCCTCCGCGTTTCCTTGCGGTCAATGAACAGACGAAGGCATGTGAGGCTTGATGGTCCAAGACCCAGCCGCTTCAGAGGGCCGCCGACCCTATTTTCTGTACGTTAGGAAACGCACAACTAACGACGCCGCCCGAGCAACCGGTTAGCGGATTTCATACATCAGCAGCCTAGTTTACTCGATGTTCTCTTGCTCAACATTACGACTACGGAGTACAGAGGGGGGAGTAGCTTTGGTTGTAAGTGCAGAGCGTCCATGCAAAGGTAGTCCCGTTGTAGACCTGCGTGCCGTCTGCGCCAGATGGTGCCAGCTGCCAGCTCGTTCCACTGAGGGACCATATGAACCAGGCCGTGGTCCGATTGCTGAGAACGCTGTCGATGCCCGTAACAAAGTGTTCTTGGTACGACGGATACCATGTGGCCTGTACGCTTCCGTTCAGAATTTCTAGTGTCGCGATGTACGCATTCCAGCCAGGCTGTATCGGTTTGTTGGTGAAGGACTTCGTTGTCCCGTTACCGAAGTCAACAAGCATGGTTGCTGAATATTTCTCGGTGCCGGTGGCGTTCTCAGACGCCAAGCCAAGGTACTGGTTCCACAGCGTCCCCAGCGCCTGACTGCCTTCTAGGTAGGCAGAAGTGCTGCTGTTGAGATTCGAGAGTGCATTGGTCAATAGCGAGATTGTCCTGTTGAAATCTGTCAGAGAGGAATGGTAAGACGAGCCGAGCTGTTTGTAGTCGGCTAGGGCGGTTTTCAATTCCATGACGTAGGTGTTTGTCTCGGACGCCTGGTTTTGATACCGGCCATAGTACAGAGCTGCAACGGAAGACGTGACAACTAGAAGAGCGACTAGCAGCACAATGATGCCGGTTCGGATCCTATCTGATGGCATCTCTCACAAGTCCTTTTGCAACTCTCGGCAGTAGAATGAGGGTCGCGGGCACAAACGCGGCACCGAGAACTAGGTTGCTAACTTCATGAATAATGGTGAATGCCAGCGTGGCGGGGTTGAATTCTACGAAGAGGATCGCCCCCAGCGAGAGATTGTTCGCGAGGACCGCAGTACCGAAGTTGGTCCAGAGGTCCCAGAAGATTGTAAAGATGCACAGTAAACCGGCGTACAGAGCCCCGCTGTCCCCAGCGGAATCCCACCTGCCTTTCAAGGCTCTTCTGGCGATTAGGCCCGCAACGACGTACAGCATCTCTGCGGAGATCAGGAAGGGAAGCAAGTATGCCCCGGATGCGCCCCAGGGGCTGACCTGGCTCCAGATCAGTTCTGAGAGGGCTGCGACCGAAGCGCCGGCATATGCCCCAAAGATGATGGTCGTCATGAATATCACGGCCGCATCGAGCTTGACGTCTGGGAAGTCGCTGAGCACGAAATTCGATCCAACGATCAGAGCCGTGAGTACGGCGATCGTCGCGGCCGAGCTTGATACGCGCACACTGGCTGGATAATCCATCCAGTATAAAAACCGAAGACCTCTAGAGTATAGTCGATTCAGGATAGCTGGGACAAATGCATGGACCATTCAAGCCAGTGGCGTCTCAAGGTGCGGCGAAACGAATTATAGAACCACCGTTGGTCAACCTGACAGGTTGCAACCGCTGGCTAGGCTCCTTCAGATTCAGGACGGGAAACCTCAGGGACCATCTCCCACCTTTGAGAGGGCTCATCTTCTACTCGCCTTCCAAATTATCGGTGACGCCGGGGCGATAGGTAGGCACTCTCTTGCTTCGCGTGCAGGGCTAGGAGAAGGGGCAGTACGGACAGTCCTGAAGCGCCTACGGGCAGAAGGTCTTTCCGACGCAGATGCCTCCGGATGCCATCTCACGCGGAAGGGACAGGCCGCATACTCTGCGTTGGCAAAGAAGCTCTCACCGTCGGCTGTCATTGAGGGATCAAGGCTCACAATGGGCGCGGTGCAGGTCGCGGTACTGCTAAGAGGCGGCGGAGGGTCGGTCCGGAGCGGAATCGAGCAGCGCGATTCAGCAATCGGCGTAGGCGCTGCGGGTGCGACGACATATGTGATACGAGGATCACGGTTCACCATTCCTGGAGGGTCCGACGACTGCGAAAGGGACTTCCCGGGGAAGGCTTGGGGGCAGCTGAAGAAGCTCAAACCGAGGAATGGCGACGTCGTGATACTATGCGGCTCTGACACACAAGAGTCGGCTAAACTTGGGGCTCTTTCTGCTGCGTTGACTCTCCTTTAGCAGCTTCCGGGGCCGCCGCAGTCTGGGTTGCAACGCCTGCCGGCTTGTTGACTTGCCTGTTTATCGCTTCCGCGAAGTAGTGTCCGGTAACAA
>Ga0187784_10001066_pt1 | contig 21370 bp, 14 predicted proteins | sample 1015_SJ02_MP15_2_FD_132964 | JGI IMG/M metagenome (GOLD analysis project Ga0187784, IMG submission 132964) | Tropical peat soil microbial communities from peatlands in Department of Meta, Colombia - 1015_SJ02_MP15_20_MG | ecosystem: Environmental > Terrestrial > Soil > Wetlands > Peat | place...
GCGGCTCGAGACGCGGCTCGATGAGCTCCTCGTCGTGGACGGTCAAGTGGACGGCGTCAAGGTGAGCCATTTCGGCCGCCCTTACGAGATCCGCGCGCGCCATGGCGTGGTGCTTTGCGCGGGTGGGTTCGAATGGAATCAGGCGCTACGCGAGCGCTTCTTTCCCGTGCCCGGCTTCACGCGCTACAGCAGCACGCCGGAGGACGCCAATCGGGGCGAAGCGCTGCTCGCGGGCCTCGCCATCGGCGCGGCGACGGAGCATACCGAGGCCGGCTGGTGGATCCCGACGATGCACATGCCGATGCCGGGGGTCTCTAACTTCGAGGAAATCCACCAAGCGGCCTTCGACGTCGGCCGCCCGCACGGCGTCTGCGTCAATCGGCGTGGCGTGCGCTTCGTCGACGAAGCCTGCGGATACGATGACTTCGGCAAGGCGATGGTGGCGAACCACCTCGAGACCGGCAGCAACTGCCCGTGCTGGCTGGTGTTCGACGCGAGCTTTCGCGCCAAGTTCAGCGCCGGCGGTTTCATGCCCACCGCCGTCATGCCGGACCGCCGATTCCCGCCGGACTGGTGGGACCACTACCTCTTCAAAGCCAACACCGTTCAGGCGCTGGCAACGAAGATCCAAGTTCCCGTCGATGCGCTCGAGAAGACCGTCGTGAAGATGAACGAGTACGCGAGCGCCGGCGTGGATCCGCAGTTCGGTCGCGGCGCTAACGCCTACGATCGCTTCTTCGGCGATCCGACCTCGAAGCCCAATCCCTCGCTGGGGCGCATCGAGTCGCCGCCCTTCTATGCGATCCCGATCAACCTGGGAGATCTCGGCACCAAGGGAGGACTGAAGGCGGACGCCCAGGCTCGCGTTCTCCAATCGGACGGGCAGCCGATCCCCAAGCTCTATGCGGCAGGCAATGCATCGGGAAGCCCCTTCGGCAACTGCTACCCGGGCGCGGGCGGAACGATCGGCCCGGCGCTGACCTTCGGCTACATCGCCGCCAATCACATCGCGCATCAGGCCGGCAAGGAGATCGAGCCGCGGACCCGCGCCATCGCCGTCGCGGTTTGATGCGGCCGCGCTAGAGCTGAGCCTGACCGAGGAACGCTGCCATGACTTTCGAGCTGAACAAGAGACTCGCCGCGCGGCGCCAGCCGCTCCGCACCCGGGCGACGGTCGACCCGGTGACCGCCGCCATCATTCGCGGGGCCTGCGAGACGGTGTGCTTCGAGGCGGCGACGCACCTCGGGCGCGCGGCATCGTCGGCCATCATCAACCAGTCGAACGAGCGCAATGCCAGCATCATCGATGCCCATGGGCGCCTCGCGGTCGCCTCGATCGGGACACCGCACCTCACCTTCGTTTCGCAGCTCACGGTGCGCTACGGGCTGGAGCACTTCGAGGACTACGAGTGGGGTCCGGGCGATGTGTTCCTCGGCAACGATCCGGACTACGGCGGCGGTCATCTGCCGGATTACAACGTCTACGCGCCCGTGTTCGACGAGGAGGGCGAGCTCGTGCTGATCCAGGCGCTGCAGGCGCACCAGGGAGATACCGGCGGAAAAGACCCCGGGGGCTTCACGCTCGAGGCGACGGATATCTTCACCGAGGGGCTGGCGATTCCCTGCGTGAAGCTCTTGCACCGCGGCGAGAAGCGGCGCGACGTCATCCAGCTGCTCGAGCGCAATAACCGATTCCCGTCCTTCGCCGGCGATCTGGCGGCCATGATCAGCGCCGTTCAGCGCTCGGAGCAGCGCCTGCAGGCGCTGCTCGAGAAGTGGGGCGTCGAGGTCGTCAAGGCGGCGATCAACTACAACATCGATCACACCGAAAGACGCTTCCGGGAGGAAGTTGCGAGATGGCCCGACGGCTCCTACGAGGCGGACGTGTGGATCGATCACGACACGCTCGGCACCAAGGACGTTCGAGTCCACGTGACCTGCACGATCCGAGGCGACCAGCTCACCGTCGACTTGAGCGGCACCGATGCGCGTCCCGAGCTCGTCGGGGTGTGGAATACGTTCGCCAACAGCCGCGGGTATGTGATGACCCAGCTGGCGGCCTCGATCGATCCCACCATCGTGAAGAACGAAGGCTTGTTCAACGCGGTGGAGATCCTCCTTCCGGAAAACACGATCGCCCATCCGCCCCCCAACAAGCCGGCGGCGCTCGGATCATTCCACCCGGCGTGCGAAATCACCGAGGCGGTATGCGTCGCGCTCTCGCAGGTCGTGCCCGAGCGATCCCAGCCGCAGGTCTACAAGATCGGCATGCCCAACGCGGTGATCGGGTTCGAGGACGGGCAAATGTGGCTCGATCAGGGCGTCGATACGCGCTCGATGGATGTGTCGGCCGTTCAAGGCATCGACGGTTGGGGCTCGTGCCCTGCGGCGCTCGGCAATTTGCTTCTCTCCGAAGTGGAAGACGCCGAGAGCCGATTTCCGATCATCAACTTGAGTCGCGAAATGACCCTCGATACGGGCGGCGCCGGCCAGTGGCGCGGCCAGCCCGGCAGTCTCAACGTCAAGAAGGTGCTGAAACCGACCACGGCGATCGCCTGGATGGTGTCGGCGGAGCATCCCATTCGAGGGATGTGCGGCGGCGAGGACGGCAGTCCTTACTCGAACCGCTTCGAGGTGGGAAGCCCCAACGAGTACCAGGTCGGCCTGTCGGCGCACGCACAGCTCCCCGCCGGCGCCGTGATTGCCTATCAGCACGGGGGCGGTGCCGGTTTCGGATCCCCTCTGATGCGAGACCCCGAGGCCGTCAAGGAGGACGTGCTCGATGAGAAAGTCAGCATCGGCGCCGCGCGCGACACCTACGGCGTGGTCCTGCGCGGAACCTTGGAGGACTACGATCTCGAGGTGGACCTGGAAGCGACCCAGGCACTGCGCCAGGGCTTGATGGCGGCGCGAGCGCGGCGGCCCACGAAGCGCGTGAAGGTGGCCTAAGAGGAGCAGGCGGTGGGCTATCGCATCGGAATCGACATCGGGGGCACCTTCACCGACTTTGCGCTCCTCAACGGCACTGAGGTTTTTCTGCACAAGAACCTGAGCACGACGGAGGACCAGTCGATCGGTGTGATGAGCGGGCTCGAGAGGCTCGCCCAGATCGAAGGGCTCAGCTTGAGCGATTTCCTGGGGCGCTGTGAGGCGATCGTGCACGCCACCACGATTGCCGACAACACCCTGATCGAGATGAACGGCGCGCTCACCGGCCTCATCACCACGGAAGGCTTTCGGGACGAGATGGAGTACCGGCGCGGATTCAAGGAAGACATCTGGGATGTGCGTTTGCCCCCGCCACCGCAGATCACCCCGCGGCGTCGCCGTCTGAGCGTTCCGGAGCGGATTCTCTACGACGGGTCCGTCTACAAGACGCTCGACGAGAGCGCCGTGCGCGAGTGCTGCCGGCGCTTGAGGAAACAGAACGTCGAATCCGTGGCGATTTCCCTGATCTTCTCGTTCGTCAATCCCGAGCACGAGCAGCGCGTGGCGAGGATCGTGGCGCAGGAGATGCCCGGGGTGCGCATCTCGAGCTCTCACGAAGTGCTGCCCCGGGCTCCGGAATACGACCGCACCAGCACCACGGTGGTCAATGCCTACATCTCGCCGCGAGTGACGACCTATCTCGAGAAACTAGTCGAGCGCTTGAAGCTCGCCGGTTACCGGCAACAGCTCATGGTCATGCAAGCGAGCGGCGGGGTGATGAGCAAGGAGTACATCGAGGGATCGCCCGTTCGTGTGCTTGCCTCGGGCCCTGCGGGCGGAGTGATCGGCTCTGCGCACACGGGGGCGGCGAAGGGCTATCCGAATCTCTTGTGCGTGGACATGGGCGGTACCTCCTATGACGTGTCCGTGGTGTTGAACGGCGCCGCACCCGCCGAAGCCGGCTGGAACATGCACCACCGCTATCTCATCGGGGTCCCGATGGTGAAAGTCGAGACGCTCGGCGCGGGCGGCGGCTCGATCTGCCACGTCAACAAGGGCGCTCTGGAGGTGGGGCCGGCCTCGGCGGGCGCAGAACCGGGCCCGATCTGCTATGGGCGCGGCGGCCAGCGGCCCACGATCACCGATGCGCTGCTGGTGCTCGGCATTCTGTCGGCCGAGTCGGAATTTGCCGGCGGCAGCTTCTCGCTCGCGGCGCAGGGTGTGGAGGAGGCCTTTCAACGCATCGCCGACGAGATGGGCGGGAGTGCCGAGCAGGCCGCCTTCGACAGCTGGCGCGTCGTGAACGCGAACATGTCCCAGGCGGTGCGCAGAACCACCGCGGGCAAGGGAATCGACCCGACGGAGATGGTCATGCTCGCCTATGGCGGTAACGGGCCGGTCTTCGCCGCCGTCCAGGCGGAGGATCTGGGAATCGATAAGGTGCTGGTCCCGAAGGCCTCGCCCGCTTTCTCGGCGCTGGGAACGCTCGTGGCCAAGCCGAGCCTCGATGAGGAGCGTTCCTATGTCGCTCCAGCCGACCGGCTCGAGGTGGCGAAGTTGAAAGCGCTGTGGAAAGAGCTCGGCGAGCGCGCGGCGCGATATTTCACCGCAGCCCGCTTCTCGACGGATGAGCTCAGCGCCCATTATCAGCTCAACATGCGTTATCGCGGCCAGAACTGGGCACTGACCTTCGACGTCCATACCGGCAGCGGCCTCTCCGATCTGTCCTTTGCCGACGAGACCTTCAGCAGGCGGGCCGTCGAGGCATTCAACCGCCGCCACCTGGAAGAGTACGGTCACGTGCGCGAGGGTGAAGTGCCGGAGATCACCGGCGTGCGGCTGGTCACTGCCGCCGACACGGCTGCGCCGCGGGTCACGCGCGGCTTTCGCGCGGCGAGGCATCGCGCGAAGCCCGCCAAGCGACGTCGCGCCAACTTAGGCAGCGGCTACGCGGAGACGGATGTCTTCATCGGCTCCTCGCTCGAGCCGGGCGCCGAGGTGCCGGGACCGGCGATCATCGAAGAGACCTTCACGACGATCGTCGTTTACCCCGGATGGAAGGCGCACGTCGACGATGCCGGGGACTATGAGTTGACGCGAACCGCCGCCTGAGGCGCGCCCTCGCGCGCGCCGTCGCGAGAGGCAGCGCGCGAGAGGCAGCGGGCTATTTTTGCTTGCGCCCTCCACGGCTCATGCGCCACTCGGGCGGATAGCTGCTCTCGAGATTCTTGACGATACCGGCGACATTGGTTTGGCCCATCGAGGCGGCGAAGTTCACGTCGCCCGCCTCGTGCCTCATGTAGGGCCAGAGCCCCTCGATCATCGCCGTCAACAGGCTCCCCATGTACTCGCCGCGATACTGCTTGTAGATCTCGAGAAACGTCTTCTGGACGGCGACGGTGTCCACGGGGCGGCTGCGCGCACAGGCGGTCGCGTACTTGAGTGTCTCCTCCTCCAGTCGGTCGCGCGGCACGACGCTGTTGATGAAGCCGCACTCGAGCATCTCCTTCGCGCTGAACGGTCGTCCCGTGAACAGCATCTCCTGGAACTTGCGCAGCCCCATAGTTTCCACCCACGTCCACAACCGGGGTGCGACACCGACATAGCGGAAGGCCGGGTGGCCGAACAAGGCGTCATCGGAGGAGACCACGAGGTCGGCGTCACCGGCTTGATAGAAATGCCAGCCGTAGCAGTAACCCTTGGCCTCGACGATGCTGATTTTCTTGAACTCCTGCAGGCTCCGGCAGCCGCCCCTCGCCTTGGAGTAATGCTCGCAGAGACCGTGGATGTAGCGGAACGAGTCTTTCTCGGGATACTTCACGTCCGGGTCGTCGATCTCGAACTCGTGCAGGAGCGAGGCGTTGGCGCCCTCGGTATAGGCTTGGTTCTGCTCGTCGAGGTCGCCGCCGGTGCCGAAGTGATCCCCTGCGCCGCGGATGACGAGGACCTTGACCTCATCGTCGATGTTGGCGCGATGCAAAAGGTCCCCGAACAGGAGACGCATGCCGACGGTCGTCGCGTTGAGATGATCGGGCCGATTGAGCGTGAGATAGGCAATCTTGGTTTTCTTGTCCTTCTTGTACTCGATGAACGCCTTAGCTTGCTTGACGAGATCCGCGGCCTTGATCGACATGTTGATTGCTCCTGTTCGCTTTCAATAGATGACCTTCTCCGCGATCAGCCGCTGTCGCTCCTCCGCCGAGAGGCCCAGAAGCTCGCCGAGAACGTATTCATTGTGCTCGCCCAAGAGCGGGGCGGCGCGCTCGATCGAGGGAGGAGTGCGGGACATGCGCCATGGGGCGCCGACGATCGGGATCGAGCGCTGCTGCCGATCGGTGACGTAGCTATAAAAGCCACGCTGCCAGAGGATCTCCTCGGTCACGAGATCGATCGAGTTCAAGCTCTTGAACGCAGCAACGCCTCGGCGCTCGAGCTGGGCGGCGAGCTCGCGAGCATTCCAGCTCCGGGTCAAGGCGGTGAGCGCATCGTCGAGCTCGCGCACCTGCCGCTGGCGCGCGCCCGCGTCTCTATAGCGGCCCGCGAAGTCGGGTCGCCCGAGCGCCTCGACGAGCGCTCGCCACTCCTCATCACTCCCCACGCCGATGCTGATCCACTCGCCGTCGGCGCAGGGATAGCAGCCATGCGGAGCCAGCTCGGGGTGCCGTCCTCCGTCGCGGACCGGTCGATGCCCGGTCAGGAAATGGTCGATGAAGCAGTCGCCGAGCATCGCCGCGAGCGATTCCACCGCCGACACGTCGACGAACTGGCCCTCGCCCGTGCGGCGCCGATGACAGAGAGCGATGAGGGCGGCATAGGCGGCGGCGGTCCCATAGCTCGAGTCGCCGTACCGCTGGTTCAGCAATTCCGGCGGCCCTCCCTCGTAGCCCGACATCTGACAGATGCCGGCGAGGGACGAGAAGCACGGCGCATAGCCCGTCTGATAGCTCAACGGGCCCTCCTGGCCGTGCATGCTCATCGACACCGCGACGATGTCGGGCTTGAGCGCGCGCAACGCGTCGTATCCGAGACCCAGTCGCTTGGCCGCGCCCGGGCGCAGATTCTCGATGAAGATATCGCACGCCTTGACCAGCTCTTGAACCAGGCGCTGTCCTTCCTCGCGCCTCATGTTCAGCTGGACGCTGCACTTGCCCGGGTTCACCGCCTGAAACCCCGGCGCATCGTTGATGTCCTTGTTGCCGAAGCGGCGCGTGGCGTCGAGCGAGTCGTAGCTCTCGACCCGGATGACTTCGGCGCCGAGAAGCGCGAGGAGCTTCCCGGTGTAGGGTCCGGCCCAGATCTTGGTCAGCTCCAGAACGCGCACGCCCCCGAGAGGCCCTCCCACGCGAGAGGCTTGTGACCGCCCGCGGGGCTTCGCCTCGCACGCCGCGCCGGGCTTCGCGTCGGGGGCGGCGATGATCTCGGAGGCCTCGCGCAACGCCTCATCGGTGTGCTGCCCGAGCAGGGGCGCAGGGCTTCGGATCAGCGCGGGCGTCGCGCTCAAGCGATAGGGCACCGTGGGGTAATGCAGGGTACCGAGGACGGGATGCTCGGCGGGCGTGAAGAACTTGCGAAACTCGATCTGTGAAGAACGGAAGACATCTTCCATCGTGTTCACGGGCACGAGCGGCACGCCGAGCTCCTGAGCGCGCGCCGTTACCTCGGCCTTGGTTTGATCCCTCATCCAGCGTGCGATCTCGGTGCGGCAGCGATCGACGCGCTCCGGGGTCACCGCGAGCTCGAGCCAGCGCTCGGGATAGTCCCGCATCCACGGGGGTTCTCCCATGAGGGTTCCCATGCCGCTCCAGTGGCCGGGTTCGGACATCCAGAGATAAACATAGCCGTCTCGACACTGAAAGAACGTCGCCGGACCGGTCAGGTCGTAGGCCTGGCGGCGAGCGCTCACCTCCATGGTTCCGGCCACCATCTGCCCGAGGACATAATCGACCAATGTGGCCATCGATGCCTGCTGCGAAACGTCGATGAACTGACCACGGCCGGTGCCCTCCCGCCAGTAGAGCGCCGCGGCGATGGCGAGCGCCGCGCTCAAGCCCGATTCGTAGTCGGGGAGAAAGCGGCCGGCTCCGGTCAGCGGCGGCTTGGCCGGATCTGCGTGGCAGGGGGAATGGTATCCCCAGCTCGAGTGGAACACGTTGAGGCTACGAGCGATCTGCCGCGTCGAGGGGGCATCGTAGCCAAACGGCGTGATCGAGCAGACGATCAAGGCGGGGTGCCGAGACCCGAGGTTCTCAGGACCGAGCTCGAGACCTTCAAGGTAGCCCCTGGGGTGATCATCGATGATGACATCGGCACTCCCCAGGAGCTTGCGCAACGCCTGCTGCCCCGCAGGACTCGCCAGATCGAGACTCACGGAATGCTTGTTGGTGTTGAGATACGCAAAAAGGCCGCTCCGCTCCGGGAATTCGCAGCCTGCGGCGAACGGCCCTTGCGCGCGGGTCGCGGCGCCGGTGCCGGGCGGCTCCACCTTGATGATGCGCGCCGCGAAATCCGCGAGCAGCTTCCCGCAGTACTCGGCCGCGACGCCGCTCGATAATTCAAGGATACGAAGTTTGCTCAGCGCGGACACTGAAGTCCCCTCGGGGCGCAGCCAGTACGCCACTATGGCTGATCGGGGACTCATCCGGCGAGCACTCGCAGCTCCCGCTTCCGCGCCATGCACGTCGGATTGCAAGCTCAGACAAGAGGCGCCGCGAGAAAGCGAACCCGTGGGCCGACCAGTCCTGCGTGGCAGCCGGCGAGGCTTTAAACTCGATGCGGGCGCGAGAGGAGCGCCAGTCAGCCGGAGGGCTACCGTGGGCCAGGAACTGTCGGGAAAAGTCGCCATCGTCACCGGAGGGGCGAGCGGCCTGGGCCGCGCGACGGTCGAGCTCTTCGTCGCGGAAGGCGCCAGGGTGGTGATCGCCGATGTCGATGCGACGCGCGGGGAGGAGCTCGCCTCGAAGCTCGGCGGGGCGGCGCTCTTCAAGCGCACCGATGTGTCGAGCGCCGAGCAGGTGCAGGCCATGATCGACTTCGCGGTGGCCCGCTTCGGTGGGCTTCACGTCCTGTTCAACAATGCCGGCATCTCGGGCGCGCGGCAGGAGCGCTTCCTCGACGATGACCTCTGCGATTTTCAGCACGTCATGGGGGTGAATCTGCTCGGTGTGATGCTCGGGACTCAGCGCGCCGCCCGTCACATGATGCAAAGCGGCGGCGGCTCGATCATCAATACCTCCTCGATCGCGGGCATCAAGGCGGGTTTCGGCGTGCTCACCTATCGCGGATCGAAAGCGGGTGTCATTCACTTCAGCCAATGCGCGGCCATCGACCTCGCGGAGTACGGCATTCGCGTGAACTCCATTGCGCCGGGTCACATCCGTACGGAGATGACGACCTACGCCGCCCCCGGAATGACCCCCGAGGTGATCGAGCGCATCAAAAGGGCGCTCGGTCCGGTCACGGATGCGAGCCGGCCGTTGAAGCGCCAGGGTCAGCCGCAGGACGTCGCGCAGGCCGCGCTCTACTTGGCGAGCGACCGATCCGCCCAGGTGACCGGCGTCGTCTTGCCGGTCGACGGTGGGGTCAGCGCCGGCGATCCGGTCAATCACTTGAGAGAGCTCATGGAAGCTCGCGCCCGAGCGATCGCCGGCTCCTCGTGATATGTATCGTTCTTCATGAATAATTCGCGCTAGGGGGCCCGTCTGAGCGATCCGCGTGCGCCGCGTTGGCCGGCAAGGAGGCGTCTGACGGCGTTGCGCGTGCAGGCAAGCGAGGCTTCGGGGTCAGGCATCTCGAGCGCTGCGGCCGCACGCGGCGACGCTACGGTTATTGAGTAAAATTCTAGAGTACTCACTCTCTTTCGGAGACGACCAATGCCCAGCAGGTTTCGCCCCATCACTGCGCGCGTCGGCGCAGAAACGACGGTACGTCGCGAGGAGATCCTGGATCCGGTCTTCATCCAGGACTGTCTCGAGTCGCTCGAGCGCTACGGTGTGCTGGTCTTTCACCGGCTCGGTCTCAACGACGAAGAGCAAGTGGCGTTCAGCTCGAAGCTCGGCACCGTGCTCCCCCAGGGCAAGGTGCGAGCGGACGGGAGTCGCGACGCGATCTTCAAGATCACGCTCGATGAGAACGAAAATGAGGCGGCGGAGTACCTCAAGTCCACGATTCACTGGCACATCGACGGGATTTTCGACGAGACACCGCCCGTGAGGGCGACGATACTCACCGGACGACGCCTCGCGCCCAAGGGCGGTGCGACCGAGTTTTGCAATACCTACGCGGCCTACGAGGACCTTGCGCCCGAGGAGCGCAAGCGCTGCGACTCGCTTCGCATCAGTCACAGTCTGGTGGCGGCAAACCGGGTGTGGAACCCGGATGCGGGCCCCGAGGAGATCGAGCGCTGGCGCAATCGCCGGGCACCGAAGGAGCATCCGCTCGTCTGGCGCCACCGCTCGGGGCGCAAGTCATTGGTGATCGGCATGACGGTGGACCACGTCGTGGGCATGTCCGAGCGCGACGGTCAGGCCTTTGTTGCGAAGTTGAGCGCCCACACGACGCGACCCGAAAACGTCTATCATCACGACTGGGAAGTCGGCGATCTGGTGATCTGGGACAACTGCGGGACGATGCATCGAGCGACGCCGTACGATCCGGCGTCCGGTCGCATGATGCATCGAACGGTGCTCCTGGGTACCGAGTCCATCGCCTAAAGACTCGAGTCGAGGTTGAACGTGAGGGTGAGTCGAGGCGCACCGGCGCGCGCCGCGCTGTGTCTGATCGGGCTGTCATCGGCCTTCGCGGCGCCGGCCGTGCGCGCGGGCGAGGAGCTCGGCCCCGCAAACTGGGCCAGCCACAACGGCAAGAACGAGGATGCCTATAGCGCGCTCGATCAGATCGACCGATCGAACGTGCGCAGGCTCGGCCTCGCCTGGTCGCTCGATCTTGCGGGCGAGCAGTCGCTCGAAGCCACCCCGCTCGCGGTGAGCGGCATGCTCTACTTCACCGGCAGCCACGCCGCGGTGTATGCGGTCGACGCCGTGAGCGGGAAGCTCTCGTGGAAGTACGACCCGCAGACCTGGAAGCATGATCCGGCCAAGCTCGCGTTCATGTTCGGCGTCAATCGCGGTGTCGCCTATGCCGACGGGCGGATCTTCTCCGGCACGCTCGACGGACGGCTCATCGCGCTCGATGCCAAGACCGGCTCCCTGCTCTGGAGCGTGCAGACCGTCCCGGAGAGCGGCGGCAAGACCATCACCGGGGCGCCGCGCACGTTCGACGGCAGGGTGATCATCGACAAGGCCGACGCCTACTCCGGCGAGCGCGGGTACGTCACGGCCTACGATGCGGCGAGCGGCCGGCAGCTCTGGCGCTTTTACACGGTCCCGGGGGCGCCCGCGGACAACCAGGGCGATGCCGTGATGGAGCGCGCGGCAGCCACCTGGAGCGGCGAGTACTGGAAGACCGGTACCGGCGGGGGGGTGTGGGACAGCATCACGTTCGACCCCGAGCTCCAGCGGATCTATCTCGGGACGGGTAATGCCGGACCGTACGATCCCGCCGAACGCAGCCCCGGAGGGGGCGATAACCTGTACACCGCCTCGATCGTGGCGCTGGATGCGGATAGCGGACACTATCTCTGGCACTACCAGGTCAACCCGCGCGACGCGTGGGACTTCGACTCGACTCAGCAGATGGCGCTCGCTGAGCTCTCCGTCCGCGGCGAACGGCGCAAGGTGCTGATGCAGGCGCCGAAGAACGGCTTCTTCTATGTGCTCGACCGCGAGAACGGCCGGCTCATCTCGGCGGGGAAGCTCGGCAAGGTCACCTGGGCCGAGCGGATCGATCTCGAGACGGGCCGTCCCGTGGAGCTCAAGGGCGCTCGCTACGAGAGTGGTGATGCCGTGGTGTGGCCGAGTGCGGTGGGGGCACACAGCTGGCACAGCATGTCCTTCAGTCCGAAGACCGGGCTCGCCTACATCCCTTACATGCAAGTCGGCGTCCATCTTCACAAGGGTGTGCCGCAGAGCGGGCTCTTTGCCATCGGGGATCTCAGCATGGCGGGCTACCTCGCGGATGAGGATGACGGCAAGGGCGCGCTGCTCGCGTGGGATCCGCTCGCGCAGCGGGCACGCTGGCGAGTCAAGCTCCCCACGCTCTGGAACGGCGGCACGCTGGCAACGGCGGGCGATCTGGTCTTTCAAGGGGCCGGTGATGGTTACTTCAGCGCCTACGATGGGACCACGGGCGAGCGTTTGTGGCGGTTCAACGCGGGGCTCGGAATCATCGGCGCGCCCATCAGCTATGCGGTGCGCGGCACGCAGTACGTAGCGCTTCTCGTGGGCTACGGCGGCGCCACGGCGATCTGGAGCGAGCTCATGCCGGGCGGCTGGAAATACGGCCTGCAGCCGCGCCGCCTCCTCACCTTCACCTTGGGCGGCAAGGCCGAGCTCCCGCCGACCGCCCCGCCCGACCGCTCGGTCAACGCGCTCGATGATCCGGCGATCGAGATCCACGCCTCGGACGTGCAGGCAGGACAAGCCCTCTTCAATCGGGCGTGCTCAGTATGTCACGGCCTCAATCTGCGATCGCCCGGTTCCCCGGGACCGGACTTGCGCGAATCGAAGATTGCGCTGAGCGAGCAGGGAGTCTGGGCCGTCGTGCACGACGGGACGCTCCTCGAGCGCGGAATGCCGCAGTACGCGAGCCTCGGTCCGGATCAGGTTCGACAGATTTATGCCTACATTCGCGCGGGTGCTCGCGAGGCGCTGGCGAATGCCCGAGCCGGAGCGGGGCGATGAGCGCAGCGAGGTCCCGATGATGGTTTTCGACGGTCAATACATTCGGGTCGAGGCTCGCGAGCGCGGGATCGTCGAGCTGTGCTTCGATGCGCGAGGTCAAGCGATCAACAAGCTCGACGTGCGCACGGTCGATGAGCTCGGAGCGGCCGCCGCAGCGATCCGCCAGTCGGGCGCTGCGCGCGGCGTTCTGGTGACGAGCGCCAAGGAAGCCTTCATCGTCGGTGCCGATATCTTCGAGTTCACCTCGCTCTTCGCACGGTCCGAGGCCGAGATCGAGGCGCACATTGCGCGAGAGAATGCGATGTTCACGGCGTTCGAGGATCTCGAGCTCCCGAGCGTCGCCGCGATCAACGGGCTCGCGCTCGGCGGCGGGCTCGAGATGGCGCTCACCTGCGATGCGCGGGTCATGTCGGAGTCGACGCAGATCGGATTGCCGGAAGTCTCGCTCGGGCTCTTTCCCGGGTTCGGCGGCACGGTGCGCCTTGCACGCGTGGCGGGCGCTCCTGTCGCCATCGAGTGGATCTCGAGCGGAAAACCCCAGAGCGCCCGCAATGCGCTCAGCGCGGGCGTCGTCGATCAGGTGACGGCGCCCGGCGCGCTATCGACGAGCGCGCTCGCCCTCCTCGAGTCGCTCATCGAGAGCGGCGATTGGCGAGAGCGGCGCACCCGCCGCCACGGCCCCTTCCGCTTCGACGCCGAGACCTTTCGGCAGGCCAAGGACAAGCTCGCGAAATCCTCCGTCCATCAGCCCGCAGCGCTCGCAGCGGTCGAGCTCATGCGCCAGGGGGCCGCCACATCACGCGATTCGGCGCTCAAGCTCGAGCACGCCGCCTTCGCGCGGATCGCGCGAACTCAGGCCGCAGCCTCGCTCATCCAGTTGTTCATCAACGACCAGGCGATCAAGAAGAAGAGCCGGGACTATGCGCGCATCGCGCACCAGGTGCGTCGCGCCGCGGTGCTGGGCGCGGGCATCATGGGAGGCGGCATCGCCTACACGTCGGCGCTGCGCGGCGTTCCCGTGCTGATGAAGGACATCCAGCAAGCGGCGCTCGAGGTCGGCATCGCGGAGGCGAGAAAGCTCCTGGCCAAGCAAGTCGAGGCGGGTCGCCTGCCAGCCGACCGGGCCGAGGCCGTCCTCGCGGACATTCGACCGACGCTCGACTATCAGGGGCTGGGCTCCGTCGACATCGTGGTCGAGGCGGTCGTCGAGAAAATGCCCGTCAAGAAGGCGGTGCTCGCCGAGATCGAGCCGCTCGTGAGCAGCGAGGCGATCATCGCATCCAATACCTCCTCGCTCTCGATCTCCGAGATGGCACGGGATCTCAAGCGCCCCGAGAAGCTCGTCGGCATGCATTTCTTCAACCCCGTGCCGCTCATGCCGCTGGTCGAAGTGATCCGCGGGACGAAGACCGATGCTGCGGCCGCCGCCACCGTCGTGGGCTATGCCAATGCGCTCGGCAAGACCGCGATCGTCGTGAAGGAATGTCCGGGATTTCTGGTGAATCGGATTCTGACGCCGTACCTCCTCGGATTCCTGCGCGCGCTCGATGGCGGCGCGGATTACGTTGCGGTCGATCGGGTCATGGAGGGCTTCGGCTGGCCGATGGGGCCGGCGTATCTCGCCGATGTCGTCGGGCTCGACACGCTGTCGCACGTTCTCGAGGTCATCAGCGCGGGCTTTGCGGCGCGGATGAAGATCAACTTTTCGCACGCCGTCGAGGCGATGGTGCGCAACCGCCGCCTCGGGCAGAAGAGCGGGTCGGGGTTCTATCGCTACGAGACTGACCCGAAGGGCCGGCCTCGCAAGAGCATCGACCCAGAGACCTCGCAGTTGCTCGCCGCGGTTCGATCGCACCCCTCCCGATCCTTCACCGATGAGGAGCTCACCGAGCGGCTGATGCTGCCGATGATGATCGAGGCGGCCCGATGTCTGGAGGAGGGCATCGTCGAGTCTGCGGCGGAGGTCGACATGGCCCTGATCTTGGGCCTGGGCTTTCCGCGCCATGCGGGCGGTCCGCTCAAGTACGCGGACTGGCTCGGCATGCGACAGGTGGTCGCACGCTGTGCCGTGTACGCCTCGGAGGGCCCGCTGTATGCCCCGACCGAGGCGATGCGGGCGGCGGCCGCGAGCGGCAAGACCTACTACTGAAGGCGCTGGCGGCGGGTCAGTCGCTCGATGAGCGCGCTAGCCTTCGAAGAACTTGCGTACCTCGCGCCTCAGGAGCTTTCCCATCTCGTTATACGGCAAGGCGCTCAGGACCGCGATTCTTTCGGGGACCCGTGAGGAGCGCAGGCGCTCTCTGATCAGGACGCGCAGCTCCTCTTCACTCGGTTGCGCATGGCCGGACTTGAGCACGATGGCAATGCCGACCGCCTCCCCCCATTCCGTGGAGGGAACCGCGACGGCCGCTGCATCCGCAACGGCCGGATGCGTGAGCAGCACGTCCTCGACCTCTCCGGGCGAGATGTTCTCACCGCCGCGCACGATGACATCGTCGGCGCGGCCCGCGAGGAAGAGGTAGCCGTCGCGGTCCATCCAGCCGGCGTCGCGGGTGGGAAACCAGCCCTGCGCGTCGAGGGCACTGCGCCCGCGATACTCGCCGGATACCTGTTCCCCCCGGACGTAGATCTCGCCGCGCTCTCCCGCGGGGAGCGGCCGTCCGTCCTCGTCGCGGATTTCGACTTCCACGGAGGGGAGCGGGCGACCGACCGAGCCGAGTCGGGAACGAACCGAGGGATCGCTCGAGGCGCGCGCGGCGCGATGATCCTCCGGGCCGAGGAGCGCGATCGTGGAGCTGGTTTCGGTGAGCCCATAGGCATTGGTGAAGTCGACGTTCGGGAACAGCGTGAGCGCGCGCTCGATGAGCTCCGTGGGCATGCGGCCGCCGCCATAGGCGATTGCACGGAGCGATGCGAGATCGGCCGGAACGCCGGCATCGAGGCGCGCAATGAGGCGCCCGAGCATCGTCGGCACCAGAAACGCATGCGTGGCATGCTCCGATGCGGCGAGCCTCAGCCAATCGCCGGGATCGAAGGCCGGCAGCAAGAGGATCCGGCGCATCGCATACATCGAGCTCAAGAGCGCTGCGATGCCGGCGATGTGATAGGGCGGCACGCTCACCAGCGCCGCCTCCTCGACGGAAGCGGATCCGAACTCGATCGTGCTCAGGATGTAGGAGAGAAGATTCGCATGACGCAGGAGCGCCGCCTTGGGCGCTGCCGTGGTGCCGCTCGTGAAGAGCTCGACGGCGACCCCTCCCGGTGTCTCGTCCGCACTCGACAGGGGCTCGGCCTGCATCGCATCGGCGATGAAGGCGGCGCGGCTCAGCACCCGGTGACCCGCGCCGGCGCGGAGGTGCTCGATCCGCTCGACGTTCCCGACGATGTATGCCGGCGCGATGCGAGCGAGCAGGGCGGCGAGGTCGGGATCGGCGAGGCGGTAGTTGAGGGGTACGTAAGGAACGCCGGCGAGCGCGGCGCCGAAGAGCGCGATCGCGGCGGCTTCGCTCCCCTCATCGAGCAGCGCCACATGCGACTCGCCGCCCCTGGAAATGTTCGAGGCCGCACCCCGCGCCCCCTGCAAGAGTGCGCGGTACGACCAGCGCCGTCCTTCACAGACGAGACCGATGCGCTCCGGGTCGGCATCGGCCGCCATCTCCAGCACGAGCGAAATGTTCATCGGCGTCCTCAGTCGGAGGAGGGCAGGGGCTTCGCCTCCTTGATCTGAAGGAGAACGCCCGCGATCGACAGCGACCCCTGCCCCGGCTTGACGCACAGCAGCTCGACGGTGCCCGCGGCATCGACATAGCGCTTGCCGATTCGCGTGCCCTGCGCGAGTGCCGGGTCGATCGGCCGGCGCTCAGTCGGGGACTGATCGAGCATGGGCGCACCACCGCATTCGACGAGGGCATCGCCGCCGCGAATGACCATGACCTCGGTGTCGCACACCGCGCTCTTGAGCTTTGTTCCCGGTTTCATGGATGCCTCGCGCGATGGGCTCCTCTCGAGCGCCTCAGGCGATCGCCCCGGCGGCTTTCAATTGCTCGATGCGCTCCCAATCCAGGCCGAGCTCCATCAGAAACGACTCGGTGTGCTCGGAAGCCTGCGGCGCGCGCGTGGCGGTCACCGGGGCATGGTTGAACTGCACCGGGCCGCGGACGAGCTTGAGCGGCCGCCCGCCGTCGGCCGCTTCCACCTCGAAGAGCATGTCGTTGGCGAGCGCCTGCTCATCGCTCGCCAGATCGAGCAAGCTCTGCACAGGCGCCCACTGGCCCTTGAGGGTCTTGAGATGCTCTCGCCAATAGGCGAAGGGCCGCTGGGCGAAGGCTCGAGCCATGAGCTCGCTCGCCGCCTTGGAGTTCTCGATCAGCGAGCGCGCGTCGCGGAAGCGCGCGTCCTCGGCAGCCTGCGGAATCCCGAGATGCTCGAACGTGTCGCGGATGTGCGGGCCCGGTGTGAGGATGCAGAGGTTGATCGTGCCCCCGTCGGAGGTGCGGTAGTTCCCCGAGAACGGGTTGGTCGGGGTCCCGCCCGAGGTGGGCATGGGGTTTCGGATCACCGTGCCGCTCTCGATGAACTGATCGATCGCGGTCCCCGCCGCCCACCATGCCGTGGAGAGGAGCGAGACGTCGAGCTCGACCGCTTCCCCGGTGCGCTCACGATGAAATAGCGCCGCGGCGATACCACCGGCGATGTTCATGCCGCCGATCGAGTCTCCGAAGGCAGCGATCCCCTGGGTGAGCGGGCCTTCGAGCTCCTTCGGCGTCATCGAGTAGCCGATGCCGCTGCGCGACCAGAACGCCGTGCCGTCGAACCCGCCGACATCTCGTTCCGGGCCCTTGTCGCCGTAGGCGCTGCCGCGCGCATAGATGATCTTGGGGTTGGCTGCGCGAATGTGCTCGAGATCGAACTTGAGCTTCTGGCGCTGCGAAGGCAGGTAGTTGGTGAGAAAGACGTCGCAGGTCCTGGCGATCTCGTAGAGCAATTCGACGCCGGCCGCGGTCGAGACATCGATGCCGACGCTGCGCTTGCCGCGGTTCGGGTGCTCCATCAGCGTATTGCGCAGGGGATCGAGCTTCATGCCGCCCAGATTGATGAACCCACGCTGCGTGTCGCCCCGCACCGGATGCTCGATCTTGATGACATCGGCGCCCCAGTCAGCCAGGATCGCGCCGGCGGCGGGAACGAAGGTGAATTGCGCCACCTCCAGGACTCGCACCCCTTTCATCACCTGTGCCATAGCCACCCCGTCCCCGGCCCTCGGCGAAATGATATCGGATTCGCGCGCCCGGGGCCCCTCGCGCGGCCGCGAGCTGCTATGATACTAAGCTAGCTGAGCAATTGCAGCACGCGCTCGGCGAGGCACGGCGTCGAGCGAAGCGCAGGTTTACACCACCGGCGAGCGCGCAGATAATGAACACCATCGTTGCGCAGTTGCGCATAACCCACAGTCGGTGCCGGAGCGGGCCTGCGCATCGGCGGCGCTGCCCGCACCTCCCTCGAGGCCGGGGCCGGAGACGCCCCTTGCGCAAAATCGCGCCGCGAGCCGGGCGGAATCAACAGGAGTCATCTCAATGAGTTCGAAGGAAGCTCTCAGCGCAAAGACGCTGCTCGAGATCTACCGCAAGGCACTGCTGATTCAGCTGTTCGACGAGCGCATGCGCTCCCTGATCTCGACCGGCCGGATGGCCGCGGTCTATTACTCCCCGCGGGGCCAGGAGATCCTGGCGGCGGCGATGGGCGTCAACTTGAAGCCGACCGATTATCTGGTGACGACCTACCGGGGCGTCCATGACCAGCTGGCCAAGGGGATGCCGCTCAAGCTCCTGGTCGCGGAGTATGCGGGCAAGGCGACCGGCGCGTGCAAGGGCAAGGGCGGTGCAATGCACATCACTTACCCCAAGGCCGGGATCATGGTGACCACCGGCGTGGTGGGCAGCGGCCTGCCGATCGCCAACGGCCTCGCGCTCGCCTCTCAGCTCAAGGGCGACGGGCGGGTAACTTTGTGCAATTTCGGAGACGGCGCTTCGAACATCGGGGCCTTTCACGAGGCCCTCAATCTCGCCTCGTTGTGGAAGCTCCCGGTGGTGTTCCTGTGTCAGAACAATCGCTTCGCCGAGTGCACGCGCTACGAGGACGGGACGACCATCGAGCGCATCGCGGACCGCGCGGCCGCTTACAGCATGCGCGGTGTCACGGTGGACGGGAACGACGTGCAGGCTATGTGGCTGGCCTCGCGCGAGGCGGTCGAGCGCGCGCGCGCCGGCGAGGGACCCACGCTCCTCGAGGCGATCACCTTTCGCTTCATGGGCCATTACTTCGGAGATCCCGGCGCCTATATTCCAAAGGAGGAGTACGGCGCCGCGCTCGCGCGTGACCCGATGCCCGTGTGCCGGGCTCGAGTGCTGCAAGCGAAGGCAGCGAGCGAGGCCGAGCTCGAGGCGATCGCGCGCGAGATCCAGGCCGAGATCGATGAGGCGGTGAAGTTTGCCAACGAGAGCAGCCCGCCCGATCCTGCCGAGATCGACCGAGATATCTACGCACCGGGAGCGCCCGCATGAGTACGACGGCTACTGCGCAGACCATCAGCTTCACCGACGCCTATCGCCTCGCCCTGGATGAGGCCCTCGCGAGCGACCCGAACGTGCTCCTGCTCGGGGAGGACATCGGCGACAAGGAAGGCGGCGGCGTGTTCAAGGTGACCAAGGGCCTCTCCACGAAGTACGGGGACCATCGCGTGCGGACGACACCGATCTCCGAGCAGGCCATCATCGGGGCAGCCGTGGGCGCGGCGATTGCGGGCATGCGACCGGTGGCGGAGATCATGCTGATGAATTTCGTCACCGTCGCCATGGATCAGATCGTGAACCACGCGGCCAAGTTGCGCTTCATGTCCGGCGGGCAGACCGGCGTGCCGATCACCATTCGCACGCGCACGGGCGCAGGCGCCGGCACCGCGGGACAGCATTCGGACATGCTCGAGGCGTGGTTCGCGCACACCGCCGGGATCAAGGTCGTGGTGCCCTCGACACCGGCGGATGCGAAGGGCCTGCTCACCTCGTGTATCTTCGATGACGACCCGTGCCTCTTCATCGAGGATTCGCTGACGCGCGCCCTGACCGGGCCCGCGCCGCCGCCGGGCCATCGCGTGCCGCTCGGCCGGGCCAACGTGGTGCGCAGCGGCGGCGATGTGTCGGTCATCGGATACGGCCGGCCGCTGCGCGACTCGCTCGCCATTGCGGAGCGGCTCGCCTCGGAGGGGATCCAGGTCGAGATCGTCGACCTGAGGACGGTGTCGCCGCTCGACACCGACGCGATCTTGAAGTCGGTCGCCAAGACGCGCCGCGCCGTGGTGGTTCACGAGGCGCCGCGCAGCTTCGGGGTCGGCGCCGAAGTCGCGGCGCGCATCCAGGAGCACCTCCACGACCAGCTCGCAGCGCCCGTGCTGCGGGTCGCCTCTCGCGACGTCACCGTGCCCTTCGCCAAGGTGCTCGAGCAGGAGTACCTCTACAAGCCGTCCGCCATCGAAGCGGCGATCCGGCGCACGCTCGAGTCCAGGGCGGCGCGATGAGCGTCCGCGCCGCCGCCAGCGCGCACGCACCACCCGGTTGACGAGGCGCGCGCGCGGCGGCTCGAGCGCGCGCGAGGAGGGCACTTGGACGCGAACGATATTCTCCTCTCCGATCAGGTGGCGGTCGTCACCGGCGGCGGCGGCGGCATCGGTCGCGCGATCGCACTCGCCCTTGCTTCCGTGGGGGCGCACGTGGTGATCGGCGACATCGTTCCCGAACGCTGCGAGGAGACGGCAGCGCGGGTGCGCGAGCTCGGATGCAGCGCCCTGCCCGTGCCGACCGACGTCATGGACACGAATCAGGTTCGCACGCTCATCGAGCGCGCCGCGGGTGAATTCGGCCGCATCGATATCCTGGTGAACAACGCGGGTGGGGTGAGCCCGCGGCCCTTCATCGAGCAGTCGGAGCGCTCGTGGCGCCGGCATATCGACTTGAACCTCGTGAGCGTGCTCGCGGCGACCTCCGCCGCGGTTCCGGTCATGATCAAGGGCGGCCGGGGTGGCTCGATCATCACCATCACGAGCATCGAGGGCTCGCGCGCGGCGCCGAACTACTCGGTCTATGCCGCCTGCAAGGCGGGGCTCAATAATCTCACGCGCACCCTGGCCGTGGAGCTCGCCGACCATCGCATCCGCGTCAATGCGATCGCCCCCGATATGACCGACACACCGGGCCTGCATGGAAATCGATCGGGGCCGGTCGATCCGTCGAGCTGGGTCGAGCTCACCGCCGAACAGAGCGGTGCCGTTGCACGGCGCATTCCGCTCGGGCGTCCCGGGATCGACAGCGAGTGCGGCAGCGCGGCCGTTTTCCTTGCCTCCAAGATGGCAAGTTACGTCACCGGCATCATCCTGCCCGTCGACGGCGGGACCTGGGGCTCGGGCGGCTGGGTCCGCAGCCGCGCGGGCGACGGCAAGTGGGTGCTCGCCGAATGAAGATCAACGTCTCGTTACCGTTCGACAGAATCGAATCCCCGGATGAATTTCTGCGAGCCGAAGCGATTGCCGAGGTGGCAAGGGCCGCGGAGCGCGCCGGATTCAACGCGGGTTGCGACACCGATCATCCGGTTCCCAC
>Ga0187784_10001067_pt1 | contig 21364 bp, 16 predicted proteins | sample 1015_SJ02_MP15_2_FD_132964 | JGI IMG/M metagenome (GOLD analysis project Ga0187784, IMG submission 132964) | Tropical peat soil microbial communities from peatlands in Department of Meta, Colombia - 1015_SJ02_MP15_20_MG | ecosystem: Environmental > Terrestrial > Soil > Wetlands > Peat | place...
ACAGGCCACTTTCGCGAACATCTCTGACTACAGCTACTCCATCGATGAACTGAGGATTGACCTTCTCGGCGAAGTCGCCATAGCCACCTTCTATCTGAACTACTCCGGCATGTTCGTGAACGACTATTCCTTCGAAGGTTCGCCCGTCCGCGCGAGAACCAGGGTGACAATGGTCTTGGCACGGACACCAAAGGGGTGGAAGATGGTCCATGAGCACATCAGTCGCGTACCCGACCTGAAGGCCCAGGGGCGCCCCTAAGGTTCTGCCTGAGACCTACATCACACCCCCCGAAGCTGTCGGACATCTATGGCGATGAAGTCCGTCCCCGCTACCATTGACGATACCACCAGCGGCGCAGCGACACCATGACCACGGCTACTCTGGCATAGATGCTCGCGCCCATGAGCCAAGAGGGGACGGCGAAAGAGAAGAGCCCCCCGTTGAAGATGAAAAGGGTGGTGTTACCGTAGAATCCAAACTGATGAGCATACCAATCGAGCAGGTTCACCTGGAAGCCGAAGAAGGCGTCCCCCACCACGAAGTAGCCCAAATCATTGCCGAGAGAGGCGAGCAAGCCTAGGGAGAGGGCCAGCTCCCAATCCTTCCGCCCCTGAATCACAAGGAGGACCCCGAAGGGAATCATGTACGCGATTATGACCCAGATGTGGTATCCTGGAACGAGGAAGATGCCGACCCCGCCGTTGAAGAGGTCAATCCAGTTGACGAATATGATCCCATAAAATGCCGCGAAGACGACCAGCTTGAGGAGGGTCAGCTGCTTCTGGTTTGGCCCCAGTCCGGAGACGATCGCATCCGCCCCGCTCGTAAGGACAGTCAACGCAAGGAGCTCTACAAGCGTCAGAAGGGCCACCCCCCGGACGAACTCGACTATGGCTGCCAGGGCCACCATGGCGACCCCCGTCGCGAGCGAGGAACCCCTGAGCCACTGTGGACGTCCACGTCCCGCTGAAGAGAGCATCCTCCCCAGCCCCTGGATGGTAAGGCTGATCGCGAGAAGCAACACAAGGGTCTGCAGGCTGAGGCCGGGCACCAGCACGACGGCGACGACCAATATGAGCGCGGTTACCCCTGCCCCAGCCACCCCGAGCCCTTCGAGGCTCTTCAGGCTCTCTCTCGCACTTCCCGCGGCAATCATTCTGACAGCGCTAAAGACTAGCGCCAGAGACAGGAGGGGTACCAGGTTCTGCGCACCGTAGCCGGGGCTTACTATCACCGCGAGGGATATGACGACGGACGCGAGGCCGAGGATGACCTCGACGACCCTGAACCAGTAGGGGTAGGACCACTCCTTCCTCCCGGGCGGCGAACTACCGTCGCTCAACGTTCACCATATCGGGTTCAATCCAAATTAAGCTTAGGGAAGGAAAGAGATTCCAGTGCCCCCGAGACGGCCCGCGCAGTTCAGTGTCCAGATCCTGGGTCCAGACTGAAGAGAGGGTGTGGTCGAGGCGGTCGGTCAATGTCGGTTGCCGTAACCAATGCGTCCGTGGAGTTCCCACCCCTGCGCGTAATTTTCCTACGCAGGCTCCCCAAAATATTACATACACCAGTGTGACCGACTCGGAGCGTCGTTTGGGAGGTTCAGCCATCAAGACAACCGCCGCCGCGGCCCGGCGTCTTACTGTGACGAAGCAGCACCTGGCGGAAAAACAGCCCGTAAAGGCAGGCAGGGAAGACATCCTGAAGCTAATTCGGGACACCGCGTACATCCAATGGGACCCGATCACAATCGTAGCACCGTCCCACATCCTGTCGTTGTGGAGCAGGCTGGGCGGCTTCAAGCTCTCTGACCTAGAGGGGCTGCTCTGGGACGAGAAGAAGGTCTTCCAGCACTGGACCCCCATAGCATCCCTCGTCCTCACGGAAGACTATCCCACTTACTTTTCATTGATGAAACGATACCCAGAATCGCTTTCTCATTCCTGGGGGAACCACATTCCAAGGGCGAAGAAGTTCCTGGCGGACCATCAGGGGCTCCGGAGCAGAGTGCTGAAAGACCTCAGTAAGGGCCCGCTGCTGCTGAGCCAGTTCAGCGACTACGTCAGGACCAAGAGGCCAACGGACGGATGGAGTTCGGGAAGCGATGTGTCCAACATGCTCTTCCACCTGATGATGAAAGCTGAAGTGATGGTGGTCGGGCATGACGGCAACCAGAATCTGTGGGGTCTCACCGAGGACTTCCTTCCTAAATTGGTGGACGCGGAGGTTGTGCCACAGGACGAACTCGAACGGGGCATGGCGCAAAGAGCGATACGGGCCCTGGGGACTGCCACATCCTCGGAAATCGTGTATCACTACGTTCGTGGCAGGTATCAGGACATCAAGAATGCGCTCTCCCAACTGGAGGGCGACTCCGTGATTCATCCCGTTGCAGTCGAAGGACTCGGCACAAGAGAGACGCGCTACATCCATGACAGGGATGTCCCTTTGCTCGAAGAAATGGAAGGACCCGGTTGGCGCCCCCGCATGTCACTGATCGCTCCCTTCGACAACCTGATCGCGGGCAGGGGCTGGACCAACACCGTTTTCGGTTTCGACTATGTGCACGAGCAGTTCCTCCCTAAGGACAAACGGAAGTATGGGACCTACGTCCTCCCCATACTTTGGGGCGAGAATCTCATCGGAAGGGTCGACCCTAGATTGGACAAGGAGAAACAGAAACTCATAATCAACTCTGTCCACGCAGAGCCCGGCGCCCCGAGGGGAAGGGAGATCGCCTCGAAGATCAACGAGACGATTGAAGACCTGGCGCTGTTCCTCGGGGCGAAGGAAGTCGAGTACACGAGTCGGGTCCCAAGCGGCTGGGAGAGCGCTCTTCGTTAACCCGGGTCTGAACGTGCGGGGTCTTCAACGGTGGGCCCGGGGCGATTTGAACGCCCGACCGACCGGTGTCCCAGATCCCTCGTATGAGCCGGTCGCTATGGTCGGTTGATCTAACCGAACTGCCCACCTCTTGGTTCTGAGCTACGGGCCCACCGTTCGCCGGCTCCCAATCTGAGGGATTTAACCTAAATAGCCCCCAATCAGCCGAATTCCCGTCGCAGTGAGCAAGGACCAAGACGAAGGATTCGAGGACATTCTGGCAGAACTGGACCGCGAAGAAGCACGCGTGAAAATACGGATGGAAATGAGGCGATTTGGAAAGCCTACCACTGTCATAGAGGGCATCAAGATGAGCGACAAGGACCTTCACGAGCTGAACTCCAAGATGAAGCGCGCCCTGGCGACGGGGGGAACGGTGAAGGACGGCATCATGATACTCCAGGGGGATCACAGGGAGAGTGCCGCCAAGATGCTGAAGGAGAACGGCTTTTCCGAGGGCTCAATAGAAATAATCTAGCGGAATCCCTCTTCTGTCTCAAGCCTTCAAACCCGGTTCAAACTTTTAAAACCTAATTCGGAGCGCAGGCAGACATCTAATCATGTCGAAGCCCATCACGACATTCGAGGACTTCGTCAAGCGCATCATAACCGTGGTGTTCTGGGTCGCCCTGTTTACAGTGATCGCGATCGTCCCGGTCTACTATCTCCTGGACGAAGCTTTTCATTTTCCAGTGGACTATCTGCACCTCGCGATAAACCCCAACCTGGCCATGGCCTACACACAGACCATGCTATCCACCGAGCCGTTCAAGACGCTCTTCGCCCTGACCACCTTCCCTGGATTCACATTCGTCGCCGTCTACGGCACCATCTTCATGGGGTGGGTCGAGAGGAAGCTGACGGCCAAGATTCAGCTGAGAACGGGACCCATGAACGCAGGGAAGGTGGAGGGGATTCTGCAGAACGTCGCCGACTTCTTCAAGCTCGCCTTCAAGGAAATGATCATCCCCGACGGGGTCGACCGCGCCACCTTCATCGCTGTCCCCTTCGCCCTCATGGCCGTGGCGGGGGCGCTCGTCGCCCTCGTCCCTCTCTCACCGACGACCTACATCGCCAACCCCTCTGTAGGGGCCGTCCTCGTGTTCGCAATCCTCGGTTTCACCCCCCTGGTGGTCCTCTTGGCCGGCTGGGCGAGCAACAGCAAGTACCCCTTCCTCGGAGGCCTGAGGGCCCTGCACCAGCTCGTCGCCTACGAGATACCTATGATCCTGTCCCTGGTGGGGACGGTCCTCCTTTCAGGGTCCCTCAACCTGATGGGCATAGTGAACGCCCAGAGCGGCATCTGGTACATCCTCCTCCAGCCCCTTGGGGCAGTCGTCTTCTACATCGGCGCCCTGGCCGAGCTCGAGAGGATACCATTCGACATCCCCGAGGCGGACAGCGAGCTCGTGGCCGGGTGGCAGACAGAGTACTCCAGCATGCTCTTCGGCACGTTCCAGCTCGCCAACTTCTCTAGGATGTACATCATGGCGGGGCTCTTCACAACCTTCTTCCTAGGCGGGTGGCTGGGGCCCGCACCCGTCCCCCCCGAAGTCTGGTTCATCCTCAAGACGACTGTCGTGATGATAATGCTGATGCTCCCCAGGTCCATAATGCCGCGACTCAGGATAGACATGCTGCTGAGGGCGGGGTGGGTGAAGCTCCTCGCACTGGCTTTCGCTAACATCTTCATCGCCATGATACTCATCTCGCTGGGGGTAGTCTAGCAGATGGGGACATGGAGCTACATCAAGGGGGTCTTCGTATCGACCTGGACTGGCATAAGGCACTTCTTCCACCCCAGAATGACGCTGCGCTACCCCGAGCAGAAGCTGGACCTCGAAGGGACCGGCTACAAGTACGACGCCCGCCAGGGGGTCGGACTCCCCGGGTTCAAGGGGAGGCACCTACTGCGCTTCGAGAAGTGTACCGGGTGCCAGCTCTGCGCCATCGCCTGCGATGGAGTGGCGGTGGCCATAGACATGCAGAAGGTCACAAAGGGGAAGCCGCAGAACAAGAAGGAGATCTGGCCGGCGGTTGACTACGGAAGATGCCTCCCCCCTTTCACTCCCATCACAACCCTGGATGGGGTGAAGCCCCTTTCGGATGTCCGCATAGGAGACAGGGTACTGACACACACCGGAAAGTTCCGAAGGGTTACGAAACTCTTCCGCAGGTCGTACACCGGGAAGTTATACACGTTCAGAACCCAGGGAAACCCCGAACCTCTTACGACAACCGAAGACCATCCCATTCTCGTCTACCAGAATGGCGAACTGACGTGGTCGTTCGCGGGTGAAATCAAACAGGGGACCTTCCTCACCCGCCCAGTCCTCTCCGCTCGAATTTCGAACCAGTTGGGCTTTGATTCTGGGCTCTATGCCCGCCAATCAAACGCGGGGACTTACGTTGCCTTGGCCGTGGTCGACGGCGGTCAACCTGAAGATGGGTTGATTATCAGCCGAGTGACTTCCCTGGAGACTTCGGAGGTTGAAGGTTTTCTTGTTCAGAATCTGGAAGTTGAAGAGGACAACAGTTACGTTGCTGCGAATATTGCAGTTCACAACTGTGTCTTCTGCGGACTATGTCTTGAGCCAGACACCGATGTCATTACCAACCCCGGCGTGAAGCAACTTAACCAGCTGGCAATTGGTGACCTAGTCCTGACTCACGCGGGGGAGTACAAGCCGGTATCAAAACTCTGGAACATGACATACAGCGGGCCGTACTACAGAATCTATGTATTTGGAAAGCCCGGGTTCCTCGCCTGTACTGCAGACCATCCCATAATTGCGGTTTCAAGACCCGTTTCCAGGCGCAAAGACCGGCGGTTGCTCAGGGTCACTTCTCCGTTGTTGTTTCACAAACCAGGGGAGCTTAAACCTGGTGATTATCTAGTCAGCCCGATAGTCCGAAAAGTCGTCCACAAGGAAAGGTACGAGAAGGATGTGCCGATGTATCGAGGCGGGAAGTCGACAAGACGGCAGTCTGTCGAGGCGTCACCTAAGCTCTTCCGCTTGATTGGCTACTATTACGCCGAAGGTTCATGCGATGGGGGCAGGAGAGTGAACTTCCACTTCAATGTGACGGAGCGAGAGACATATGCTAAGGACTGCGGTGATCTCATCCTCGAGTTCTTTGGGAAGCAGGTGAAAGTGAAGAAGAATGGTCAGCACGGGATAAGGCTCGTGCTGGACTCAGCAATGGCCGAAGATTTCTTCTCCCAGTTTGGAAAGGGGGCGCCTAACAAGGCAATGCCAGATTGGATCTTCTTTGCGGAACCAGAGAAGCAGCTCGAGCTAGTCAAGGGCGAATGGCAGGGAGACGGGTGCCGAGTCAAGCAGGCTCGACAGAGATACTTGAGCATCACGACTACTTCGAAGACGCTGGCGTTCCAGTTACAGTCGGTCTATGCTAGGTTGGGCATCGTTGCGACCATAGACACTGAACAATCTCCCGACAGGCTTCGGAGCTATCATGTCAACGTCTTTGGGCGATGGGCGATTAAACTAGCGAAAATGTGGGGAATCGAATTCGACTATAGTCCAACCAAGCACGCCGATAAGTTCCATATTGACGACCGGTACGTCTACCTTCCAATCAGGAAAATCGAGGTGGAGGGGGTCCTAAATCACAGAGTCATGGACGTGACCGTCGAAGATGACCACACATTCGCCCCAATGGGTTTGGCTACGAGCAATTGTGTGGACGCGTGTCCCTTCGACGCCCTCGACATGACCAACGACTACGAGCTGTCTGCCTACGACAAGATGGCGCTGAAGTACACCCCCGACATGCTGGCTGTGCCGCCGAAGCTCGAGGGGAAGAAGTACAAAGTGATTTTCGACACTGAGAAGGGGGAAGTCAGGTACGGCTGACCCAATCTTCCTCGGCATGATGGTCCTGACCGTCGGGAGCGCCATCGTTGCCCTCGAGGCCAAGGAGATAGTCTACGGCGCCATCGGCCTGGCTGGTTCTCTCTTCGGCGTCGCCGCTCTCTTCTTCCTGCTCGACGCCCCCTACGTGGCCGTCTTCCAGATCGCGGTGTACATCGGCGCCGTGGCCGTCCTGATCCTGTTCACGGTGATGCTTGTCAGGGAGGAGAAGTGGGCCAAGGAGGCCCCTGCGACTTCCGCCACGAAGATAGCCGGGATTGTTACGGGGCTCGCCATCACCATCGCACTTGTAGTCGCCGCCCTCGACACGAACCTCGACCAGTACACCACCATCTCGAACAGCGCGACCTTCGTCGATATCGGGCAGCTCATCTCCACCGGGGACGCCCCCATACTCCTAGTCCTTGCCCTGGTCCTTGCCGCATCGGTCGTGGGAGCCCTCACGCTTTCGAGGGCTGACAGGGAGGAGCCCAAGTGAACAGCCTCAGCGATTTCGTGATCGTTTCGGCGATGCTCTTCGGCATAGGCGTCTATGGGCTCGTGACGAAAAGGAACGCCCTCCGCCTGCTCTTCGCGGTCGAGATAATGATCAACGCCGCCAACCTGAACTTCATCGCCTTCGGTCAGTACCTCCCCTTCGAGGGGAGCGCTCAGACGGCCCTTCCGAACGCTTTCGGACAGACCTTCGTCCTCTTCTCCATCGCCCTGGCGGCGGCCGAGGCGGCGGTGATACTGGCAATTGTGGTCGTCGCCTACAGGCTGCACAGAGACGTAGACGTCAGCGAGCTGAAGTCATTGGAGGGATAAGGCGATTGGTTGTCCTCGATTCCCTACGCCGGTTGCAAGAGTACCTGGAGTAAGCACAAGTGTTCCAATACCTACTTCTGGAATCGGTAGTCGTACCTCTGGTTGCGGCGGCTCTCTGCTACTTCTCTGCCCCAAAGCTAGAGAAGCACGTCGGCTGGATAGCCTTCGCGTCCCTCTTCCTCACAACGGTCCTCCTCGTGGGTTTCGGCTGGTCCCAGCTCTTCTCAGGCGGCAAACCGATAACGGAGTCCTATACCTGGGCTCCGACCGCCGGCCTCACCTTCGGGTTCCTCGCCGACGGGCTGAGCTTCCCGGTCGCAATACTAGTCAACCTCGTCCTCGCAGCGACGGCGGTCTACTCCATGCCCTACATGGAGAACAGGGTAAGGAGCCTGTACGGGGGGGCAAGGCCCGCAAGAATAGGCATCTACTACCTCAACTTCCTGCTGGTCTCGGCCGGCCTGATAGGCATAGTTCTCTCGACCAACCTGATCGAGCTCTACCTCTTCCTCGAGCTCGTCCTCATCCCGACCTTCGTGATCATCAGCCTCTTCGGCTACGTCCAGAGGGAGAGGGTCGGAATCATCTACATCATATGGAATCAGCTGGGTGCATTCGTCTTCCTGTCGGGAATAGCGCTGGCATACGCCGCAACCGGGAGCTTCGACATCTCCTCTCTCGGGGGCGCCCAGTCGAGCAGCTGGGCATACTGGATAGCCGGGCTCATACTCGTAGGCTGGCTCGTCAAGATGGCTGTCTTCGGGGTCCACATGTGGCTCCCCATCACCGAGGCCGAGCCACCGACGTCCTTCGCACCCACCATGGCCGTCGTGTCCGGCATTGGCGCGTATGTAATCGCGCGACTCCTTTTCTTCAACATGCCCACGATCTTCCACTCCTTCAGCCTCCCACTGATGGCCTGGGCGGTGCTCACCATGTTCTACGGGGGCGCGGTCACCCTCGCCCAGAATGACGTCAAGTACATTTTCGCCTGGTCAACCATGAGCCAGAACGCCTACTCGATTCTCGGCCTGGCGAGCACCTCCGCTCTGGGGGCCATAGGGGGGGTGTTCTACTTCGGGAGCCACATCCTCGGCAAGTTCGTAATGTTCGCCGTGGCCGGCATCCTGGTAACCCAGACTGGCCTGAGAGACGTCAAGCGGATGGGCGGCCTGGCGGCAAAGATGCCCTTCACCGCGTCCCTCTTCGTGCTGGGCGCCCTGATACTGTCAGCCGTACCTCCCACCAGCGGGTTCCAGGCGGAATGGATAATGTTCGCAGGGATCTTCTCACAGGGGGCGACTGGATCCACCCCCTATCTGCTTGTGGCCCTCCTAGGGCTGATTGCGACCCTTTTCACCGTCGCCTACACGTTCTGGCCGATCAAGAAGATCTTCTTCGGGCAGCTTGCACCCGGACTCGAAGAGGTCAAGGAAGCCCCCCTCACGATGACCCTGCCCCTCCTCGCCATAGTTGTTGCCTCGATACTTATCGGCATCTATCCTGACATCGTCACCAAATTCCTGACGAGCTTCGCGGGCATATTGATCGCGGGAGGAGTCGGGTGAGATGGCACTGGTCGTCCCCTCTTACATCATCTGGTTGATCTTCATCTTCCCCTACATGGGCGCCCTTGTCACAGTCGCCCTGAGGAAGGTGGGGAGGATTGGAGACTTCGCTGCGGTTCTGTTTGCCTTCCTTTCCGCCCTGTGCGCACTGGTGATGCTCATCCCCGTCCTTCAGGGGCAGCCGATAGTCGTCGACAACATGGGCCCCCTGACCGTCAGCGTCCCTTGGATCTCGGGACTGGGCCTGACGGTGGGGGTGCTGACCGATTCGTACACGGCGATAATCACCAACGTGGTCGCCTGGGTCAGCTTCCTCATCATCTTCTACAGCCTGGAGTACATGAGGGACGACGGCGGGCACAATCGGTACTTCTTCTTCATCGCCCTCTTCATTGGAAGCATGCAGCTCATCGTTCTCTCAGACAACCTGCTCTCCCTGTTCGTAGGCTGGGAGATGGTGGGCCTCTGCAGCTACGCCCTGATCGGGCACTATTGGAAGGACGAGACCAAGGACTGGGTCGGCACCCCCGGCGAGAAGGCTCTGGGCGAGGAGCAGGCCTACTCCCCTTCGCAGGCAGGCATGAAGGCATTCGTCATGACAAGGATTGGTGACGTGGCGATGCTGGCGGGGATACTGATCCTATTCTTCTATTCGGGCACATTCAACTACTACCAGCTCGCCGCGGACCGCGGCCTCTGGTTCCAGCACCTCTACAACAACGGATTGCTGGTCCCGGTAGCGCTGCTGATTTTCGGAGGAGCCGTTGGGAAGTCTGCCCAGTTCCCTCTGCACGAGTGGCTCCCTGACGCGATGGCCGGCCCTGCCCCTGTCTCGGCGCTGATTCATGCCGCGACGATGGTGAAGGCGGGGGTCGTCCTTATCGCCAGGGTCGCTCCGATCTTCTACTTCATCGCAATCAGCAGCTCCGCATACGGTATGGGGGCGGTGCAACCCTTCTTCCTGACAGTGGCCTGGATCGGAGCGTTCACGGCGGTGCTGGCAGCCAGCCAGGCCCTCGTGGGCTTCGAACTGAAGAAGATTCTGGCATATTCGACGGTGTCGCAGATCGGCTACATGATGATGGCCGTCGGTGTCGCCGGGTTGTCGACAAACTTCTCTGACGGACTGTCGGCGGCGCTGTACCAGCTCCTGAGCCACGCGATCTTCAAGGCGTGCCTCTTCCTCGCCGCCGGCGCCCTCATCCACGCGGCAGACTCGAAGTACATCAGCGACATGGGCGGGATGAGGAGCAAGATGAAGCTAACCTTCGCTGCGGTCCTGATCGCTGTCGCCTCCCTATCGGGGATTCCCCCCTTCAGTGGGTTCTGGAGCAAGGACGCGGTACTCGGCGCGGCCTGGGGAGCAGGGCAGTACGGACTCTTCATAGTGGGGGCCCTCACAGCGGGCATGACAGCATTCTATTCCTTCAGGATGCTCGGTCTCGTGTTCTATGGTGACGCCAGCCGGAGGCTGGCCGATGTCGAAGGACAGGGACACCATGTTCACGAACCAAGCCCAATAATGTGGGTCCCCTACTCGATCCTGGCGGGGCTGACTGTAATCATCGGGGTCGCCGCCTTTGGCGGTGTCGTGATCCCTGCTCTGAACATCGATGCCTCTCTTCAGGCAGCCGCTCAGAGCTACATCCGAGCGCTCTTCCCGTCGGCCAACCTTCCTCCGCCCTCAGGGGCAGTTGACTGGGCTCCGGCTGGATTGACGCTGGCAATAGTGGTTTTGGGCTTCCTGGCGGCTTACACCATCTATATCATCCGGCGAGTGCCTCCGAGCCGCTACGTCGGACAGACGGGGTTCACACGCGGGCTCTACAATTTCCTGGAAAGGAGGTGGTACATCAACGCCATCTACTACAAGGTCTTCGTGGACGCCCCTCTGGCAGCTTCGAGGTGGCTGAGCGAGAACTTCGACTACAGGGGCCTGTTCAGGGTCAACGAAGCTGGGTCCGTGCTTGGCATATACCTCTCTAGCGCTGGAAACTGGGTGGACGTCAGGATTGTGGATGGCGCAGCCAACGCCTTCGCTTCTGTGGGGCAGTACCTTTCCAGGGCGTTCAGAAGGATTCAGACCGGAATAGTCGAGCAGTACGCCCAGGTCTTCGCCATTGGCATAGTCCTCATGGTTGTGCTGCTGCTCCTCGCAATCTGGCGGGCCGGGGTGGGGGTCCCGCTGCCATGAGCTACGTCCTCTCGCTGCTGATAGCACTCCCGCTCGTGGCGGGGCCGTTCGTGTACCTTGCGACCAGGGCGAACAGAAACCTGGGCATCTACCTTTCCCTCGCCCTTTCGGTCGTAGTCCTGGTCATCGCAGGCTATGTGTTCTGGCAGGTGTACTCCGCTCCGCCGGCTGGGGGCCAGTACCTCTTCCAGGAGAAGTACAGCTGGATTAGCTTCAGCTCCTTCGGCCTGGACTACTTTCTGGGCACTGACGGCCTCAGCTCTCCGCTGATTTTCGTATCCGCACTCCTCACCGTCCTTGTCATCGTGGGTTCCAGGAAGCTGATCGACCACCACGAGGCAGAGTACTACTCCCTGATCTTCCTGTTCGAGGGAGCGATAATGGGAGTGTTCACCTCCCTCAACCTGATCCTGTTCTACATCTTCTGGGAAATAGTGCTCATACCCATGTTCTTCTTCATAGGGGTCTGGGGAGGCCCCCGTCGAAAGTACGCGGCTCTGAAGTTCATCATATTCACATTCGCTGGGAGCACGATCATGCTCTTCGGTTTCCTCTACTTCTACATGGGGATGCCTTCTCCGTCCTTCGACATACCGACGATCCAGGCGATGCTCCAGGCCCATCAGATCCCCGCGAGCCTCGAATACGTCCCGCTGCTCGCCTCTTTCATCGGATTCGCAGTCAAGCTCCCCCTGGTCCCGTTCCACACCTGGCTCCCGGACGCGCACGTCGAGGCGCCTTCCCCAATCTCTGTGCTGCTCGCGGGGGTGCTGCTGAAGATGGGGGGGTACGGCTTCATCAGGATTAGCATCGGCCTCTTCCCTGGCGCATCCACCCAGTACGCCTGGGTCTTTCTCGGCCTCGGACTCTTCTCGATGTTCTATGGCGCGGTGGCGGCGCTTCTCCAGAAGGACATGAAGAAGATGATAGCATTCACCAGTATCAACCACATGGGATTCGTCCTCTTCGGGGCCTACGCCACGCTGATCTCGGGGAGCGTCCTTGGAATAGAAGGGGCCATCTTCCAGATGTTCACCCACGCCCTCGCGGTCGGGAGTCTCTTCATGCTCTCAGGGTACATCCAGCACCAGGCGGGGACGAGGGAGATCCCGCTTCTGAAGGGGCTGGGGACGACAATGCCCCGCACCGCTGTGATTCTCGTCCTGGGAGCGGCGGCGGCAATGGGACTCCCTCCCTTCTCGAGCTTCCTGGCCGAGTTCATGGTGATCGTCGCCGGGATCTCCGCGTCAGCCTTCACGGCGATTTCGGTCCTGGTCCCGGTCATTACCGCAGGCTACTTCCTCTGGATGATTAAGAGGACGGTACTCTCGCCGGCTGAACCGGGGCGCGAGGTTCACGACATGGGATGGTCGGACGTGGCTGCGTTCGCGGTCTACCTCATACCCCTGGTCGTCCTGATAGTCACCTCATACCTGATACTGACCCCCGCCCTCCCGGTGGCCCAGTTCCTCAAGGGGTTGTCCTAGCATGATAGACTACCTGACCATCACGGTCGCTCTGCTCGCTGGTACGGGGCTGTTCCTCCCTCTCCTCCAGGTATTCCGAACGGGGAAGGAGAACCTGGCAGGATACATCCTGGCGCTGGTGCTGGTCGCCGCCCTTGCGCTCATCGGCCTCTTCACCCTCCACCCCTCCTCCGTATCATGGGCTGGATCTCTCATAATCCCCGACCAGATGGGAGGGGTGTTCGCCCTGGTCACGGTCGGGGTCGCCCTGGCGGTAACAGTAGCGTCCTTCGACTTCCTGAAGGGCGCGAGCAAGCCGGTATACTACAGCCTCCTTGGATTCACTGCACTCGGCATGGTCCTGCTCGCCTACTCGAATGACCTGCTGATGCTTTTCGTCTCCTGGGAGCTGATGAGCCTCCCCACATATGTCCTGGCGGGGTTCGACAAGAAGATACACTCCAACGAGGCATCGGTAAAATACGCCATCATAGGGGCGATGTCGTCCGCGGTCATCCTCTACGCCATCAGTCTCTCCTACGGCCTGACCGGAAGCACACAGATCTCAACTGTCGTGGCCGGGTTCACCAGCCATCCGTCAGCCCTCGCAGGGGTCGCCACCCTGCTCTTCGTGGCCGGCTTCGGCTTCAAGATGTCGATAGTCCCGTTCCACATGTGGATCCCAGACGCGTACGAGGGCGCCCCAACGACCGTCAGTACGCTCCTCGCAGCCGCCACAAAGAAAGCGGGTTTCATCGCGGCCATCAGAGTCCTTCTCGCCATAACGACGCTCTACGCTGTCACCAACAGCCCGCTCTTCACGATGGCGAACGTCTTCGCTGTCCTCGCCCTGGTCACCATGACCGTCGGAAACATCTCCGCCCTCACCCAGAAGAGCATGACCAGGCTGCTGGCCTACTCCAGCATAGCACAGGCAGGGTACATGCTCATCGGGTTCGTGGCTTTCTCGAACGCGCCAGGCTCGTCCGCCGCGATAATCGGGTTGACTGGGACCGTCTTCCATGTGATCAACCATGCCGTAATGAAGGGGGCGGCCTTCCTCGCGGCCGCCCTCGTCCTCCTTCAGCTGAAGCGTGCAGACCTGAAGGCCTACGACGGACTTGGGAAGCGGATGCCCGTAACGGCGTTCACTCTGGCCGTGGCCTTCCTCGGTCTTGCCGGAGTTCCTCCGCTCAGCGGGTTTTGGAGCAAGCTGCTTCTTGTTCTCTCTGTGGCCAACGGCCCCTACAGCTGGCTTGCCTTGGCGGCGATTCTGAACTCTGCCTTCAGCCTCGGCTACTACGCCTGGATCATAAAACGGATGTACATGGACCCGGGAGAGAGCACAGAGAGGGTGAAGGAACCACTGTGGTTCGTCCTGATCTTCGCCATAATGGTCGGCCTTATCATAGGCATAGGACTGTTCCCGCAGCAGGTGATCAACTTCGTGTCCAACGCCGTTACCAGTTTCGTGGGCTAGAGCCAGTTTATCCTGACCCGGGCCCTGTCCGGGAATATCTTCCGGAAGGGCTTGCCCTGACCCGTGTAGAACTTCGTGAAGAACTCGTAAAGGTGCAACCTCAAATCTTGGACATAGACGATGAACACCTCGAACGTCAGGATTAACAGGTTGAAGATGACCCACGGGGCGATGTCCAAGGGATTCGACAGGGGGAACTTGAGATTGATGATAAGCAAAAGAGCAGCATGAACCAGCAGCATGACGGCAAGCCTCACGTAACTGATTGTGTTCGATAGGAACTGTGATATCCTCTCGAAGACCTCGAGCCCCCCGTTTGACAGTGCGCCGAGGAACGAACCATCCTTTATCTTCCCGGTCTTAACGGCGACCGCCTTCCCTACCAGCAGAACAAGCATTGACGGCACAAGAACTGCAAGTGAGACCGCACCGAGTACGTCGATCGGGACACCCAAGAGGGGCGCTGGAGCGGTCGACCCAAGTACGTTGAAACTGAATCCAACCCCGACGAACGCCAGGCCATAGCCCACCCCTCCGAGATACATCGTTAGGACGGGCACCTTCTCAAGCCAGAGTTCGACCCTGTTGTGCTCCCTTGCACCTTCGTAGATATCGAGGCTAAGAGCGGTTGTCAGGTGAGCCACACCAATCAGTATCGCGATCTCCATCACCTGATAGACTCCATTCGTGGAGAACACGTCCTGTGCGCCAGCAGCCCTGTGGATGATTTCGATGACCGCTGGGATAGGGACGAAGCTAGAAAACGAAAGTTCGAAGAACTCACCAAAGATTATTCCGAAGATTATGGCAGAGATTCCGGCCACAACGAACATGTTGGCCCACTTCCTCATGTTCCCGACTGACCTGTGCCTGACAAAGAGCATGAACAGTGTCAGAATAAGTCCGTGACCGACGTCACCGAACATCATCCCGAAGAATATCGGAAAAACAAACGAAACGAGTGGAGTGGGGTCCACCTCGTGCTCGGCAGGGATACCCTGCTCGAGAGTGACGGGCTGGAAAAGGCCCAACCCCCCCTTGTTCTCCATGAGTGCGGGAGCCTCCTCCTCTGATGCCCGTTTCACAGGCTCCGTGTGAACCATCCACCTGCCGAACATCTCTTTCAGCTTGGGCTCCTTCTTTGCCGGGACGTACCCAGAAATCATCGCAAGCCTCTGCATACCTCCGGACACCCTTGCCTCGTCCAGCGTCTTCCTGGACACCTCAGACAGCTCCCTTAGTGCCAGCAGATTTGTCCCGTGCTTCTCCCTGGTTTCCAGCATCTGGACCTCTGCCTTCCCTCGGGCCGCAACCGCGGCCCCGTAATCTTGGGAGGCCCTGCTGTACGCCTCCGAGGGGTTCTGGGGGTAGTTGGGGGGAATGTTCAGCGGCTTCAGCTCCAGAAGCTTCATCGTCTTGTCAAGCTTCGCTTCTTCTGCCTTCGCTACAGCCACCATCACCAGTGTCTGCTCCTTGGTAATCGGCTGCGACAGGAACACCGCTTCAGGGAGGGACTTCCTGAACTCTTCCAACCTATCATCTCCGACCAGGGAAACCACCGCCTTGAAGTGGTTGAGGTCTGAAAGCCCTGTGAGGTCTGACGAAAACCCCGAAACCACCTTCAAAGCTCCCATCAGCGCCTCCGAGTCCGCCTCGTCCTTCTGCGCCTTCTGCAGGAGGACTTTCTCCGCCCGGACTTCCTCCGAAATCGGCCCAAGCTGGGCGTCAGCCTTGTTCAGGAGCTCCTCCCAAGTGGAGGCCTCGTAGGTGCTCCTGGGGATTTTGACCCCTCTGAACACGATGTCCATCTGCCCGGGCATCAACTTCAGGCCCAGGTCTTTCACCGCCTGGTCCGCCTGGGCGAAGAGCCTGACGGCCTTCACAGTCAGCTCTTGGACGCCGGGGTCGAAGTCCTGGGCGGCCCCCTCGAGCGGATGGAAGTCCTCGAATCTCGCCAGCGCCTTGGCTACATCCGCATACTCGCTGCGGGGTGCGATTATGGTGACCTTGGATAAAGGGGCGACGCCCAAGCGCTATGCGTTTTCAGCCGCATCCGAGTTCCGTTATTAAGCATGTGGGACTCGAGGCTGAGCTGGCTAGCCGTCTTCCGTCCTTCATGGGATTAACTATTACCATAACCAGGCCGTTCTCACGAGTAGAACTTTACACCCCTTGAGGTTACCCTCTGAGGCATGGGTGCCCCTGATTCACCGGCAGAGCCCCCCAAGAAGTCAAGGAAGCGGCGTTACACCGCTATCGTGATTGTCATCCCTTTGGTACTTCTTGCGTTCCTCGTCTATGCCGACACCCAAGTCGCTCCGACACCGAGTCCCGGTATCCGAAATGGGATAACACAGACCAGCACCTACTGCACGGTCAGCGCCGAGGGCAGTGGCTTCTTCGTCACTGTTGAAACGGACTCAGGTTTGCCTGTGGCGGGGGCGCAGGTCTCTGGTTCCAGAGTTACCGAGTATGGTAGTGGGAGCATATGTGAACAGAGCATTGGAAGCCAATACACAAACGAAAGCGGGACGGTTCTGATCACGAATAATATGGGAAGTTACAATGCGCTGACTGTCCAGTATCAGGGCAGGAACTACGCCATAAGCGCACCAATCGTTCCCATGGAAACGACTTACGTCACTCTGAAGGTTCCTTCGGGGAATTACAGCATAAGTCAGGTCTTTGAAGGGGGGTGCAACAAGACTGCTTCAGGAATCACTTGTCCGGGTTGAGAACTGTCGAATCTTCGTCCAACCCGCCAAAAACTGCTGAGAGTCTTTCAGAGTTTGTCCAACTCAGATACAACGCGTTGCCAAAGACCCCCCTCATTTCTGATCGCCTTGGGCGTGTGGGGCGTGTTATCGTCGTGTTTACAACACTGGTCAGCGTAATGCTTTCTCTGGAATTGTGTGACCTGGTCCTCTGTCCAACTGCTTGAGGTCGGATACCCCTGCATCGCCCCAAAGACGGTCGATCCGTGGCCGCCTGTCCCGCAGGCGCACGAAGCGCAGGAACACCCGCAATTCGCCCCACAGCAACACATTCCCACCTATCCTTCACGCTCCTTTTGAATCACAACAATCGTCCATTCAATTCGCCCACGGGATATTATGCGTTCCTGTCGGAAGGGTATGAGCCGGTGGTTGCTTGACCCCAACAAGACCCGGCCGTTCCCATGAGTAGGCGTAAATCAGGCCCTACGTTAGACTTTGGCAATGGCTTTCGATGACCCGCTACAATGGGTGATACTCGGTGCACTCGTTATGATGGTTCTGGTCACAATTGTCTACGTTCTTCGGAGAATCCTAGGAACGCTCAACAAAGCGGACAGGTATTTCGATAGCAAAGAGAAGGTCCCTGAACAGCCCAGATAGGTGTCAGAGTATCCCATTCAACCCCACCAAAATCGCTCGGCACGTCTGTCTAACCACGCCCACCAGGCACAGCACTTCGCCCCACAACCACACGCACACAAATCTCGAATGGTCGGACCCAAGAGCACAGGAAAATTTGCGGGTTAGGGCGGCCCCCTCCCACGCCGAGCCGAGTCGTAGTCAAACGCCGTTGCTTAGCGCCACTCCCTGAAAACGAGTGGTTAAGCAAATGATTTTGGTGGCCCAACCATTATAAGCCAACCGACTTCGGGAAGCGAGAATTCGGGGATTCGTGTTTGTCAAGCAGGACCTACGTCGGCACGAAAGCGTTCGCCCTCAGGGGAAGCCTACTAGACTCGTCCACTGTCCAAAAGCTGGCGGAGTCGACCTCTCTCGAAGAGATGGTGAACAGACTCCGGAGCACGCCCTACGCCGACACCCTCTCCAGCATGTCTCCTCCATTCAACGCAAGGAGAATTGAGCTCGCTCTCAGGGAGCGTCTGGCGGTGGTCCACCACTCAGCGACCCAGGGAGCGGGGAGGTACAAGATTCTGCAGCTGTACTACCTGAAGAACATCGCCTGGGACCTCAAACTCGCGCTCAAGGCCAGGGCCCTGGACCGCACCTACGAGGAGACTGTCGAATATCTTGACATGAAGGCAGAGGAGCTGGCGGGGAGGAGGGATCTGATGGTGAAGATCCTCTCGGCTAAGGACGTGAACGAGGCGGTGACGATGCTGTCAGGGACAGAGTTCTTCTCCGACGTGGAGAAGGCACTCGCTGCCTACGCGACCAAGGGCGAGATTCGCTTCTTCGATGTCTACATCGACCACGCAGTCCTCTCTGAGATTTCGAAGGAGTATTCACTCAACCCGAAGCTGTACTCGGCGAAGGCCGCGAACGTCAACGGGGTAGGCGACATGGTGGCCCTTGACATTGACGCCTACAACGTTCTGAGCGTGCTGCGCTCTAAGCTCTGGGGGCTCACGGAAGCAGAGATTCAGGAGCTGGTCATCACTCCTACCAGAAGAGTCACTCTTCCGACCCTTAACAGCATGGCCGGTGCTGAATCGGTGTCTGAAGCGGTCAAAATGATTGAAGCGACGTATCGTTTCCCCCTGCAGGGGCCGCAGGGTGATGAAGAGCTCATCGACATTGTCGAGGATGGCTTCGCCAAGGAGATGCGGGGCACCGCCGACCTCGCATTCGTGTGGCAGGGGCTCAGCCCTGGGACAATCCTGGGTCTCATCAAGCTCCTCGAATTCGAAGTGAGCAACCTCGCTGCCATAGCAATAGGAGTCGAGGCGGGGATCGGTCCGAAGAAGATCCTGTCGAAGCTAAGAGTCTAGACCCGATTTTCGAATTCAACCCGCCAATGTTTATAAGCGGTATTCGAAGGCGCTGCTTCGTCAAGAAATGCGAAGGCTTTCCAGGATATTCCTTGTCCTAGGCTTTCTTGCGACTCTGATGTCAGCGCTTTCGGCTCCTGTGTTCGCCATCACCCCAGGAGCGGCTGCCAACGGCCAGCAGTTCCTTGCGGCGGGACTGGCATTCGGCCTGGCGGCTCTAGGTGCAGGCATCGGCGTCGGAACCTCCGGCTCGGCGGCCATCGCCGCCGTTACAGAGAAGGCGGAAGTTAGGACCACGGCGCTGATTTTCGTCGTGCTTGCCGAAGCGATTGCGATCTACGGTTTCGCCATCGCCTTCATCATCCTGGGCCAGTCCGGTTAGGACGCGGCTCCACGCTGCTACGGTTTAGTACTCCCGAAGTATCGAGAAGTCAGAAAGGTCTTCTAACAGAATCGTTGCTTCGTTCCTGGGGAGATGCATGAGCCCCCTCTTAGCCTCCTCCGCATAGGACTCCGCCTGAGCGGTCATCTTCCCAACCACCTCGCTCTCGCTGTGTGTCTTTAGCAGCCCCACCGTCACCTTGTCCTGCGACCTCCAGTCGAGGAGGTCGTCCTTCAGCTGGTACGCTATCCCGATGCACCTCCCATAGTCGGCGAGCGCCTCAATCTCCTTCTCTTCCCCTCCCCCTATCAGGGCTCCGAGCTTGGCGGAAGTCTCGAAGAGCGAAGCGGTCTTCTCTGTAATTATTCTGATGTACTCGTCCCAGGTGAGCTTGTAAATCTGGGGGTCGATTGTTAGCTCCGAGTACTCTCCTTCAGACATCTGGAACGCCGCGCTGCTGACCTCCTCCGCGATCCTCCTGTCGTCATATCTCGCAGCGATAGCCAGAATCATAGCGAAGACGAAATCGGCGCTGAGCAGAGACGCACTGTAGCCGTACTTTACGTGGAAGGGCATCTTTGCCCTCCTTACCTTTTCCTCGTCGATTACGTCGTCATGGATGATTGACTCCGTATGAAGCAGCTCGACCGCGACTGCAGCCCCAAGGACTGAATCATCCTTGCACCCCAGCGCCTCCGCCGATAGCATGAGCATCACAGGGCGGACCCGTTTCCCGCCTTCGATGGCGTAGAGCAGGGGGTCGTGGAACCTGGAGTGAGTATAGAGCTTGAGTTCCCGGGCCAGCGCGGCGTCTATGCGCAAGGCATAGGACTTCATCCTCGCCTCGAGCGCCGCCATTGAGACAGCCCTGTCTTCGACCATTCCTAGCACTCGGTATCCAACACCTTAGGTTTCTATATATTATGTATGCCTAAACCTGAAGCCTTGTCTCATTTCAAGGTGCACCAGCTCCAGATAGGACGGAAGCACTACCTACTCTTGCCTAAACTGAATTCGTTCCAGATCAGAATCCTCACTAAGAGATTTTCAGAGGTGGGGCCTGTAAAGAGAGGTGCCACCCTGGCGGTAAACTCGAGAGATGGAACGATCAGGGTCTCTGAGGAGGGCCTCTGCTGGTCTTCCTTCGACCCTTCTGATGTAGTACTCCCCGCCATCCCTCCCCTCCTGTCTTGTCCCAAAGAGAAGATACCGGTTAAGACAGTACAGAGCAAGTACTTCAGGGCGTCGAAATCCAGGGAAGAAGTAACATACCACATTCTGCCCAGGCTGGAATCTTCATCGCGGTGGCGAGAGTTGAGAGCGTCAGGTGGATGCGCGTTGGCGCCAGATGAGCATGCTGTGTTTTCCTTCCTTCTGGGAAAAACCAGAGGTAAGTGCGAAATGATAACGGACTACTTCGTCGATGGTTCGACTCCGTTGGTTCTGGGCCGAAAGCGGTACTTCGAGTCGAAGCTCGATCCAGATGAGGCAGTCTCGACGCTCGGGGCGGTTGGCGAACGGAGGCAAAGAAACTCCTACATACCTAGGGATGGAATCCTCCGTCTGAGCTCGGTTAGAGGAATCAGTCGGCGGGATTGGGTTGACTTGTTCGCAGACCTGGGCGAGTGGTGTCCCTTCACGCCTGTCTAGGCCGAAAGCTCTAATTGCCGACGTCGATGGGCTCGATTCAGCCCCGGTAGTATAGAGTCCGCGTGGGCGTACAGCCCGGTCAAGCCTCTGGTGTCGAGAGTATGCCGGCCTTTCGAGTCGGCGACCCGGGTTCGAATCCCGGCCGGGGCAGTTTTTGAACTCTGTTTGGCTAACTGAGGTTGGTCTGGGCTAATCACCTGGCCAGAGGTTCGGATTGCCAAAATAAACCCGAATCGACCTTTCGGGAAAGGGGCTTCGACGTGACAATGATCTATGCCGGTGAAGCTTCAAACCCAGCTTTGGAAGGAGGA